>Ga0208937_1000639_pt1 | contig 23738 bp, 19 predicted proteins | sample June2015DPH_11_5_FD_184705 | JGI IMG/M metagenome (GOLD analysis project Ga0208937, IMG submission 184705) | Peatland microbial communities from SPRUCE experiment site at the Marcell Experimental Forest, Minnesota, USA - June2015DPH_11_40... | ecosystem: Environmental > Terrestrial > Soil >...
TAACCGCGTTGGCCTTCGTGTTGATCATCGGGAGGGCAGACCGGTTTCAGTGTGGCAAGCAGATCGCGAGTTATCTGGGACTGGTGCCGTTGGAGGAGTCCAGCGGGCAGCGGCGACGGCTGGGGCATATCACGAAACAAGGCAACTCTCTGTTGCGCTTCTTGCTGGTGGAAGCGGCCCAAGTTACGGTGCGCAGCGAGCAGGAATGGCGCAGTAAGTATTTCCACCTGGCGATGCGGCGGGGACGAAAGATCGCCAAGGTAGCGATGGCGCGGAAACTCGCCGTTCGCATGTACTGGATGTGGCGTAAGGGATGGGATTACGAGCAGTTGGCAAAATTCGGTTCGCACGCGGGACAGCCCGGATATCGCGATGGTGTGCGGTAGAGCACCGAGAAATTGATTGGGTATCCCGCTCCCCTTCACGGGGGAGTTCGAAGTAGTAATCATGATCGAGGTTGTGACCGAAGAGATGCATGGGTCGGACTGAGTTTCTGGCCTGAAAACCGATTACGACCGAGCCTTGGTTGGTATGGCAAAGCTTCAACTAAGAGCGAAATGGCGCACTCTTCGGAGTGCACGGGTTAGTGCGCCCAAAAAGTGCTTGACACTGCCGACATTGTTAGAGACGCGATATTTCAACATCTCTAACGACGTCGGTCGTGTCAAGTGACTTGGGCTTTTGGTTTTTGTAAGTTTGGACACACGTTTCTCTACAGCGCATACGCACTGGTCCCTTTCGAGAGAGTGACGGTCGTGCTTCTTCGATGATTTATATCCAACCGCATGGCTCGGCCCGTTTTCTTCATCATTGTGGTGGCGTAGCCCACCAGACATCTCTTCGGTCACGCTCGATCATGATGTGTTGTGCAAACTCCCCTCCCATCGGGGAGGCGGGCAGCCTATTCAGTTAACCCGGTCACTGCTGCGCAGGACCACTGTTGAAATCAGGCATCCCCGCATGGGCTTCCCCCGTCTGCCGCAACTTTCCGCGGCGGCAGAACTCTTCGTAATCAATCTGGTCGCGCATCATGATCCACAGCCGGATCCCTAGTTTGCGGGCCGTGGCGATCCTGGCCTTGCCCATTCCTTTCGGGATGAGCTTGCGCCGATAGAAGCGTTGCAGCTCCGGGTCTTTCCGCACCGTCGACATGGCCGCTTCCGTCCACAGATAACGCAGCAGCGCGTTGCCCTGCTTGCTCATCTTGCCCAATCGTTGCCGCTTCCCGCTGGTGTGCTCACACGGGATCATCCCGATATAACTGGCCACCTGGTTGCCACTCGCAAAGCGGCTCGGGTCCCCGAGAAACACGTCGGTGGCCAAAGCCGTCACTGGACCTACGCCCGGATGCGTTAGCAGCCGGCGCGCCTGTGGCCTTTGTCGGGCCTGGGCTTCGACTTCTTTGTCCAGCTCTTGGATCCGCTTTTGCAGTTGTGCGTACAAAGCGAGTAGCTCATCTCGTCTCTGACGGGTGTAGGGTGGCAGAGGCAGTGCCTCCAGTGCCCTCTGCCCCGCTGCACTCCAGAGCGCATGGCCTTGTCGCAAGGCGTGATTGAGTGCGATCGCCTGCAACGTGTGCTGCAATCGCGCTCGCATCTTCACCCACTGGTGCCGGTCCCGCAGCAAGGTTCGCAAGTCCCGTTCTTTGCTCGAGGGCATCCAAATCTCGGGAAAGCGGTCTTCGATTAGCAGTTCCCATATCAACCGTGCATCCCGCCGATCGTGCTTCTGCTTCCGTGTTTCTTTGGCTCGGATCTCCGCCGGATGTCCTACCCGGCATTGGATTCCCAACTCTTCCAGCAGTTCCAAGAACCACTGCATGGATCCCGTGGCTTCGATGCCCACCACCACCGGACCTTCCAGGGCTGCATAAAATGCTCGTACGGCATCCCCCTCGTGGGAAAGTGTTTTTTCGGTGAACTCGCCGGTTTGCGTGTCCACCATGGCTATGGTTTGTTGTCTTGCGTGCAGATCGCATCCTACAATCTTCATCTCGGCCTCCTTCGTCCCGAGCCTTTTTGGTTGGATCCCGCAAAGTCTACTCGGTCCGTTGTGAGGCCGACGTCGTTATGACATCAGTTATCTGTGGTGGTGGGTTTCAGGGCATCGGCGCGAAGGAGTCGATACGCGTCTGCGGCGTCACTTCCAAGCATTCAAGGACATCGCTCTTCAAAAGGGCCGAAATCAGTTTTCTGGACCCGCCAACTACCGTGAACATGAGGTCGTAATCGGAGCATACACACCAGTTTCAGTTTGGTGGCCCCCAGTATTCTGGGCTGAAAAAGAAATTTTCCGCCCACTCTGCATCGGCAAAAACAACGGCCAGAGAGAACAAGCCGCGCAGATCAATTCTTCAGCAACTCCTTAGATGCAAGTACCAGACGTCCGGCTTATGAATCGGACACGGATCCGAGCGAACCGATCGGAAGTCTGAAAGAGCATGGGAGGCTGGCTCCCGAGTGCAACTGGATCCCTGCTTCATCAACCACACCGAGAGCTGGGTCAGCCCGTGCCGGGACCCCGCGCTCCACCACGGAACATCAGCATCGCCCGCTGCGTCGGCGCTGGGTAACGATCGCACGGCTGAATCAGACCATAGCGCACCGGGACACGGTGAATCGTGCTGCGGGCAACCCAATGCCCTGACACGCCAACAGCACGTGCAGCTTGCGCGCACCCCAGTCTGGATAGCACTTCCGAAGGGCAATCACCTGGGCTTCCACCTCGGGCGGCGTCCGACCCACTCGCCAGGTTCACAATGTTCACTTCTGGAAAAGGGCATTGTGCGCTCTTGAGAATGCTTGGCACGTGCGGGCCGCATAATATTCCTTAGTCTTCGTGCCTGACGGCGGACCAGTCCGCTCGCGAGAAGGTCGTTATTCTCACCGAGATGCTGCTCGGAAACAGAGACTCGTAAGCCAAGACGCCGACCCTAAGCGGCCAAGAAAGGACACTGCGTGCACTCATCGATGTCGATTCCGATGCTCGTGCTGAATGATACCGAGATTCACAGTCTATTGTCTTTCAAATGTGCCATTGAACTGGTGGAGTCGGCTTTTGCGGCGGATGCGCGGCATGAAGTAACGACCTTGCCTGTCATAAGTCATCTGATTGAGCGGTTTCAAGCCAATTTTGTAGTGAAGGCCGGGCACATCGAACTTTCATCAGGACTTGGATCCGGCCGGGCCGTAGAGGTGCTCGGGTTGAAAGCCGGGTCTTTCTGGGGATCCAATTCGAAGCGAGGATTGCCGAGTCACAATGCAGTGATGGTGATGATCGAACCCGAGACAGGGCGTCCGTGTGCACTGCTGGCAGCCAATACGCTCACGACAGTGCGCACAGCAGCGGCTGGCGCCATCGCAAGCAAATACTTGGCACCGAAGAGGTCAAGGTCCGTTGCGATCTTGGGCGCGGGCGAGCAGGGCCAGGCGCAACTGGAGGCGCTCCTCGAAGTCAAATTAATAGAACGGGCGTGCGTCTGGGATATATCCGCGGACGCGGCGCGGGCTTATGCCGAGTTCTGGAGCAAACAAGGACTGCGGACCGAAGCAAGTCCGTCGGTGAAGGATGCAGTTCGCGATGCCCAGATCATCGTTACCGCCACTCCCGCGCGCTCGCCTATCCTTAAGAGCGAGTATGTCACGCGCGGAGTGCACATCAACGCTGTGGGATCCGATTCGAACAAAAAACAGGAAATTCAGGCGCAACTTGTCGCTCGTTGCAGGACAATCGTCGACAAGCGAGAGCAGAGCATCAGCATTGGTGAAATGAGAGTCCCGCTTCAACAGGGTTTGGTAAACGAAGCCCATATAGAAGGCGAGTTGGGTGAGATTTGTGCGGGACTCAAGCCCGGCAGGAGGAGCGACGATGAACTCACACTCTTCGACTCCAGTGGAGTGTCATTTCAGGATCTCATCGTTGCCGATTATGTGATACGTGCTGCCACCGAGCAGAAATTAGGACAGCATATTCTGGTCTAAGGGGGTATCGAGCGGAGTACGTGGGATTTGTGGCAAAGCGCAGGTTGATTCGAGTGTGTATGGAAACAACGGTTTATCCGAAACTGTCGCGTGCAATGTGGTTCGTCCTGGTTCTGCTGGCAATCTCTGTTGTGATCAACTACGTTGACCGCGCGAATCTGTCGATTGTCGTATCTTCACTCCGAGAGGAGATGCACATTTCCGCGTCCCGTTTGGGCGTTCTCCTTTCCGCCTTCTTTTGGACGTACCTCGTAATGACGGCGGTCTCCGGCTTCCTGATTGACCGCTTCCCAGTATCGATCGTATTGACGGTTGGATTTGTGGTGTGGTCGTTAGCCACCGCAGCGACCGGCTTTGCTTATAGTCTCGGGGCGCTACTGCTGGCACGGCTGATCGTGGGAGCGGGAGCTTCGGTCGCACTTCCGTCCTACTCCAAGATATTCGCCACGTTTCTGCCTGAACATCACCGGGGCCTAGCCAACTCATTTATCGCGGCAGGCTGCGCAATTGGGCCAGCACTCGTCGGCTTTGGAGGAATCCCGCTCGTACAGAAGTTCGGCTGGAGATCCTGCTTTGTGGTGTGTGGGCTCCTGAGCCTATTTTGGCTAATCCCATGGTTGCGATGGATGCCCAAAGGTGCGGGAATCACTTCACGCAGCCAGCACGGAAAACCGAGCACGCTGCAAATCATAGGGCAACGCTCCGCCTGGGGGACTTTCGTCGGCCTGTTCTGCTCTCAGTACTATTCTTATTTCCTGATTACTTGGCTGCCCTATTACCTGGCTCGAGATCGGCACTTTTCGAACGAGACAATCGCGACGGTCGTGGGCGGTGTATTTCTCGGGTTAGCGTCATCTTCGATCATTGCCGGCCTTCTCTCTGATCGCTGGATTCAACACGGCGGAACCCCAACGTGTGTACGCAAGACCATGACAGGTGGGGGATTGGCGCTCGCCTCCGTCATCGGCTTCGTGCCCATGGCATCCAGCCGTTCTATCCTGATCGCCCTGCTCGCGGCGGCTTGCATCTCATTCGGTTTCTATTATTCGAATGCCTGGGCGGTTACCCAGACATTGGCCGGACCTGAGGCGGTCGGAAGATGGAGCGGGCTGAAGAATCTCTTCGGCAACCTGTCAGGTGTCATTGCGCCTCTTCTCACCGGCTGCCTTGTCGAACGCTACGGCACATTTACTGCCGCGTTCCACATCGTCGCGGGGCTTTCGTTGGCGGGAGCGGCGGCGTGGGTTTTTCTGGTCGCCTCGATAAAGAAGATCGACTGGAATACGAACGTAAGTTGACTAAGTTGCCGTTGTGGTGACAACTGGGTTAAAGCAGAAGCGTCTGGAGGATATCGATGACTCGAAAGTTCGTGTTTTTTCGCTTGTTTTGCATCAGTGTAGTCTCATTGGTCATCGGTTTGTCTGCCGCGAGCGCGGCCGAGACCGAGCGCTTTTCGCAGGTTACCGACAATGAAGTGGTCGGCCATCTCACCGCCGTGACCTCTGGCAAGGAAGTTACGATCGACTACGCCTTCAGTGAGAACGGCCGCGGCCCAAAGCTGCGCGAGCATCTTCTGCTTGATGATTCCGGGATCCCGGTGCAATGGACCATCGACGGTACATCAAGTCTCGGTGGCACGGTGCATGAGAGTCTCTCTTGGGCGAACGGAATCGAGAAATGGACGAGCCAGGCTGACGAAGGCAGCACGCCAGGCACGAAGCCGATCCTTTACGTAGCCAATGATACGACTCCGTGGAGTCTGGGATTGTATGGTCGACTCCTCTTGCATGCGCCCAGCCAGACCCTCTCCGTTCTACCCAGAGGAACTCTGCGGCTGGAAAAGGTCCGCGACGTGACCGTCGGCAGCACTGGTTCCGCTTCGCTAGTCGTAACTGCCTACATGTTGAGCGGCATCAACATCACTCCCGAACTCCTGTTATTCGACAAGAACGAACGCCTGTTTGCACGCCTAAGCGGGGAAGTGCTTGTCCGTGAAGGATACGAGAGGCAATACTCCGAGCTGTGCAAACTAGGTGAAGAACTGACCGGCGAAATGATTGCGACACTCCAGCGCAAAGTAGCCCATCGTTTCGATCGGCCGGTTCGCATTCGCAATGTCCATGTCTTCGATCCGGCCACAATGCAGACTGGCGCACTTGTCTCGCTGACGGTCTTTCGCGGAAAGATCACCTCCGTCGAACCCGAGCAGGCCAACGTAGCGGCACCCAAGGATGAGGTGATCATCGATGGCCAGGGTGGAACGCTGGTCGCCGGTTTGCACGATATGCATGCGCACAACACAATGTGGACCGGCCCATTGTATCTGGCCGCTGGCGTCACAACCACGCGCGACATGGGGAACGACAACGCCTCTCTCCTAACTCTGATGGACCGTCTTGATCATGGCGAGTTGCCCGGCCCGCGCATCATTCCGTCCGGTTTTATTGAAGGGCGCAGCCCGTACTCTGCTCGCTTGGCATTCATTCCGGAGACGCTCGAGGAGGCGCTGCGCGATGTTCGTTGGTACGCCGATCGGGGCTACATCCAAATCAAGATCTACAACTCGATGAACCCGGACTGGGTAAGACCGATGGCCGCTGAGGCACATCGGCTTGGCCTGCGCACGGTGGGCCACGTGCCCGCCTTCACGACACCTGACCACATGATCGAATCCGGCTACGACGAGATCACGCATCTGAACCAGTTGATGTTGGGATGGTTGCTAGATCCGGGCGAGGATACGCGTACGCCGCTGCGCTTCTCAGCCCTGGTCCGTGCTGACAATCTTGACCTCTCGAGCGCCCGAGTGCGCCACACCATCGAGTTGATGAAAGCCAACCACGTTGGGCTCGACACCACCGCTATGTGGTATGAACGCTTTATGCTGTGCCGCGCTGGGCACGTATCACCAACTGACGCTCCCTATATTGATCACATGCCTATCGGGTATCAACGACATTTCCGGCGTTCGTATTTCTCCTTCAAGGATGCTCAGGAAGATCAGGCTTATGTCCGTGCATGGAACAAAATGTTGGCCACGATCACCCTGCTTCACAAGGAAGGAATTCGCCTCCTGCCGGGATCCGACGACGATAATGGCTTTTCGGTGCATCGCGAACTCGAACTTTACGTCAAAGCCGGCATCCCGGCCGGCGAAGTGCTTCGCATGGCGACATTCGATGATGATCAATACATGGGGCGCGAGCAGCTTTTCGGCAGCTTTGAGCGGGGAAAGTGCGCAGATTTCTTCCTCGTTTCGGCGGACCCGTCGCACGACATAAGCGCCGTGCGCCAAATCCGCATGGTGATGAAAGATGGAGTCGTTTATTACCCGCAGGAGATTTACCAGGAGTTGAACATTGAGCCATTCGCGCCGCCGCCGCCGATCTTGCAAGAGTGAGCCTGGCGGCAACCGAGAATGTCGCTCCGCCCCCGCGCTCCACGCGAGCTGCGAGCTGCGTAGTTCGGCCAACACAACATCGAGCCTGCGCGCATGAAAGAGGGGAAGCGAAGAAAGTTCTAGTCCTGGACCATAAGCAGGCCGTTCGTGCCTTGCCGATGGCGGAGTGTATTGAGGTCATGGCCAATGCTCTGGAAGCGCTGGCCATAGGGCAAGTGCATCTGCCTCTGCGGACCGTGCTCAGTCCCCCTAATGCCGAGAGCGTGATGGCGCTGATGTCGGCGTACAGATTCGGAGAGCACCCGGTTTATGGCGTGAAGACGATTTGCGTATTCCCACAGAACTCACAACTCGGCAAGGATTATTCACCAGGTTTCGGTGCAGCTTTTTATCGCGCCGCGAAGGAGAATTGCTCGCTGATGTGAACGGGTCAGCCATCACCTTGATTCGTACCGCCGCCGTTTCGGCGGTTGCGCCAAAACGCCGGCATCCTCTCTGGCCAGCACGCAAGTAAGAGCAGGACGGCAGGGGAGGGCACACTTGGTGGCATTGGCGGAAGTGCGAAGCCTTCGACGAGTACGTGTAGCCGACATCGTGTTTCGGAGAGCCGAGGCGTTTGCGACCGGATGCCGTCGCCGCTCCCCATACAGCGCTCTTCGTCGGCACTTCGGGATAATTCGCACTCCCACGCGGTATGTTTAGGCTTCCATCTCGTCTATCGGTGAACTCCATTGCCTGTGCTTGGCGGCTCACGTGGGGGGTCTCACTGACGGACTCCTGAAAATGTCAAATGGGTTTCCCGTTCTCTACTAGCTCTACCACATTGATGCTGTGACGCCCCGAACCACCTCACATCAAGCCCTATGGTCTAGTCTGCATGTGCTGTTCCGTGGTGCGGCGGCAGGGTCAATAACGGCAGCTCGCGTCCGCAATCCCTGGGACGCGCGTCCACTGGGGAACCTCGACGGTTTCGCCACGTGGAAGGTAGGTCACAGGAAAGACCTTGCCATCTCGCCGGACTTGAAGCGTGAGCATGCGTTTCTGCTCGCCTTGAGGGATGTCAAGACCGACCGGATTGACAACTTCGTCTCCGTTGCGGAGTCCGGCATGCTCGGCTTCCGATCCCGGAATTAGACCGCTGATAATGCGAGTCGGTTCGCCCATGATCTTCGGGTCGAATCCCAGTTCGAAACGCCGCAAAAGCGCAGTGGTTCGTTTAAAGCACGGTCCGAAGGAATCCGAATCGGGCAACAGAACGGCACCCGCCAGCATCGCTTCATACTCTTCTTTCGCGGCGGGACCAAGTTCCTCAGTGATTAACTCGACCCAAACCGATGGGCTTGTCGGCAGTCCTTTCCTCTGCCGGTCGAGCAGCGCAAACATGAGGTCGTCAAGGGAACGTTTGCCTCCGGAGGCTTTGCGCATGCGCCTATCCACGACCGCCATGTACATGGCCCCGCGATCGTACGGAAGGACTCGAACTCTGGTGTCTTGCCAGAAACGAGGCGCGATCTGATCGTTGGGTACAGTGTTCAAGGCATTCGTGTAGTAACGTGCTGCCGTTTCGTTCAGGTCGCGGAGAAAGTCATCCGGAGTGATGGCCCCAGCGCGCAGCGGGAGTAAACGCTGATAGAAAACGGCCAGGCCTTCCGAAAACCACGCTGTTTCGAGTCCGCCGCTGAGCGACGGCGCAAAGGTATGGAGCATCTCGTGAGCGAGCATGGATTTAAGCTGATCGACTTCCGTGTCCCGGTCATACGTGATGATGAAAGAACGCATCAGTTCTGTGCCACCACCAGGATTGACGGGGTTGTAGCGCATGAACACACGATACGGCCCGTTCCCAGCCTTGAAAAAATCCTGGTACCAATCGTGGAGCTTGCCCGTCCACGCCATTAGCGGCTCGGGATCAAGTGCCAGGAACGGAGAGTCGAGCCAAGCGGAAGAGAAATTTCCCGCTGCAGACTTGGGATAGCGATGAATGGGGCCAGCCATGAAGTAAACCAAACTCAGAACGGGGACCTTCTCTGGATCTGAGATGTCCACGTCTCCTTCCCCAAAGCTGGATGAGCTCGTGGCGCCCGGCCCGAGTTGCGAGAGGTCCCAGCGAAGCGCCAGACGATAAGGCTTGGACGCTGGTTCGACTAGAAAGATGCCGCCATCGCCGGAGAATCCTCCACCTTCACTGCGCAGCGCGAATGGCGCGCCTGTGCGCTTCGGCATCGCTGTGCTGATCGGCGCACGATAAGGGAAAACAAGATCGCCAACCACTGGCCGAGTCGGGGCCCAATAACGGTACGGGACTGGGGTACCTCCACTGTCGTCGTTCGCTTTAAGCACCAACTCACCTTTCGCATCGGTTGCCTTCAGGTTTTGCATCGTCTTGGCGACCGTGTCGATATTTTCGATCACGATCGCCATTGTGAACACGGGCACGCCGGCTGGAGCATTGTTGGCCTGCAACGTCGCCACCACATCGACGTAGCCAACTCGGCCCTCTTTGTCTGTCGGACCTGGCTTGATCCGGATGGTGAATAGGGGGGCGGCAGCTCTAGGCGCCTCCGCCGCGGTCGCGGCACTTTGACTCAGTAGAGAAGCACTTGACTGAGCGACGGCGCAAATGGAGTTTAAGAAGGCGGAGACTACTAGAAGGGCTGTCCAACTCAGTTTGCGGAGCATTCGTCAATTCCTCCTGGGATCCAAAGCGTTGCAAAACAACTGGATAAGGGCCCGCGTCAGCCCGTTTTCGTCGTCGCTTGGTGATTTCGACGTGGATTTGTCGCAAAGTAGCGACGATTTGTTCTGCACCGTGGTGGTTCTGAGCATCGTTGCTACGCCAGAAGTCTTGGTCACGGACAGACGGATCCGCGGCTTCATCCGCATCCGCTCACTAACCTAAGAATCCTATCAGCACTGGTGCAACCGAGCCTTCACTCGTTGATCTTACGACAGCGCTTGTAGAAGCTTCTCAACATCTTGCAGATCGTTGAAGATCGATGGCGAGACGCGGATGTAACGGTTGGAAACGGTCGCGTTGGCTTTCGCCTTCTCCAGACGCCCTCGAACGGTTGCCGGATCCTTGACCACGAAACTGATTATCGCCGACGTTGATTCGGGCGGAGTCAGAGGCTCAAAACCGAGCCTGGGCAACTCTTCGCGCAGGTGCTTTAGCAGCGGCTGCCGGTGGGCGAGGATGTTCTCGACCCCGATGGCACGAATGAACGGCAGCGACTTCGACAGAACATGTGCCACGGCGATCGCAGGCGTGCCGACTTCAAAGTGTCCGGCGGTATCTCTATCGAGTTCCCATGTGTACGGGGACCCTTTTGCCGAGGGTGGCGGTGGATCGCCTGGAAGAAAGTGAGAGTCAAGGGTGCCCGCCTGATAGTAGCCGTATTGCGAACGCCCTACAACGCGATCAAGCAGCTCTTCTTTCACAAAGAGAAAACCTAAACCGAAATCTCCCATGAGCCACTTAAAGCTGGAGCAGGCGCAGAAATCGACGCCCGTGGCGCGCACGTCGATGGGTGTGTTGCCGGCAGCCTGGGCGATGTCAGCATATACATAAGCACCGTGCGCATGCGCCAGGTCGCAAACGGCTTTCAGATCATGTTGAAAGCCGTTGTGCTTGGTAACGAGCGAAATCTCCACCAGTTTGGTCTTCTTGTCGATGACGCGTTCCATATCCGACAAGTCGATCCGCCACTGGCGCGGCATCACGATGCGGAGGTCAAGACCAAACCGTTGTTGCAGCGCTTGCAAGTGCAAAATCGCACCCTCGAAATGCAGCGCGTCGGTCACAACATTGTCGTTCCGATAGTCGAGACCCAAGCCGTTGACGATCAGGTTTTCGCCGACACTCGTGCTGGTGACATAAGAGATCTCTGCCTTGTTCGCGCCGATCAACGCGGCGAATTCCGCTTTGACGTCGACGGCCATCTTCTTTGGCTGTGACACGACTTCGGGCTGGGCGCGAAACGTCGCCCACTCGCGGAGAGCTTCCATCGCCACGACCGGCATCGGGTGGGTGTAGGCACTGTTAAGGTAGGTCAGGCCAGTGGGGATCTCGAAAGCGTCCTTCGCCGGAAGGATGGGAGCAGTCGAAGAACCAAACGATCGCGTCATGAGTGAGGGGAAAGTTATGCTGGCAACAGCACCTGTCGTTGCCAGCGTTCCGAGTCCTGCTAGGACTTCACGTCGATTCATACTCACCGCCCTCACTCCTGATGAGGCACCGTGCCAGTCTGTTGAGCCGGCACTTCGCTCCTGTTCGCTTCGCCATAAATTCCGTCCAGCGGCCTTCTCTTGAGTCTTTCGTATAGATACCACAATCGCTCAGCCGGACTCTTGCGCGACCCGCCGTGGCCATTGCTCCGGGGGTCGTCCCTTCGTCTTTCCAAACAGGGGAAACTGGTAGGTTTCCCCCAAGCCTGGAGCGAACAATAATTAGAACGTCAGTCGAAGTGCCATCTGCAGGTTGCGCCGTTCATAACCATCGCCTTTGTTCACCGACACGGCGCCACCATATTCGACGTCGGTGGTGTTGTAGTTCAGGTAGTAGTTGCTGTGATTGAACAAATCGTAGGCCTCAATGCGGTACTGGAGGGTGAAGCGCTCATTCAGCCTGAAGTTCCTGGACACGGCTAGGTTGGCGGTCCACTGGTTCGGAGCTCTAGCCGAATTGCGGTGGACCATATTCGACGGGAACGCGCATACCCCGTTGCTGCAGCTCGGAATCTCATCTATCCCCATCTGCACGCCATCTATCGTGGCGTTATATGGCACGTAGGTACCGTACTGGAAGTATGAGAAGGTGTTCGGACCTGCCGATGGAGTTGCCTTGATCGGAACCAGGCTTCCCGAATTGTCGATCACCAACGGGCGCGCGCACATGACCCACTCGTTGTAGCAATCAAAAAGCGTGAACGGTGTACCCGTGTGCCACGTCCAGATCGGAGCGATTGACCAACCGTTGGCAACCTCGCCGAGCAACTTGTTGCCAAGTTTGACCTTCGGTTGATACACGGCATTGAACGCGATGCGCTGACGCATATCGTAGTCCGAGTCACCTAGGTCCATCTTCGGATCCATCCAGTTGAGGTAACCCAAGCCGATGTTAGGCAATGAGCCGCCAGCGTTCTCATTGAAAGTCGAACTCAGATCGTCGATCGAGTGTGACCAAGTGTAGTCGAACGTAAATAGCAGGCCCTTTTCCTTAAAGTTCGTCGAACGCAACTTCACGTTCATCGCGTCGTAATAGGAGTCGCCGTTCGAAGTACGGAGTGAGATGACTCCGTACTGTGTGTTCGTTCGCTGCGCTTGGAGCGAGCTTTCACTAAGTGAACCCAGCGCGTAACCGTTATAACCATAGGCGCCATAATAGCGGTTCACGTCACTGACCGCGTATAGGTGAAGTCCACGTGAGCCAGAGTACCCGATATCTAAGAGGGTATTCTTCGCTATCTCACGCTCCAGATCAAGCGTGTACATGTTTTGATATGCAGTCTTCATGTCTGGGTCTATCGTGCGGATGGTGGGCGCGCTGAGCAAGTTGGTCTCGACCCCGCCAAACGGCCCCAAGTTATCGACTGGAAGTGGCATACCGCTAGGATTCACCAGCGTTGCTGCTGCATAGTTGGGGGGATTGTAGATAACATTGAACGTCACGTTCGCGAAGTTCTTCTCATAGCTCATACCAAAGCCGCCGCGGAGCGACGTCTTGCCGTCACTCGTAAGGGCGTATGCAAAGCCGAGACGCGGAGCGAAGTTCGTCTTGCTCGGCGTCCAGAATGCACCGATCGGCGAATCGGGCGTCAGCATCATTTGGGCATTGGCAATACTGGTCGGGTTCACTCCGCCGGAGAAATAGAGATTGGAATCTAACTCTGGGTCGGCGTTATGTTGCACGCCATAATATTCCCAGCGAAGGCCCACATTCAGGGTCAACCGCTTCGTTACCTGCCACGCATCCTGAGCATAAGCGTCACCATCGTTGAACCGGTTCATACGGTCGAACTTCGGCTCAGTTGCGGGCAGCGTGACTGTGCATGATGTTGGATTAATCGCTGCCCCCGTGACTCGGTTAATCGCGCACGGATACTTTCCCTCGGGGTTGATTGCTAATTCATACTGGTAGATGGTCCCGGCCAGCAGGGCATCGAGCGCTGCATCTGAAGTTTGCGCCAGGAAGGCAGAACCCGATTCAAACGCGCCCTCAACGTGGTTGTCTCGCGTATTGATGTACTCCCCGCCGAAGGCAAAGCGGTGCTTGCCCTTGGACCATAAGAGTTGGTCTGTGTACTCGTAGACGTTCTGCGCACCCCCGAATGGCATCGGCGCCTCCCCAAGGTTTTGCGGGTAGTACCCCGGCATGTAAATCGAGGCTACGCCATTGATCTCTGGGAGCGTTTCGGACAAGAAAAGTGTGGGCGAAGCGGGTTGTTGTCCCCAACCTTCCATACTATTCCTCCGGCTAAACGCGATTTTCGCCACGTTCGCCAAGGTCGGGGTGAAGATGTGATTCATTGCCACCAAGGCGCTTTGGTCGAAGGCAGTTTGTCCCGAGTTGAATCCCTGGTAGGCGGTGAAGGATTCAGTCCCGGGGAAGTCCATTTCGCTGTAAAGCGCGTATCGTCCCCAAATCTGTGTCGCTTCAGACAAGTTGAAATCGATACGATTTAGGGTGTTATACGTGTTCTGCGGCATGCCTGCGCCGGAATCACCTGGCACGCTCATATTCACCAGGTCAAGAACGGGCAATGACGGATTTGAAGCCGCCAATTTGGCAAAGTTCGGCGACCTTCCGCCCAGCATTCCGGCAGCTACGCTGCTTGCCGTAAGAGGAGCGCCAACCTGAGCCACGCCACTCGCTATCGTACCGTACTGTTTCCAGAATGCTTGCGTGTTTGCACCGGTCATCGCGATGAACTGTGGATCGAAGAGGTACGCAGTGTAATTCTGGTTGCTGCGCACACGAGTCCATTCAGTATTCGAGAAGAAAAAGAGCTTGTTCTTCATTATCGGTCCGCCGACCGAGTATCCGAACTGGTTACGGGTGAAGTTCGCCTTCGGCAGTGGCGAGAGACCGTTCGCCACTGCTGCGTAGTTATCCGCATCATAGGCATAGGTGTTCGATGCCAGCGCGGAGACGCGATTGTATTCGTACAGGGAGCCGTTGAAGCGGTTGGTTCCAGACTTCGTTGCCACATTCACCACTCCGCCCGCCGCGTGGCCGTACTCAGCCGAGTAATTACTCGTCAGAACCGTGTACTCCTGAACAGAATCCAGGGGAACCGGCACCGCAGCCCCGAGTGCTGAAAACGTGTCGACGTTCTGGGCCCCATCAAGCAGGATGCCTACATCCGCAGCTCGTGCACCGTTGACCGATACTCCTAAGCCGCGCCCAGTGCTGTCCTCGCTCACGTTCCCAGAGGTCGCAACAAAGTCATAGGGGTTACGGGTTAGGCTCGGAAGTTCTGTCATCTGTGTAGGGACGATGACATCGCCCTGCGTTTGGTCGCTGGTGTTGGCTTGCACCGCCGCGCCTACTGCGCTCACCTCAACCGTCTGCTGCGCAGCCGCGGCCACTGTCATTCTGATGTCAAGCGTCGACACCGCGCCGACAACGACATCAATGCTCACCTGGTACTTGGCAAAGCCTGGAGCTTCAGCCCTCACGGTGTAATTTCCCGGAGGCAGTGGCGCAGCATTGTACCGGCCGTCGGCAGGTGTGACAATTGTACGAACCTGATTCGTCGCAACATTGGTTACTCTGATCTTGGCGTTCTGGATCACGGCACCTGTGGGATCGAACACCGTGCCGGAAATCGACCCTAGATTGGACTGCGCCAGCAACGTGCCGTACACGGCGGTTAACGCAATCATGCACGCGCAAACTCTCTTGAGTGTCATAAATCCTCCGTTCACATTCTCACGGGATTTCTACGCCCCATGACACAAAATAAGTCTTAGTTCAGTTTGATCTGCTTCTTGTATGTAACAGTTCACAGCCTTCGGTGTTACCCGCAACATGCGATGACCTTTCTGTCTTGCGGCCTTCGTCACGCCAAAAACCGGCTCCCCATGGCGCAATGAAGCGACAGTGGAATCTGCCGTCGCATGGAATTCCTTCTCCGCTGCTGCTGGTTTAGCCGCCTTATCCGTCGCATTTGTCGTCACCCGAACGTCCTTCGCACAAGATGCTGGACGAAAACAGCGGTCCTCAACATCGGCAGAATAGCGTAGCGATAGCGCGTAGGCGAGTCTTTCCTCAAAGCGCACGACCTCTTCAACAAACGTGAACAGCCCGGCAGATGCATCGATCCTGGACAACACCGCCCCGACTGCTCGCTCCGCTCGCGGATTCAGGAGGCAGTGAACCTGTACTTGCAGAGCGAGGGGTGCGGATCACAAGCGGAACGATTTGTGGACGCGACCACCATTCACGCGCCCAGTTCGACCAAGAACCGGAAGGGCAAGGCGCGCCCGGAGATGCACCAGACGCGGATAAGCAAGCGTGGTACTTTGGGATGAAGGCGCACGTGGAAGCGGACAGCAAGACCAAAGCTGGTGCATTCGGCGGCGGCGATGGCGGCCAACGTGCCCGACTCGACGGTGCTGCCCGACCTGTTGCACGGCGAGAGATGCGGGTGACGAAAGACCAAGGGTGCCGAGGGCAAAGCGAGGTCACTCACGAGTGCTCGCCGTGTGTCAACGACTGTTACCCATAAATGTACCGCCAGGTAGGTAGCAGGCTGCTGAAGAACTATCTTTGCAGGGGTATCCATTCCCCCGGGAGCTAGAGCCCGCACTGATTCTGCTCGACTTATGCTGCGACTGAAGTCGCACCCTGACACGAATTTCCGCCTCAGGGGGCTTCTTCAGCAAACTGCTAGAGGTTTCCTTAACGTCTAACGGTACACAGTCGCTGGTCAGGTCAGGGGCAGAGCCAAGCCGGAATAACTCATCCTTCTGGCCGTATCGGATCACTTCAGCGCAATAACATCGATCTCAATCAAAGCACCGGCTAACGGGGGCTCAGCGATCACAGTCGACCGCGCTGGAGGGTTGGATGGGAAATACTTGCCATAAACTTGGTTCATTCTGGAAAAATCTGACGCGCTCCTCAGATACACTGTGGTTCGGACAACTCGATCCAAACTGCTGCCGCCAGCAGCAAGTATAGCCGTGATGTTTGTCATCACCCGATCAGTCTGAGCAGCAATATCGCCTTCCACCAGCTTCCCGGTCGCAGGATCAAGCGCGGTTTGCCCCGCGACATATACTAGGCCACCTGCAACCACCGCTTGCGAATACGGCCCAACTGGACGTGGCCCATTGTTCGTGAATACGATCTGGGATCTATCAGTACTGGCTGCACTCTTTACTTGACTGCTTTGTGCTGAAGCCAAGCTGGCGGCGAGCGCGATGAACAAAATCCATACCTGTGTCACGCGGACCATAAGAAACAACCTCCTCAAAGTGCATAGAGCGTGTTTCACAAATAGGTTCGGCCTCAGAGCAGGCACTTACGCCTGAGGCGGGTGAGCTGTTTGAGCTTCTCCCATAAAGACCCGGCAGAAGCTGTTGACCGACAAGCATTGGGAACGGATTGAGCCGTTGCTGCCAAAGTCCAAAGTCGAAGCAGCGTCGTGACAAGCGTGGCCGACCGCTTGCCTCGAACCGAGTCTGTTTCGAGGGCATCTTGTTGGATTCTGCAGTCCGGTGCCGCGTGGCGATTTCTCCCCGACGCATATCCTTCGCCTTCCACCTGTTGGCGTCGGCTACAACGTTGGCAGGAACGAGACGTGTGGCTGGACGCCTGGCGGGCGCTTCTTGGAACAGTGGACGAGGCCGACGAGGCCAGCCTGCTGCGCTGGGACAAAGCTTTCTTACACGGCAGTTTCGCCCCGGCAAAAAAGGGGCCTCGCGGAACGACGATTCGAAGGCGGACGAAATCTCCGTCGCGACCGGCGGCGATGGATTATCGATCGCACCAACGCGTGGTTGGGACAGTTCCGCCGTTTGCTGGTGCGTCACGAACATCTACTCTCCATCTTCTACGCTTAGTGCCTCTGGATCACTCCGGGGTATCGTTGAACTGGCTCTACCCCAGTACAAAGATGTTGTGCGCGGCGCAAATCTCCTTCAACTTCTTCGGCCACACGGTGACCGTCATGACCTGTCCACAGAAATCCGCAAGAAAGGCTCCTCGCAATAAGGTCGATCACAGACTTGTAAGTCGTGGAATCGTCCAGCACAAGAAGCGGCATGGGATTTCGCGGTCACATGGATCTCCTTCGCTGTTGCAGGCCCGCTCCCCGCGGCCTGTTGTGTCGACAGATGAGCAGGACGCGGAATGGACACGCAGCACCGGAAAGAGCTTAGCGTTACTGCCTAGATGAGTCTTTCCTGAATGCGCACAAGGGCCTTGCGTTTACGTGAACAGCCCGCGATAGATCGTCTCGCCGAGCAGGCATCGTGGGATCTTGGCGCTAGGAGTCCGTCCGAGAATTGAGTTTTGAAAAGTGCTGCGGCGGTCGAGAGCGGAAATCCGAGACCCATCAAGCACACTTCTCGGCTGCTGTGTCGTAGGGCTTCCCATCGAAGGAATGCTCGGCAGCGCCCATCCCCTCACGCAATGACCTTTCCTGATCCTTTTCTATCCATAACAGAGCCGGTGTAACTTCAGAATGTTGTGCGTGAGGCAGATCATTGCCCATTCGCCCTGTACCTTGTCCACGCCTCGCAAGAGAAACTGCCGGAAGCCGCGGGCCTGTTTGATTTGTCCAAACACTGGCTCGACGACGGTTTTACGCGTGGCGTAAATGGCCGCTCCCACCTTGGTCTGCAGCTTCCGGCGCATGCGGTCCACGCGCGTCGCTCTCTGGGAAAGCGGCCTCCGCGGGCCGGGCTGATGGCGGTCGCGATAACACTCTCGATCGGTGGCGATGAAGCCTTCGATCCTTTTCTTCTCCAGATACTTCAGATTCGCCTCCGGGCAATACCCACTGTCGGTCATAACTTCCTGCGGTGTTTGTCCCGCTTGCTCTCCGATGGCTTCCAGCGTGGGCTGTAGCTGTTGTTTATCATTGCTGGCTTGGGTCACACGCTGCCCCACAATCAGCTGAAAATCCGGTTCCACTGCGATCTGCGCATTGTAAGCCTGCACAAATCCGTCCGGCCCTTTCATGATGCGGGATTCCGGATCGGTGAAGTTATATTGCATCTTGGCCTCGGGCTTGGCCTTCTCCTCCGGCTCGTCCTTACTCTTGGCCTGCTCCCGCGCCCGCTCTTCCAACGCCCGCTTGGCTTCGCGGATCCGCTTCCATCGCGTCTCCCGCCGCGCCAACTCCGCCGGCAGTTCCTCTCCCCTACGATCCCGCCCATAGCGGGCGTCCTCTTCCTCATCCGCGGCGTCGGCCTGTTCCAATAACCGCTTCACCTCTTCTTGCAATCGCTTTTCTTCTTCCTGCATCCGTCCGTAACTCATCGCCTTGTGCTTACTGGCGTTGGCTTTCACCTTGCTCCCATCCAAGACCACTCGCCCCAGTTTCATCGCGCCCGCCTGCAACGCAATCCGCAGCACTTGATCAAATAACCCTTGCAGCGCCTTCAAATGCAGCTTGCGAAAATCCGAGATCGTCCGGAAATCCGGTTCGTTCCCCGCCCCTAACACCCGAAAGCCCACATCCTCCGTCAATTTCTTCTGCATCCGGCGCGAGGAAAACACCCCTACACAGTAGCCGTAGATCAAAATCTTGGTCATCATCCGCGGATGATAAGGAGGCTGACCGCGATCGTCCCCTTCGTACACCAACTTGATCGCACTCATATCCAGTTGATCCACCACGTCGGAGACGAAATACGCCAAGTGATCTTCCGGCAGCCAATCCCGCAGGCTCGGGGGTAACAGCAAATCTTGCTCCGGCAAGTAGTCACGGTAGGTCTTCGCCATGCTCTGAAACTTGGCATACCTGCCCTGTGAGTTTCAACCCAAATCCGTTGTGCACAGTTGAATACTCGGACACACTCCTAGAATCGACAGGCGCTTCTGTGCGCTCACCGAAAATAGCCTGCAAAATACTGGATCAGCTGGAGAGCCCGGTTTCGCTTGCTCCTCCGTGAACCATGCTTTTGCTCATCCGCGCATAACGGCATGAGCAGACTTCCGGGTGTACTACGACTCGACGCACGGCATTTCGGGCCGAGATAATCAGCCGGGTTAGGGGCATAACGTTCGGGAAGGCCGTACCAGCACATTCCGAGGCAAACGGTTCATCGATTCCGTTGACAAGGAGCCCATTATCTGGAGCGGTACGCTTGCCCCCTTTTTTGGAGCGGAAAGAGGGTCTTTGATCCCTCCCATTGTCTCATCGCGTCTCTTGCAACTCATATTACTCATATTGTTCGTCGTCAGGAACCTAGCCTCAGAGTTTGTGACGACGAACAAGACGACGAACAAAACGAACGGGAGCAGTCGTTTCTCGTCGAAGCCGTAGTTTTACTGCGCGGTTCGGACTATCTGCTCGCGCTCGCAATGGGTCTAGCGATATCGTCAAGAAGATCCGGAGTGCCGGGAGTGCGTTGGAGATGCGGGTACCGCTGTCCCTCCGGACACGGGAGCTGGATGGAGCGCTCGTAGCCTGTGTTGCTAATGGTGAGAGCAATGGGATTCTTGGTTTCGTGGGCAAGATCCATTGCGTCGCGCATCGAGGCGACCGAGTACGGTTTGGCATCAACTGTGAGAATCCGCATGCCCGGTGCCAATCCGGCAATGTCTGCCCCAGAGCCCCACTTGACGTCTGTGACTGTGCCATCGTTGCTAAGCTCGAAACCGGCTGAGGATATGGCATTGAGGTCACCACTCTCCTGTTGCTCGAGTTGCATCAGTTTTGTGGGTGTTGCGGAATATGCGAGAGTCCAGCCACTTCTAACGATGCCGTCCAGTGGAGCGTGAGGTGACTTGGAATGAAGTCGCTCCTGGAAAAATCTGTTCCAATCGTAGCGGGCAATACCATTAAGAACTGCGGTGATCTGGTTGAAAGTGTAGGGAACAACTTCCGGACCTGTATCGACACCTTTACCGAAGAAAGCACGACAGAAGTCGTCAAGGCTCTTTTTCTTGTTTGTAAGAGTGCGGATCTTTGCGTCGACCTCCAGCCAAAGCAAGGCGCCCTCGGAATAATAGTCCGCGGTTCGTCGCCAATTATCCCAACCGTGACCGGTATTCATAAGGGTTGGGAGACTGACAGAAGTATCCTCTAGATCTTTCCATTCCCGACCACTGCGGTTATCGATCTCGTCGGCGAGTTCGGCGAGGATGTCACGGAATTCGTCGCGAGTGATTGCGCCGCTGCGCGCGGCAAGGACAACGCCGACGTATTCGGTGAGACCTTCGTAGACCCAGAGCAACTGGTCGTTCATCGGAGACTGGTAGTCCGTCGGAAACTGGCCGATAGGACGGCGGTACTTGCCGTTCCACGAATGCGCATACTCGTGCGCGAGATTCTCGCCCACGGACACGTGTGCCGCGGGCGACCGGAATACGTTTTCCGAACCGGTATCGTCGCTCGATTCATGGTGTTCCTGCCCACCAATAACGGTCCTCTTTCTTAGTTTGCCACTCAGGGCGACCAGGAAGTCGTAGTGCTGAAAATGGTGCGAGCCGAAGAGTGCACTAGCTTCGATTACGAGGCTCGTGAGCGCCTGCTCTTGCTCCGCAGTTGTTACGAGATCTTCAGGGGTATCCGCAACGATGTCTAGGAAATGCTTTGGTGTGACGCCGGGTGCGATAGCAAAGCGGCGGAAGTACTGCCCAGCGATCAGAGGAGAGTCTACCAATTTCTCCAGCGTGACTTCGTCAAATGTGATCGTCTGATCGGTCTGCTTAGCGCCATCTAGAGCGGAAGCGTACTGCCATCCGATTGGGAGTCTGACGCTCGGTTGAACCATCCACTCCTTGGGATGAGCTTGCGCCGGATAGAGGAGGACAACGTGCCACCGCAATATGGCCAGCTTTTCCGTTGTCGCTATGCTGGCGTTGGCGGTTGCACCCGCAGTGGAGGCGATTGCCAGAAAGTCGAGGTTTACTTTAAGCGATCTAACTCCGGGAAGAATTCTAACGTGGAAGGCATAAAGATCGACGGGGTCGCGAGTCCAGCCGAGCGAGCGGCCATTCGCAGACATGAAGAGACCGGCGAGATTGCCAATGGGGCCCGTAGGCGCGTGGTCTCCCGGGATCCACTTCGGGTACACAAGTGTAAAGGGGCCAGGTTTGACAGGAATGGTAAGTTCCGCATGAATTACATTCTTACGTGCGTCGGACAGGTCGACCTTGACAACTTCAAGGCGATTTTCTGCCAAGAGCGGAAGCGCCAGAATGAGAAATACGGCGGGAATGCAATGGCTAGAACGCATAATGTAATTCCTGGTTACGCCCTGGAATATGACATCGTCTAACACGCATTAAGATTCCAGTGCGCCATATGACACCTTTATTGAATATACAGAAATAGCGATTGATGTTCTTTCATGTCGGTGAACTGATTCTTCTACGGTCGGGAATGACCTGATCCCCTGGCCCTCGTCAAAACTTTCGTGAACTCGCAGAAAATAGTATTCGGTTGATTGCGGGGAGCGGATCTGAACCGCCGACCTTCGGTTATGAGAAGAAGGAACGTTGGGGTCAAAAGGGATAGCGCGAAGCGGCTCGCAGCCAGATGGAGCGGTTTGGAGCAAAGAGGCGAGCCCTATTCGTGGGGCTAAAGTGGGGTTACGCAACTTTGCCCGAAGGCCCAGGATCGAGCCGAGCAATACTGGCTGGATCGCTAAACCAGCCGGGCAATACTGCAAAGCCTTCAAGCCTTCGACTTAGACAGTTTGATGGGAGGAGGAAGCCAACTCCGAATAAGGTTGCACAACGTGGCAGACTCAGGACTTGCCGATAAGCTTTGTGATGCGCTCGAACGCCCAGTCGATGCCGTCGCGAGAGATGAGCAACGGTGGAGCAATGCGGATCACCCGGTCGTTGGTTTCTCTTTGCAAAAGATCCACACTTCCGTGCGGACGAAGTTATCTGCAGAGCACAGCACTACAAATCCCCCCTTGTGAAGTTACGCGATCGTTGCTGAGACCTTGTCGAACGCCCAGCAATAAGCTTGATCTGCAGCTATTAGGGAGACATGCCCGAGACAAGGAACTTTCGAAACAACGAGCGATATTTCGCCGGAGTCATTCCCGTCAGACGCTTAAATGTCCTGGAAAAATGGCTTTGATCGGAAAAGCCCGTCGCTTGGGCGATCTCGCCCAGGGACGAGTCCGAAGTTGCCAATTCCTTGGACGCATAACTCACTCGCAACTTCCGGATGCAGTCTCCGATGCCACAACCACAGTACCGGCGATACGTACTCCCCAAATATACGGGATGGACGCCCGCTTCGGCGGCGATCCAGGAAACCGTGAGCGGGTCCCTGAATTTTTCATGCAGAATGTCTTGTACCCGGCCGAGCCAAGGCGGGGCTTGCATGCGGGACGGCCTGTGGTAGCGCATGGCGCACGCGGTGATTTCCAGCACGAGCCCCTCCATGGCGAGGGGAGACGCTTCGTCATTTATCCTGAATTCCTTATAGAGATTTGTGACTAACCCGGCCATGAATGTTTCCTGGAACATGATGGGAGATAACGATACCAGTAGGCTTTTCGTGGAGACTTCTTCCAACTCTACGTTCAAGCAGCGTGCACCGCAGGTCGAACAAGTGGCGTGCATCTCTCCCGGAGGACAAAACATTACGCTCGATGACGGGAGATGGTGGGTTACGTGGCGATATGCGTTCGTGAAAGACCCGTCGATTACGCAGCCAAACAGGCCCCGCGTATGAAAATGTTGTCCGGTGCTGAAGCCTTGCCCATAGAGACTTTCTGTGAGCCGGAATCCAGGCACTTCACGACGTCCGATGACGGTTCCGTGCAAGTCCTGAGATGCAGGACTGAGACTTGCATGGGCCGGGTTCCTGGACGAACAGTGTGACACCACGGCAGATGATAAGCCAGACCGTGCCGATTACGCAAATGGGTGCTTTCGGTCATGGCGTGCTCACGCCGCTTCTGCTTTTCCGAGGTTTGAGATTCTTCCCTGCCCAAGCACCCGGAGCAGTCTGGTCGTCCGGTCGTTACGGAGTGGGGGAATCTACGGTCGTGGACCCAGGGAAAACCGCCGGCGCTTCCTCCCTAGCCCGCCTTATTCACGAAGAGTAACCCAGCGAGGAGTTTTTGGAGTTTTTGGGGCGAGCGAGACCATATGCGACAAGGGGAAGTCTTCGGCTGGGAATCGGGGCTGATTCTGAAGTAGTTAGCAAGGT
>Ga0208937_1000640_pt1 | contig 23727 bp, 18 predicted proteins | sample June2015DPH_11_5_FD_184705 | JGI IMG/M metagenome (GOLD analysis project Ga0208937, IMG submission 184705) | Peatland microbial communities from SPRUCE experiment site at the Marcell Experimental Forest, Minnesota, USA - June2015DPH_11_40... | ecosystem: Environmental > Terrestrial > Soil >...
AACGTCCAGTCCAGCAAAATGGTCCATGCTGCGTTTCTCCTTCTGATGCTCGAGGCCGTCCACACGGACCTCGTATTCACCATCAGCCTGAAGCGCAGTACCCAAAATCTTCAGCTATCCACAAGCTCGCCGGCCGATTACCCCATCTATCCCCCCGATAGCGACTGAATCGCTGCGTTGCGGCAACTGACGCGACGGGCCATCACCGGACTCATGCACCGCACTCCTGGTCTAGTACGACAGGATATAGGCGGTTAGACGCGGTTTCGAAATTGCTCGTTAGCGTGCAGCTCAGCTTATCGAGCAGCGCTTTGGCTTCCATCGACCATGGTGACTACGCAACTACCGCGGACGAAGCCGGGAAGGCTGCGACCGGTCGAATGCGACGCCGACTGGTTGGTACGCCGGATAGCTGGAACCTCCGTGACGTACCGGCGATCACCCGGCCGAGCCCGGTTCACGACGTTGCGGCGGATGTCCCACAATCAATAGGTCCGGGTTCAAATTTGCGACGTCGACCAGATCATGGCGGAGCCATCGTTGTGCCCAAAGGCCCATCTTCTCGACGACCGGGAAAAGTTCTCGCCCGGCTGGTGTCAGGTGATACTCGAAACCGCCACGCGCGCCGCGTCGACGCTCTACTATGCCGGCGAACTGCAACTCCTAGAGGCGTCGCGCGAGCAGCGCGGACGACATGCGCGGGACTCCCCGGTGCAGGTCATTAAAGCGGACGCTGTCGCTCGCGAATAATCAGGCGTCGGTCCGCAGAGCGCCCATGGACTTCCAGATCGTATCACCGTCTTCAGCCGACGCGCGCGGACATTCCCCCGTCCACCGGTAGCAGCACACCGGTGATGAAGTTGGCTTCATCGGAGGCCAGGAATAGAGCTGCATGGGCGGTGTCCCAGGCGGTTCCCATCTTGCCGCGCAGGGGCACGCGGGCGTTGCGCGCTTCGCGCACCGCGTCCGTCGACGAACCGACCGCGGTGGCGATCCCGGATACGGCCATGGGGGTGTCCATCAGCCCCGGCAACACGACGTTGCAGCGGACGCCATGGGCGGCGTTAGCGTTGGCCACGCTGGTGGTCAACCGGTTCATCGCCGCCTTGGAGACCTCGTAGGCCACCTGATTGCTGCCAGCAAGTGAGGCCAGGGAGGAGATATTGACGATCACGCCGGCATTTTGACCGCGCATGATCGGCAAGGCGTGCTTGATGGTCATCCAGGCGGATTTGAGATTGACGGTCAGGATGCGATCCCAGGCCGCCTCTTCGGCCCGGTGCGCGGGGCCATCGCCGCCGCCGCCGACGCCCACATTGTTGACCAGGATGTCGATCCGTCCCCAGGTCGACTTGGCTTCGGCGATCAGCGCGGCGCAGTCGGCGTCGCGCGAGACGTCGGCCTGATAGGCGGCCGCCGATCCGCCTTCGGCGGAAATCATGGTCACGGTCTCAAGTGCGCTCTCCAAGTGACGATCGACGCAGAGCAATTGGGCGCCTTCGCGGGCGAACAGGACCGCCATCGCCCGGCCGTTGCCAATGGTCTCGCCGGCGGATTGGCCGGCGCCGACGATGATTGCGGTCTTGCCGGCCAAGCGTCCGCTCATCTCAAAACCCTTTCAGATCTGGATCGAGCACCTGGCCCTCGTCAAGCTGAACGCCAAAGCTGTTCAGCAGCATCGAGACCTGGGTGTACTGGCCAACGGTGAACACCAAATCCATGCGCTGGTGTTCCTCAAAATGCTGGGCGACCTCAGCCCAAACCGGTTCGGTGATGAACTGCTCGCGAAGCAAATCGTCAGTCGCCCGAAGCAGCGCTGCATCGGCAGCGCTCCAGCCAGACGCGTCGGCGCCGATTTTGATGCGGTCAATCTCCTCCTCGGTCAGGCCCGCACGGCGACCTATTGGCACATGCTGGGTCCACTCATAGCCGCAGCGGCAGAGGAAGCCGGTGCGCAGGATGATGATCTCGCGCTCGCGCGACGCCAGCGTGCTTTTGCGGCTCAGGATATACCCGCCCCAAACCAGAAAGGCCCTTGCCGCAGCCGGATGGGTCAGCAAGGTGCGGAAGATATTGAGAACCGAGCCCCGGGCCAGCATGGGCTCGACAATCTCGCGTTGCTCGTCGGTCCACGTTTCGGCAGGGGCGGGCGCTATGCGCGGGGTGGTCAGCCGCATGTCATCTCCAGAATCAGCCCAGGTCGTTTTTCCATTGATTTTTGCCGAGTCACTATATCGGGCAGTATTTCCAAACAGGGCGCGCGACTGCCCATCACCGGGCGTGTCACGGCCAAAAGGTGGAGCCCTCTAACTACGTTCCAGATCGGCACTGATCTTAGTGCCAAGGAGATCGTCGGTATCATTGGCGACTGAACGACTTCCGCTCTTCCGCCCAAAAGCCGACATAGATTGCAGCGCAATATTCGTCGCGAAGGGCCAAGAACGTCATGTGTCTACCGGGATTTCTCAAGAAAAATAATGCTGAGCGCTCTGAGCCAACTTGCGACGGCAAAAGTCATAAACGCCGTAATAGCGCTCAGATATACTGCAGGCATCTGTTCTTGAACAATTCCGCTGGCGTTCCCAACAAAAACAATGTCGATAAAAATAATAACCGCAATGTTCATTTTGGCGTACCACGGCAGAGACTCGCGGATCGCTGTGCGGCGGCGACGTGGATAAGTTAGGATGAACAGTAGCAGCGACACGCCTATTAGTGCGCTTGATACCCGCCAGACCATCTGGGGACCTAGCCCCCAAAATGAAAATAGCGGCGGTAGCAATGAACCTACGCTGACGATAAGCCCAAATTCCATATAAACATGAGCGATCAAAATATCGAAACGTTGCAATGACTGGCCGGAGGTCTGACGCAACATCATCACGATCGCCGAAAAGCCTATAAAGGTTATACCAATTACCGCAATCGTGTAGAGATATGCCGCTCCTGTGACTTCCATCGAGTTACCCAATCATTGCAGAGCGACACTTGCACCACATCAAGTCTGCTCCCAAGTTTATGACCGAAAGCAAGAATAGCTCAGTCGGGCGTCCAAGGGGACAATTTTCCCGCCATCAAATGTAGGATATCAGCTTTATCCGTGAAAAGCGCATGTCAGAACGCCAATCGATTCAATCTGAAGCGATTGCGCTCTGGCAGCCAAATTATGCCGGCCCGCCACCGGTACGGCGGCTTGCGCTAGCGCTCGCCGATTCGACGCTGTTGCAGCAGCGCGGTAATCCTGGGGAGCCCGATGCCGACGTAGCGGAAGTTTGCCCGCTGCATTTCGTCGGCGCGATAGACATTGCGCAGATCGACGATCGTCGGCTGCGCCATGACCTGCTTGAGCCGACCGAGGTCGAGCGCGCGGAACTGCTCCCATTCGGTCGCGATCACCAGGGCGACGGCGCCCTCCGCGGCTTCGTAAGCGCTCTGGCAGTACGTCACGTCGGGCAGTTGCGGCTTCGCCTGCTCCATGCCGGCCGGGTCGTAACAGCGCACATTGCCGCCCATGTCCTGCAGCGCCGTGATCAGCGGAATCGCCGGCGAGTCGCGCGTGTCGTCGGTGTTCGGCTTGAAGGTGAGGCCGAGCACGGCAATCGTCTTGCCGCGGATCGAGCCGTCGACCGCGGCCACCACCTTGCGCGCCATGGCGCGTTTACGCTGCTCGTTCACGGCGGCGACGGTCTCGACGATTCGCAACTGGGCGCCGTGATCGTGGGCGGTCTTGATCAGGGCCGTCGCGTCCTTGGGAAAGCACGAACCGCCAAAGCCGGGACCGGCGTGAAGGAATTTTTTGCCGATGCGGTTGTCGAGACCCATACCGCGCGCCACGTCCTGCACGTCGGCGCCGACGCATTCGCAGAGGTCGGCGATTTCGTTGATGAAGGTGATCTTGGTGGCGAGAAAGGCGTTGGACGCGTATTTGATAAGCTCGGCGGTGCGCCGGCTGACATAGACGAGCGGCGCGGCGTTCAGATAGAGCGGCCGGTAGAGCTCGGCGAGCACGGCGCGCGCCCGCTGGTCCTCGGTGCCGACGACGATGCGGTCCGGATGCTTGAAGTCCTGGATAGCGGCGCCTTCACGCAGAAATTCCGGATTGGACACCACCTGCAGATCGGCCCCGGGACGCGTTTCGCGCAGAATATGTTCGATCTCGTCGCCGGTCCCGACCGGGACCGTCGATTTGGTCACCACCACGGCCGTCTCGGGCAACAGCGGCGCGACCTCGCGCACGGCATTGTAGACGAAGCTCAGATCGGCGTGACCGTCGCCGCGGCGCGACGGCGTGCCGACGGCAATGAGTACCACTTCGGCATCGCCGACCGACGCCGCGTCGCCGGCGAATCCGAGCCGGCCCTGGCGGACATTGGTGTCGACGAGCTCGGCCAAGCCCGGCTCGAAAATCGGCATCGCCCCGCGATTGAGCGCTGCAATCCGCCCGGTGTCCTTGTCGACGCAGGTCACATGGTGACCGAAATCGGCGAAGCAGGCGCCGGAAACCAGGCCGACATAGCCGGAGCCGATCATGGTCACGCGCATAACGCTCTCCGTGGCAGCGCAGATCGCATCCGGTCCGGCCGCTCGTATCGAGGGGTGTCCCGGCGCGGTTCCAATACCGGGCTTTGCGCCGTGACGCTACCCTGCCCCGCGGGCCTCTCCGCTCAGGCGGCCCTGCGCGAGCAGCAGCGAGACGGCGGCCTCGAGCGAAGCAGATATTTCAACAACAAAATCCGGCGCCTCGAGCTCCCGCGCCGCTTGGCGATCCGGATCGTCCGCATGCGGCGAAATCAGGATGCCGCCGGCAAGATGCGCGGCGCGCCCCGTGGCGATGTCCGCAGTGCGATCGCCGACGATCCAGGAATGCGCCAAATCGAGCTTCATCCGGCTGCCCGCCGCAAGGATCATGCCCGGGCTCGGCTTGCGCCAGGGGTGATCGGCGATATTGAAAGGCGCGCTGCCGCCGGCGTGATGGGCGCAGGCGAGCGTGGCGTCGAGATGTGCTCCGGCGTTCGCCAGCGCGCGTGACAGCGCGGCCTGCACGGCATGAAAACCCCGCCAATCGTAGAGCCGGCGCGCGATGCCCGACTGATTGGTGACCAGCACGACGGGAATTCCCAGGCGGTTGCATCGCGCGACGGCAGCCGACGCGCCTTCGAGCATGCGCACGTCTTCCGCACGGCCGAGATAATGCGTGTCCTCGACCAGAACGCCGTCGCGGTCGAGAAACAGCGCCGGGCGGTGCGCGACATCCCGGGCGGTGATTTCGCACCAGAGCCCTTCGTCCGTCCCGCTCACGCTTGGCTGCCTTGAGGGATCGCTCGTCATTGCTTCCTTGAAGTCGGCCGAACACTGCCTAACGCCGATTTGCCGTCGGCAGTTACCAGGGGTTTACCTCATAATCCAGTAGTTGTTCGGCTCCGATCACGTCCGCAGCGCAAGCCCGGCGCGGCAGCAATGTGGCCGAAAAGCATACGCAGGATCAATCTGGCGGAAGTTGTCTTCGTCGCGACGAATGACCTCCGCGGTCTTGCCCTCATTTGGTCCGATTGAATTCTTACTCCCGCCGGCATGAGGCGTGCCATCGAGATCACGGGTTCCGTCGCCTACGCCGGGCGTCCGCGGCACACGCTGGACATTTGTCGGCCCGTTGACGCCGTCGCCGCGCCCGTTGTCGTGTTCTTCTATGGCGGCGGATGGCGCCGCGGCAACAAGCGGCTTTATCGCTACGTGGCCAAAGCGCTGGCCCGCCGCGGCTATGTTGCGGTCGTGCCGGACTATCGCATCTATCCCGAGGCCCGTTATCCCGATTTCATCGAGGATGCGGCGCTTGCCGTGCGCTGGGTCAAGGACAACGCGGCGCGCTTCGGCGGCGATCCCGACACAATCTTTTTGCAAGGCCACTCGGCCGGCGCCCACATCGCCGCGATGCTGGCGATTGATGGGCGCTGGCTGCACAAGGTGGGCTTGGCGCCCGGTCGCGATATTGTCGGTTTGATCGGCATCGCCGGGCCGTACGATTTCATGCCGCTGCGGGACGAAATACTGAAAGTGATTTTTGGCGGCGCCGAACGGCCGGAGACGCAGCCGATCTTCCATGTTTCGCCCGGCGCGCCGCCGGCGCTGCTGATGACGGGCAGCCACGACCGGATTGTCGAGCCCGGCAATTCCGCCCGGCTTGCCGCGCGGCTTCGCGCCGCCGGTAACGCCGCGACGGTGCTGACCTATCGGCGGGTGGGGCACTACCTCATCATCGCCGCGCTGGCGCCGCTGCTGCGTATTCTGGTCCCGGTCCTGCGCGATGTCGATGCATTCATCGCTGACACCGTGCTGCGGTCATCGCGGCGCGTCGGCCAGATCGCGAAATAACTCTGCGTCGTGCGCTACGAAACGCTGCGCAGCTGATAAGGGTTGAAATTGCGGCGCGATGATGGATGCGGTCGGCAGGGGCTATTTTGTGCGGGTACTACCCAAACCCGCTGCAGCGGGTACTTAGTAAGCACCCGAAGTCAGCACATTCGGACCCAATGTCCGCATGCTGAATTCCACACCGACTGTATTGTTCGGAACGGGCGAGGTGGTACCGTTGTAGGTATATCCGGTGCCGACGTTCAGGGCGAACATATAGCAATCGTCGACGTAGGCCAGGCTGACCCGCGTGTTGGAGAACTCGTTGGCAAACAGGTCGTAACTCGCCGACGCCGTGACCACCCAATTGGTTGTGAGCTTGATCGATGTCCCCGCGGTAATGCCTTCGCGCTGCGTCAAGAATCCGAGAGCGGGCTGCGCGGCATAATCGCCATAGAGAACATACACGCCCCAACGGCCGAAATTGGACCGTGCCTCCACTTCGAATCGTTCCGAGGCAAGAGTCGCTTCGTCTAAGCGGCCCTTGATATCGAACATGTATGTGGAGTTCGGCTGATAGGCGATGCGATAGACGTAATCCGAGAACGTTTTATCGAGACCGCTGTCAAGCCCGGTGTTGGTGATGTCGCCGACCGCGTACGAGTTCAAGCCGAAGAGTTGATACGATTGCCCGAACAGCACGTTGAAGGTACCGGCCTTGTTGACCTGGGCGGTGTACTCGAAACCGGCATTGGCGCGACCACCGCCTTCGACACGATCCCAGCCGGAGAACTTATCGATCCTGAACAAATTGGTATCGTCAAACACCAGACTTTGGGCATCCTCGTTGGGCCACTTGCCGATCTGGGTCTCATTCGGGCGCAGGATCAATTGAGCGATCGGCTCGATCGTCTGGGTGCCCCACGATTCAACATCGATAAACGGATACCGGTACTCGACACCCGCCGCCGGCATGGCGCGGGCAAGGTCGCTTTGTCCGGTGCCTATGTAGTTGGAGACACCCGGCTGATTCAGCACATCCAGCGAGGCAACGTCGCCGCGGAGCTGTATGAACGGCGTGATCTGCATGCCGTTGCTGGTGGTGAAGGTGCGCCGCCAGTCGATTTCGGCGGAGGCGCGGGTATAGTCGCCCGGTATGCCGCGCAACAGACAATTGGACTTGGTGAGGGCGGCCGCGTCGGCGCTGGTAGGATTCGCGCAGATGCCGCTGGCACTAGCCAGCTGGCTGATCGCATCGAAACTCGCGTCCTGTCTGGTCAAGCTGGTCAGGTTGACCTTGTAGCTCAGTTCGCCGCCCACCACCGGCTGACCAAACACGCCGTTATAATCCAGCACCGGGAGAATAACCGGAATTTGGCCTTGCTGATCCACCAGCGAGAAGCCGGTGTAATAAATCGAGCGCAGATCGAAATAACTGCGATCGCCCCGCCCGACCAAGTAAAGCTGCGAGACGCCTTCCGTGCTCGGCAGGTTGGTGCCGACCAACGAGTCGATGGCCCCCGTTTTAAACGGATCAAGATTGTAGCCGTTAAATCGGCCCAGATTGTAGTCGGCGATAAAGGTCGGGTCGGTGATCAGAACTCCGGTCCAGCCCCACACCCATTTGTCGGCCAGATCGAATTGGCCCGCCGATATCGCGACGCCGCGGAACGGTTGTGTGGTGGGTGCGCCCACACCGTCGCGGGTAGCAAAGTAGCCGGGGTCCTGTTGGTAAATGCCGGCGGCTTTAATCGAGTAATTGCCGGATGCGAGTCTTTGCTCCCAATCGGCCTCCATCAGCAAACCTTGTTGCGACGTATATGTCGGATAGAGGGTCAAGTCATAGTTCGGTGCCAGCGCCAAGTAATAGGGCAGCGTGACGCCGACCCCGTACGCGGTGCCGGATGTGAAGGTCGGAAAAAGAAAACCGGTCTTGCGTTTGACTGTCGGATCGGGCGTCGACATGAACGGGGAATAGGCCATCGGCAGACCGAAGAAATCGATCTTCGCGTCTTCGAAATAGATCATTTTCTCGCCCTGATCATGAATGATGCGGGCTGCCCGCACCTGCCACAGCGGCGGCTTTTTAGGATCGTCCTTGCAGGCTTCGCATGCCGTGTAGACGCCGTTGTTCAGGACCGTGTAATTGCCTTTGCCGCGGTCGGCCCGCACCGCCGCCATGCGGGTATCGTCCGGCATTTCCAATCGCAGCGAATCGACAAACCCGTCTCGATAGTCGTCGGTAAGATCGATAACCTGGCCGTAGGTGATATTGCCATCGGGCTGGGTGAGCCTGGCATTGCCTTCGGCCCGCAGGCGCTTTGCTTTCTGGTCGTAGATGACCTGGTCGGCCTCGATGGTGGATCCCTTGTAGTAAATTTGCACATTGCCGACGGCGGAGACGATGTTGTTCGAGTAATCGTATTTGACCTCGTTGGCTTCGACGAGCATCGGCGCATCGCCAGGCGGCGGCGGCGGCACGTGTTGCTTCGGGCGGATCGGGAAGGTCAGTTCATTCGGATTGCCGACCTGGCTGAACGCCGATCGGCCGCCGACACCAAGCCCCGCCACCGCGGCAGCGAAAACGAGGAACACCGCCAGCGCGCGCGGCCGGCGCAACCTGAGATGAAGACTGCTGATCAGATGCGCCACAAACCGTGCTCCGGTACCAGCAACAGAATCAGGTCGCTCCGATTGAGGTGCACGGCCGCTGCCATTCGCGCGATAGTCGCCGCATCGTGCGAGAGCGGGCGTCGATCGCCAACCGCGTCGCGCCGCCCTCAGGTCGACAGCGCAATCGCGTTGGGAACGTCACATTCGCGCTGCGAATTCCGCGCTCCCAGTACTCGCCAGGACAGAGTGTTTGCATTGTGCGACATGCCCCTTGCTCGGAATTCAATTCCACTCGCGCGACGATGGTTGGGTTGCGCTTGTGGAAATGGCGCTATCGCACCAGCGCGGTGCGAACGGCACAACGAGCAATGGACGGCATGAACTCCTCTCCCCGCTGACAGCTGATCGAGCGGCCGAACAGAGACCGCGCGATCGGCAAAGCTGCTATCCCCACGGCCCGTTTCATGGGCGAAAAAAGTGGCTTTGCCAAGGCGGAGGCCCTTGAAAACGAATAAGAAACCGTCGGGAGTCCCAACCTGCGAGGAACGCGCCGAACCGCCATCAATCGGCAAGATGCCCGCCGCAGCGTTCGTGAAAGTTGGATAAAAATTCGAAGACAGGGTTAACGCTTTCGTTGACCCTGAGGATCCTCAGCGACCAAGCCGAGAAGGTCAGGCGCCGCTCACGTGCCGGCTACAAAATACGATGCCAGCCGATTGCGGATGTTTTGCGCAACGACCTGGACGGCGCGGTCTTCGGCGTCGCGCCAGGCACGCTGCCGCGCAAAGCGCTGTTCCGAACCGGGAATGTCGTACGAGGCGCGCGCAAAAGTGGAGGCGCTCACCACCGTCTTCTGAGTCGCAATTTCGACCAGACTGAAGGAGGCATTGAGTCCTTCGAACTGCGTCTCCGGCCGGCCGCTGGTCAAATCGATAATGATGGACGTCGTGGTCGTACCGATAGTTACCTTGAGCTGGTATGTCGGCGCGATCGGATTGCCGCCGCCATTGAAATTGTACAACAGCGCGTTGCGGAGATCGACCGCCAGACGGGCGTTGGCCGAACCCTTCGGCGCGGGAATATCTACAACGTCAATGGCACTGAGCTTGGCGCCGACCGAGTCGTCGGGTGACGCCGACTGCGTGCCGTACAGCGGCTGGAAACAAGCAGCCGTCAGCATCCCGACCGCGAACACGACGGCCAGGCGAAAGAGATGGCCGGATGCTGTATGTCCCGTGATCCCCGACATTGGCAGCGACCTCCTACAGCCGCACCAGTGTAGCCCGCAAGTCTTTAATATACACAAATATGGCTGTATTGCGCGTGACATCGGCGCCATCGCGTCGCGGCATGTTCCTCAAGCGGCCGCGCCCCGGAAATCCGGCACGGCTTCCCGCAACACGCGGTAGATGGCTTCGCGCTCCTCCCGCGCGAGCCCCTGATCGAGCATGGCAAGCCAGCCGCGCATCGCTTCGATCGAGGGCTGGGCCGGGCGGGCCGCAACGACGCCCATGAATCCGATTTCCACCGTCGGCTCGCCGCGCGCAAACAGCACTTCTTGCATACGCTCGCCCGGCCGCGTGCCGGTGAAGACGATATCGAGGTCGCGGCCGGGCTCGAGGCCGGCGAGCCGGATCATGCGCTCGGCAAGGTCGACGATTTTCACCGGCTGACCCATGTTGAGCACATAGACCGAGAGGTCCGAGCGCTCCGGTCCGAGCGCGTGACTGGCGGCGGTGAAGACCAGATCGCAGGCTTCGCGAATGGTCATGAAATAGCGCACCATGTCGGGATGCGTCACGGTCACCGGGCCGCCGGCGTCGATCTGCGCCTTGAACTTCGGGACCACCGAGCCGTTGGAGGCGAGCACATTGCCAAACCGCACGGCGATCAGCCGCATCGCGCGCCGTCCGCCCTGGGCGCGGCGCGCCAGATCGGCATCGAGCGCCTGGCAATACATTTCGGCAAAGCGCTTGGTCGCACCCAGAACCGAGACCGGTTCGATGGCCTTGTCGGTGGAGATCATCACCATGGCCGATGTCCCGGCGGCGGCGGCCGCATCGGCGACATTGACCGAGCCGAAGACGTTGGTTTTGACCCCCTCTTCCCAATTCAGCTCGAGCAGCGGCACGTGCTTGAGCGCCGCGGCGTGGAAGACGATATCCGGCTTGAAGTCGGCCATCAGCCGGAACAGCCGGCTGCGATCGCGCACATCGGCAAGGCGGCCGGAGATGGCCGCCCGCGACGGCTTGGTGGCGAGCGTTTCGAGCACGGCATGCAGCGCCGGCTCAGAATTCTCGATAATGAGCAGCCGCGCCGCGCCGAAGGTGATCACGCGGTCGCAAATTTCGGCGCCGATCGAGCCGCCGCCGCCGGTCACCACGATCGACCGGCCCTTCAAGAAGCTTTCCAGCCGCGCATAGTCGATCTTGACAGTCGGCCGCAGCAGCAGGTCCTCGACGTTGACCGGCGCCAGCCGCGGCGGCTCGCCGGCATCGTCGAGCGACGGCAGCCGGCTGACCGTCAATCCCAGACGGCGCGCATGCATCAAAGCTGATTCCGGCTTGGCGTCCGGCTCGAACGCGGAAGGCGTGAAGATCACCCGGGCAATCGGCGTGCCGCGCTGCGCCAGGTCGTTGACGACGCGATCGAGCGCGTCGAAACCGCCAAGCACGGGAATGCCGCGGATGCCCTGGCCTTGATCCGCCGCTGACGGCGACAGAATGCCGACCGGCCAGATTTTCTTGACCGCACCGCTTTCGATGGCGCGCAACAGCACCTCGGCGTCGGCGGCGCGGCCGAGCAACAGCGTCGGATTTGTCGCGTCAGCGCGGGCGTGATGCCGAGCGCGGGTATAGCGGAAATAGCGATAGCCGATCCGTCCCGCCCCGAGAAACACCATCTGCAGGATCCAGTAGAGCAGGATGGTGATTTTGCCGAAGAAGAACTGCCCGAGTACGTTGGGCGCCAACAGCACGTAATCGAGCACCAACAGCGAGACGGCCAGCACCGTCGACGCGCGAACGATGTTCATGAGGTCGGGAAGCGAGGCAAAGCGCCACTTCGCTTCATAGAGGTGAAACAGTAAATAAACGACGCCGGCATAGGCGACGAAGCCGGGCAGGAGGAGAAGCAGTCCGTGTTGTCGCTCGGAAAGGCCAGCCGCCTCGAACCGGATGTAGAAGCTCGCGACAATGGCCGCCGCGGTCATGAAAAGATCGTGCGCGACGATAAGAACTCTGCGCGAGCTCATGTGCAGTCCGAGCATTCGGTGACCGTGCTGCCGAAATATCCCGCATTCAATACCGGGCTTTGGACCGGGACGCCACCCCGCCGACGTGCGGTAGTGGTACAGTTTGAAACCAGTCGCAATAAGCGGTAGGCGACAATCATGAATAGCATAGCACAGCAAGAGCCGGACACCGGTGGAATGCCTTACGAAGAAAGACAGCGATTCAACCGCGTGGTCGCTTGGTTGCATTCGTTTCGGTACAGACAAATTGTTGCGCTGTTCGACCGCATGGCACGAGAAGCGCAGGGCCAACAAATCAAAGTTGTCGAAATCGGTTGTGCGCATGGAACACTTTTTGCAACACTCAATGAGCGTTTCCATATTGCCTATACGGGTATTGAAAATGACGCGAGCTTGGCCGAGGTGGCGAAGCGCAGATACGGGCACCAGCCTAATTTTCGCATGATCCAGGATTCTGTACAGAACGCCTTAGATTACTTGCAAAATGCCGACGTTCTCGTCGCATTGGAAACGCTTGAGCACATACCGGAGCACGAGGTGGTGTGGATCACCGAAGCCGTAGCAGCGGCCCAACCCAAACTTTTCGTATGCTCGGTTCCTGTAGAAATCGGCCCGGCCATTTGGCTCAAGAATGTCGGCTCGTTCGTGACCGGTTATATGCGCCACAAAGAATATCGCTGGTCCGAAACATGGTGGGCCGGGCTCTACCAACTCGACAAGCTGCCGCCGCATGGGACTGGTCACAAGGGCTTTGACTGGAGATGGTTAGCTCAGACAATCCGCCACAACATGAAAATCACAAAGATTTCCAAGTTGCCATTTGGATTTTTGCCCGCGGCATTGGCCTTTTCAGTATTAATCGTGGCTAAGCCGAGAAATAGCGTCTAGGAGAGGCGCCAACGGGGTGGTCGCGCGGCCCCAGGAACGGCGGCGCCAATCATGATCCTTGGTGCCAGACGTTGGTCTTGCGGCGCCGGGCGCAGTGCCGTTGCCGCACTTTTCTATTGCAGGGTCCATCGTGCCCGGCTGATATTTCGAGCGGCCGGTTGGCCAAACGCGCCGCACCTCGATCATCAATCGGCCACGCCGCGGACGTCCCATGACCTGGTCCGAAATCATCCTTGCGACCTTGAAGGACAACCAGGTCCGCCTGGTCGCCTACGTGCCCGACAATATCCTCACCCCGCTGCTCAAGGCCGCCGCCGCGGACGATGACTTCGTCACAGTCGGCGCCGCACGCGAGGACGAAGCGGTCGGCACGGTGGCCGGCGCCTACATGGCGGGCCTGCGCGGCGCGGCGATGATGCAGACCAGCGGCTTTGCGCTGATCGGCAATGCGCTCGCTTCGCTGGTCGTGCCCTATCAGCTGCCGGCGATCCTGATCATCTCCGAGCGCGGCACGATGGGCGAATTCAATATCGGCCAGACGCTGGTGGCGCGCACCATGCGGCCGACGCTCGACGCGCTCGGCATCATGCACCACACGCTCGCCGATCTGGCGACGCTGCGCTTCATCCTCGATCGATCGATCAAACAGGCGTTCACGACGCAGACGCCGGTGGCCTTGATCCTCTCCCCGCTCCTGACCGGCGGCAATCCGGCAGCGAGCGCTCAGCTGATTTCACCAGAAGGTCCGCGCGCGTGAGCGACGACAGGTCTTCGGCACAGACGCTCAACCGCGCGGCGCTGACGCGGCGCCTGGTGCAGCGACTCACCCACGACGAGGCGGTGGTCGCCGGCATCGGTAATACCAATTTCGACCTCATCGCCGCCGGCCATCGCCCGCAGAATTTCTACATGCTCGGCAGCATGGGGCTGGCCTGCCCGATCGCGCTCGGCGTGGCGCTGGCGCAACCCAGCCGCGGGGTGATTGCGCTGGAAGGCGACGGCTCGATCCTCATGGCGCTCGGCTGTCTCACCACCATCGCCAACGTCAAGCCGCGGAACCTGACCGTCATCATCTGGGACAACGGCATCTATCAGATCACCGGTGAACAGCCGACGGCGACCGCCGGAGCGACCGATATCGTGGCGGTCGCGCGCGGCGCCGGCATCGCGCACAGCGAATGGGTGCGCGACGAGGCGCACTTCGACGCGCTGCTCGACCGCCGGTTCGAGCACGGCGGACCGCGGCTATTGGCGGCGAAGATCGACGATCAGCCGGGTCAAGGCCGACCGCTGCGCGACCCGGTGCTGATCCGCACGGCTTTCATGAAGGGCCTCGGCACCAGCCGCAGCGGCGTATTGGATGCTTAGCCGGCCTTGGACTCACGACGCCCCGCAGGCACTGTTCTAGGGCGAGGCCAGAGACTCACAAATTTAAATTTGAAGCCGCCGCGGCCCGCGCTTGACCCTTGGCGGAAGGGAACCGTCGCGATTATACCAGCACCCGCGGCGCTATCACGACCGCAACACTTCGCTCAACGCCCGCCGCGGGCTCCGGTTCGCCGGCCGTTCGGCGACGCCTAAGCGGAACACGAAGGTCGGCTCCCAACCCAGCGCGGTGGTGAGCTTGACGATGGCCGGCCCGAAACTGTCATTTGTTCCGATCATGGCGCTGCGGTCGGTGCACTCGACCGGCTGATTGAGCGGTTGAGCAGCGAGTCCGTCGGCGGTTGCCGCCAGATGCAGCCTTTGCCAGGCGCGGCCGGCCTCGATCGCGGTGCGCATGTCGAGCCGATCGCGAACGAGAATGACGCCAAGAACCGGCGCGGTGGCCAGTTCCGTGTCCTTGGTCGCGGCGAGCCAGTACCGGTCGGCTGATTGCGCGTCCAAATCGGGCATGAACTTCGCGGTTGCCGTCATCAGTCGCGATAGTCCGGCCGTATCGATGGTGACGCCGTCGCGATGCGCCGCGATCTCGCGGCGGCCGGTTCGGTACCAGCGGGCGCTGTCGTCCGACATTTGCGGATCGCCGATAATGCGCACGGTCGCCGCGACGATCAGCGCGGCCAGCTCGCCGCGGGCGTTCGCGTCTTCGACGAAGACAACACGCACGGCATCGCTTGCGGCGACCGCGGCGAGACGCTGCAGACGTTCGCCGCCAACTGATTGATCGGCACGATACGGGCCGCGATGGGTGTGCCGGTTGGGAATGGCATCGAATAGCGCGTTGCGCGCCGGCGGCATCGGCGTGAGGCTGATTTGCACGGCGGCTACTGGCGTGTCGTCCGGCGAAAGACCCAATGTGCCGTCCGCAGGCACGACGTCCGCCGCCCATCCGAAGGCGCCGGCCGCCAGCACGAGGTTCTCAACTGCCGCGCCGAGGCCGAGATGCATTTCGCGGCGGAACGGATCAAATGACCCCAGATGGCGGCTGCGATCGGCAAACACGGTGATGGTGCGGTCGGCTATTCCAAATAACCAGGGCTGGGTGTCATGAGGATTGGAGGCGAGGATCGCCGCCCGCAACGGCCGTCTGAAGCCATCGGCGGCTTGCCCCTGCCAGTCTTGCCAGGGCGCGTAGGCGATGCCTTGGCCTGATGAGCAGACTCCGCGGTCCCAGGCGCGATAGACCGAGCCTGCACACACCAGCCCGACCGCGGCTCCGCCGCCGATCACCAAAGCCCGCCGATGTGTCAGCATGACCGATCCGGCATCTCGCGTGACCGAGGAATTGATTGTTGCGCCCGAATATCCCGGGAGGCAACGCCCTCCCCCGGCACTCCTCCAGTTGTGAGCGACCCCATTCAGTGCGCTAGTATGTGCCGCAAAACAGCATCGCCCGCTGAGCGGCGCCGGGAGGATTCATGTCGATCGCGACCTTGGCCGATATCGAAGCGTTGGAGCGCAACCCGCCGGAGCATTACCGGCCGGATCATTCGGTGTTCGAGCTGTTGATGCGGATCGCGGCATTGCATGCCGACAAGCTGGCGATGCGTTATCTCGCAATGCCGTCGCCGGAGGCGCCGACGCGCGACATCACCTACCGCGACTTCGGGCGCCGCCTCGTGCAGGCCGCCAACCTCTTCCATGGGCTCGGCGTCGGGCCGAATGACGCGGTGTCGATGCTGCTGCCGATCCTGCCCGAAACCTTCTTCGCCATGTTCGGCGCCCAGGCGGCCGGGGTCGCCAATCCGATCAATTTTCTGCTCGAAGCGGACGCCATCGCCGAGCTGTTGCGCGAAGCTCGCTGTCGCGTGTTGCTCGGCCCCGATCCGAACGTCTTTCCGGGTGTCTGGCCAAAAGTCGAGGCGATCCGCAAGGCGGTACCGACACTGACCGCGGTGATCAGAGTGGGTGGGCCGCCGCAGCGGCCCGACAGCGACGCGCTGCATTTCGAGAGCGAACTCGACAGCCAACGCGATGACCGCCTGCAGTTTACCCGCATGATCCGCGGCGACGATGTCGCCGGGCTGTTCCACACCGGCGGCACCACCAGTCTGCCGAAGCTGGCGCGTCACACCCATCGCGGCCTGATCGTGCAGAGTTGGAGCAATACGGTCGTGCTGCGCCCGGGTCCCGACGAGATCTATTTCAACGGCCTGCCGCCGTTCCATGTCGGCGGCGCCACCTGCGCCGGCCTGGCACCGTTCGCCAACGGCGCCACTGTCGTCTTGCTGACAGTCGCCGGCTATCGGCATCCGCAAATCATGAGCAACATCTGGGCGCTGGTCGAGCGCTTCCGTCCGACGGTGGTCGGAATGGTGCCGACCAGTTGGGGCGCGGCGCTCAACGCGCCGAGCGAGGTATTTGACCTGACCAGCATCAAGCTGTGCAATTCCGGCGGCTCGGCGATGCCGGTGGAGATCGCCAAGGCGGTGCAGGCCAAGCTTAAGCTGCCGGTGGTCGAAGGCTGGGGCATGACCGAGTTGCACGGCTACGCCTCGATGAATCCGGCCGGCGGAGAATGCCGTATCGGTTCGGTCGGCTATCGCACGCCGTTCACCGAGGTCGTCACCGCGCGAGTCGCCGACGGCCGCATCGCCGCACTTTGCCCGCCGGGCGAGATCGGCAAGGTGTTGGTGCGCGGACCGCAGGTGTTCGGCGGCTATGTCAATCCGGCGCATAACCGCGACGCCTGGGTCCAGCCGCTGCCCGGCGAGGCGGTGCCGTCCTGGAGCGCGGGCGGCCGCTGGCTCGATACCGGCGATCTCGGACGCTTCGACGCCGACGGCTACCTGTGGCTGACCGGCCGCGCCAAGGATGTGATCATTCGCAGCGGCCACAACATCGATCCGCTGGTCATCGAAGAGGCCTTGCACCAGCACCCGGCCGTCGAGATCGCCGCCGCGGTCGGGCGTCCCGATGCTTACGCCGGCGAGTATCCGATTGCCTTCGTCCAGCTCAAGCCGGGTGCGCGGGTCGAGCCCGAAGAGCTCCGTGACTTCGTGCGGGAGCGCATTGCGGAGCGCGCCGCCGTCCCCGACGAGGTGATCGTGGTTGCGGCAATGCCGTTGACCGGCGTCGGCAAGATCTTCAAGCCGCGGTTGCGCTATGATGCGGCGCGCCTGGTGTTCGAGCGGCTGGCGCAATCGGTGGTCGGCCGGGCCGACGGCGTCATCGTCAAGGTCGGACCGCATCCGGAGCACGGCACCTTCGCCACCATCACCGTTCCGGGCAGCGATGAACAAGCCATCGCCAAATTGCGCGCGGCGCTGAGGCCGTTTCAGATTCGCCACGAGGTGAGGCGAGCCTGACGCGCTGCGGCGGGCTCGACGGGGGATGATGAAGCCGCGTTGCGGTTCGACCTTTGACGATGGGCTCGCCGGCTAGCGCCGCGGGAAATGCTTCTCCAGCCCTTGCCAGCCTTCGAAGTAGTCGTGCTGCAGTTCGGAAGATTCCACGGCATAGCGCGTGAGCCGTATCGCGAACCGGCTCTCGAACATGAACGCCATGGTGTCTTCGATCTTGTGCGGTTTTAGCTCCGTGTGCGTCGCCCGCTGCCAGGTTTCGGCGTCGGGGCCGTGCGCGGTCATGCAATTGTGCAGGCTGGCGCCGCCCGGCAGAAAGCCTTCGGCCTTTGCGTCATAGGCGCCGTGCAACAGCCCCATGAACTCGGTCATGACGTTGCGGTGATACCAGGGCGGCCGGAACGTATCCTCGGCGACGAGCCAGCGCGGCGGGAAGATAACGAAATCGATATTGGCCGCGCCGGGCAGGTCGGAGGGAGCGGTGAGCAAGGAAAAGATCGACGGGTCGGGGTGATCGAAACTGATCGTCCCCATGACGTTGAAGCGCGCGAGGTCGTATTTGTAGGGGGCGAAATTGCCGTGCCAGGCGACCACGTCGAGCGGCGAATGGTCCATCTCCGCTGCCCATAAATTGCTCTGGAACTTGACGACCAGGCTATGCGGCGTCGCGGTGTCCTCATAGGCCGCGACGGGCGCCAGAAAATCGCGCGAGTTGGCGAGACCGTTGGCGCCGAGCGGGCCGAGCTCCGGCAGCCGCAGCATGGCGCCATAGTTCTCGCAGATATAGCCGCGTGACGGCCCGTCCGGCAGTTCGACCCGAAAACGCAGGCCGCGCGGCATCACGACGATCTCGCCGCAGGAAGCTTCGATAATGCCGAGCTCGGTGACGAAACGGGCGCGTCCCTGCTGCGGCACGATCAGCATTTCGCCGTCGGCATTGTAGAAGCAGCGATCCGCCATCGAGCGGTTGGCGGCGTAGATGTGGACCGCCATGCCGACCTGTGTGGCGACGTCACCGTTGCCGCCGAGCGTGACGATGCCCTCGACGAAATCGGTCAACTTTTTCGGAATCGGAAACGGCGACCAGCGCAATTGCGTCGGCGTCGCTTCGGTTTCGTTGAAGGGCGCGCTGCGGATCAAGCCGTTGCCGATGCGGGCATATGGCCGGTGCACGACCGAAGGCCGGATGCGATAAGTCCAGGTGCGCCGGTTTTCCGCGCGCGCGGTCGTGAAAGAGGTGCCCGAGATCTGCTCGGCGTAGAGGCCAAGCGGCGGCCGCTGCGGCGAGTTGCGGCCGACCGGCAGCGCGCCGGAAACCACCTCGGTGACGAAATAATTGCCGAAGCCGGGCTGGTATTGGACCTGCGTCTGATGCTCGCCGGCCTTCCGGCCGGCGACCTCGCGCTCCGTTCTGCCAACTTTGGTGTCGAGTTTTGCGGCGTGTTTCGCCACGCGGCTTTTCGCGCTTTCGGCTTTCGCGGTTCGGGTTTTCACGCCCTGGGCCATGGGACCTTCGGAAAGGCGGCCGCGCTGGCGGAACGCGCCGGGCAATTGGTATCGAACGTAACTAATATCGGTCTTCCGCGGCCGCCGCGCAAGTCGCTTGAAACCGTCCTAAACAGCCGCGCCTGCGAGTTTCAAAACCAAGAGCGCCACATCTTGGCTGTGCAATCGCCGCGAATAGCCCCAGCGCATTCCTAATTGCCCCGGCATGAGTTCCCCTCAGTCGAGGGGACCATCTCTCATGTGATTCACGTGGCGGCGTCGCCGGACGCCGTGGCGCCCCCTGCATGAGAAGCGCAGAGGCGCGCAGCAACAAATAGCGCTGCACCATTACTAATCTGATGTGGCGGTAACGGCGCGAAGGCGACGGTGACTTAAGCCGCGAGCAATTTCTGCACTTCGTTGACGAGTTCGCGCAGGTGGATCGGCTTGGAGAGAACCTTGGCGTGCTTGGGCGCGTTGGAGTCGGAATTGAGCGCGACCGCGGCAAACCCGGTGATGAACATGATCTTGATATCGGGATCGAGCTCGGCGGCGCGGCGCGCCAGCTCGATGCCGTCCATCTCCGGCATGACGATATCGGTCAGCAGCAGTTCGAACGGCTCTTCGCGCAGCCGCTGATAGGCCGATAGGCCGTTGTCGTAGGACATGACCTCAAAGCCGGCATTCTGCAGCGCCTTGACCAGGAATCGCCGCATGTCGACATCGTCTTCCGCGAGTAGGATTTTCGGCATGGCAACTCGAACCCGGCTCTACGCCGGTCCCCCTTCATTCCATAAGCCGGGTGCCGGGTAAACATGAGGTGAAGGTTGCGCTTGGCAACCCGCCCGACGCCCTGGATAATAGCCATCAGCCGCACGCCAGGGATCGATGTCGTTGCCGGATCGTTACGTCTCGGAAAGCCGCCAGGGGTCATGTTGGAAATCCAGGACGAATTCGATCCCCCGTTCGAGGCCCTGGAGCCGGCGGAATGCCGCGGCCCCCTCTTGTTCAATTCGCCCCACAGCGGCCGGGTCTATCCCCGCGAATTCCTGTTGGCGTCGCGGCTCGATCTCGCCACGCTGCGGCGTTCCGAGGATTCCTTCGTCGACGAGCTGATCGCCGGCGTGGCCGCGCGCGGCCACCCGCTGGTGCGGGCGCACTTCCCGCGCTGCTATGTCGACGTCAACCGCGAGCCCTACGAACTCGACCCGCGGATGTTCGACGGCCGGCTCCCGTCGTTCGCCAATACCCGCTCGACGCGGGTCGCCGGCGGCCTCGGCACGGTGGCGCGCGTGGTCGGCGACGCCCAGGAGATCTACGATCAGCGCATCTCGGTCGCCGACGCGCTGCAACGTATCGACGGCCTCTACAAGCCCTACCATCGGACGTTGCGCCGCGTGTTCATGCGGCTGCACCGCGATTTCGGCGCCGCCATACTGATCGACTGCCACTCCATGCCTTCGGCCAGCGGCGCCAAGGACGAGCGTCCGCGTGCCGATCTGGTATTGGGCGACCGTTATGGCACGAGCTGCGTCCCGGTCGTCGCCGAGACGATCGAAATGACGATGCACGGCTTCGGTTATGTGGTCAGCCGCAACAAGCCCTATGCGGGCGGCTTTATCACCGAGCATTACGGCAATCCGACCGCCGGCCTGCACGCGATCCAGCTGGAGATCAATCGCGCGCTCTACATGGACGAGCGGCGCTATCAGCGTGGCCCCTCGTTCGCCAAGCTGGCCGGCGAATTCGAAGTCCTGGCCGACCGCCTGGCCGCGATCCCGATCGAAGAATTGCGGCCCTATCGGGCCGCAGCCGCAGAGTAAGCCGCGCTACCGCCGCGGCGGGAAAGCGCCGGGCGGGGCGAATAAGAAAAAGGGCCGCTCGCGATTGCGAACGGCCCAAGTCTAGGGAGGAAACGCCCAAGGAGGGCGACGGTAGCGGAGTGATGAAACAACGCTACCGCACTGCAGCAATATACACCGCGGCGCACAAAACGCAAGTCGTAGTGACCCTCATATCCCGCGATTTCCCCCAAAAACTCCTGCAAATTGTGCAGAGCAGGTCTTCGGTAATGAGTGAGCCCCTCACATACCCACGCGCTCAGGACGGAAATATCATCATGCCAATGACTTAGCACCATCCGCAGGAACCTGTGTGCGTCTGCGTAAAATTAAGGCAGTGACCCCCTTGAGGGCCAGGTCGGATGGTCGGAAAGTCATTTAGCGGCTGAGCGTGTCGCATCGGCAACACGGGAATTGCCGTGATTCCCGACTCACCGCTACTTGCGGCGACCAGAGGCTGCCCAGAGGCTGACACATGACGGCGATCGATTTTGCAGCGTTCGTGGACCAGCTTGCCGCCGTCTCGGGCGAGACCATCCGGCCGTTCTTTCGCACCGCGCTCGGCGTCGAGAACAAGAGCCGCTCGGGTGGCTTCGACCCGGTCACGGCCGCCGATCGCGCCGCGGAAGCTGCCATGCGCGCGCTCATCAAGACGACATTCCCCGAGCACGGCATTCTGGGCGAGGAATTCGACGCCGAGCGGCCGGACGCGGAATATGTCTGGGTGCTCGATCCGATCGACGGCACCAAATCCTTCATCTGCGGCATGCCGGCCTGGGGCACGCTCATTGCGCTGACGCGGCGCGGCGAACCGATCTACGGCATGATGCACCAGCCATTCACCCGCGAGCATTTCACCGGCGACGGCCGCGCCGCCAGCTATCGCGGCCCGGCCGGCGATCGGGCGCTGCGCACGCGCGGTTGCGCCGAGCTGAAGGAGGCGGTGCTGCTGACGACCAGCCCGCTGCTGATGCGGGAGGCCGATCGGCAAAGCTTCGGCCGCGTCGAGCAGGCGGTGCGCCTGTCGCGCTACGGCGGCGACTGTTACGCCTATTGCATGCTGGCCGCCGGCCAAGTCGACCTGGTGATCGAGACCGAGCTCAAACCGTACGACGTGCTGCCGCTGATCCCCATCATCGAAGGTGCCGGCGGCGTCATCACCAGCTGGGAAAACGGCCGGCCGCATGCCGGCGGACGCGTCATCGCCGCCGGCGACCGCCGCCTGCATGCGCAGGCGATGGAATTGCTGAAGGGCTGATCAATACAGCGGCGTGCCCGGAACGAACGCATCGAACGCCGCCCAGAACTGCGAACGGAACCGGTCCTGCTCCATGAGCAGCTCGTGCTGGGCGCCGACCACGACCAGATGCGAACCGGCGCGCAACAGCGTGGCGAAATCTTCGATCGCCGTATTCGAGACGATGGCATCGCGCCCGGCAGCGACGATGAGGATCGGCTGGCGGATGCGCGCCGGGAAGCTCGGCTCGCACAGCACGCGCATGGCGCGGAACGCGGCGTCGCACCACGCCACGGTCGGTCCGCCGAGCGCGAGCGCGGGCTCCGCCTCGAGGATGGCCGCGTTGCGGGCATAGCGCACCGGATCCGTCGTCAGGATGTTGCCTGCGAAGGGGAGCAGATCGAGCACGCCGGGATAGCGTCCTGGCACATACGTGCCGCCGAGGCCGCCCAGCCGCATCACACGTACAGCCGTCCCGGCGATCGCCATCGATTTCACCACCGCCACCGCAATCATCGGCGCGCTCAGCACCATGCGATCGAACCAGCGGTAGCCGCGAGAGACCGCGCGGATCAGCACGGTCGCGCCCATGGAATGGCCGAGCGCAAAGAACGGCGGCGGACAATCCGGCAGCACGATCTCACGCATGAAGGTCTCGAGATCGACGTCGTACTCGGAAAAGCTCCGCACATAGCCCTTGTGACGGTCGCCGAACGGACGATTGGACAAGCCCTGGCCGCGCCAATCAAGCGCGGCGACCGCAAATCCACGCGCGCGCAGGTCGCGAACGGTCTCGAAATACTTTTCGATCCATTCGGTGCGGCCGGGAAAGATGCATACGGTGCCGCGGCGGCCGGCCGGCGGCTCCCAGCGCGCGAAGCGCAGCCCGACGCCGTCCGGCGTTTTGAGCATGCCCGTGACCACGTTTTCCGGAACCGGATTCGCAGGGATGGAGACGAGTTTCATGGGGCGTTCGGCGCGATATGAGGCCCCGCTTATAGCAGCACAGGTCGGTCGCTCAATCGCGCCGGCTGCGATGGCCAGGAAACGGGTGGCAGGCCGCAGCCGAAAGCGGTCCTATGCGGCAATAATACGTAGCCAAGACGACCATAGAGACTAAACATCATGAGCTTCCGAATGAGCTTCCGAATTTTGGGCCTGCCCGCGCAACACTTCGCCCACCTGTTCGCGCTCTCGGATAACGAACTGGCGGCGCAGGGCGCCGTGCGCCGGATCGCCGATGCGCGCAGCCCCGGCTACCCGTGCCGCGTCAGCCTGACCGACTCAACGCCGGGCGACACGCTGCTGCTCGTGAAC
>Ga0208937_1000642_pt1 | contig 23622 bp, 22 predicted proteins | sample June2015DPH_11_5_FD_184705 | JGI IMG/M metagenome (GOLD analysis project Ga0208937, IMG submission 184705) | Peatland microbial communities from SPRUCE experiment site at the Marcell Experimental Forest, Minnesota, USA - June2015DPH_11_40... | ecosystem: Environmental > Terrestrial > Soil >...
GTTAAGTTTCATAGGCGGGAGAGGATGCCTTTGAGTGAAGGCAAAACCGCCCGCCAAACTTGAAAATGTCAACGATGAACCGAACGTCGCCCAGTCTCCCCTGCCGCGCAGCGGCTCAGTTCAACAATTCGCTGCAGGCAACGCGGGATGGCCGCTTCCTCCGTCGCCCAGGCTATGGAGGACAGGCCAGTTCCGCTTCGCGGTTCACGTCCTTTGGTCCCGCGTGCCTGAGCTCTGGACGTTAGGCGGCTTCGCACGCTATGAAGAGTATCTACGCAAAGTTGATTCGGGTCGCACTCCTCTACGGCGGCGTTTGTTTTTTGGTGTCGTGGGGGGTCAGTGTGCTTGGTTGGCAGTTATTTCCAGACCAGCCAAAGGATGATGATTTGACCATTCGGCTGCATTGGGTCATTCACATGGCGAGCGACAAGGTCGTTGGCTTGCTTTTGCTATCTGTCACCGCCTTTCTTGCGAGCAGAGCGCATCACCCGACTTGGAAGTGGGGCGTCGTCACGGGCATGGCAGCAGCAGTAGCTTACCAACTCTTCGCTGTGCTTGTTTATGTTGTGCGGTTTGGATTGGCGGCATATCAGCTGTATAACCGTTTTCTCTATACGATGTTGTGCACGGCATTGCTTGCTTGGCTTTTTGGTTATCTCGCGGTTCGGAGGCAGCATTTGCATGACAAGCGCGCCGCCTAATAAATCGCTGCAGGCAACTCCGATAAACAGCATCGCGAGCAGGCGGCGGGATGGCGTGCAGCCAGCCTGCCCCGTTCTACGGGGTTCCGCGTTCGCGAGCGTATAGCCCCGTGGGGCCACGCACCTTTACGGGGTTCACGTCATTTGGTCCCGCGTGGCTGAGTTCTGGACGTTAGGCAGCATTGCGCGCAACTATTGTGCGAGCTGGTTGTTTATTTAGATGTTTGAAAGCTTAACCTCACAATGACACATCACGTTATGAAGCGATTCACATGGATACTTTGTTTGGTGGCGGTTACGGCCATCGGTTGCAAGAAGCAGCAGTCAGCAGATGACAAGGATACGGTCTTGCCAGGGCGGCATATGTCCGAGAGTCAGGTTGCCGACATTGCGTTTAGAGAGTTGCCTCAGAGTTCGAGATTTTCGTGTGAGTTCAAAGACGGGGTGTGGGAGATTTTAGAGCCTCAAAAAGGTGTTTGGGAAGTTGCCTCCGTCACGACGAATGCGGATGGCAAAGTTTTTGTCAGGTCCACGAATGCCACGCGAGTGGTCTTGAGAGTGCGAGATGCTGATGGGAAGGTGGAGCAGGTTAAGACACCATGAGATATGACGATTTTGCCGCCTAACAAACCGCTGATATGAAAAGCGGTGTCAATGGTTTGGGACCGGCGCTGGCCGGTGGCGGTGGTGATGAGGTGCAGGTCGGCCTTTTTGTCCGAGCGATCCAGGCCGATGACCAGGTCATAGGGATGCGAGGTGTTCATTTGTGCGGTTGAGGGTTGAGGAGCGTAAAGCCCCGTGGGGGCCACGCCCCTTTACGGGGTTGATCGTTTTTTTGTGTTCCCGCAGGCTTGACCCGGCGACGGCAATATAGAAAAGTCGTCATGCAATATCGGACGCCCTCTTGAGTCGTCGTTAGAGGGTCAAGCCCCGCCCGGCGGGCCGGTCCATAAGCTCAAAGTCGTTGATGCGACTGGACGTTAGCAGACCTGACCCGCCGGGGCGGGAAAACGGTTTGTCGGATATAGGAAATGACAACCAACGGCCATCCTAATCCCGTCGTCGCGCCGGTCGCGGCGGCGAAGTTATTCACCGTCGGTGGCGGCCTCAGATTCGCTCCGCTGGCCTGGCCGCCCATGAATAGCTTCGGATGACCTATATTGATTCGTTAGGCCACAAACCACTCGGAAGTCTTATGAAAAACAATTACGAATCCAAAATTCAAGCCGCAGCGCATTTGTTCGGCGGCTCCTTGTGTGCTGTAGCCGTCATGCTGTTTTTGCCGAGCGCACTGGCGCAAAATCTCTATGTGGCTGGGGCGAATAATGGCAGAATTACGGAGATCACACCGGGTGGAACGCAAAGCACTTTTGCCGCTGGATTATCTGCACCGTATGGACTGGCTTTTGACAGTTCGGGTAATTTATATGAGGCGGATAACAACAGCGGGATTATCTATAAATTCACTCCGGGCGGAGCACGGAGCACCTTTGCCTCCGGGGTTGGCGGGGTTGAAGGACTGGCCTTTGACAGTGTGGGAAATTTATTTGCGTCACAGTTCGGCCCCGGCGGCAGTATTTTTGAATATACGTCGGGGGGTGTGCGGAGCACCTTCGCCTCCGGGGTGTCTGTCACCGCCCTGGCCTTTGACAGCACCGGAAATTTGTTTGCGACCGCGGGCGGCATGGTCGGGAGCATCTATGAATTCACTTCGGGCGGAACGCGAACCACCTATGCCTCGGGGTTGTCTTATCCGGTTGGACTGGCGTTTGACAGCACGGGCAACCTGTATGAGGCAGATGCTGGGTTGGGCAACACCGCCGGCAAAATATATGAATTCTCAACGAGCGGGGTCCAAAGCCTGTTTGCCTCCGGGTTGAATAATCCCCAAGGACTGGCGTTTGACAGCGCGGGCAACCTGTATGAGGCGGATTATGGCAGCGGCAAGGTCAATGAATTCACGCCAGGCGGAGTTGAGAGCACTTTTGCATCCGGATTGAGCGGGCCGACATTCATAGCCTTTTCGGGCGAACCCTTGCCTGTGCCTGAGCCCTCAGCTTGCGGCCTGATGTTGATTGGCGCCACTTTGTTATTGGCCTTATGTCGAACGTGCCTGTGGCCAAACACCTATTAAGCCCGGAGTGTCAACAGGCAAAAAGTTTTCCTAGCGGAAAGTATTTTCTTTCCGTCTGGCGTCCTCAGAACAGGAACTCCCGCCTTCGCCCAAGGCTACGGCGGGCAGGCCGACTTAATTTCAGTTGTTGGTGTGGACGAGCTTTTTGCCGTCCCGATCCATGAGGCAGACGTACATCTGGCGGGCATGGAGGTCGATTCCGCAGTTGAATTGGGTGGTGGAAGTGTAGTATTTCATGGCTGTAGTACTTCATGGTTGATGGGCGTCCAGTGGACGCCGGTTAACGTGATGTTTCGCGGGGAGTGTTTGTATCACTCCCCGCCCTGTTGCCCATGTTATCAAAAAAACAAAAGGGCTTTGATGGGAGTATCAAATCGCTGCAGGCAACTCCGATAAACAGCATCGCGAGCAGGCAACGGGATGGCGTACAGCCGGCCAGCCCCGAAAGCCTTCGGGGTTCCGCTGTCGCGGGCTACGTCATCAGCCCCGCGTGCCTGAGTTCCGGTCGTCCGGCAAACAGACAACTCTTATGACTACTCGAATTTTTTGCGCGATTTTGTTCTGCCTTCTGATTGGACTTTCGGCCCAGGCTTCGGAGGTCATTCAAGTGGATGTACGCCCCATCCTGACCGGGCGCGCGGTCACGATACTCACAGACGGCAAACTGGTGCCATGGACCAAGGGAGTGGATGGCGCAGGACGCGCGGACGGTTACATGACCTTGGAGGCCTCCGTTGTAAATGGCGACAAGAATGCCAAGGCGCTGCCAGGCGATGGTTGCTTCAAGGCCACCGCAGCGCATCCATTCGTTCGGCTCAATTTCGCGAACGCCGACGGCAAGGGTTTCCAAACGCGAAGCGTCGAAGGTGAAGGCGGGTTCGCCTTTCCGGTCCCGGGCAAGCAGTACAAAAGGATGCTTGTTTTCATGACCAGCGCCGAAGGACCCTCCCGCCTCAGTTTCAAACTTGCGTATGCGGATGGCACGTTTGAGCAGCGCGAGGTCCTGCTGCCTGATTACTACAACGATGCGCCTGCCGGGGACACCAACATCTTTTCCCTGGCCGCGGATCTGGCCAAGTGGAACGCTGCCGGCCGAATGACGGAACGGGATCACCATCATATCCATGGCGTGGATTTGCATCCTGATGCCGGGAAGGAATTGGTCTCCGTTTCGGTCAGCAAGACGGCTCCGGGATATCTTGTCTTCTGGGGCGCAACCGGCGTGACAACAAATTAGGGCATTGCCTGCTTATAAAGCCCAACTTAGGCGGATTGTCGTCGTAGATTTCAGTGAAACTCGCGGTCGCGCGTCACGGCCGGGCTGCCGTGACCCGTGGCCATCCCCAGCGATTTCTTGGGACAGGCTTCCACGCAGTAGCCGCAGGTGATGCAGCGCAATCGGTCAATGGCCCATTTCTTTTGCGCGCGATTCACCAGCAACGCGCCGGTGGGGCATTTCTTGGCGCAGATGTTGCAATAGACGCAGTTGTCCTTCGTGAAAACCAACTGGCCGCGCGAGCCCGCGATGGGATTGCGCGGTTCGAAGGGATAACGGGTGGTTGGCGGCTTCGTGAGCGCCCACTTCAGGGCCAGTTTGGACATTTCGAAGTAACCCATATCACCTTTCCGTACAACTGATGCAGGGATCAATCGTGAGCACAATCATCGGCACGTCGGCCAGGTCACAGCCCGGCAGCACCTTCAACATGGCCGGCAGATTGGCAAAGGTCGGTGTGCGCACGCGGAACCGCTGCAGGTTCTTGGTGCCGTTGGCTTTCAAATGGTAAACCACCTCGCCGCGCGGCTGCTCGGTGCGCGTGATGGTCTCGCCGGTGGGATTGCCGGTGACTTTCACGGCAATCTCGCCGTCGGGAATCTTCGCGAAAGCCTGGCGGATGATGTTGACCGACTGGAAAAGTTCCTCGCACCGGACGGCGCAGCGGGCGTAGGAATCGCCCTCGGTGCGCGTGACCGGCTCCACCGGGATGTCCTTGAACGCGGCGTAACCGAGCTGGCGCATGTCTTGCGCCACGCCGCTGGCCCGGAGCATCGGGCCGACGCAGCCGAGGTCGTATGCTTCCTGTTTCGTGAGCACGCCGATGCCGCAGAGCCGCGCTTTCACCGAGCGGTCGTTGAGAAAAACTCTGGTGATGTCCCGCAGGTCCTTCTCAATTTCGTCCAGGTCCTTCAAAATGGTTTTGATGGTTTCGGCGTTTATGTCGCGCCGCACGCCCCCGACCTTGCACGAGCCGAAGATGACGCGGCCCCCGGTGGTGGCTTCGATGATGTTGAGCACCTTTTCACGCACGCGCCAGGAGTGCATGAAGAGGCTTTCAAAACCCATGCCGTCAGCCATCAACCCCAGCCAGAGCAGATGGCTGTGGATGCGGGAGAATTCGCCCCAGACCGTCCGCAGATACCGCGCGCGGGGCGGCACTTCGATGTTCATGATGGTTTCAATCGCCTGGCAATAGGTCTGCCCGTGGATGAAGCTGCAGATGCCGCAGATGCGTTCGGCGACATAGACGAATTCGACGTAGTCCTTTGTTTCCGCCAGCTTTTCCAGCCCGCGATGGATGAAACCGATGGATGGCCGCGCCTCGACGATTTTTTCGTCTTCGACGACGAGATCGAGATGGATCGGCTCCGGCAAGACCGGATGCTGCGGGCCGAAGGGAATGACAGTGCGTGGCATAAAAATCTATTTCGTTGCTCCCGTGGTTGCCGGGGGAGTCGGCGCGCAAGGTGCCGCGCCAGAGGACGCCGGGGTCGCCGCGCTGCTGGCACAGGGAAGCTTGGCGCTGGCGAACGGGAACTTGATTGCCGTCTTGTAAAAGTTGCCTTTGAAGTCCACCGCCATGCCGGCCACCTGCACGCCGAACAGGTCGTGGATTTCATTCTCGTAAAGTATTGAACAGAGATAGATCGAACTGATGCTCGGCAAATGCGGCTCTTCGCCGGGCAGTGACAGGCGTAAATTGGCAAGCTGGCTGTTAAGATCGAAGCTGTAGGTCAGCTCGATCTGGCCGGGCAGTTGCGTGGCGCTGATTTGCACCAGCCGGCAGCCCTGGTCCTTCTTGGTCCGGACTTTTTCCAGCAGCGCGTCAATCGTGATCAGCTCAATTTGTTCCTGGCTCATTTACGTTCCTTTTGCAAATAGACCCACGTGATGGCGGGCGTGAACGGCTCGGTCTTGAACTCCTGATAACCGTGGTGGCGAAACTGGAACAGGTTCCGTTCGCTCTTGTGGCCGGTTTTGACTTCGAAACGTTTCGCGTTGGGAAAGGTCTTTTCGATCTCCTCCACCAGCCGGCGTCCGATGCCACGGCCCCGGAAGTAAGGATGAACAATCACCCGGCTGATGCACGCCGTGTCGTCCACGGTATGGCCGCGCACGGAGCCGATGATCTTGCCGTTGACGACGGTCTTGATGAAGACCTGCTCCGGCCGTTCGAAGTCCTTCTGGAGTTCCTCCAGCGTCTGCTGCAACGCCGGCAGGCTGTCATCGCCGTAGATTTCCGCCTCGCTCTGGTAGGCGGTCTTTTGCAACGCGAGGATTTCCGGCGCGTCGCTTTTCTCCGCGCGCAGGTAAAGCGCCTGGTCGAGGCTGTTGGCGAGGGAGGTCATCTCCTTCTGCTTTTTCTCCAGGACGCCGAGCGCCTGGACGACCCCGTCAATAATCGCCTCGGGCCGCGCTGCGCAACCCGGCACGTACACGTCCACCGGAATGACGCTGTCCACGCCGCCGGAGATGTTGTAGCACTCGCTGAAAATTCCGCCGCTGAGCGCGCAGGCGCCGACCGCCACCACCACCTTCGGCTCCGGCAACTGGTGATAGATGTTGCAAATGACGGCCTTGCTCTGTTCGTTGACCGCGCCGGTGACCACGAAAATGTCCGCGTGCTTCGGGTTGCCGGTGTTGATCACACCCAGACGCTCGACGTCGTAGATCGGCGTCAGGCAGGCGAGCGTTTCGATGTCGCAGCCGTTGCAGCTCGAAGCGTCGTAGTGGATGATCCAGGGTGATTTTGAAAAGCTGGACATGATTCAATTCCTCCGGGCCGTTTCCGGGGCATTGCCGGGCGCGGGCGTGGTGCCACCGGGAGCACTCATCCTGGTCGTGGCAACGGGTTTGGCGTCACCACTGCCGGACGGGTCCGCCGGTTTCGAGGATAAAAGCGAGAGCACAAGGATGTTGCCGAAGCCCAGCACCGCCGCGACCAGCCAGGCGCTCTTGAGCGCGGTCTGCCACTTGAGGCGGGCAAAAACGTTGTCCACCAGAATGATGAACACAAACACCAGCAGCGACATGGCGACCCCCAGCACCGGCAAGGACCCGAAGAACAAATAAACCCAGCCCAGCAGAAAGACGCTTTCATACCAGTGCGCAATCTCGATCATGGCCAGCGTGCGGCCGGAAAACTCGGTGGTGATGCCGCGCACCAGTTCCTGGTGGGCATGGTGCGAGCAGGACAGATCGAAGGGCGATTTGCGGAACTTGATTTCCAGCGTGTAGAGGAAGCCGAGGAAAATCCCCGGCAGCATCAGCACGAGCAGCGTGGGATGGCTGGCAATTTCATTCACGGCAAAGCTTTTGGTGACCATGTACATCCCGATGGCCGTCAGCAAAATCATCGGTTCATAGGCCATCATCTGGATCAACTCGCGTTCCGCACCAATGAAGCTGTAAGGCGAACTGGCCTTGTAAGCGCCGAGCACGAAGAAAATGGCCGCGAGGGTCAGCGCGAAAATCACCAGCAGCAAATCCGCTCCGCCAAAGAACAGCCCGCCGGTGAAGATCGCCAGCAAGAGAAAGAAAAAAATGTAGTAGTTCTGCGAGCGGCGGACGACGACATTCTCCTTCTGCACGAGTTTCAGCACGTCGTAGAACGGCTGAAAAATCGGCGGACCCTGGCGCGATTGCATCCGCGCCGAAATCCGGCGGTCCCACCCCGCCAGCAAACCGCCGACAACGGGCGCCGCCACCAGATAAATGAGCAAACGAATCCAGGGGTTCATAGGCATGCCATCAGGAACATCACCAGCAACAAAGCCGCGCTGCCAACCACGCCCCAGCGTGAAAGCCAGGCCTCATCGAACAAACTGTGCAAATAGTAATTGTGCATCGTTACGTTTTCCACCGCGCTGGCCGAGCCGAGGAAGCGCGTGCTGCTGTGCAGGTTCGCGCCGCCGAGATAGGCATCCGTCACCCGCACGCCGCGCCCGTAGTTGAAGAAAGTGATCGGGAACAGCATGACCATCGCCATCATGATCATCATGATGATGGTGTTGCCTTTGCCAATGATGTCACCAGCCGGCAGGGTCGCGGAGTGGAAATACACCTCCGCGACATAGGGTGAGATGAAGCAGGTGGAAATGAGCGGAAACAACAGACAGGCCAAAGCCGTTGCCGCGGACAAGCCGTAGAGTGCAATGGCCTCGCCCAGAACCAGTTCCTTCCTGATCCGTTCGCCCGTTCCGACGACTTCCACCAGTTTGCCCATCCATTTGACCCAGAAGAACAGCGTGGCGGCACTGCCGAAGGCGATGAAGACCGTCAGCGAGGGATAGGCATCCACGACCGCCTTGAGGACCGCCCATTTGCTGATCAACATGCCGAACGGCGCCAGGAACATGCCGGCCATGCCGATCTGCATCATTATCGCCACGTGTGGCATGCGCACGACCAGCCCGGACATGTCTTCAATATTCCGGCTGTGCAACTTGTGCTCCACCACGCCCACGCACAGGAACAACAGGCATTTGGCCACCGCATGGAAAATGATCAACAATATGCCCGCCCAGACCGCCTGGTAAGTCCCGATGCCGCCGCAGAGCACGATCAGGCCGAGGTTCGCGACGGTGGACCAGGCCAGAACCCGCTTGGCTTCGCTGGTGGTGATGGCCGCCAGGGAACCGACGACAAAAGTGACGGCGCCGACCAGCGCCACCATCATCCCGACTTTTGTGCCCGCGACCAATGGTGCCATGCGCAGGACGAGATAGACACCCGCCTTCACCATGGTGCTGGAATGCAACAGCGCCGACACCGGCGTGGGCGCGACCATCGCGCCGAGCAACCAGCTCGAAAACGGAAGCTGGGCTGATTTCGTGATGCCCGCAAAACACAACAACGCCGCCGGCAAGAGCACCAGCGCCTTGTCGGGGGAGTTGATCATTGCCTGCAATTCGATGCCGCCGGTTTTCTTTTGCAGCCAAACGATTGCCAGCGCGAAGGCCAGCCCGCCAGCCAGATTCATCACCAGCGCCAGCAGTGCGTTTCGCTTCGCTTCTTCGGTCTGCGTGTAACCAATCAACAGGAACGAGCACAGCGTGGTGATTTCCCAGAACAGGTACAGCCACACCAGGTTGTTGGCGAAAATGAGGCCGAACATTGCGCCCATGAAGATGAACAGCAGCGCGAAGAAGAGCGAACGCCGGTCCGGGACGTCACGATGCGCCACTTCGTGGTATTCGCGCATGTAGCCCAGCGCGTAAATGCAGATGCCGCCACCCACGATGCCGTTGATGAGGGCCATGATGACGGTGAACTTGTCCACGAACAGGTTCTGCGCCACCTCCAGATGCGCGCCGGCGGTGAGTTCAAACCAGACCATCAGCCCGGCTTGCGCCAGCGTGAGCAACACGATCAGCGGCTTTTTCGCGCGCACACCGACGTAAAGAATGAACAGGCTCATCGCCATCTCGACGAGCAACATGCCCAGGTTGATTCCATGCTGACTCCAGGGAAGGTCACCCAGGTTGAGCGGCGTGGGCAACAGGGCCAGGGCCACGGAACCGCAGCACACCGCCAGCGTCACGAGGGACACCAGGATTTTCCGGGGCAGGTTGGGCCTCAAGCACAGCAGCAACAGGCCGGCGGCCAGGGGGACCAGAATCAATGTTAAAACCAGCATCACAACGGTTTAAGTGTTAAGAGTGTTTCTGTGCAAAAACCTTCATCAAATGCCTCAATGGAATATAATTTACCGGCTTGGTTCAGGTTGGCTTTGCGCTATTTGGCAATAAGCGAACATTCTTTGTCAGTGACTTTGCTTAAGTGAAGAATCAGCCGGACGAAACGAAAAAACGAGATGGGAAGCACGCCTGTCCTGGACGTCACTGGACCCGCCACTTATCCAGCTGTTGACCGGAAAAATCGTTCCCACAGACCAGTCTTTGGCGCGACAATAAAAATCGTACGTACGATATTTATTGACGCGTTGGATCGCTCGACCGGCGAAGCGGTTGCGGGTCACAAAGCTGTGCCGTTCCCAGCGCCATCGGCGCGACATCTTTATAGAAATCTGTCGAAAAGAATTTCAAGCTCCGTCAGGAGCGACATCTTCTGAATATGCCGCCCCTGCCGGGGCTTTGGCATTTGCGGGTGACGTTCTACAAATATACCGCGCCTACGGCGCTAGTTAAAGAAGTAGGAGACGACGTAAGGAGTCTCTAACTTGTTCTTCAGAAACCAAAGAAATTTGAGACTCGTCACCTCGTCTCCTACCAAGAAAGAGATTTCCAACGGGCTAAGCGCTCAGCGGGTCGCGCGTTTTTATGGCCTTGTGCTGCTGGATCAGAAACTCGCACCAGGCGTCCATGCCCTTGCCGGTCTTGGCGGAGAGTTCAAACACCGGCGCATTCGGTGCCAGGCAGCGGAGATTGGCCAGGGCCGCCTCCCGGTTGTAATCGCAGGCCGTTGCGAGGTCCATCTTGCTGACCACCGCCACGCCCGCCGACTGGAACAGGGGCGGATATTTCAACGGCTTGTCCTCGCCTTCGGTGACGGACAACAGAACAACCCGCAAATCTTCGCCCAAATCGTACGAGGCAGGGCAGACGAGGTTGCCGACGTTTTCGATGATGAGCAGTTCGAGGCCGTTCAGGTCCAGTTCCTTCAAGGCGCGCGCCACCATCTCCGCTTCGAGATGGCACACGGTGCCCGTGATGATCTGCACCACCGGCGCGCCTGATTCGCGGAGGCGCTGCGCGTCGTTGTCCGTGGCCAGGTCGCCGACGATGACGCCGGTTTTCAGGCGTTTCCCCAGCGCGTGGACGGTTTCACGGATGAACGTGGTTTTGCCCGAACCGGGCGATGAAAGAACGTTCAGCACCAGCAGGCCGCGCGCATGGAAAAAGCCGCGGTTGCGCTCTGCCAGCCGATCATTCTTTTCCAGAATCGCCTGGCGCACCTCCAGAATCCGATGCTGGCCAACGGCGTCTCCGTGCGAGTGATCGTGGCCGGCTTCCTCGTGTGAATGGGTGTGGGAATGTGGGTGGTCGTGGTCATGACTGTGACCGTGATCGTGGCCATGGTCATGGTCGTGGTGATGGGCACTGATGCCCACCGGATTTTCACCGGGCAATCCGCATCCGCATTCCTGGCACATCAGTCAACCTCCAATGAAGTGAGTTCCATTTCGCGTCCCGCCCGCAATTCCATGCTGGGACGATGGCAATCGGGACATTCGGCGAACATCCGGGTTGCCTCAAATTCACGGGCACACGTGGCGCACCAGAACCGCGCCGGGACATCCTCAATGAGCAATTGGGCGCCTTGCGCCGGCGTGCCGTCGGCAAGGGCCTCAAAGGCGAATTGCAGCGCGTCGGGCACCACCCCGCTCAGTGCGCCGATGCGCAGGCGGATGGCGTGCACCCGGCTGGCCCCGGCCTGCCGGGCCTTTTCGAGTACCTGATCCAAAGCGCTTTGCATGATGGATAATTCGTGCATGGTTCCGCCGAAAACAACAAACCGGTTGGCAAACCTGCCTGAGCCGGGTTTCACACGCTCAAGGTATATCGCCGGTTGCAGACTGACAAATGAATTCCGGCTCGATGCTTGCCAACGGATGAAAAGCGCCAACGGATTTTTTGATGGAAAACTTTGCATCAGTTGGAACCTTTCATCCGTTGGCGAAAAGGGTGTGCGATACCTCTTAATAAACGAGAACAAGCACCGCAGCATCCTGTGCCGACTTCACCACGTCATCAGATTTCCGGTCGTAGCGGCGCGTCGGCAGACCGCCGTTGACTGAATTCAAAATGGCGGCGCTCTGCCGAGTCGCCGCTACGCTCCTTTAGTAAACGAGGACGAGGACCGCCGCATCCTGTGCGGACTTTACCACATCCTCAAACTTCCGGTCGGCCGTGTTTGGCTCTTTTAACTTGGCTGAAACAGCCGGCACGGATTCAAGGAAACTCAACAGAAAACTGCTCTTCACCGCGTAATTCACATTCTCTGGTAACGCCCCGGTGGCTGCCAGCGCTGCCGACGCATCCAGCTTGGCCGACACGATTCCGATGACGTTGCCGTGTTCATCCACCAGCGCGCCGCCCGAATTGCCCGGCTGCACCGGCACGCTGATCTGGAAATAGCGCGCATCATCCGCTGCGCCGGACAGCGACGCGATTTCACCTTTGGCCAGCTTGGGTGAGAACCCTTGCATACCGATATTGGGAAAACCCACCGTGGCCACCGTGCCACCCAGTTTCACACCTCGGCTCGCTGCCACCGGCAACGGTGTGAACTTGCCCACGGCCTTCAGCAACGCCAGATCATTCGCCGCATCAACCTTTACCACCTTGGCGTCAATGAGGCCTGCGCCCGTGAGAAAACGCACCTTTGCCGCATCCTTGACGACGTGATAATTGGAAATCAAATAACCATCGTCCGTGATGAAAAAGCCGGTGCCGGTGGCTGTGGGGTTGTCGGGTGAATTGGAATTGTCAGAACTCGATTCTTGACGCGGCTTGAACTCGCGGGAAAGCCGCTGCGCTTCGGCTATCTGTGAATGCGTCATGTGGCTGGCGATTTCATCTCGATTGTTTATAGCATTAGTGTCTCCGTGCGCAGCAGCGAGGTTATACCACTTGTAGGCTTCGACATAATCCTGCGGCACGCCTTGGCCTCCGGCATACATCATGCCGAGGTTGTTTTGTGAATCCGGGTCACCTTGATAGGCTGCTTTACGATACCATTTCAGTGCTTCGGAGTAATCCTGTGGGATCCCCTGACCACTGGCATACATTACACCGAGGGCGAATTCTGCCCTATTGACTCCCTGTTCGGCGGCCTTCAAATACCATTTTTCTGCTTCCAATGCGTTCGTCTCCACGCCTTCACCATACGCGTAGCTGACACCCAAACAAAATTGAGCTTCTGCAAGACCTTGTTCAGCAGCTTTGCGATACCAGTTTGCCGCCTCAATTTCGTCCTTCGCTACGCCTTTACCATTGTCGTAGCAGCCGCCCAAATTGAATTGAGCCCAAGCGTTATTCTGCTCAGCCGCCTTGCAATACCACTTCACCGCCTCCACTTTATCCTTCGCCACGCCTTCGCCAGAGGCGTAGCTGCGAGCCAGATAGTATTGAGCGTCAGCATCACCTTGTTCAGCAGCTTTGCGATACCACTTCACCGCCTCCGTCTCGTTCTTCGCCACGCGTGAGCCTGTGTGGTAGAAGACGCCCAGAAGCAATTGAGCGTCCGCATCACCTTTTTCTGCCCTCAACTTTATTGCTGCAATGGTATCATTCGGCGCATAATCCACGTTCGTTTCCAAAGGTTTGTGGTCTTGTCCATTGGTGACGGTATCCGTCGGCGTGACATTTTCTGGTACAAAGGTCGGCAGTCGCAGCTTGTTCGTAGTTGTCGCGTTTGTGCCACTCGAAGCCACCGGCTGTTGAGCGGGCAATTGAACGGCGGCTGCAAACAGCAACAGGAACACACACGCCAACCGATTCGCTTTCATGTCGGCAGATTAGTTGGTATTCGCTGGCTTGCAAAGTCTGTAAAAGATGATGTAATTACTAATGATTGATGAGAATTATCAGCCTTGATCAGAATGTCATATCATACCTTGTCAAGAATGACCACGAGTCGTTCTGGCAGGATTTGCGCGAAAAGCTTCTTGCCGGAGTGAAGGCAGGCAAACTCCTCTGCCCAATCCCGAAAGAGACAATCTTCGAAACAATACCTTGTTCGCGGGATGTCCGAATCAAGATTCGTGACCTGCAACACGAACTCTCACTTGGATTCTCTTTCAAACCATTTGGTGTGATTGAGGGTGAAGAGACTCTGGCATTGGTCAGGCCCAGCATTTCAACTTTTCCATACGAGCGTATTGTTTGGCACTCGGTTGAAGATGATGCGTTAGCGCAAGCCAAGGCAAAGGAGATTCGTGACGCCCAAGGCCTCATGCGCCAGCAAATGGATGTATTCGTGGCTTCACCAGGTCAAGACAAACTCACCGTCAAAGAAATTCGCAGCAGAGTTATTGCCTCGCGCGCGGGCTCTTTTTATCGGCAGATTGAGCGTTTGCTGGCCGACCAGCCACTTGATCCAGCCGATGATCTGCAATTTGAGCTTTGCCGATATCTTGTATCGCGCTGCATAACGAAAGCGGAGCTAGAGCAGTTACGCGAGAAAATCCTGATGCATGAATGGGAAGCCATTCCGCTGATATTCTTCGCTGCGGCTTTGGGCGCGCTTCTCGATCACGGTAGAGCTCAGAAAATGCAGCCAAGAAAGTACGACGTGAATGACGAAACCGATATTTGCCGCATTGCCATCGCATTGCATTCGTCTGCGATGATTATTATGGAGAAATCTATGGCCTATTTGGTAAAACAATTGGAAAAGGAGTGGGGCGAAAGCCTTGATGTGCTTGCGATAAATGAACATGAAGCCATCAAAGCCAACTTGGAAATGGCAATGACTGAGTAACGGTGACTGCACGCCACGGCCTGGGAGTTCAAACGCCATTTGCCCCGATCGTCCGTCCAAAATTGATTTTGGCAACGGCGGTTTTCTTCGCCCTGCCGCATTTGGTAGGGCGCGTCACTCCGTGCGCGCCGTTTTTGGTGTGTGAACGAACGGCGCGCAGGGGACTGACGCGCCCTACCACGGATTAGGCTGCCCGCCGCTTCCGCTTTTAATTCGGAGCCGGTTCGGACAAAATCCCCTCGTGAACCAAGCCGGACCAGCCAGCCGAAGCACGCGCCTGAAACTCACCGTTCGTGGCGCGGTGCAGGGCGTCGGCTTCCGTCCGTTCGTCTTCCGCCTTGCCACCGGACTCGGATTGGCCGGCTGGGTCAACAATTCTCCGCAGGGCGTCTTCATTGAAGCCGAAGGCCCGCGCGCGGAACTGGAAAAATTCCTACTCCGGCTCGAAACCGAAAAACCGCCGCGCAGTTTCATCCAAAGTCTCGAAGCTTCGTGGCTCGACCCCGTCGGCTACATGGCATTTGAAATCCGCCCCAGCGAAACCGGCGGCAACAAAACCGCGCTGGTGCTGCCGGACATCGCCACGTGCCCGGATTGTCTGCGCGAAATCTTCGATCCCCAAAACCGCCACCACCTTTATCCGTTCACCAACTGCACCAACTGCGGCCCGCGCTTCAGCATCATTGAATCACTGCCCTACGACCGCGCGAACACTTCGATGAAAGCGTTCACGATGTGTCCGCAATGCCAGGCCGAATACGACGACCCGCGCAACCGCCGCTTTCACGCCCAGCCGAATGCGTGCCCGGTTTGCGGGCCGCATCTCGAATTGTGGGAAGGTAGCCGCGTTTGTGAAAACGCGGAAAGTCCGCGCTCTCACGAGCGCGGCTACGGGACTATGCTCGCCGCCGCAGACGCCATCCGTGAAGGGAAAATCGTCGCGGTCAAGGGACTTGGCGGATTTCATTTGATGGCGGATGCGCGCAACGACAAGGCCGTCCGGCTTTTACGCGAACGAAAACAGCGCGAGGAAAAACCCTTCGCGCTCATGTTTCCATCGCTGGAGAGCGTAAAAGCGGAATGCGAAGTTTCACCGCTGGAAGAACGCCTGCTCCGCTCGCCCGAAGCCCCGATTGTTTTGTTGAGGAAGCTGGCCCGCCCTCACCCCGGCCCTCTCCCCCAGGAGAGGGAGAATCGTTCGCCGATTACTTGCGAAAATACGACTGCCGACAGCTCAACCGAAGTGGAACAAATTGGCCCGCACAAGGGCTGTTCCCTCTCCCCGGGGGAGAGGGTCAGGGTGCGGGCGAGTGTTGAACAGAATCGCCTGCCGCTTGCCCAGTCTGTCGCACCCAATAACCCTTTCCTCGGCGTGATGCTGCCCTACACGCCGTTGCATCATTTGCTGATGGCTGAGCTCGGTTTTCCCGTCGTCGCCACGAGCGGCAACCTGAGCGATGAACCGATTTGCACGGATGAGCGTGAAGCCTTGGAGCGGCTCGGCGGCATCGCCGATGTTTTCCTCGTTCACAATCGTCCGATTGTGCGGCACGTGGACGATTCCATCGTCAGGGTGATGCTGGACCGCGAACTGGTGCTGCGCCGTGCCCGCGGCTACGCGCCCCTGCCAATCAACGTGCTGCCAGCGTCCCGCTGGCAGGACAAACAGAACTGCCGGCAAGCCGGCAGCACGATCCTCGCGGTCGGTGCCCATTTGAAAAACGCGGTCGCGCTATCGGTCGGCAACCAGGTTTTCATCAGCCAGCACATTGGCGATTTGGAAACCGAACAAGCGCACACCGCCTTCCGCCGCGTCATTGCCGATTTTGAAAAACTTTACGAGGCCAAACCTGACATCATCGCGTCAGACCTGCACCCGGATTATCTCTCGACGAAGTTTGCAAAAGAACTCGTGGCACAGGCCTCCCGGCCTGTGAACCAAACACAGACCGGAGGTCTGTGCCACGTCGGCGTCCAGCACCACATCGCGCACGTTTTGTCGTGCATGGCGGAAAATGAAATCGCGCCACCCGCGCTTGGCGTGTCGTGGGATGGCACCGGCTATGGCCTGGACGGCACGGTTTGGGGCGGTGAATTTTTCCTCGTCACGGACAAAAGCGTCGAACGCATCGCCCATCTGCGTCCGTTCCGTTTGCCAGGCGGCGACAAGGCGGTCAAAGAACCCCGCCGCACCGCGCTCGGATTGCTTTATGAAATTTCCGGCGACAAGGTTTTCGAACAAAAAGTTCGCCGCGAGGGCGCGCCGGACGGCGGCCGGGGCGGTTGCGCTCCCCTAGCCGCTTTTTCATCGGCGGAACTCGGGACATTAAAAACGATGCTGGCGAAAAAATTAAATTCGCCGGTGACCACGAGCATGGGCCGGCTGTTTGACGCCGTGGCGTCGCTCATCAATCTCCGCCAGCAAATCCGGTTTGAAGGCCAGGCCGCGATGGAGCTGGAGTTCGCGCTCGATGGAATTGAAACGGAGGATCATTACAACCTGTCACTCGTCACTCGTCACCCGTCACACGAGTTGGATTGGTCGCCAATGGTTGAAGCGATTTTGGCAGATGTGAAAAAGGGTGTTTCCGTTGGTACCATCTCCGCCAGGTTCCACAACGCACTGGCGGAAGGCATTGTTGCCGTTGCCAAACGTGCCGGCCAAAACCGCGTGGTGCTTTCCGGTGGCTGTTTTCAGAATCGTTACCTCACCGAACGGGCCGTGCGGCGTTTGTCGGCGGAAGGTTTTCGGCCGTATTGGCATCAGCGCGTGCCCCCGAACGACGGCGGGATTGCACTGGGACAAGTCGTTGCTGCCTTGCGGCGGAAGGAGTAAAGTAAAAGACCATGTGTCTGGCCATTCCAGGAAAAATTGAAAGCATCAGTGGTGATGACCCGTTGTCGCGGATGGGCAAAATCAATTTCGGCGGCATCCTCAAGGAAGCCTGCCTCGCCTATGTGCCCGAGGCGAAGGTCGGCGATTATGTCATCGTCCATGTCGGCTTCGCCCTCAGCCGGGTGGACGAAGACGAGGCGCACAAGGTCTTCGAGTATTTGAAAGAGATGGAAGAGCTCGCCGAGTTGGGAGATGGAAAGGCAGACCCATGAGTTTGCCAACGGATGAAATGTGCCAACGGATAAAGCATTTTATCTTTCCAATCCGTTGGCACATTTCATCCGTTGGCGGAATAAAAGCGAAATGAAATACCTCGATGAATACCGTGACGGCGAACGCGCGCAGCAGTTGGCGCGGGAGATTCATCGCCTCACGACCCGGCCGTGGAACATCATGGAAGTCTGCGGCGGCCAGACGCACGCCATCGTCAAGTTCGGCATTGATGAGTTGCTGCCCAAATCCATCACGCTGATTCATGGACCGGGTTGTCCGGTCTGCGTGACCCCGCTTGAAATGATAGACAAGGCGCTGGAAATCGCCGCCCGGCCCAATGTCATCTTCGCCTCGTTCGGCGACATGTTGCGCGTGCCTGGCAGCACGACCGATCTGCTTTCGGTCAAGGCCAGGGGCGGCGACGTGCGCATTGTTTATTCGCCGTTGGATGCCGTGAAACTCGCGGAACAAAATCCGGCGAAGGAGGTTGTTTTCTTCGGCGTCGGTTTTGAAACCACCGCGCCGGCAACAGCGATGGCGGTTTATCAGGCCGCGCAGAAAGGCCTGAAGAATTTTTCCATGCTCATTTCACACGTGCTCGTGCCGCCGGCGATTGAGGCGCTGATGTCGTCGCCGAACTGCAAGGTGCAGGGTTTTCTCGCCGCCGGGCACGTCTGCACGGTGATGGGTTACTGGGAATACCCGCCCCTCGCGGCGAAATATCACGTGCCGATTGTCGTCACCGGTTTTGAGCCGCTGGACATTTTGCAGGGCGTGCTGATGGTAGTCCAGCAACTGGAATCCGGCCGCGCCGAGGTTGAAAACCAATATGCCCGCGCCGTGCGCCGCGAAGGCAACCAGCCTGCGCAGGAGTTGATTCACAAGATTTTCAAGGTCGTGCCGCGCAAGTGGCGCGGCGTCGGCGAAATCCCGCAGAGCGGACTTGGTTTGAACAACGCCTATGCCGCGTTCGATGCCGAAAAGAAATTCGGCCTGACCGATCATCACGTTGCCGAATCCGCCGAATGTCTCAGCGGCCTGGTTTTGCAGGGACAAATCAAACCGCACGAATGCCCGGCCTTTGGCACGCGCTGCACCCCGGAACATCCGCTCGGCGCGACGATGGTGTCGAGTGAAGGCGCTTGTGCGGCATATTACCGATATCGGAGGCATAACTGAATCAGTCATGAAGAAACATCCAACAACCAACATCGAACATCGAACATCCAATCTCATTTGGATGGCCGGGGACAAGACATTCGACGTTGGGAGTTGGATGTTGGATGTTGGATGTTTTCATTTTTGAATTTTATGGAATTCAATTCAACCTGCCCCGTTCCCCTCTCGCAGTACCCGCATGTGCTGATGGCGCATGGCGGCGGCGGCAAGCTGATGCACCAGCTCATCGGTAAAATGTTTCTGTCGGCGTTTGGCAATCCGTTGCTCGACACGCAGCACGATTCAACGGTGGTGGAATGGACCGGCAAAAAACTTGCGTTCACGACTGATTCCTACGTCGTGCGCCCGATTTTTTTCCCCGGCGGCGACATCGGTTCGATGGCCGTCCACGGCACGGTGAACGACCTCGCCATGAGCGGTGCGCGACCGCTTTACCTCAGCAGCGCGTTCATCCTGGAGGAGGGCTTGCCGATGGAAACGCTCTGGCGGGTGGTCTGCTCCATGCGCGACGCGGCACAGCATTGCGGCGTGCAAATCATCACCGGCGATACGAAAGTCGTGGACAAAGGCAAGGGTGACGGCCTGTTCATCAACACCGCGGGCATCGGCGTCATCGAACATGAACAGAAAATCGCGCCACAAAATGTGCGGCCCGGCGACGGCGTTCTGGTCAGCGGCGATTTGGGCCGGCACGGCATGGCGATCATGGCCGTGCGCGAGGGTTTGGCATTTGAAAGCCAGATTGAAAGCGATTCCGCGCCGGTGGCCGGCCTCGTGATGCAGCTTCTGAAAGCCGGAATCGAAATCCACTGTCTGCGCGATTTGACGCGCGGCGGCCTGGCCAGCGCACTCAACGAAATCGCAGAAGCCGCCGGAGTTAAAATCGCCATCGAGGAAAAATCCGTGCCGGTGCGCGAAGACGTCCATGCCGCCTGCGAGATGCTTGGCCTTGATCCGCTGCACGTTGCCTGCGAAGGGCGTTTTGTTGCGTTCATCGTGGCGAAGGATGTGGAACGCGCCTTGCAAATCCTGCGCGGCCACGCCGTCGGGGCGGCGTCGGCAATAATCGGGCAGGTCGCCGAAAGTTCCACGCCCCTGGTCACATTGAAAAGCGCGATCGGCGCCAATCGGATCCTCGACATGCCGAGTGGCGAACAGTTGCCCCGGATTTGTTGAAACCCCTGGGAGCGTCAGCGCTCCCGGCACTGCCAGGATAGGTTTTAAAAAAGGGGTTGGGTGTGGGAAGTTTTGGAGTGCGGCGGCAAGCGGAGCGCGACACCGCTTTGGTTGTCCTTCCAAAAGCGCTGTCGCCGCTGCGCTCTGCCAGCGCAGTCCAAAAGCTGCCGCCCGTTTCACGCGGTTTCTTCTCCGGGTATTTGATTTTGAAAACACACCCAAACACTCTCCTTGTCGTCCAAACGCTTTTTGTTACGCTGCGTGGAATGCGAAAATTTCTTTTTGGGTTTTGGCTGGTCCTGGTTTTGCCGGTCGCCGGCGCGGAAATCAAAATTGATTTCGGCGACGTTGCGACCGGTCTGATGCCGACCAATTTCCACGCTGCGCTGGCAGGTGGCGGCCGGCCCGGTGAATGGAAAATCATCATGGATGAAGTGCCGCCGCTGCTCGCGCCGCTTTCGCCGCAGGCGCCGGTGGTCACGCGCCGCGCCGTGGTCGCGCAAACGAGCACCGACCCGACGGACGAGCGGTTTCCGATGCTGATTTACGACGGCGAGACGTTCAAGGACTTCAACCTCACGACCCGGTTCAAAATCGCCGGCGGCTCCGTCGAGCAAATGGCCGGCGTGGTGTTCCGTTACCAAAATGAATCCAATGGTTACGTCATCCGCGCCAGCGCGCTGGGGAACAACGTGCGTTTTTACAAGGTCGTGGACGGCGTCCGTTCCGACCCCATCGGCCCGAAAACGGACATTCCCACCAACACCTGGCACACACTGGCCGTGCAATGCCAGGGCAATCAAATCACCTGCTGGCTGAACGGCAAACTGGTGATGCCGACGTTGCACGACAATTCATTCGCCACCGGCAAAATCGGTTTTCGCACCAAGTCCGATGCGGTGGGTTATTTTGGCGACACGACCATCATCTACACCCCGCGTGTCCCGGTGATGCAGACGCTCGTGCAAGGCATGCTGAAAAAACAGCCGCGTATTTTGGGGCTGCGCATTTACACACTCGACGACAAAGGCCAGCCGCAGATTGCCGCCAGCAAGTTGGAAAAAGAAATTGGCCAGCCCGGCACCGACGCGGAAAAAGCCGCCCTTACCGACGGCAAGGTTTATTTTGGGCGCGGCAAAGGCACAATTACAGTCACGATGCCGTTGCGCGACCGGAACGGCGATCCCATGGCGGCGGTGTGGGTGCAATTAAAATCATTCCTCGGAGAAACGCAGGACACCGCCCTCACCCGCGCCACGATGATTATCAAAGCTATCCAGGCGCAGGTCACGTCGAAGGAAGAATTGATGCAATGACCGGCGCGCTCAGGGTTTCGCGGGTGCTGCGGGCACTTCGTTGGGCGGCTTCACCTCCAGCATATCGTCTGGTTTCACCCGGCGCGCGCCGCCAAGGACCGTAATGCTGCCATCGTCTTCGGTGTGCAAACGCGGGCGCGTGATGAAATAATCGTAAATTTCCTGCCGCACGATGTCACCGTCGGGACTGACCACCGAGTAAGTGAAGATACGCGCGCCGCTTTGATACATCACGTGCAAATGGCTGAGACGATCCAGTTGCGCCTCCGGCTGGCTGAACGAAACCATCGGACCAATCGCGCGAACCTTGAAAATGCGCCTTTCGGATTCGTCGCTCACCTGCACATACATCCGCAGTTGCGAACGCAGATAATTCGCCTGCTCCAAGGTATATTTGCGGACTTCCGGTGCGCGATTCGTCACCCCGGCGGGCACGGGCAGGCCAAACGATTGCGACCACAATTTCGCGCCGTCAATCACGTTAAAGGATTGAGGCGGGCTCGGGATTTCCGCGTTCCAATCCTTGATGTGCACCTTGGCGGTGACGCGATAACCGCCCTGCCGCGTCAGCGCAAAATACGGCGCCAAATCCACACGCTTGGTGGCCACTTGCGACGAACCCACATCAAATTCACCCTGCACCGGCACGTCGGCATTTTTGACAACCATCGTACCGCCCGTTGATTCCACACTAAACGTCAGCCAGTTCGCGTCTGCGCCCAAATGCAGCGACTGGCCGGAACGGTTCGTGATGCGCACCGCCACAGGCAGCGATTCGCTGGGCAGAAATTGTTCCTGATCCAACACCACGTCCACGGTCACCTGCGCCGACGCGCTAAAAAATGTCAGCCACGCCAGCCCGAGAATGGGCAATGAAAATTTCATTTGAACGCTGAACACTCTAAACTTTGACGGACACATGGCAATCTTAAACGGCAAGGAGGGGGTGGCCCGCTGTCATTCTTCCGGCAACCGCCGATAACCCAGCAGGCCGGCGAATGGTCATCCGCCGGCCTGCGTTTTCCTCAAATTGCCCTTGTCCTTGTGGGGCGCTGCAAGGGCTGTATTATTGCTCTTCCAGCACTTCCACCCGGAAGAAGCATTGCGGTGTGGCGCTCATGCTGTTGGTCACGGCAACAATACCATCGGTCCCGGCGAATGGAGTGCCCAAAGATGTCCAATTTGGCGCGACAAGGTTGGTGGTGTATTCGAGTTGATATGTCTGACCTGCAATGGTCGGGCAGTTGACGACGAATTGATTTATCCCGTTCACGTTGATGTTGGCACCGGCCAGTTGCGGGGCCGAAATCACCTGCAGTGTTCCATTCACATACTGAATCGTATAGTCGGCATCTGCCGCACCGCTGACGGTGATCGGATACTTGCCCGCGCCACTCGTGGTCGTTGCCGTCGTACTCAAGACCGCTGGTGACGACAATACGCTGACACTCTCACCATTGACAAAGCCGTTGTAACTGGCCGTCAGCGACGGATTGGCTTGCCCGTAAATCTTGGTCTTGTTGTCGGCCGTTACCGTCAGGGTCGCCGGGGTGATGACACCCGCGGAGTTGACGAAGTTGTTGGTGTTGCCAACGGTGTAGTTGTTGCCGTTGTTGCCGTCGTTGATCGTGTAAGCGCTGACACTGAGGGTCTTGTCAATGCCTGCGTCTTTTGTGTCGTAGGTCTCGGCCAGGCCGCTGACCGAGTCGAAGCCTTGCAGGCCACTGACGGTCGGTATGGCTGCGGCGCTGATGGTGCCGTCATAGGTCTTGGTATTGGGCACCGCGTTAATTGTCAGGGCCGCCTGATTAATCACGCCCGCAGTGCTGGCGACGGTGTTGACGGTATAGTTGTTGCCGCTGTTGCCGTCGTTGACGGTGAAGGCGCTGACACTGAGGGTTTTGCTCGTGCCCACATTCTTCGTGTCGTAGGTTTCAGCCAGGCCGGTCACCGAGTCAGAACCTTGCAGGCCACTGATTGTCGGGGTTGCCGCCGCGCTGGTCGAACTGTCATAAGTCTTGGTGTTGGCGGCCGCTGTGATGGTCAATGTTGCCGCATTGATTACACCCGCCGTGCTGGCAACGGTGCTGACGGTGTAGTTGTTGCCGTTGTTGCCGTCGTTGACGGTAAAGGCGCTGACACTGAGGGTTTTGCCCGTGCCCACATTCTTCGTGTCGTAGGTTTCAGCCAGGCCGGTCACCGAGTCAGAACCTTGCAGGCCACTGATTGTCGGGGTTGCCGCCGCGCTGGTCGAACTGTCATAAGTCTTGGTGTTGGCGGCC
>Ga0208937_1000646_pt1 | contig 23407 bp, 20 predicted proteins | sample June2015DPH_11_5_FD_184705 | JGI IMG/M metagenome (GOLD analysis project Ga0208937, IMG submission 184705) | Peatland microbial communities from SPRUCE experiment site at the Marcell Experimental Forest, Minnesota, USA - June2015DPH_11_40... | ecosystem: Environmental > Terrestrial > Soil >...
TGCCGCAACCGCTATCTTGAGCCGGAAGTATTTCATGTTCCGAATTCCGTTTCTGCTTCTCATGAGCGGCGACATGCCAAACAGAAGGCGTTCGTTACTTCAGATCACTGAGATAGGCCGCCACGGCGTCGACTTGCGACCTGGTCAGGCTGTGCGCAACCGGCGCCATGATGAACGACGTATCCGGTTTTGCCGGGTTTTGACCCCGCTCTTTGCTCCAATTCGTCAGTTCCTTGATGAGGTAGGGATAGAGTTGACCTGCTAGACGAGGGATCTCCTCGTGGCCCAGAGCTTTGGGGCCGTGACAAGCGGCGCAGGCCGCAACATTGGCTTCCGGAACTCCGTCCTGAAAGATTCTCTCCCCTTTGGCTACGAGGTCCTTGGGACCGCCGCCGAGAGGCTTCGGATTGAAATCCCTGAACTTCGTGGCCAGCGCCGTGATCATGTCGGGGTTCAGGACATGTGCCACGTTCGACATGATTGGATTCGGCCGGCGGCGCTCGACAAATGCGCGTAACTGATTCTCCAAATACTCGATTTGTTGTCCGGCCAGTCGCGGTATGGGAAAAAATCCGCGATAACCTTGTCCCGATTGCCCGTGGCAATCCTGGCAGTACGCGAGCTTCGCCTCAACGGCCCTATTGGAACTCGAGGCCGCGTCGGCGCGGCTTGTCGCGGAGAAGACGATCATCAGAACCGCCAAGCCGACGAGCTGCAAAAACCGGCGCCCACTTTGCGGTGCTACTCCCCGTGGGCGAAGGCTCCGATGTGAGTTGATGAGTTTCATGATCTGGACCGAATGGCTGGAGTCATTGCAAGTAACTGAGATAGGCCGCAACTGCTTTGATTTGCGGCTCGGTCAAGCCATGCGCAATCGGTTCCATAATGGCGGAGGTGTCCGGTTTTGCCGGATCTTGACCTCGCTCTTTGCTCCAGTTCGTCAGTTTCTTGAGAACGTAATCAGGGAGTTGACCTGCTAGACGAGGAAATTGCCCGTCGCCTTTAGCCTCCGGACCGTGACACGAAGCGCACGGCGGAACATCGGTATTGGCAATTCCTTCCTCAAAGATCTTTTTTCCCGTGGCCACGAGGTCCTTCTGGCCGCCGCCGACGGATTTCGGATTGAGCTTGTTAAAATCCGTGGCAAGAGCCGTCTGCATCGCCGGGCTCAGGACATGCGCCACGTTGAACATGATGGGGTTCACCCGCCGGCGCTCGTCGAAAGCCTGTAACTGGTTCTTGATGTACTCGGGTTGTTGGCCGGCGAGTCGCGGGATCGGATAATAGCCTTGAAAACCTTGTCCTGACGGCCCGTGGCAGACTTCGCAATATTTCATCTTGGCTTGAACGGCCTGCTTGGAAACGGCCGCGTCCGTGTCCTCCGCGCGAGCCGCCGCAGCGAAAGCAACGGCCAGGATTGCCAACGGCACCGACACTTGTAAGCCGACGACCTTCACGACGCGGCGCCAACGTGTTTCGTTAAGTGGTCCAGTCTCGGTGTGTCGACGACTTGGTTTCGTTGGCATTTTTGCGAACCTTAAAGCCGATCTACTGGCCCCACCACACATGAAAATTCAGTCCCGCTTTGACGATCTGAACGCTTTGCCGCACGTTGACGGGACCGGACAGCACGTTGGTTGAATCGGACATCAGCACACTGCCGTTGCCGAACTGATAGTAGTCGTATTCGAATCTGGCCGACCACAAGTCCGAGAATGCCCATTCGACACCGCCGCCTGCGGTCCAGCCGAAGCGCAAATCGAGGCCTTCAAAATCGAACGGCGTGCCTTTGAAAGTTCCGGTTGCGCTGTAACTGTCGCTGGCCCAGGCGACGCCGCCCTTGACGTAAAACAGCCAACGGTCGGCCGCATATCCGAAACGCGCGGTCAGACTAGGAAGTAAATCCATGGCGCCGGTGACAGACGCTGCTTCGCCGGGGAATCCCAATGGCAGTCCAACGCTCGTGCTGCCTTTCAGGGTTGCCCCAGAGACGGCACCCTCGATGCCGACGACCCAGGTGGGAGCGAACTGGTAATCGCAACCGATTTGCCCGCCGCCGACGAAGCCGGTCGGGCTGGCGTTGACCGTGGTGACTCCCGTTGTGACGGGAGCGCCCGAAAACGAGTCCTGCACGAGTTGCACCGGGTCGGTGATCGCCTTGCTGGCCCAGCCGCCTCCGGCGTGCGCGCCGCCATAGCAGCCGGTCCACGCAAAGGGTTGGGATACCGGAGGCGCTTTGAATAGCGTGTCCGTTCCGAGATCGGCGGCAAAAGCAGACACAGTCACCAGCGACAGCGCCGCGCCTAAGAGCAGTGTTGCTTTCATTGAAAGCCTCCGGGATGTCGGGACACCCTGCTACATCGCCAACCACAAATAGAGGAACAGCGTATTGTTGGCGCTGGCGCCAACGGTGGTTCCGTTGAATTCGTTGTACCAGGTATATTGCAGTCCGATGCGCGCGTTGAACCACGGCCATCCCGGCGCCGGGCTGCTGATAAACGGGATGTAAGCGAGCTCGGCAATCCAACCGTTGGTGTTCGGACTTCCCCCGTACAACAGGGCGTCCGGGGTCCCCCAACTGTTGAAATATTGGCCGGTGAGCACAACCCGGTTGTCGTTGCCGTAGGCGAGCGAGGCATACGCCCGCGCTTCGTTAAGCGTATTGGTCGGGTTGCCCGCAAATCCGTTGGCGAAGCTTGCATTCAGGTTTTGGTATTCGTGAATGTAGCTGCCACGCAAGGTGATCCAAAAATTGCTGCCCTGATATTGATATTGTGTATCAAAGCCGATGTCGGTGTAGTTGTCTGTCTGCGGGAAGGTCGTAGTCGTCAGTGTACCAGGCATCGTCCACGGACGGACCGGGGCGTACATGCCAAAAGTTCCGACCTCGAGCCAATGGTTGCCCCAATGCGGCTCGAAGGCCGCGCGCCAATAGGGCGCGGCGCTGAACAGTCCAGGCGCGCCAAATGGATCGGTGCCGAGATAGTTCTGCGCGCCGGCGCTCAGTGTAGTGTAGACCGTGGCTTCAAGGTAGAGCGCGTCGTTGATGAAGACGTAGCCGCCGACGCTACCCACGTGTGCCGCAAAGGCGCCGTCGATGATTGGGGTGGGTCCAAATCCATTGCCCAAGGTCGACACCGCATAGGGGAAGACCCACGCCGGTGTCGTATTCCAGGGATCCTGGACGGTGGGGTTGTTGTTGGCGGTGATGCCATAGATGACGTTGTAGCCGGCAACCCTTGTCTGGTCCGCATAGCGGATGTCGGTATTGTCCCAGGTCCAGGTGTGCCCGAATGGATCGGTGCCAAAGCCGCCGGCCGGTGGTGCGTTATAAGTCACCTGCGCGAAAGCGCCGATATGATCGGTGATGGCGCCGCCATAAAAGAAGCTTACTGGCGACACCACAACGTTGTTGTTGGCACTGTACGGCGCAGTCGGCGGCGAAAGCGGCGCCTCCGTGTTGGTGAACCCGACGATGGCCATCATCGCAATAGGCGGCACATAAGGCTTCTTACTGGTGCTGGAATCGTCAGAGCTGGGAAACAGCGTTGAGCGGTACCGACCGCCGCCCGCCGTGTAGCCGCCGATCTTGAAAAGACGGCCGTAAGGCGTAAGGCCGGCAAAATCGGTGTGACAGGTGCCGCAAGGCTGCCCGGTCTGCCGGGCGTAGCTCGGCAGCGCATTAGCCGGCGGCGCGTAGCCAATTGTGAGAAGACCGGTGAGCGGGAAGAGCGCTGCGAATACCAGTCCACAGTGCCACGGGCTGAAGGCAAAACGACCAGAATCCCCCCTCATCATAGGTCCATCCGATTTGGTCGCAGTACTCTGTGCGGGACGCGCACGAGTACCAACGAGGACGAACGAGTACGAATCAACTTCACGCAGCAAGAGCAATTACCTATAAAAAACAAATGCCCTCAGTGCCAATCCAAATCCGACACTTCATCAGATTTCATGGAATTGGTGCTTTTCGGCAACACCAGGTTGTGCGCAATTGGCCGGGCGCGCGACGCTGCAGCGCACTGCGGCTGCCTTTTCCCGCTATAATGATCGGGACAAAGCGATAGCAAAAACGAGAAAGAGACTCCGATGCCGGTTGCCATGCCCCCATCCGATGAGACGGTGCTCGCTCGTCGTGCCGAGATCGTGGCGGCGCTGCAGCGCATCGTGCCAGGTGAGGGCGTCATCGCGCTCGAGCACGCCATGCGGCCCTACGAGAGCGATGGGCTTACCGCCTATCGTCAGCTGCCGATGGTCGTGGTGCTGCCGGAAACGACCGAGCAGGTCGCCGCCGCGCTCAGCTACTGCCACCGCGAAGGCATCAAGGTGGTGCCGCGCGGGGCCGGGACATCGCTATCGGGCGGGGCACTGCCGCTCGGCGACGGCGTGCTCCTCGGCATGGCCAAGTTCAATCGCATCCGCGAAATCGATTTTGACAACCGTGTCGCCGTCGTCGAGCCCGGCGTCACCAATCTCGCGGTCAGCCAGGCGGTCGAGCACGCCGGCTTCTATTACGCGCCCGATCCGTCCTCGCAGATCGCCTGCACCATCGGCGGCAATGTGGCGGAGAATTCCGGCGGCGTGCATTGCCTCAAATACGGCGTCACCACCAACAACATGCTCGGCTGCGAACTGGTGCTGATCACCGGCGAGATCGTGCGGCTCGGCGGCAGGCATCTCGATTCCGGCGGCTACGATTTGTTGGGTATCGTCACCGGCTCGGAGGGCATGCTCGGCATCGTCACCGAAGTGACGGTGCGCATCCTGAAAAAACCGGAAACCGCGCGCGCCGCGCTGGTCGGTTTCACCACCTCGGAGGATGCCGGCGACTGCGTCGGACGGATCATCGGCTCCGGCATCATTCCGGGCGGCATGGAGATGATGGACCGCCCCGCCATTCATGCCGCCGAGGAATTCGTCCATGCCGGCTATCCGCTCGACGTCGAGGCGCTGTTGATCGTCGAACTCGACGGCCCGCGCGCCGAGGTCGATCATCTGCTCGAACGCGTCCAGGACATCGCCCGGCAGTGTCGAGCGATGACGTATCGCGTCTCCAATTCCGAAGAGGAGCGGCTGTTGTTCTGGGCCGGCCGCAAAGCCGCCTTCCCGGCCGTCGGCCGCATCTCGCCGGACTACTACTGCATGGACGGCACCATCCCGCGCGCCAAGCTGCCGCTGGTGCTCCGCCGCATGCAGGACATGTCGGCGAAATACGGCCTGCGCGTCGCCAATGTGTTTCATGCCGGCGACGGCAACCTGCATCCGCTGATCCTCTACGACGCCAACAAGCCCGGCGAACTCGAACGCGCCGAAGAGTTCGGCGCCGATATTTTGCGGCTCTGCGTCGAGGTCGGCGGCGTGCTCACCGGCGAGCATGGCGTCGGCGTCGAAAAGCGCGATCTGATGCCGGCAATGTTTTCCGAGGCCGATCTCAACCAGCAACAGCGGGTGAAGTGCGCCTTCGATGACAAGGGCCTGCTGAACCCGGGGAAGGTGTTCCCGACGCTGCATCGCTGCGCCGAACTCGGCCGCATGCACGTTCATGCTGGCCAAGTCGCGTTCCCCGACATTCCAAGGTTCTGATGAACCATACTCTCAAACCGCGCGATGCCGCGGAGGTCGAGCAAGCGATCCAATGGGCGCTTGCCGGCGGTAAGACGCTCGAACTCGTCGGGCGCGGCAGCAAGCGCGCGATCGGCCGGGCGGCGCAATGGGACGCCACGCTCGATCTGTCCGGGCTGTCGGGCGTCACACTCTACGAGCCGGCCGAGCTGGTGCTTTCGGCCAAAGCCGGCACGCCGCTCGCCGAGATCGAGGCGCTCGCCGCGGCGAGCGGCCAGGAGCTGGCCTTCGAGCCGATGGATTATGGGCCGCTGCTCGGTACCGCGCCCGCCAGCGGCACTATCGGCGGTGCTCTGGCGGCGAACCTGTCCGGCCCGCGGCGCATCAAAGCAGGTGCGGCGCGCGACCATTTCCTCGGCGTGAACGCCGTTTCCGGACGCGGCGAGACGTTCAAATCCGGCGGGCGCGTCGTGAAGAATGTCACCGGCTACGACCTCTGCAAGCTTCTCGCCGGCTCCTGGGGTACGCTTGCGGCTATGACCGAGATCACGCTCAAGACGCCGCCGCGGGCGGAGACCGAGGAGACTGTCTTCGTGCTCGGTCTCGACGATGGAACGGCCGGGAAGCTGATGACGATAACCGTCGGCTCGGCCGCCGATGTCTCGGCGGCCGCGCATTTGCCGCCTCCGGTCGCCGCGCGCATCGCCGCCATCACCGCCGCGGGCGGCGCCGTCACCGCATTCCGCCTCGAAGGTGTTGCGCCATCGATCGCGCATCGCAAAACGGTCCTGGAGAAGCTCGCGGCGCCTTTTGGCACGCTCGGCACTCTGGGAGAGGCGCCTTCGCGCGCGTTGTGGCGGGCAATCCGCGACGCAGCGCCGTTCGCGGCGGCCGGGCCCGCCGGCGCGCGCTATGTGTGGCGGATTTCGACGGCGCCATCGCGTGGCGCCGAAATCGGGCGCGCGCTCGCTGAACGGGCGGCGGCCGAGATCATGTACGACTGGGCCGGCGGGCTCATCTGGGCGGCATTGCCGGCTTCGGACGATGCCGGCGCGGCATTGGTGCGATCGACCGTCGCGGCGGCGGGCGGCTACGCGACGCTCATCCGCGCGCCGGCCGCCGTACGCGCCGCCATAGACGTCTTCGAGCCGGAGCCTGCGGCGCTTGCCGCATTGACGAAGCGCGTGCGGGAGAGTTTCGATCCACGGGGCGTGCTCAATGCCGGACGCATGTGGGCGGGCGTGTAGCCATGCAGACTTCCTTTACCCTCGCGCAGCTGGCCGACCCAGACGTGGCGGAATCGGAAAAGATCCTGCGCGCCTGCGTGCATTGCGGTTTTTGCACCGCCACCTGCCCGACCTACGTGCTCGACGGCAACGAGCTCGATTCGCCGCGGGGGCGCATCTACCTGATCAAGGACATGCTTGAGAACGACCGGCCGGCGACGGCGGAGGTTGTCCTGCACGTCGATCGCTGCCTCTCATGCCTCGCCTGCATGACGACCTGTCCGTCCGGGGTGCATTACATGCACCTCGTCGACTATGCCCGCGCTCACATCGAGCGCACCTATCGCCGTCCGCTGACCGAGCGCGTCATGCGCGCCATGCTCGCCAAGCTCTTGCCTTATCCGCAGCGCTTCCACCTTGCGCTCAATGCGGCGCGTCTCGGCAAGCCGTTCGCGCCATTGGCACAGGCCATCGGGTTCAAACGGCTGGCCGCCATGCTCCGCTTTTCGCCCTGGAGCGGACCGCAGCGCCCGCTCGCCCCGCAGGTGTTCAAGCCCGTGGGACCGCGGAAAATCGGCCGCGTGGGGCTCCTTGCGGGCTGCGTCAACGACATCTTGGCACCGCAGATCAATGCCGCCGCAATTCGCACACTCACGCGCCTCGGCGTCGAAGTGGTGCTGCCGGAAGGCGCGGGCTGCTGCGGCTCGCTGGTCCATCACATGGGCCGAGAGCATGAGGCGCTGGCCCAGGTGCGTGCCAATATCGACGCATGGACCAACCTTGAGGGTCTCGATGCGATCGTGATCACCGCCTCGGGCTGCGGCACCACGGTGAAGGATTACGGCTTCATGCTGCGCACCGATTCGGCCTATGCCGACCGCGCCCGCAAGGTGGCAAGCCTCACCAAGGATATCACCGAATATCTGCTGACACTGCCGATCGAGGCTAGCCAAAACGTCGACGGACTTGTCGTCGCTTATCACGCGGCGTGCGCCCTGCAGCACGGACAGCGAATTACCCGGCAGCCGAAGGAGCTGCTGCTCAAGCTCGGCTTCGCGGTGAAGGACGTGCCGGAAGGCCATTTGTGCTGCGGCTCGGCAGGAACGTACAATATTCTGCAGCCCGACATCGCAAGACGGTTGCGCGAGCGCAAAGTCGGGACTATCGAGAGATTGCGACCTGATTTGATTGCAGCAGGCAATATTGGCTGCATGACGCAGATCGCCGCGGGCACGAGACTGCCGGTCGTCCATACGGTCGAGTTGATCGACTGGGCCACCGGGGGGCCATGCCCGCCAGCGCTTCGGGAGTATCGGCCGCGTTTGGTCATGCGCCCGTCCGCGGCCGCGGGCTGAACGGGGGCTCGGTCGGTAATTTGTGGCGTGAACCCGGCTTCCCATTGGGGGCCGACGGGATATTGTACGCAGCATGGATCGGGAGGACGATCATGGCAAAGAAGTCGAAGACGAAGAAGAAATCTGCAAAGAAGGCCGCTCCGGCGCGCAAGAAGAAGAAAACGATGAAATCGGCGGCGAAGAAGGCCCCGAAGAAAATTGCAAAGAAGGCGTCGAAGCTCACGAAGAAGGCGGCCCCCAAGCGCAAGGCGCCGGTGAAGAAACCGGCACCAATGCCTGCGGCGGAACCGGCCCCGGCTCCGTCCTCGCCATCGCTCCTGGGCTCGCTTTTCAGCGGCGGCGGCTCCGAAAGCGGTACCACCTAAGCGGTTCTTGTCCGACGGGAAGGGGGCGCGATCGCGCCCGACACAGCACCCACGCATGCGAGCGATTGCGCGTCAGCGCAGTCGCTCGAATATTGTATCGCGTCCGCGTTCATCGCGGCGTCTGGCCTCGGGCCGCTGTGCATTTTTGCGCGCGATTTCGCCTCGACGCCGCATTGCGCCGACTCGGCGGCGCGCATATTTAAGGATTTGCAAGTGATCGCCGGTCCGCTGCCCGGCCGTGTCACCGCTTTTTTAGGAGGTGCGCGATGGCGGCAACGTACAATATCCTCATCATGGGCGCGTCCTATGGCTCACTGCTGGCGTCCAAGCTCTTGTTCGGCGGCCATAACATCAAGCTCGTCTGCCTGCCGACCGAAGCCGGCCTGATCAACGCCGAGGGCTTTCGGGTCCGCCTACCGGTACGTGGCCGCGATGCGCCGGTGGAGCTCGACTCGCGCAAGCTGCCGGGCAAGGTCAGCGCCGGCGGAACGGCGGACGTCGATCCGAGGGACTATGACCTCGTCTGCCTCGCCATGCAGGAGCCGCAATATCGCTCGCCGGGCGTGCGCGAACTGCTTGACGCCGTGGCGCGCGCCAAAGTGCCGTGCATGTCGATCATGAATATGCCGCCGCTCGCCTATTTGCGGCGCATACGGGGCCTGGATGCTGACGCCCTCAAGCCCGCCTATACCGACGCCAGCGTCTGGAACAACTTCGATCCGGCCTTCATCACGCTGTGCAGCCCGGACCCCCAGGCGATCAGGCCGCCGGAAGAGAGGGTCAACGTGCTCCAGGTGACCTTGCCGACCAATTTCAAAGTCGCGCGCTTTCCTTCCGATCAGCACACCGCCATGCTGCGCCGGTTGCAGGACGAGATCGAGGCGATCCGTTTCGACACGCCGGAAGGCAAGATCGAGCTGCCGGTGAAGCTCAAGGTCTACGATTCGATTTTCGTGCCGCTCGCCAAATGGGCGATGCTGTTGGCTGGCAATTATCGCTGCGTGACCAAGGACGGCATGCGCACCGCGCGAGAGGCCGTGCACGGAGATATTGAGACCTCGCGCTCGGTCTACAACTTCGTCAACGATCTCTGCATCAAGCTCGGCGCCAAGCCCGAAGACATGGTGCCGTTCGAGAAATATGCCGCGGCCGCACAATCGCTGACGCGTCCGGCTTCGGCGGCGCGCGCGCTGCAGAACGGCGCGCCGAATATCGAACGCGCCGACAAGCTCGTGCAACTGATCGCCAAGCAGAAGGGAATGAGCCATCCCGTCATCGACGCGACGGTGGCTCTGGTCGACGCGCGGCTCGCGGCCAATCGCGAGAAGGCGGCCGCGTGACGGCGCGCCGCGCCTCAGCTCACCTCGACGTCCTCCCAGAAGCCGAACCGGCCGGCGACTTGCACCATCTCCGGCCGCGGCGCTTCGTAGGACCAGGCCGCGCGCTGGTGCCGCCTGCCGTCCACGACAACGTCGTAGAATTGGACGCCGTGGGGGCATTTCAGATCGTCCGCGGTCTTCTCGGTCTTTTCCAGCCAATCCATGCGCACCGCCGGGCGCGGAAAATACTGGTAGCCGGCGCATGCGACGATGTCGTCGCTTTGCGCGACGATATAGCCGTCAACACTGGCCTTCATGGAACGCACTCCTTGCTTACTTTGGTGACGCCATGCCGCCTCACGCCCGGATGCCCGAAGGGGCACTACCTCAAATGCCGCAGCAGTGACAAGATCAGCGCCAGCACGAGCAATGCGGCGACACCTTGCCAGAACCGGACCGGGTCGCGCTCATAGAGCGTCTGCGGCCGGGACATCGGCGCCGGCGCGCGCGCCGGTCCGGCCTCCATTTCGAAGGCAAATTCCATCACATCCTGAAAGCGTTCGGCCGGATCGATGGCGATCGCTCGCGCGAGCGTGGCCTGGAGCCAAGCCGGCAGGTCGGGACGCAGCGCCGACAGCGGCTGCGGCCGGTCGCGGCGCGGCGGGCTGGTGGCATCGGGATTGCCATACGGGAACTCACCGGTGAAGGCGCGGAACATGGTGACACCCAGGGCATAAATGTCGGTGGCTTCGTTGCCGGGTTCGCCGGCGAACATTTCGGGTGCCATGTAGGCCGGCGTTCCGGGAATTTGCTCGGTCGGAAAATCCTCCTGTCCGAGCACCCGCACCACCCCGAGATCGATCAGCTTGAGCGATCCACCGTCGTCGAGAATGACATTGTCGGGCTTGATGTCGCGATGGATGATGCCGGCGCGGTGCAGCGCCGCAGCGCCGCGCGCCAGCTTGATCGCGATATTGCGTCCTTCCTCCAGGCCCAGCAACGGCCGACGCGTCAACCGCGTCTCCAGAAGCTCGCCTTGGTAGAGCGGCATGACCGTGTAAAGGCAGGTCTGCCGCCCGGGCGGCATTTCAATGATGCGGCCGACCCAGGGGCTGTGCACGCGCGCGCCCACCCAGGCCTCGCGCGCGAACGCGGCACGATAGACGGTCACCGCCGCGACCTGGGGCTTCGGAAATTTCAACACCACCTCGCCGCCCTCGATCTCGTCCGCCGCGCCGAACAGGCGGGTGTATCGTCCGTCGGACACCGGCACTTTGAGCAGAAAGCCGTCGATCGTCTCGCCGGCAAACGGTACCGGGATCAGCGGCAGTTGCGTGATCGCAGCGCCGATCTCAGCCGATTCCACCGTCGGCAGCTCGACCACGTCGAGCACCAAGGCCGTGCAATTGTCGGTGCTGCCGGACTGCAGCGCTGCTGTCACCAGCGCTCGGGCGGTATCCTCGGAGGCAGAGCGCTCGCGCAGAATGTCAGCGATGGCCTTGGCGCCGAGGAAGCCGTGCACACCGTCGCTGCACAAAAGGAAGCGGTCGTGCCGCGCCATCGGCTGGGTGGCATAGTCCAGCCGCAACTCCGTCTCGACGCCGAGCGCGCGGGTAAGGACATGCGACCGACCGGTGCCGTCGTCCCGCACATGATCGGTGGTCAGGCAGGTGAGGCGGTCACCGCTGAGGCGATAAGCGCGCGTGTCGCCGACGTGAAGCACGTGGGCGACGCGCCCGCGCAGCACCAGCGCGGTGAAGGTGCATCCCATGCCCGCCAACTTGCTGTCCCGCTGAGCCTGGGAATAGATCCAGCCATTGAGTGCATCGAGAACTCCTGCCGCCGCCCGTCGCACTTCCATGGTCTCGGACAAGTCGCAAAATCCGTCGAGAAAACCACGCACCGCGGTTTCGGCTGCCACGCGGCCGCCCTTGGCGCCGCCAATTCCATCAGCGATCGCCGCCACCACATCCCGGCGCGGCTGCGGCAGCTCCGAGCCGAAAACCGCGCCAGCGAAATCTTCGTTGCGTTTGCGCGGTCCGGTCTCGGAGGCGAACCCCACGCTGGCCTTAACGCCGGGAATCCGCTCAACCATCGACGGCTCCGATTTCGCCGGGGCTGCGGGCAGCACGGATCGTGACACGGTGGCGGCGCGGGTTCATTTCTCCAACTTGCAACGATGATGGAGGAAATTGCCGCCGGTGGCTGACGCGAGCACGACCGTAAGTTCTCCCGATTTGCGGTCAAGCCGGTAGCTCCAGCCATTCGCGTCGCGCCACGAAATCTCGGCGTCGCTGATACGGGCCGGATAGGAATCCACGGTGCTCCGGTCGTAGTCGATCCTGATCTGCCACGTCGCACTGCTGGCCGGATTGCTGCAGGCGACCGCCGTTTCGCCGTGCGGCTCGCCGCTCATCGCCGGGCCGGCCATGCCGACCGCCAACGCGGCAGTCGCCGCCGCTAAGGGTTTGGTCAGGACCATGGTCGCGCCGGCATCGCCCGATCGGAAGCGAGCAAAGTTGTAGACGGCAATCCGCCAATGACCGCAGCCTTATTGTTGTCTGCTGCGCGCCAATTGGGCTGTTTGGTTATTTTATATTCAAGTGTCGTCTTTTTAGTCATCTCGCTTGGTCCTCGGCGTCTGATTGCGAACAAAAAACATATCGATCAATTGGATAGGAGCTGGCATAGTTTTTGCCGCCTTTCCCCATGCCGTTCAGCAGATTTGGCTTCGGCGAAACAGGGGGAAGCTAATGGCACTCGTCCCATCACCACAATGGCTAGATACCGGAGATAATGCCTGGCAGCTAGCGGCTGCGACTTTCGTCGGCCTGCAAAGTGTTCCCGGGCTCACGGTTCTTTACGGCGGCATCGTCAAAAAGAAATGGGCGATCAACTCCGCTTTCATGTCGATCTATGCTTTCGCTTCGGTACTCGTCGTCTGGGTTCTGTTCGACTACAACATGGCGTTCGGGCCTCAGCTTTGGCCCTTCCTCGGTACGCCGGGCTTGGCGACGTCGGCCCTCTTCACCACCGGCCAAGCGACAATTCCGGCCGCCGCGGCGGGCATGCCGCCGCTGGCCTTTCCGATGGCGACCCTGATTTTCTTCCAGTTCGTGTTCGCCGCCATCACCGTCATCATCCTTGCCGGTTCTTTGCTTGGCCGCATGAACTTTACGGCGTGGATGATCTTCTGCCCGGTATGGATGACCCTGGTCTATACCGTGGGGGCGTTCAGCCTGTGGGGCGGCGGCTGGCTCGCCGCCATGGGCGTGGCCGACTTCTCGGGCGGCTATGTCATCCATCTTGCCGCCGGCACATCGGGTTTCGTCGCGGCATGGATGGTCGGTCCGCGGCTGCTGCAGGATCGCGAACACTTCCCGCCCAATAGCTTGCTGATGACGCTGGTCGGTGCCGGCATCCTGTGGCTCGGTTGGAACGGCTTCAACGGCGGCGATCCGTATTTTGCCAACGCCGACGCCGGCGCGGCGGTGCTCAATACCAACACCGCCACCGCCGTGGCGCTATTGGTCTGGACGCTGATGGACAAGTTTGCCTACGGCAAGCCGTCGGTGCTCGGCGCGGTCAACGGCATGATCGCGGGTCTGGTCGCCATCACGCCGGGTGCCGGCTACGTCGATGGCCTAGGCGCGATCGCCATTGGCGTGTGCGCCGGCATCATCCCGTGGCTCGCCATGAACAAGCTGCAAAAGACCAGGTTCATGATGAAAGTGGACGATACGCTAAGCGTGTTCTCCACCCATGGCGTCGCCGGCCTGACGGGCGGGCTCTTGGTCGGCATCCTCGCCAACCCGGAAATGCTGCAATATATCGGCACCGACAAGGAGGCGCCGGGAATCAATGTGACCGGCTTGCTCTACGGCAACGCCCCGCAGCTGCTGCTGCAGGCGGAGGGCGCCGCGTTCATCATCGTGTACAACATCATCGCCACCTTGATCATCCTCAAGGTCATCTCGTTCATCGTGCCGCTGCGGATGGATGAGGCGACTCTGAAGGTCGGCGACGACGCGGTTCACGGCGAGACCGCCTATGCGATCGGCGCGGAGGGCGAGTAGTCGACCTCGCGCAGCGTCGTCGCGCCGATAGATTGCCCTGAAAGTCTTGCGTCAGGCGCTGTTTGTGGAAACACAAACAGCGCCTGACGGCGTGCGCCTTGGCGGCGCGAAGCAAGTATTGGAGAGTAGTGTGTCCCCCGCAGCACATACGTCATAAATTCGCTTCAGGCGCATAAAAAATCAGCATTTGCTGTATCTTTCATCTTGGCCCCGCAACAAAATAATAAAAAAATTACTTCCAATCCCCGCCGCGCCTGCGCGGCACGAGGATGGGTCCGTCTGTATCCGGTCTGGCGCAAGCGCCGTCTGCGGACAGGCGGAGAAAAAGGACGGATTATGAAGAGATTTATTTTTTCGTTTGCTGTTGCCGTCAGCTTGGCCTCCTCCACCGCCATGGCCGCCGATATGGCGGTCAAGGCGGCACCACCGGCGCCGGCACCGTCGCCATGGGATGTTGCTATCACCGCCGCTTTGATGTCGGACTACAATTTCCGCGGCATTACTCAGTCGAACCACCAGCCGTCAACCCAAGCCGGTTTCGAACCGCGCTACAACTTTAGCAAGGCTTGGCAGGGCTACGTCGGCGTATCGGGCGAAAGCATCGACTTCCCCAATCGCGCCGCAGCCGAGGTCGACTTCTACGGCGGTATTCGTCCGACGTTCGATAAGCTCGCGCTGGATTTCGGCGTTTGGTACTACTGGTATCCGGGCGGCACCTGCTACAACTCGATTGTTCCTGGGTGCCAGTCGTCGTTGCTGAACGGAAATGTCATCAAGTCGGACCTGAGCTTTATCGAGGGGTACGCCAAGGCGACCTATACGGTGAACGATAATCTCTCGTTGGGCCTGCAGGAGTGGTATTCACCGTCGGTCCTCAATTCCGGTGCCGACGGCTGGTTTACGACTGGCAACGTGACATTGACGGCTCCTTCGAATTTGCTGCCGAATGGGATTGGTGCCGCTTTGTCTGGTGACGTTGGCTACTGGGCGCTAGGCACGAGCGACTCCTTCTATTGCACGGGCGCTGGGGTCGCTTGCGTCGCTCCTTATCCGAACGGCATCCCGTATAAGAGCTATTTGACCTGGGACGTCGGCCTCGACATCACCTACAAGATCTTTACCCTCGACCTGCGCTACTACGACACCAACCTGAGCAAGGGTGATTGCAACGCCTTTACCAGCGATCAGACAGCGTCGGGTGTGGCCAGCACCCCGATCAATCCGGGCGGTCCCGGCTCCAACTGGTGCGGCGCGGCCTTCATCGCGAAATTGTCGGCCGCCATCAACCTTAGCTCGATCAAGTAGACCCGCGAGGCTGCTGAACGCTCAAAGCTGCGGGCGGCGGCGCGAAGCTGCCGCCCGCTTCGTTTTTGAGCGCTTCGCAATTGGCCGGATTACTCCGCCGCCGAAACCAGCGGCATCTCTCGTGCCCGATAGGTATCCTCGTCCGCCACCAGCACGACGCGGCGGCCGTGGAAGGCGTTGAGCGTCGAGCGATGGCCGATAGAGATGATGGTGGTGTTCTTCAGCCGCTCCTGCAGCAAACGGTAGAGCGCCGCCTCGGCCGCTTCATCGAGCGACGCGGTCGCTTCGTCAAGGAACAGATAGTCGGGCGCCTGTAGCAGCGCTCGCGCAATGCCCAACCGCTGCTGTTCGCCGAGCGAGAGCATGCGATTCCAGTGCGCTTCCTCGCCGAGCCGTTCGACCAATTCCGGCAACCCGACCGCGACCAGTGCTTCGGCGATCCGCCCCTCGTCGAACGTGCCGGCCTTGGCCGGATAGCCGACCGCCGCCGCCAGCGGCGCCAGCGGAAAATAAGGCCGCTGCGGCAGCAGCATGATCTTGGCGCCCTTCGGCACCGTCACGCGGCCCGAGCCGAACGGCCAGATGCCGGCTATGGCGCGGAACAAAGTCGATTTGCCCGACCCGGAAGGCCCGGTCACCAGAACCCGTTCGCCGGCCGGAAAGGCGACCTGCTCGGCGGCGACGATCCGCTCGCCGCCGGGCAGCCGCACGTCAAGCCGATCGACGGTGACCGCGCTGCCGCTGTCGCGCGGCACCACTTGGATCGCCGGCGTGGCGACGGCCGCAGCGCGGCCGAGCGCGATCGCCGCTTCGAAGCCGCTCAAGCGCTCGACCACCGCGCGGAATTCCGCGATGTCGCGATACGAGCTGACAAAATAGGACAACGCCTCCTGCAACTTGTTGAAGGCGGAGGCCGTCTGCATCAAGCCGCCGAGCTGCATGGCGCCGGAAAAATAGGCCGGGCTCACAATGATATAGGGAAAGATCACCGAAGCCTGTGAATAACTCTGGGTGAAGAAGGTGACCTGCTTCTGCCGCTGCATCAGCGCCAGCCAGTTGGCGACCACGGAGCCGAAGCGACCGAGGTGGCGCTCACGTTCGGCGGCCTCGCCGCCGAGCGCGGCGATTTGCTCGGCGTTCTCGCGCGTGCGCACCAGATTGAAGCGGAAGTCGGCTTCGAAGCGCTGCTGCTGGAAATTGAGCGGAATGAGCCGCCAGCCGATCAGATGCGTGAGCGTGGTGCCGATCGCCGCGTAGATCAGCGCCGCCCATACCAGATAACCGGGAATAGCGAGATTGACGCCGAACACATGCAGCGGCGCATGCGCAGACAGGGTCCACAGAACGACAATGAACGAACACAGCGTCACGATGGAACTGAGCAGACCGGTGCCGAGCGCCAGCGCGTATCGCACGAACAACTGCAGGTCCTCGGCGATGCGCTGGTCCGGGTTGTCGGCGGTATCGCCGAGAAGCTGCATGCGGTAGTGGTTGGCGGCGCTGAGCCATTGATGCAGGTAGGTCTGCGTCATCCAGCGCCGCCACCGGATCTGCAGCCACTGTGTGAGGTAGAGCTGATAGACGGCAAGAACGGTGTAGACGGCCGCCAGCACGCAGAAGAACAGGATGGCGCTGACGAAAGCGTCCCAGTTGTGATCCTGCAGGGTATTGTAAAAACGATTGTACCACTCGTTGAGGATGACCTGCATCGCGACGAGCGAAAGCTCGATGACAATCACTGCCCCAAGCAGCGCCCGCCCCGCCCAGCCGTCATCCGAGCGAAAGTAAGGAATGGATAACCCCCAGATCGAGGCTATCGTCGCAAGGAAGCCTCTCACGGGTAACTCCTGTCGTGTGCGGCCTGCCCGGCCCCGGCCCGCGGGACGATCCCCCGAAAACTCCGATTAGCATGAGCGATGGGGGTTTCGACATTGTCCGCCAATTCAGGCTTGATCTTGTCGCGCACTTGGTTTTCAACTTACCTTAGGGGGACACAGGGGAGGGTGGTCGCGCCGACCGGCTGTATCCGGCGGTCGACGGGGCGCGCTCTTCAAAACTAGTTTCCAGCGTTCCAATGGACTTGGCGTGTGTGTCATGTGCGGCGTGATCTGTCGCATATCTTGCCGACCGGTAAAGTGTCACCATCCCCGCCAAGGGGCGCGGAGCGCGGCCGAGGAGACGCCAACGTGTGGAATCAAGTCTACAATCCATTCAATAATGCCGTGCTATCGACGATCGCGGCAGCGCTGCCAGTCGTCACCCTGCTTGTTCTCATCGCTTCCAATAAGGTGAAGGCGCACATCGCCGCCATCATCGCACTGATCGTCGCCAATTGTGTCGCGATCTTCATCTTCACCATGCCGGCGGGAATGTCTCTACGCGCGACCGTGCTCGGCGCGGTGACGGGCTTCTTCCCGATCGGCTGGATCGTGCTCAACGTGATCTTCCTCTATCGGCTGACGGTGGAGAAGGGCGCGTTCGAGACGCTGCAGACGACGATCGGCGGCGTCACCGAAGACCGCCGGCTGCAATTGCTGCTGATCGCTTTCTGCTTCGGAGCATTCTTCGAAGGCGCCTCTGGCTTCGGCACCCCGGTCGCGGTGACCGGCGCCGTCCTGATCGGGCTCGGTTTCTCGCCGCTCGCAGCGTCCGGCTTGTCGCTGATCGCCAACACGGCGCCGGTCGCCTATGGCGCGCTTGGCACACCGATCGCCGGCCTTGCCAGCGTCACCGGTATCGACCCGTTCCTGCTGGGCGCGATGGTCGGCCGGCAATTGCCGTTCTTCTCGCTGATCGTACCGTTCTGGCTGATTTGGGCGTTCGCCGGCTGGAAGGGCATGAAGGACATCTGGCCCGCGATCCTGATGACCGGCGTATCCTTCGCAATTCCGCAATTCCTGATCTCCAACTTCATCAACCCGTGGATCGTCGATATCGGCGCCTCGCTTATCTCGATGGGCTGCCTGATCCTGTTCCTGAAACTCTGGAAGCCGAAGGTGGTCTGGACCTCACCGGCGTTGCGCAGCCACGACGATTCCGCTGCCACGATGGCCAAGAAGCCGCCAAGCACGAAGCCCAAGCCGTCGACCGCTCAGGTTTGGTTCTCGTTGCTGCCCTGGATCATCGTCTGCATCGTCCTGCTGCTGTGGGGGACGAATTACATCAAGGCGATCCTGAACGCCTACGCGACCTGGAGCTACCCGGTACCCGGTCTGCACAACATGATCAACAAGGTTGCGCCGGTTGTGCCGGTGCCGACCAAGGAAGGCGCGGTGTTCGCCTTCACCTGGCTGTCCTACACCGGCTCCGGCATGCTGATCGCGGCGCTTATCTCCGGTGTCCTGATGGGCTTCTCGCCGGTGAAACTGGTGGTCGAATACGGCAAGACCATCAAGATCTGCGCCTATTCGCTCATCACCATCTCGGCGATGCTGGCGATCGGCACCTTGACTCGGCTCTCGGGGATCGACGCGACGCTGGGTCTCGCCTTCGCTGGCACCGGCGTGCTCTATCCCTTCTTCGGCACGCTGCTCGGCTGGCTGGGTGTGACGCTGACCGGCTCCGACACCTCCTCCAACATCCTGTTCGGCAACCTGCAAAAGATCACGTCCGAACAGCTCGGCCTGTCGCCGATCCTGATGGGCGCCGCCAACTCGTCCGGCGGCGTCATGGGCAAAATGATCGATGCACAGTCGATCGTCGTGGCCTCGACCGCGACAAACTGGTTCGGACACGAGGGCACGATCCTGCGCTTCGTGTTCTTCCACTCGATCGCGCTCGCCTGCCTCGTTGGCATCCTGGTGATGCTGCAAGCCTACGTGTTCACCGGAATGATCGTGCATTGACGGCGACAAGCCTGATCCACAGCCGCGACGGCCCCTGCGACACAGTCGCGGGGGTTTGATTTACGATCCGGCGGTTGGCCTGGTCAGCATCGATGCCGCGATTCACCCGCAGTGACGGAAAGGGCTTGACGGGGACTGTCGCGTGCGGCGTATATCTCGCGGCGGTCGCCCGGCCGCCGTTTCCCAATTACCCGTAAACCCCTCGGAGACGACGATGGTCTGCCTGCGTCGGCGTTGCGCGTGCTGGCTGGTTTGCGTGATGCTCGCGAGTTCGCCAGTGCCCGCTATGGCCAGCGACCGCGCCTTCCCGTTCGACCGCGAGCTCATGCTTGACACGGCGCCGATGCCTGGTTCCAAGCGCGTGCCGATCATCGAGATCGCCGAGAACGGCGCGGCCTCGATCGATCTCTGGTGCGCAAGGGCGCGCGGTCAGGCCAGTATCGGCGGAGATTCGATCACGATCGTTGCCGGACCGATCGAGCCGGCGCAATGCGCGCCGGAGCGGCAAAGCGACGACGAGAATCTACTGGCGGCGCTGGCGCAGGTCACGAATTGGCGCCGCAGCGGCGATGTCATCGAATTGCGCGGCGCCACCACGCTGCGGTTTCGCTTGATGACCAACTGAGGCGCCGGCGATTACGCTTTGGTCGCGCGCGTCATCAAGAAGTGCAGATGTACGCTGTTGTCCTCAAAGATCTCGCTGATCATCGCCTCGTATTCGGCGCGGAGCTGAGCGAGCTTGGCCGGATCGTTCTGCAGGGAATCGATGATCTTCGTTAGTGGCCCGATGGTCTTTTCTTGCGCTTCGCGGAAGTGCTGCGGACTCAACGCCGGGATGATGGTGACGTCGCGCTCGAACTGAAGGTTATTCACGAACTTGCCGAGCCGCTCGCGAATGACGGTCGGCTCGCCCCACAAGCCCGGCGGCGGAGGTTGCTCGGCGCCCGGTGGTGGCGGTGGTAGATAGCTGGCGACGAAGGAAAATTGGCGGCCGGTGAACAATTCCGGCGGCCAGGTCGAAAACGCCACGCGGCCGCCGGTCTTGAGCACCCGCAGCATCTCCTGCGCCGCGACCACTGGACGCGGGGCGAACATGTGGCCGAACTGGCTGAGGACGACGTCGAACGAAGCGTCCGGATAAGGCAGCGCCTCGGCGTCGCCCTCGGTGAAATCGACATCGACGGCTGCGATGCTGGCGTTTTTGCGCGCGCGCTCAAGGAGATCCGGCGACAGATCGAGCCCGGTCACCTTGGCACCGCGGCGGGCCGCCGTCACCGCGACCACCCCGGTACCGCACCCAACATCGAGGACGCGCTGCCCCGGAGCGACCTGCGCGAACTTCACCAACTTCGCTGCCGCGATAGTGTTGAAAATCGCCGCCGGCGCAAACACCGCCCAAGCGTCGCGCTGAGCGGCCTTGAACTTCGCAAACGGATCGGCATTCGCAGTCGTCATCATCTGCTCCTAGCGGTATCGGAAGACATCAAGCCTATCCCGCAAGCGGAGAGAACAGAAGAAAAAAGGGCGCGGTTTGCACCGCGCCCTTTGTGCGTTCGATGAAGGAGCGAAGCGATCAGAAGCCCATCCCGCCCATTCCGCCGCCGGGCGGCATCGCCGGCATGGCCGGCTGCTCCTTCGGCGTTTCGGCGACCATGGCTTCGGTCGTGACCAGAAGGCCGGCGACGGAGGCGGCATCCTGCAGCGCCGCGCGCACCACCTTGGCCGGGTCGACGATACCCTTCTCGACCATGTCGACATAATCCTCGTTCTGCGCGTCGAAGCCGAACGTCTCCGACTTGTTCTCCAGGATCTTGTTGACCACGATAGAGCCTTCGAAACCGGAATTCTCGGCGATCTGGCGCAGCGGGCTTTCCAACGCCTTGAGCACGATGTTGATGCCGGCCTGCACGTCGGCATTGTCGTTGTGCAGTTTGCCGATCGCCTTCTTGGCGCGCAGCAAGGCGACGCCGCCACCGGGCACGATGCCTTCCTCGACCGCGGCGCGGGTGGCGTTGAGCGCATCCTCGACGCGATCCTTCTTCTCCTTGACCTCGACCTCGGTGGCGCCGCCGACGCGGATCACCGCGACGCCGCCGGCGAGCTTGGCCAGCCGCTCCTGCAGCTTCTCGCGATCGTAATCGGAGGTGGTCTCCTCGATCTGCGCCTTGATCTGCCCGACGCGCGCCTCGATGTCCTTCTTCTTGCCGGCGCCGTCGATGATGGTGGTCTTCTCCTTCTCGATCACGATCTTCTTGGCGCGGCCGAGCATGGCGGTGGTGACGCTCTCCAGCTTGATGCCGAGATCTTCCGCGATGAGCTGGCCACCGGTGAGAATGGCGATGTCCTCGAGCATGGCCTTGCGGCGATCGCCAAAACCCGGGGCCTTCACCGCGGCGACCTTGAGCCCGCCGCGTAGCTTGTTGACCACGAGCGTCGCCAGTGCCTCGCCCTCGACATCTTCAGCGACAATGAGCAGCGGCTTACCCGACTGCACTACCGCCTCGAGCACTGGCAAAAGAGCCTGCAGCCCCGGCAGCTTCTTCTCGTGCAGCAGCACGTAAGCGTCCTCAAGCTCGGCCACCATCTTCTCGGCATTGGTGATGAAGTAGGGCGAGAGATAACCGCGGTCGAATTGCATGCCCTCGACGATCTCGACGTCGGTCTCCAGCGACTTGGCCTCTTCGACCGTGATCACGCCCTCGTTGCCGACCTTTTGCATCGCGTTGGCAATCATCTTGCCGATGGTCGCATCGCCGTTGGAGGAGATGGTGCCGACCTGGGCGATCTCAGCGGATGAGCCGACCTTTTTCGCTCGCTTCTTGATGTCGGCCACGACGGCCGTGACGGCGAGGTCGATGCCGCGCTTCAAGTCCATGGGATTCATCCCGGCTGCCACCGACTTGACGCCTTCCTTGACGATAGCGGCCGCGAGTACAGTCGCTGTCGTGGTGCCGTCGCCGGCCTCGTCGTTGGTCTTCTGCGCAACCTCGCGCACCATCTGCGCGCCCATGTTCTCGAACTTGTCTTCGAGCTCGATTTCCTTGGCGACGGTGACGCCGTCCTTGGTGATGCGCGGGGCGCCGAAGCTCTTCTCGATCACGACGTTGCGGCCCTTGGGGCCGAGCGTCACTTTCACGGCATTGGCGAGCGTTTCGACCCCGCGCAGCATGCGGTCGCGGGCGTCGATCGAAAATCGTACGTCTTTCGCAGCCATTTTTTCATTCCTTCAAATGTCAGATGTCGGAGATGGATGACGGACGACTGACGACGGACGACAATGAAAGACGAAACGGAGCAGGAGCTCACTTCTGTCGTCTGTCTTCCGTCCTCTGTCCTCCGGTTAGGCGATCACGCCCATGATGTCGGACTCCTTCATGATGAGGAGTTCATCGCCATCGAGCTTGACTTCGGTGCCGGACCATTTGCCGAAGAGCACGCGGTCGCCGGCCTTGACGCCCATAACGATGAGCTTGCCGTTCTCGTCGCGGCCGCCAGGACCGACGGCGACGATCTCGCCCTCCTGCGGCTTCTCTTTGGCGGTATCGGGAATGATGATGCCGCCCTTGCTCTTTTCCTCGGCTTCAATGCGCTTGACGACAACACGGTCATGCAACGGACGGAACTTGAGCTTCGCCATGATCACCTCATCGCCGCTGGCCTGCGCGGCATCCATGTGCAATAGGGAAAGGCTTGGTATTACAGATATTTGGCACTCTTGCCAGATGAGTGCCAGGAACAGGCAGATAAGGGCTGGCCGAGAGGCTGTCAAGCCGTCACAGCGGCGGTGCCCCGCGGCAGAATCATGTGCGAAGCCTTCGATGCGATGGCACCGGCTCTGGCCCTCGGTGCGAAAACTGGCCACCATGCCGGCCAAATGTTTGGCCATAGGGTTAGGGTCTTGGGGCGTGCTATTTTGAATCGGCCATTCCGGCTCCACGGTCTGGGAGGAGAGTTTGCATGAGCGCGTCGCTGCGCGATCTTCGGTTGCTTGTGAGCGTCGGCCTAGCGGCGTTCATGCTCTCCGCATGCACAAGCAATCCGTTCTCATCAAACCCGTTCTCATCTTCTGAGCCTACGCCGCCACCTTCGGCGACGCTGGCGCCGGAGATCCCGGCTTCGATCCGCCCCGAGGAGATCGTCGGCCGCTGGGGCTATGGCGCCTATCACAACGAAACCGACCGGGCACGTACGGAAGTCGCCGCGCGCGGCCAGTGCGGCCAGCCGGTATTGATCAACCGGGGGCCGAACGGCGGCGTCATGATGTACCTCGCCGACAGCGCGCAACTGCAAGAGCTCAATCTCAAAGGCAGTCCGAGCGGCAAGAACTATATCGGTCCGCCCGGGCCGGCCGGCG
>Ga0208937_1000648_pt1 | contig 23341 bp, 22 predicted proteins | sample June2015DPH_11_5_FD_184705 | JGI IMG/M metagenome (GOLD analysis project Ga0208937, IMG submission 184705) | Peatland microbial communities from SPRUCE experiment site at the Marcell Experimental Forest, Minnesota, USA - June2015DPH_11_40... | ecosystem: Environmental > Terrestrial > Soil >...
AGTGCAGTGCTTCGCCATCGCGGCAACGACCGGCAACAAGGTTGGCGACGTTTTTGACCGGGTCCTCGGGGACGGGATCGTGCCGCTGAGCAGCGCGCTTGGACAACATGAGCAACCGCACCTCGCTCTGTCGTTCGCAAAGTCCCGGCGATGGATCGGCTATGCGATGAGCCACCTGGAGCTGCTCGATCGGCAAGAAGTTTATGGACAGATCAGGAATTGGGTCGAAAGGTGACGCCGATTATTCACGGAGACATTGCCGCTAAATCGTAATCGCAGCTTGCGGGTAATGGCACCCGAGCCGATCGTGACTCGACACTCAAGTCAAGTCAAGTCAAGTCAAGTCAAGTCAAGTCAAGTCAAGTCACGTTGCGATCGCGGCGCCTGCCCGCGGCATCTCGCCCAAGCCCCACCGCAGCGCAGATTTCCGCAAGCTTGCTTCGGCCCGGGCCATAGCAGCCGAGCATTTCGAGACACTCTCGCCCGCGGTCAGCGCCGGCGGCGGCGGTGACGAACGTCAAGCCCGCGGGTGACGAGTTTCTTGCGAGATTTTCTTGGTTACGGCCGTGAGCTCAGCGACGCGGTGGGAGAGCGTGTCGATGTCCTTCTTGGTCGGAACGCTGAATGTGTGGAGCGCGCGGCCCACTCGATCCTCGAAAACCTTCTCCAGCTTGCCCCACGATTCCTCGGCGGCCTTGGCGGCCCGGTGCTGAGCCGATTCACCCTCCTTCACGAGCGCTTCGAAGATCTTGGTGCCTTCCTTCTGCGCCGTGGCAAAAGCCCCAAGACCCGCCAACCAGATTTGGTTTGCCGAATCACGGACTGCGGCCGCGAACTGGCCGCCGTCGCCTGCCAGCTTGTTCAACTTCTTCACCATGAAAAATCCCTCCTCTTTGTCGAAAATCAAAGCTTGAATTAAATCATAGCAGCTCACAAAGAATCCGCATTGAGATAGGTCAAATCAATCGCGCCGCTGGCCGCGCAACAGGTATTCATTGCAGCATGTCGGCTAGACACCTTTGATTTAAATCAATTGGATTGATGATTTAGATCGTAGCGTTGTTCGAAAAAATTCTCGTACGGGCGAGGTCAGCCATGTCAAACAATCTCATCGAATTCAGTCCCTCAGCATATCAGTACCCGCTTCTCATCAAGCATTTGCTGCATTATCCGCTCAGCCACTCGCCGGAGCAGGAGATCGTGTACCGCGACCTGAGGCGGCACACCTACCGGACTTTCCGTGAGCGCATTGGGCGCTTGGCGAGCGGTCTCTCGCAGATCGGCGTCAAGCAGGGTGACGTTGTCGCGGTGCTGGATTGGGACAGCGACCGCTATCATGAGTGCTATTTCGCGGTGCCCATGATGGGAGCGGTGCTGCAGACGGTCAATCTCACGCTTGCGCCCGAGCAACTCGTATTCGTGCTGAACGATGCGGGCCCATCCACGGTGCTGGTCAACGCGGACTTCCTGCCGCTTGTCGAGAAGCTCGCCGACAAGCTGCAAACGGTGCGTAAATTCGTGTTGCTGCACGACGGCAAGCAACGGCCGACCACGCGTCTGCCGATCGAATGCGAATATGAGGAATTGCTGGAATCGAGTTCGCCCTTCTTCCAATTCCCGGATTTCGACGAGAATACCCGCGCCACGACCTTCCATACGACGGGCACGACCGGCCGGCCGAAAGGGGTGTATTTCAGTCACCGTCAACTGGTGCTGCACACGCTGGCCGCGTTGGTCGAATACGGGATGACTCCAAGCCAGGGTCGGTTTCATCGCGAGGACGTCTACATGCCGATGACGCCGATGTTTCACGTCCACGCCTGGGGCTGCCCGTACACGGCCACTCTGTCCGGCGCGAAACAAGTCTATCCGGGGCGCTACGCGCCCGATGTCCTGCTGAAATTGATAGCGCAGGAGGGTGTGACGTTCACGCATTGCGTGCCGACAATACTGCAAATGCTGCTCACCGCGCCCGGCAGCAAGGATGTGGATCTATCCAAGCTGAAGATGGTGGTCGGAGGCTCCGCACTGCCACGGTCGCTAGCCAGAGCCGCGCTGGCGCGGGGTATCGATGTCTTCGCGGGCTATGGCCAATCCGAGTCGTGCCCAATGTTGACCGCTATACACCTGACCACGAAACAGCTCTCGGAAGAACCAGAGCGGCAGGTGGAGCATCGCACCAACCCCGGCCTGCCGGCACCGCTGGTGGATTTGCGCGTCGTCGATGCGGATATGGAAGACGTGCCGCGTGACGGCAAAACTCCCGGCGAGATCATCGCACGTGGCCCCTGGCTCACTATGGGTTATCTCAACAATGCCGAGGCATCGGAGCAGCTTTGGGCCGGCGGTTACCTCCACACCGGCGACGTCGCCACCTGGGATGTCAACGGATTCATCCACATAGTCGATCGGCTCAAGGACATCATCAAGAGCGGTGGAGAATGGATCTCGTCGATCGACCTAGAGGACATCATCTTGGAGAAGAAAGGCATCCTCAGGGCGGCCGTCATCGCCGTGAGAGACGCCAAATGGGGCGAACGTCCGATGGCGCTAGTCGTTTTGGACCCTGAATTCACTGGCAAGGTCGAAGAAGCTGCCATCCGCGACCACGTGAGGTCCTATGTGGACAAAGGCATCATCGCCAAGCTCGCGGTGCCTGAGCAGATTATGATCGTCAAGGAGCTACCGCTGACTACGGTTGGTAAGATCGACAAGAAAGTGCTGCGCGAAAGGTATCAGCGCCAAGAAGCGGCATGACACACCGCGGAGACCTCCGCGCACCAGCGAAACGACTGAAGTGTCTCCGACTGGGAGTTCCTCATGAACAGGCTCTCCGCATTGGACGCTTCCTTCATCTACCAGGAGACGCCCGAGACTCCGATGCATGTCGGCAGCCTGACTATTTTCGCGCCGCCGGCCAATCCGAACGACATCTTCGCGCGTTTTCGTGACCAAACCGCGGCACGGCTTGAGCTGCTCCCGTCGTACCGCCGGCGGCTGCAGATGACGCCGCTCGGCATCGATCATCCCGTGTGGGTGGACGACGACGAAGTCGACCTCGACTATCACATCCAACATGCCGCGCTGCCGAAGCCGGGCACGATAGACCAGCTGCGCGCACAGGTCGCGCGGCTGCACGCGATCCCACTCGATCTAACGCGCCCGCTGTGGCAATATCATCTGATCGAGGGCCTCGAAGACGGCGGCTTCGCCGTCTACATCAAGATTCATCATAGTGACATGGACGGGGTAGCCGGTATGGCGACCCTTGACGTGGTGTACGATTTCTCGCCCGATTCCGCGCCAGCCTATCCTGTGCGCAAGGCTATTCGATCAAGCGCACAGCCATCGGATTTCCTCGAGCTGACCACAACGGCGTTCGCCGATTTCTTACGCCAGGGGTTGCGCGCCGTGAGATCGGCGCCGAAGCTCGCGACGACGCTGGCGAAAGCGTCGCGCAATCTTGGCCGGGACGTCCGATATCTAGTCGATTATACCAGGAACACGCCGCGGACGCGCTTCAACGTGGCAGTCTCGAACCACCGCAGCTATGGCACGTCGTCGCTGCCGCTGTCCGACGTGAAGGCGGTGGCGAAGGCGAGCAAGGCAACAATCAATGACGTCGTGCTTGCGCTCTGCGCTGGCGCCCTGCGTCGTTATTTGATCGAGCACCAGTCGCTGCCGGATCTGCGGTTGAGCGCCGCCGTGCCGGCCTCCCTGCGCGCGCCCGGCGATACCCGGCTGAACAATCAGGTGGTGTTCTCGCTGTGCCGCCTCGCAACCGACGTGTCCGACCCGCTGGCGCGGCTCGCGGCAGCGCGGATCGCGGCCAGGGAGGGCAAGGATCTGTTCGCCGACGTGAAGGATCTTCTGAGCACGGACATCTCGGTGCTCGGCGCGCCGATCGTCATGACCGCGTTTTTCCGGCTGCTGCAGCGCACTTACCCAGTATGGTGCAACGTAGTGATCTCGAACTTGCCGGGACCGCGCCAGCCGATGTACTTCGCCGGTGCTGCGGCCCGGCATTATTTCCCGTTGTCGATACCGTTTCATGGCTGTGCGCTAAACATCACCGTGCAGAGCTACCTCGATTCGCTCGAGTTCGGATTGACCGTGTGCCGAGTGGCGGTGCCCGACGTGCAACTCATCGCCGATTATCTGGTCGAGGATTTCAAGGCGATGCGGCGCGCCTACGATGCGCTCAGCGGGCCCGACGCGATCGAAGTTATTGAGATAGCGGCGCCCGAGCCTACCGCGAGTCCGAAGGTGGCCAAACGCAAGCGGCGCATCGCGGCGGAGCCTGTCGCGGCGGCGAAGCCGATTGAGAAGCCCGCGCGATCCGAGAAACAGACATTGCCTCTCGCCGCTTTGGCAACAACGCAGGCCGCGGAGGAAACTCCCCCCTCCAGCTCGGCGCGCCCCGCAATGTCGGCGGCAACGCCGGCCGCGCCGAGGAAAGACGCGATCCGTGGCCGGCCTGGCAACCGGCCCTCGCCAACGCAGGCGGACGATGGGAAAACCCGGCACTGAGGTAAAGCCGCCGTCGGCAATCCTGCTCGCGCTCGAGCCTCGCGGGCTGCTGAGCTTTCCGGCTTTGCTTGCGGTCGCGCCATTCCTGGCGGCGGCGCCGCGTGGCCAGCGGCATGCCGTGATCGTCTTGCCTGGGCTCGGCGCCGACGACCGGTCGACCGTCGTGATCCGACGTTTCCTCTCCTATCTCGGCTACGACGTGCACGGCTGGAAGCGCGGCCGTAACATCCGCCCGCCGGGCGCCGATCTGCCGGCGATGGTCGCGCAGATCCTCGCACTCTACGCCGCGACCGGGTCGCCGGTCAGTCTGGTCGGCTGGAGCCGCGGCGGCATCATCGCGCGCGAGGCGGCGCGGCAGGTCCCGCACGCCGTCCGCTTGGTGATCACGCTCGGGAGCCCGTTCGCGGCGCCGCACGCGAGCAATGTCGGCTTCGTCTGGCGGCGGGCGACGGGCTTGGACTTTCCGGCGTGGACAAAGGAGCAATCGCGCCAGCTAGCGGAACCGCTGCCGGTTCCGAGCACGTCCATCTACTCACGTTCGGACGGTGTCGTCGCCTGGCGGGCCTGCCGGGAGGAGGAGGGACCGGATCGGGAGAACGTCGAGGTTCGCACCAGCCATACCGGGCTCGGCTTTCATCCGGCTGCGCTGTGGGTCATCGCCGACCGGCTGGCGCAGGCCCCCGGCACATGGAAGCCATTCCGGCCCGGCCCACTGGTTGCGCCATTCTTTCCTCGGCCGGCGAGACCATAGCGCAACAGGGACAGAGGCTGGTGGAAGCCGGAGAGCCGGCGGATTGTCGCTTGGCGAATGGTAGTTGGAAGGCGGCCATTTGGCTGCGACCCACCTGGAGCCGCTCGATCGTCAGGAAGTGTATAGGCAGATCAGGAATTGGCTCGGAAGGTGACGCCCGATAATTCGCCCTCAGACATTGGGCGCTGGTCCCTACCCGCAACCTGCGGGTGATGGCGCCCAAACCGATCATGACTTGATACCCAATCTCCGTGCAACACCGCGCCAGCCAAGGACGTTTCGCCGGCGAGCGCCACGCCCGCGCAAATCTCCGCGAACTTGTCAGCTTTGCCTTGACCATGACAGCCCAGCATTTCGAGACATTCTCTCTGCGTCGCAAGGCTGGTCCCGCCTCCAACCGTGCCGACGATGAGCGAAGTCAGCGTCACTGACCAATAATAGTCCCCGTTCTCCAATAATTGGGAATACGTAACCGCGGCCTGGGACTCGGAAATATCGGCCACGTCCTGGCCAGTCGCGATGAACATCGCGGTGAGACCATTTGGTGCATGAGAGCTGTTGTTCGCCGACCCGGCAAGAAAGGCACCTGTCGTCGAGATCTGACGCGCCTCGAACAGCTCCTTCGCATTGACGCCCATGAGATCCTTCAGAATCTCGTTCCTGATCACCGCCTCGGCGACAACTCGCCTGCCGCGAGTTAGCAGCATGTTGATCCTGGAGTGCTTTTTATCGGTATCCATGTTCCCGGACAGGACATACTGTGCGCCGCCGGGATGGTTCTTCTTGATCCACTCACAAGCCGCGAGAGTCGCTTTGCCGACCATGTTCTGCCCGGCCGCATCGCCCGTGGTATAGTTGAATCGCAGATGTCGCAGAGGTCCAATGGAGAATTGCTGGATCTTGACGAGCTTGCCAATGCGCGTCGTTGCATCCGCCTCCCGCTTGATCGCTGCAAAATTTTCATCGATCCACCGGCCGAATTCCCGGGCGCTTACGGCGTCTTTCAATATGAAGACGGGTGAACGCTGCATATATTGTTCGACGACTGTCGTCCTCACGCCGCCGCATTCCGTCAATAACCGCATTCCCCGGTTATAACTCGCAACCAGCGTTCCCTCGGTGGTCGCAAGCGGGATAAAAAAATCTCCTCGCGCATGTTCCCCGTTGATGCGAAGCGGACCGGCGACGCCGATCGGCACTTGAGCCACCCCGATGAAGTTCTCGATGTTCCCTTGCAGGATCGAAGGATCAAAGGAATATTTGGCAACGTGCGGCAGGTCCGCTCCGGTCTGCTCGCGGATGAACTCGCGCCTTATCGCCGCGTTCTTAGCGGTATAGTCGTTGATCTCGTCACGCGGAATTGCCGATCGTCTTATCGCCGGCGCGGTCTCAGACATCTTCTTCCTCCGTCGGCGGCATGACCGGTCCACGGCGAGCGGCCATGGACCGGACCGCGCAGGGGCCTAATACATCATCACTTCGCCAAATTCGCGCCATGTCTTGCCGTCGAACCGCTCCAACTGCATTTGTTTGATCGGCGAGAAGTCGGTCGGGCTCGTCATGACTCTAATCCCCGGATAGAACACGCCGATCGGCATATCGAGGTTCGCGGCCTGGCGCATGACGTTTTCGCGCGTGAGATCGTCACCGCACTGCTTGAGCACCTGGACGAGCGTTTGCGCCATGGCGTAGCCGTACAGGTAATTGCCGTCCGCCATGTTGGCCTTCGGCTGATATTTGGCCATAAAGGCGCGGAAGTCCTGGAACGCCGGGTCGTTGTCCCAGCGCGGATCGTTCTGGTCACGCAGGTAGCCGGAAGAAACGAGCCCGACCGATTTCTCGGTGCCCGCCGCCTCCAGCACCGGCCGGGCGATCGCATTGTTGGAGACGAGCTGCAGGGGGTGCCAGTTGATGTCGTAGGCCTTGCGGATCGCCTGCGCGCCGAATTTCGAGGTCGTGATGTTGATGAAAGCATCGGCGCCGGAACTCTGCAGGGTGATGATCTGCGTGTCCACGGTCGCATCGGTGACCTCGTAGGCCTGCTCCGAGACGATCATCGTCTTGGCCCGCTCGCCGAGCACCTCCTTGACGCCGGCGAGATAGTCCTTCCCGAAATCGTCGTTCTGATACAGGATGCCGATCTTCGCGTCCGGCTTGTTCTCGAGCAGGTATCGGGCGTAGATCCGCGCCTCGGTCCGGTAGCTGGGGTTCCAGCCCATCGTCCACGGGTAATGCTGCGGATCGGCGAACTTGCTATCGCCGCTCGACACGAAGAGCTGCGGCACCTTCTTCGAATTCATGTACGGCCGGATCGCCGTGTTCGAGGGCGTGCCGAGCGAGCCGAAGATAAGCAGCACCTCGTCGTGCTCGACGAGCCGGCGAGCCTGCTCGACCGCCTTGGGCGGCGAATAGCCGTCGTCCACGCTGATGAAGTTGATCTTGCGCCCGTTGATGCCGCCCTGATCGTTGATCATCTGGAAATAAGACGCTTCGGATGTGCCGATCACGGCGTAAGCGGAGGCCGGGCCGCTATAGGGCATGATGTTGCCGACCTTGATCTCGGTATCGCTTGCACCCGGATCGTATTTTTTTTGTGCCGCAGCCGGACCGACCGCCCCGAACGCCATGGTCGCCGCGGCCAGCACTGAAATTTTGAGCCAACGCAGCATGATCGCCTCCATTATTTCGGAAATTTTTGAATTCTCTTGAGTGCGGCTAGCAAAAAAGCCGTTGAACCGCATTGAGGTGGATCAATTCTGTCACTTGCGCCAGCGCCGCACCGGGCCAGCCGCGCGCCGTTTTCCGCCCGCCTCGGTCAGGCCAGCGGCCACGCTCGGCCCGCTTTGCGAATGGACGCGAGCGTCTGTCGGGCGAGGCCAGCCATTCCCGACGGCGCGACGTACATGCAGGCGATCAGCAGCAGGCCGTAGACCGCCCAGGGCGCCGCCTTCGAGACTTGGCCGGCGAAATCCGGCACGAACTCGATGAACAGCGCGCCAAAAATCACTCCCGGGATCGAACCGAGACCCCCCACCACGACCCCAAGCAAGAGGCTGATCGACAGCAAAATGTTGAAGGCGTCGGGTGAAACGAACTGGACGGCGATCGCGCCCAGCGAGCCGGCGATCCCCGTATAGAGCGCGCTCACGCCGAACATCAGCGACTTGAAAAGGCTGATGTTGACCCCCATCGCTGCGGCGGCGATTGGATGATCGCGGATCGCTATCATGGCGCGGCCAATCCGGCCGCGTAACAGGTTCCACGCGAGCACGAACATCACGATGGTGATGGCGAGCGTAAACAGATAGAGCCACTGGTCGGCGTTGACCGGCAAGCCATGTGGCGGGTCCGGCTTGATGATGACGATGCCTTGCACCCCGCCGGTCCAAGCACTGATCCCATTATGTTTGAGGATCTGCGGTGTGGCGGCCGCAAGGGCGAAAGTGGCAAGGGCGAGATAGAGGCCCTCGAGCCGCAATGCGGGCAGTCCGAACAGAAAGCCAACAATCAAGCAGGTCAGTCCCGAGATCGGGATCGTCCACCAATAATCGACGCCGAACCGAGTCATGAGAATTGCGGTAGTGTAAGCGCCGATCGCATAAAATGCGCCATGGCCCAGAGAGATCTGCCCGCTGTAGCCGGTGAGCATGTTCAGCCCAAGAATTGCAATCGCGTAAACCAAGGTGAGGGTTAGTTGAAACACCAAGTAGCCGCTCGCAACAAACGGCAGCGCAATGGCGACAACGAGCAGCAGCAAAACGCCGATGATCAGTCGGGCGTGGAACACGACCGGGCGGGTGGCCGGAATGTGCCGCATGGCGTTGCCGAATGCCATCGCTACACCCGCGTGAGCACGGTCCGGCCGAACACGCCGGACGGTTTGACAACCAGGACCAGAATGATGATCGCCAACGCCACCGTCATCTTCAGCTCTGTGCCGATCAGATAAGCGCCAAGCAAGTTCTCCACGATGCCCAGGCTGAATCCGCCCAACACTGCGCCCCAGGGATTGTCGATGCCGCCGAGGAGCGCCGCCGCAAAGGCATAGAGCAGCACGCCCGACATCATATTGGGGTCGAGGAAGATAATTGGCGCCACCATCATACCTGCGACGGCGCCAAGCGCTGCTGCAAGCCCCCAGCCGAGCGCTACCATGCGAGCGACGCGGATGCCGACCAATCGACTCGACACCGGGTTCTCGGCAGCCGCCCGCATGGTGAGACCGAGTTCCGTCCAGCGAAAAAAGGCAAACAATATCGCGAGAAGGGCGAGGGTGACGCCGATCGCGCCGACTTCGTGGGTCGAAATATAGCTGTTCGCCCAGAGCGGCTCGCTCGGAAACGGGCTGGGAAAGGTCTTGATGGTGTAGCTGAATATCCAACCGGCGATGCTGTTGAATACTAGAAGCAGGCCGATGAAGACGATGACGGAGGCGAGAATGGGAGCGTTTGCGAGCGGCCGGATGATGGCAAGCTGAATGACGGCTGCGGCCAGGAACGATACGCCGATCGTTAACAAGAATGCCGGCCAGTAGGGAAGCCCGGCATTGATCATCGACCAGGCCAAGTACGTCGAAAACATCGCCATCTCGCCCTGCGCAAAATTCACGAGCTCGGTTGCCCGGTAGATCATGACGAGAGCGAGCGCGAGGCTCGCGTAGATTCCACCGGTCGCGAGGCCGGAAAACACCTGATGCAAGAGGCCATTCATGGTTGACCCGCTTCAGTAGCCCAAATACGACCGGCGTACCGCCTCGTGCTTCCGCAGCTCCTTGCTGGGTCCGGAGAGCGCGAGGCGGCCAGTCTCGAGAAGGTAGGCGTGATCGGAGAGTCCCAGCGCAAGGTTGACGTTCTGCTCCACCAAGAGGATGCTCATGCCTTCTTCGGCATTGATGCGGCGCATGATGCGGAAAATCTCCTGCACCACGATCGGCGCGAGCCCTAACGACGGCTCATCGAGCAGCAGCAGCCGCGGCCGCGACATGAGGGCCCGCGACAGCGCCAGCATCTGTTGTTCCCCTCCCGACAATGTACCGGCCTGTTGGCGCCGTCGCTCGGCGAGGATGGGAAAATAGCCGTACAGTCGGTCGACATCGGAACGCCGCTGGCTCTTGTCACGTCTGACATGGGCGCCGAGCTGCAGATTCTCCTCGACCGTGAAGCTGAGGAAGGTCCCGCGGCCTTCGGGCACGTGAGCGATCCCCAGGCGAACGATGTCTTCGGTCGCCCTGCCGCCGATAGGGGTGCCGGCAAAGCGCACCTCACCGGAACTGCGCACCAGCCCGCAGATCGCCCGCAGCGTGGTCGTCTTTCCGGCGCCGTTCGCGCCCAGCAGTGCGGTGATGGTGCCCTCGCCGACGCTGAAGGCCAACTGGTGCAGCACCTCGGCGGAACCGTAGAAAGCTCGTAGATCGCTAGCTTCGAGCAGCGAGGTCATAACCGTCCTCCCCGAGATAGGCGCGGACGACCTCGGGCTCGTTCCTCACCTCCGCCGGGGTCCCATCGGCGATTTTCCGGCCAAAATTGAGAGCGACAACCTTGTCGCAGACACGCATCACGAGGTCCATTTGATGCTCGATCAACAGCACGGTCACGCCGAGCTGCTCGCGGACCTCGATAATTCGTCGGCGCAACTCGTCGATCTCGGCTGTGTTGAGACTCGCTGCCGGCTCGTCGAGGAGCAAGAGCTTCGGCGAGGATGCCAGAGCCCGCGCCAGTTCCACGCGTTTCTGCATGCCGCGCGGGAGATCATGGACTGAAATATCCGCGATGGTGCGCAGGTCGAGGAAATCCAAGAGCCAGCCCACGCGGTCGTGGAGCATATTCTCCTCGCTGCGCACCGCTGGCAGCCGCAGCGCATTCTCAACGAACCCCGTTCGCGTGCGGCAATGGCCGCCGAGCAGGATGTTCTGCAGCACCGACATGGTACGAAACAGCCCGAGGTCTTGAAAGGTGCGTCCGATCCCGAGTGCGGCGATGGCGTGGCGCGGCTCGCGCAGCAGCGACTTTCCCGCAAATCTGAGATCGCCGCGTCCACAAGGATGGATCCGACTGATGCAGTTGAAGAGTGTGGTCTTGCCCGAACCGTTGGGTCCGATCAGCCCGCAGATCTGCTGTTCGTCGACCGAAAAGGTCACCCCGTCGAGGGCGACGATGCCGTCGAATTGCACTGCGACATCGATGAGTTCCAGCAACGGGCGCCGGCCGGCGGAAATCTTGGGCGGCACAGCCGCGCCGGCTCCCGGATCCAGCGAGAGATCGCCGTGTAGCCACATCGTGCCACGCTCGGTGTCTGATTGACCGTCCGGCACGGCGCGGCAAGCATGCGACGCTCGGTCCATCGTCAAATTGCCTATCGTCAGCCAGCGGGCATGTGCCGGCGGTTTTGCCGTGATGCGGGCACCAGCCATCTCAGATTGGAGACTAGCGGATGGTGCAGCAGTTGGTTTACGAGAAGCCGATATGCTGCGGGGCTAATCTCGATCAGATTGACCGACATAGGGTTCCTCTCGCTAGCAGCGTATGACCGCTCCAGCAAGATTCATTGATCGAGATCAACGCCGCAGGAGGAGCGCATCGGCCGTGGTATGATCGCCAGCGTCGGCCGTTGTTCGCCGCGGCGCTGAAGGCGGCGAAGGCGACCTTGGATCCGCAGGCCTTGCTCAACCCCGGCGTGCTGATCGATCCGTAGCCGACGATTTTGAAGATGCGAATATCAAACGCTACGCGCATCTTGAGTATTGGCGCGCCCTACGGGAATCGAACCCGTGTTTCCGCCGTGAAAGGGCGGCGTCCTGGACCGCTAGACGAAGGGCGCGGACCACGCGCGAACGGCGCTGTGGGAAGCGCGCGACGTATAAAGAGGTTTGGCTTAGAGCGCAATCGAAGCGATTGCGCTCTAATGTTTTGATGGAGCATGATCTTTTCGGAAAACCGGTTTCCACTTTTCCGGATCATGCTCGAGCGGCAAGCAACCGATCGTGCGGTGGACTTGAAGGTCCTAGAGGCTAGCCCGTCACCATTTCCCGGTATTGGGCATCGATATCCAGGGTTCCTTCGGCGGCAGCGCCGCGCCCTTCTGCAGCAGTTCGATCGAATGCTTGTCGGGCGAGCGCACGAACGCCATCATGCCGTCGCGCGGCGGCCGGTTGATGGTGACGCCCGCCTTCATCATCCGCTCGCACAGCGCATAAATGTCGTCGACCTCGTAGGCGAGGTGGCCGAAGTAGCGCGCTTCGCCGTAATCCTCGGTGTTCCAATTGTAGGTAAGCTCGACCAACGGGGCCGAGCGGCCGGCAGGTCCCTTGGCCACGAGGTCGGCGTCCCCCGGCGCCGCCAGGAACACCAGCGTGTACTTATTCTTTTCGTCAACCCGGCGGCGCATCTCGTTGAGGCCGAGCTTGTTGCAATAGAAGTCGAGCGCCGCGTCGAGATCGCGTACGCGCAGCATAGTGTGCAGGTACCGCATTGCCATTGACCTCCGCTGATGGGCTTGCCGCTCTTTCCGTAAGCCGCTTCTCCGCCGATAAATATGTATGATAATGCGCCGAGGGGTAGGAAGAATGATCGCACCCGATCTCGACACCGCGATGGCGCGCCTCCAGGACGTGGTGCAGGAGGCCAGCGTCATCCTGCCGTTTACCGGGGCCGGCATCTCGACCGAGTGCGGCATCCCCGATTTCCGCTCGCCGGGCGGCATTTGGACCACGAACCGGCCGATTCCGTTCGACGAGTTCCTCGCCAGCCAGGAAGCGCGCAATGAATCCTGGCGGCGCCGCTTCGCCATGGCCGATGAGTTCGGCCACGCCAAGCCTGGACGAGGGCATCGGGCGCTCGCCAGCCTCTATCGCGCCGGCAAGGTGCCGGCGGTGGTCACGCAGAACATCGACAATCTGCATCAAGCCTCTGGCATCGCGCCCGAACACGTCGTCGAGTTGCACGGCAACACGAGTTACGCTCTGTGCCTTGATTGCGAACGGCGCTACGAAATCGCGTGGGTGCGCCAGCGGATGGAATCCGGCAACGGCTGCGCGCCCGACTGTCCGAGCTGCGGCGGCCACATCAAGACCGCGACGGTATCATTCGGTCAAGCGATGCCGGATTCCGCAATGCGGCGTGCCCAGGATCTCACTTTGTGCTGCGATCTATTTCTGGCGATCGGTTCCTCGCTCGTGGTTTGGCCGGCGGCCGGATTTCCCTTGATGGCCAAGCGCAACGGCGCCCGATTGATCATCATCAACCGCGAGCCGACCGACTTCGACGACATCGCCGACCTGGTGGTGCGGCAGGACATCGGTACGGTGCTGGCGCCGTTCGTCGACTGCGCGTCATCCACCGATGTTCACAGGTTGTGACGCTTTTGGCTCAGGTGTTGCAATTTTGTGCTTTCCCCGCGGATGGCGAATGTTATCTTTGATTCGAGAGAATCGTGAAGCGCCCGCGCAGGGGGCGCCAGCAGCGGCAGTGGCCACGGCGTCATGGCGTCGGACGGAATCGAACCAAAATCCACCGGAGCGGGGCTCGGACCGGACGTCGATCTCAGCGACGAGGCGGCAGCGCGCGTCATCGAAGTTTCCGGTGTCATCAAATGGTTCGATGTGGCCAAGGGCTACGGCTTCATCGTTCCCGACAATGGTATGACCGACGTGCTTTTGCACGTGACCTGTCTGCGCCGTGACGGCTATCAGACCGCCTATGAAGGCGCGCGGGTCGTGTGCGAAGTGGCGTCCCGGGCGCGGGGCCTGCAAGCGTTCCGTATCCTGTCGATGGATGAATCGACGGCGATCCATCCGGCGCAGATGCCGCCGCCGCGAACCCATGTTACCGTGACCCCGACAAGCGGTCTCGAACGGGCACAGGTGAAATGGTTCAATCGGCTTCGCGGTTTCGGCTTCCTCACGCGCGGCGAGGGCACGCCGGACATCTTCGTGCATATGGAGACGCTGCGACGGTTCGGCATAACCGAGCTGCGGCCGGGCCAGTTCGTGCTGGTCCGCTACGGGCCCGGCCCGAAGGGAATGATGGCAGCCGAAGTGCATCCCGAGAGCGGACCGCTCGGCCCCGCCTCGCACTAGCTGCATGCACCGCCCGCCTTGAATCGCGGCGCCGGCCGGCGCCACGCTTGATCGCCGCTCTCTTGCTCGCTGCCTGCGCCTTGTTGTGCGCCTTCGGCGCCGTGGCGCCCGCGCAAGCGGCCGGACAGGCAACCCTCGAGATCGTCAGCAAGACCGGCGTTCATGCCTTCGCCGTCGAGCTTGCCACCAATAACGAAGAGCGCGAGCGCGGTCTGATGTTCCGCAAGGAGCTGCCGGAGGGTCAGGGCATGTTGTTCGATTTCGAGCGCGATCAGCCGGTCGCATTCTGGATGCACAACACCTACATCTCGCTGGATATGATCTTTATCCGCGGCGATGGCCGCATTGCGCATATTGCCGAAAACACCGAGCCCATGTCGGACCGTCTCATTCCCTCCGGCGGTCCGGTGCGTGCGGTGCTCGAAGTGATCGCCGGCACCGCGCGAAAGCTCGGCATTGCGCCGGGCGATCGCGTGGAGGGCTCGATTTTCGGCACCGGCCACTAAACAGGATCCGGAAAAAGCCTGCCCTCGGACTTGTTCCGAGGGTGGACGCCGGTTTTCCGATAAGATCATGCTGCACCAAGATATTAGAGCGCCAATCGATTCAATCCGAAGCCGATTGCGCTCTCGGCAGGGGTGGAAAGACCCGTCGTCCTCAGGGGTCTGCAATGCCGGCCTCACGGCTTGCTGGGGGTCGGCGAAACATGTATCCAACAACGCGCCGGGCGGGGTATAGCGCAGCCTGGTAGCGCGGCAGTTTTGGGTACTGCAGGTCGCAGGTTCGAATCCTGCTGCCCCGACCACCTGCCTGAGCGGACCTTAGTTTGGATCGCGATTAACCTTGGGATGAGTTCACCGATGACCGCTCGCATTTACAAGCCAGCCCGCAACGCCATGCAGTCCGGCACCGCCAAGAGCACGGAATGGGTGCTCGATTATGAGCCCGAAGAGCCGCGCATGATCGACCCGCTGATGGGCTGGACGAGCTCGGCCGACATGAAGCAGGAGTTGCGCCTTCAGTTCGACAGCAAGGAAGAGGCCATCGCCTATTGCGAGCGCCACGGCATCCCCCACCAGGTATTCGAGACCAAGCCGCCGGTGCGCCAGCGCATCTCCTATTCCGACAACTTCGCCCCTCCGCGCCGCGAGGCCTGGACCCATTAAGACGCGAATTCGGCCGAAGGCCTGAAAAGATCCCCGCACGGCGTTGCGCTCCGCCACTCACCGACACCCGCTCGGCGTCAGTAGGCACGCAGCGATTCAGGCACTGCCTCTTGCCCGATTGACCAACAACACACGAAGTCGTGACCAAACGGTGCGATGGATTGGCGCCAATTGTGATTGGCGTCGCGTGCGCGCCTTGCCGTAGAAATTGCGCCGTCGTTGCCGTGTCGCGCGGTGCTCGGCTCTTTTGGAGGAACAAATGGCGCTTGTTCGCAGTTCATCGCTTCGCAACATCGTCCTGGCGTCGTTGGTTGTGCCGCTGGTCGGTCTGACGGTGAACGTCGCGCGGGCCGCGGAGCCCGCCGTCGTGATACCGCCGCCAGCGCTCGACGCGACGGTGCCGGCCGGCGCCACTTCGCAGACCATCGTTTTGGCGGGCGGCTGCTTTTGGGGCGTGCAGGCGGTGTTTCAGCACACCAAAGGCGTGACGGCGGCGATCTCCGGCTATGCCGGCGGCGACAGGCAGACGGCGCATTATGAAATGGTCGGCGGCGGCCGCACCGGCCACGCCGAGTCGGTCGCGGTCACGTTCGATCCGCGGCAAATCTCGTACGGCAAGATTCTGCAGATTTATTTTTCGGTCGCGCACAATCCGACCGAGCTCGATCGGCAGGGACCGGACGCCGGCACGCAATATCGCTCGGCGATCTTTTATGCCGACGATGAACAGAAACGGATTGCCAACGCCTATATCGCCGAGCTCGGCAAGGCGCACGCCTTTCCGCGGCCGATCGTGACGCAGCTTGAGGCCTTGCACGGTTTCTATCCGGCTGAAGACTATCACCAGGACTTCGCCGTGCTGCACCCGTCCTATCCCTACATCGTCTTCAACGATGCGCCGAAGGTGGAGAACCTCAAGCGGTTGTTCGCCGATGTCTATCGCGACAAGCCGGTCACCGTGATGGCGTCGGATAGGCCGAGCCAGTAGCCGCTGCCGCTTCCCGGCTGGTGCCGGCGTGGCCTGTTTCATTACGGATCTCGGATACATCCGGGATCGAGGGCCCGGGCCGGTGACGCCCGGAATAATCCACCTGCGGCTTTCCCCTCTATAGCCATCGACCGCGCCCTGACGTATCGTCAGAACAGGAGCCGGCCGCGGGACGGTCCACTCCTGTTAGGGGGCAAAGAAGGGGAGGGGATGCCATGGCTATGGCAACGACAGTTGGGCCGCTAACAGACGCCGAACACAGCGCGCAATTGCGCAAGGCCGTCATCGCATCGACAATCGGCACGGCGATAGAGTGGTACGACTTCTTCCTCTATGGCACTGCGGCTGGTCTGATCTTCGGCAAGCTCTACTTCCCCAACCAGGATCCGCTCTCGGCGACGCTGCTCGCCTTCGGCACCTACTTCATCGGCTTCGCCGCCCGACCGGTCGGCGCCGCGATTTTCGGTCATTACGGCGATCGCATCGGCCGCAAGGCGACGCTGATCGCCACGCTGCTGTTTATGGGTATCGCAACCTTCCTCGTCGCCTTCGTGCCGACTTACGCGTCGATCGGCATCTGGGGCGCGGTCATCCTGACCGTCCTGCGGGCGCTGCAAGGCATCGGCGTCGGCGGCGAATGGGGTGGCTCCGTGCTCTTGGCGATGGAGTGGTCGCGCACGCACGGCCAGCGCGGACTGGTGGCATCCTGGCCGCAATTCGGTGTCCCCTGCGGGCTGCTGTTGTCGAATCTGGCCGTGCTCGCTTTCAGCGCATGGTCGGGCGATCAGTTCTTCGTGTGGGGCTGGCGCATTCCCTTCGCGCTTTCGATCATTCTCGTCGGCGTCGGTCTGTGGATCCGCCTCGGCATCCTTGAGACGCCGGTGTTCCAGAAACTCCTGGACCAGGACAAGATCGAGAAGGCCCCGATCCTCGAGGTGATCAAGAAGCAGCCGAAGGAGATCATCCTGTCGGCATTTCTGCGGTTGTCCGAGCAGGCGCCGTTCTACATCTTTACCGCTTTCGTCTTCTCCTACGCGGTCGGCACCCTGCATATGTCGCGGAATTTCATTCTCACCGCGGTCATGGTGGCGGCCTTGGTCTCGTTCGTCAGCATCCCGCTCTCCGGCCACATCTCCGACCTCATCGGGCGCCGGAGGATGTACCTGATCGGCGTCGTCGCGGTCGGCCTGTTCGGGTTCCTCTATTTCGGCATGGTCGATACCGCGATCCCGTCGGCGGTGTTCATCGCCATCGTGCTCTCGCTCATTCCGCACGACATGCAGTACGGGCCGCAGGCGGCGCTGATCGCGGAATCATTCACGCCGCGCCTGCGTTACAGCGGTGCCTCGCTCGGCTATCAGCTGGCGTCGATCATCGCCGGCGGGCCGGCGCCGATCATCGCCACCGCGTTGTTCGCCTATTACCACTCGGGCTACGCGATCGCCATTTTCATCGCCTTCTGCGCCGTCGTCAGCGCGGTAGCGGTGTCTTTCATGCCCGATTACACCGGCAAGGACATTTCGGCGGAATATGATTATGATGAAGAGTGACGCGCGTCGCCGATGTTGGCGCGCGCAATCTCACTAAACAGACCTGCGACGAACCCGGCCCGCTCCCTCCCCCTGCCGGGGGAGGGAGCGGTCGTACGTAAACATCTCATCGCCGAATGAATAAAGTCGTACCAGCCGCCGCAGCCCAGAGCGCGCGCGCCACGCCTTGGTATCTGCAACTGTGGTTCCTGGTGCTCGTGGCGATGGCCGCCGGCGTCGCGCTCGGCCAGCTCTATCCCGACATCGGCGCGCGGATGGAACCGCTCGGCAACGCCTTCATCAAGGCCATCCGCGTGCTCATCGCGCCGATCATCTTCTGCACGGTCGTGCACGGTATTGCCGGCATGGCCAACATGGCCAAGGTCGGCCGCGTCGCGCTCAAGGCGCTGATCTATTTCGAGGTGCTGACCACGGTCGCCTTGGTCATCGGCCTCATTGCCGTCAACCTGTTCCAGCCCGGCGCCGGAATGAATGTCGACCTCTCGCATGTCGATACGTCGAGCGTAGCGCCCTACATCGAGCAGACCCACGGGCGGACCGCCGCGCAGTTTCTGCTCGACATTATCCCCAACACCTTCATCGGCGCGTTCAGCGAAGGCAACGTGCTCCAGGTGCTCTACGTCTCGGTGCTGTGCGGCTTCGCGCTGAGCTGGATGGGCCAAGCCGGCAAGCCGCTCAGCGACCTGATCGGGACGGCCTCGCAGATGTTCTTTCGCATCGTCGCCATCGTGATGTGGGCGGCGCCGATCGGGGCATTCGGAGCCATGGCCTTCACCGTCGGCAAATTCGGCACCGGCTCGCTGGTCTCCTTGGGCAAGCTGCTGGCGAGTTTCTATATCACCTGCCTCGTCTTCATCATCGTCGTGCTGTGGCCGATCTGCCGTTGGTGCGGCTTCAGCCTGCTGCAATTCCTCCGCTATATCCGCGAAGAGCTGTTGATCGTGATCGCGACCACGTCGTCGGAAACGGTGCTGCCGCGCATGATCGCCAAGCTCGAAGCCGCCGGCTGCGAGGAGAGCGTGGTGGGTCTCGTCATTCCCACCTGCTATTCGTTCAATCTCGACGGCACCTGCCTTTATCTGGCGACCGCGGCGGTGTTTTTGGCGCAGGCCACCAACACGCCGCTCACCATCGAGCAACAGTTGGGGCTGTTGGCGGTGCTGCTGTTGGCCTCGAAGGGGGCGGCCGGTGTCGCCGGCGCGGCGTTCGTCGTTCTCGCGGCGACCCTGGCGGCGGTCGGAACGATCCCGATCGAAAGCGTGGCGCTCATTCTCGGCGTGCACCGCCTGATGTCGCAGGCGCTGACCCCGACCAACCTCATCGGCAACGGCGTGGCGACGCTCGTCGTCGCCAAATGGGAGCGCGCGCTCGATGAGCGCCGCCTGCAAGCCGCGCTCGGCGGCCGGCGGGCGTCACCCGGCGGCTAACCTAACGGCGATGGCGCCCCGCGCGCCACGGGCCAGGCGCAGCATTGGAGCCGCAACGGTCATGGGCTAGATTTACTGCCGCCAACGGGGGTCGTACGTTGGAGATATGATCGTGTTTGCAGGCTTGCGCATCATCGCTGTCGTCGCGGCGATGATTTTGAGCTGTGGCTTTGCTGTCGCCGAAGATGCCGCGTTCTCAGCCAATGACCTGATGGCCGGTTGTCGCGCCTATCTGGTCAAAAATATTTCCACCGAGGATTACTTCGCTGCGAAGTATTGCGCCCAAATCATCGACGGGATAATCGGCGCAGAGCGCGGCATATGCCTGCCCGCATCGTCCACTGAGGAACAGGCCGCCGGTGTCGTCGTGAAATATATCGACGCCAGACCCGCGAGGCTGCACGAAAACTTCGAAAAGCTCGCCCGCGAAGCGCTTCGGGCGGCTTTCCCGTGCAAGCACTAAGGCCTCGCCCACGGGCTCACTCATTTTCCCGGCCATTTTGTGCGTACTCTTGATGGGCATGAAATTGGCGACCCCGGCAGAAGTGCCAAGGGCTCGCATCGTCAATGGGTTGCATTTACAAACCGGCGTAACGGGCCCAATTGAAGGCAAAAGCCTTTTTCGCGTAGTTACAAACCGCGACGTCACGCCATACCTCATGCGGCGTCACAACTCACGCGCAGAACAAGGGGGCGGCTACCAATTCCGCCCGCGGGCACCGTGATGGCATGACATAGCTTGTTCAGATGGTGTTCATCTACCAAGGTTTAAAACGTGAGAGGTCAAAGTTTGGGAGGTTGGATATGAGTGAAAAAATCGAATCGGAAATGCTCTCGCGTCGAAAGGCGTTTTCCCTTCTCGGACTAGCGGCTGCGTTGGGCCTCGCAGTCCCACCCACGGTGTTAATGATGTCAGATGCTGACGCCGAGACGGTCGGCATGGAGCGGCGTCATGAGCGGCGCGAACACCGCAGAGAGCGGCGTCATGAGCGGCGCGAACACCGCGAGGAGCGGCGTCATGAGCGGAGGGAAAAGGAGTAGTTTCCGCTGCTGAACTAGGCGCAGCGCCTGGCGCGCGCCGGCGCTTAATGCTGGCGCAGTAGGCTCGCCGTCATAGTGTTGTCTGGAAATAAAAAATGCCCCGACGCACAGTCCACCCTGTGGATCGGGGTAAGTTAGTTCATGTGTGCAAAGAAATTACAATCATAGCGTGGGACGGCGCGCAATCGCCATGCGGAGCGCCAGTGTGACGTGCGCGGGGATCTATCATTTCGAATCCTCCACATTGAGAGAGACGAGTCGGCAAAGACAGTCCGGGCTGGCAACGCATGCTCCCTATGTCGGCATTTTTCCCACAGGCTTTCCCAACGTCGATCACTGGGAAGATTTTCCGGACAATAACTGCGAGAAATCCCCGATTTTATTGGCGGCCCCGGCAGAATTGTCAGGGTGTCGTATCGTCAATGGGTTACATCTACAAACCAGCCTACGGCGCCTCATTGAGCGTAAAGGGCTATTTGGCGGGCTTACAAACCGCATACGAACATCTCACCTCGATCACTGAACATCCGCCTCGGTGCTCGCGCCGTCCGAGTCGCACATTTGGGATGCGATCCGCTACGCACTGGCCGCCGACCGCTCGCCGCATATCAGCACACATCGGAGGTATTACGCATGACTGGTCAGCTTAGCCGTGCTCAGGCGGCGCTCGACGGCGAGCACGCATTGACGACGGACTTGCGCTTCGTCGGCCGTTAATTATTCAATATTGCGGTAATGATCACCACCCTCGACGCCAAACCGATAGTTGACCCCTATCTTGAACACGTTGAAGCGCTGCGTGACGTTGATGTTATAGGACCCCAAGGTTGGATCGGAGAACGTCAGGGAGCGGGTACCAAAATCCAAATAATTATACTCACCAAACACTGACCAGCCGCCATATACCATCCATTCCGTGCCGATCCCTATGGTCCAGCCGAAGCGCGAGTCGGTGGAAGTGCCAAAATTGAACTGCTGGTTCACGGTCGGATTGGATATCGCGCAGCTTGGTAGGGGGATTGGGGAGACTGGCATTTCGATAGGGGTAAGGGCATTGCAGGACGTTGACGCGACGCTACCACCGAAGCTGTAGCTGCTCTGTTCATAGGCCCCGCCGCCTTTGACGTAGAATAGGCCGGGCCAGGCCCCCATGCTGTAGCCGAAACGCCCGGTAAACGTGGCTATGAAATTAGTTTGAGCATTGAGGCTGCCGCTTGAATTGACGGATGTCGTGACCGGCAACGGGCCAATAAGGTTGACGGAGTTTGTTTGTGGCGTGCTTCCTTGGCTGTTCGCCCCGGCGGCGTCTGCGCTGAAGCCCACGACCCAGTGTTTCGCGAACTGAACATCGCAGCCCACTTGGGCGCCGCCCAACATGGCAGGAAAGAGGGGATTGCCTCCCGAACCATTGCCAACATTGACGCTATTGGAACTGATAAGAGCCGTACCAAATGGAGCGGCGGCTCCTATCGGATAACTGTTGAAAACAGACCCGCCATCGCTTTCGGCGGCGGGGACGGTAACGCCGCGAGGAGAATCCGACCGTCGATCTGCTAGACCGGTTAGCAATGACCCTTGGCGTGCCAATCTCGGAATTCTTTAAAGAGCCGCGCGGTAGGGCGGAAGCCCCAAAGCCGTTACGAGGTGGGCGAAGGCCATTACGATAGTACTTGCCTACGATGCCTCGGAACCGGCTTTGGCCGCTTTGCGGGGTCATTTCGTATCCGCGGACGCGATCGCGCAAATATATGAAGTCCACTGGGACTTTTCGATTTTCTGGCCCGTGGGTTCTGTGTTCACGAGGTAATTTTCAAGACGCAATTGATGCGTTACCAAGGGTCGGCTTGGCACGGTTTCAATTATTGACGGCGCCCCCGAGCGCTCAACAGTGTCGATGATCAAAAGGGACACAGCCACGGTCGCTCCTGCACCAGAAGCGGACATTCGGTTGCAGGGCAATATCGGTCGGTAAGGGCCATAAGAGACATCCCCGGTGGCTCGGAGTTTCAGTACAGACGGGCCGTTTCTAAACGGGTCTTTGTGCTAATCTCGCTTGTGATGGAAGGGCCGTCATGACCGAAACCCGGAAACTGGCGGCGATATTGGCCGCTGACGTGGTCGGCTTCAGCCGGCTCGCCAGCGTCGATGAGGATCGCACACTAGCGCGGCTCTGGGCGCTCCGCAGCGATCTGATCGATCCGACCATCGCCGTCAATAACGGGCGCGTGGTGAAGCGCACCGGCGACGGAAGCCTCGTCGAGTTCCGCAGCGTGGTCGACGCCGTGCGCTGCGCCATCGAGGTGCAGAACGGCATGGTGGAGCGCAACGCCGGCGTTCCGCCCGAACGCCGCATCGAATTCCGCGTCGGCATTCATCTGGGCGATGTAGTTGAGGAAAGCGACGGCGATCTGATGGGCGACGGCGTCAATATCGCCGCGCGGTTGGAAGGCATTGCCAAGCCCGGAGCGATCTGCCTGTCGGAAGACGCCTATCGCCAGGTGAGAGCGAGGCTCGATCTTGCGGTCAACGATCTCGGCCTGACCCAACTTAAGAACATCGCCGAGCCAGTCCGGGTTTATTCGCTTGAGGTCGGCGTTCCTGCCCAGACTAAGTCGGCAACGAAAGTGGGGATACCGGAAAAGCCCTCGCCGCGTCTCGCGCTACCCGATAAACCTTCGATCGCCGTGTTAGAGCATAATCCGGTCGATTTGAATCGGAAGTCGATTGGTTGGGATTCTCAAAGCCTTATTGATCGGCGAGTCTCTTCCGACTGATTCGGGGGAGAGGATGATGCCGAGGCCCTATTCGCAGGACT
>Ga0208937_1000654_pt1 | contig 23108 bp, 22 predicted proteins | sample June2015DPH_11_5_FD_184705 | JGI IMG/M metagenome (GOLD analysis project Ga0208937, IMG submission 184705) | Peatland microbial communities from SPRUCE experiment site at the Marcell Experimental Forest, Minnesota, USA - June2015DPH_11_40... | ecosystem: Environmental > Terrestrial > Soil >...
CACCACTGCTTACAACGGCCTACTTCCGTTTGCCTGTCGCTCCATGTCAGGATGCAGAAATGACTCGGCCAAGACAAGTTCCTTTCCGCTTTGCCCCGACCACCCGGCGGGCCCCTCGCTATTGAGGCACCGGCAAACGAAAGGGCCGGTCTCGGCTAGGCAGCACCTACACCGTCGCGCCACCCCTCGACTTCACCTAACAATCCACTTTGTCCTGAAACAGTCCCAAAGTAGCCCATCGGAGCCATTCCCATTCACGAGCCAGGCCGTTAGCCTAATTGTGAGCAGGCTTCGGGGGAGGGCTGCTCGACTGACGTCCCATGACTCTTTGAGCTGGGGCGTTTTGTTTTGCGGTCGATTCATCTATCGCACAAGACTTGCGTTGCTCTCGCCATCACGGCTGCGCTCTATGGAACACAAAAAAGAACACAGCCAAGGCGAAGCAGGCAAATGCATAGATGAAAGACGAGAAGAGCACCACTGGAGGGGCCACGCCCCGGAGAACATTGAGGACGTTGAAGACGAACGTCCACGTTAAGAAAGCCGTTATCAGCACCGTTCCGATGAATGCCAGCAATGCCGCGCCTTTGAGTGTCATGTCAGAGTATGAACGTTTGCCGGTGTCATCCGCAACCAATTCTGTAGGTCGGCCTCCCCAAAGCGCATCCACGATGGCTCTCTTGTCGTTAATGTCTCTCATCTACTGGTCGGCCTGGTCAGCGTGGCGATCTTGGCACTTCTCGCAGCGTTGTTGGTAGCTGTTGCGGGGCGGTTATGGCAGCGCACGCAGACACCCGCTTTGACGTCTCGCTCGTAGTTCCGCCGCAGTCGCGCCTTCTGTGACTTCGCCTGCGCATGGTTGCATTTCCTGCAGCGTGTCGTGCTCCGCTCCGTCCTGCGTCGGAAACAACTGGCGCAGATGCGATGCTTTTTGCAAAACGCTCGCACCATGCCAATCGGATTTTTGCCGCTCCCGCTCATCGGTTGGGCACATCATAGCGAACGCTCTCGAACTAGAGCACGACTATCTTTGGGCAGAGTGGGTCGAGCCCGAGGTCACAGTTGCGTAGCGCATTGATTGTGTCGTAAATCCCGTGCTGCGGCGTGGAGGCCACCAGTATGGAAGAATAAAGCCAAGGCGAACTATCGTCGCACCGTTCTTCGGTTGCCTGATCTGGATCACTCTAAGACGGCGGTACTCAACAGTCTCGCTTCGCCGGGTTCGCGCCGCGTCTACCAGTACGCCATCGAGCAGTTCATCGCATGGTACTGCTCGGAGCCCGCTTGGCTTTCAATCGCATCGTGGTGGTTTTCGTTACCGCATGTTCCTAGTGTAGTGTTTCATAAATAACGTTACAATGATAGAGAATCGCGCTATAGTAGGCAGCTATGTGGGAAGCTGCCAAACCGCTGCGTCTCAGTGCGAGAGATCGGAAACTGCTGGAAGGGTTTGCGCGGGCGGGAAGTACGCCGCAAAAGATCGGGCTTCGCGTCCGCATTGTTTTGCGATCGGCCGAGGGGGTGGCGAACCACCGCCTGGCCTCGGAACTGGGTACGAGCCGACCGACGGTGTTGCGCTGGCGGCAGCGTTTTGAGCAGGCGGGGCTGGAGGGGTTGCTGGAAGATGCGCCTCGACCTGGGCGCAAGCGACGGCTGACAGCAGAAAAAGAAGAGGCGATTGTAAACGCCACCCTGTACAGCAAGCCGCCCGGAGCCACGCATTGGAGCGTGCGCACCCTGGCCCAGGCGCAGCGGGTGAGTCCGGCGACGGTCCATCGGGTATGGAAGGCGCATCGCTTGCAGCCGCATCGAGTAAAGAGTTTCAAGCTCAGCACGGATCCCAAGTTCTTCCACAAACTGCACGACATTGTCGGCTTGTACCTGAACCCTCCGACCCAAGCCCTGGTGCTGAGCGTGGATGAGAAGAGCCAGATTCAAGCCTTGGATCGTACGCAGCCGGTTCTGCCGCTGCGTCCGGGAATCCCGGAGCGGCAAACCCACGATTACACTCGCCACGGGACTACGACCTTGTTCGCTGCCCTCAACGTGTTGAACGGCGAGGTGCTGGGAGGGTGCATGCCGCGTCATCGCCACCAAGAGTTTCTGCGCTTTCTGGAGCGGATCGAGCGCCGCACGCCCCGCCGACTGGCGGTTCATCTCATCCTCGACAACTATGCCACCCCCACCCATCCGGCGGTGGAGGCATGGTTTGCCGCACACCCCCGCTATCACCGGCACTTCACGCCCACCGGCGCTTCCTGGCTGAACTTGGTGGAACGCTTCTTCGCCGAGATTACCGACCAGCGCATCCGGCGGGGAACCTTCCGCAGCGTGGGCGAACTGGTCCGAGTCATCCTCGATTACATCCGTCGCCGCAACCGCGCTCCCCAACCCTTCGTCTGGACTGCCTCCGCGCGCTCGATCACTCGCAAGATTAGGCATTGTAACGAAGCGTTAGAAACGGGACACTAGTTCCGCCCGCGTGATTCGTCCAGTACATGAAATAAGCGTGCTCGTTTCTGACATTGTGATTCCCCTTCCAAAGTTGATTTCGGTTCCAGCAAAACCCCTGCTTGCTTGCGCCCAGCCGATCACCCAGCCTCCCCTCGGAGGCTTCTATGACAACAATTCGAGCCGCGTTCTACGCGCGCGTCTCCAGCGAACAGCAGGCGACCGCGCACACGATTGAAAGTCAGACAGCAGCGCTCAGCGAGCGCGCCCAAAGCGATGGCACACCGGTGCCGCCCGAGCGACAATTTGTCGATGGTGGATACAGTGGTGCGACCCTAATTCGGCCGGCTCTGGATCGGCTGCGCGACTTAGCTACTGTCGGCGTCATCGACCGGATCTATGTCCACTCGCCTGAGCGACTGGCCCGCAACTATGCCCACCAGGTCCTTCTCCTCGACGAATGGCGCCGTTGTGGTGTCGAGTTGGTGTTCCTGAACCGGCCTCTCGGTCAAAGCCCAGAAGATGACTTACTGCTGCAGGTGCAAGGCATCGTCGCTGAATACGAGCGAGCCAAGATCATGGAGCGGAGCCGACGAGGCAAAAAGCATGCCGCACAGAGCGGATCGCTCAACGTGATGTCCAACGCTCCATTCGGATACCGCTATGTCTCCGTTCGGGAAGGCGGAGGTCAGGCCCGATTCGAACCGGTGGCTGAGCAGGCACGAATTGTTCAACAGATCTTTTCCTGGATCGGACGGGACCGCTGCAGCCTAGCCCAAGTGTGCCGTCGGCTGCAGAAAGCGGGCGAAGTGACCGCGACTGGAAAGCGAATCTGGTCCCGCCAAGCCGTGTGGCACATTCTCCAAAACCCGGCGTATCAAGGTCGAGCCGCTTATGGAAAGACGCACATGATGCCGCGAGGGAAGAAGGCCCGACCGCGGACGGCGCGCGGCCAGCCGGCGGAACCACGGCGCAGCAATGCACCAGTTGCAGCCGACCCAAAGGACTGGGTTTTCGTATCGGTTCCGGCACTGGTCGACGGCGCACTGTTTCGAGCGACACAGGAACAGCTACAGGAGAACCGGAGCCGGGCTCGCCTGGGGCGGCGAAGACCTGGATACCTCTTACAGGGGCTCACTTGCTGCGCAAGATGTGGCTATGCCTACTACGGCAAGACCACTCATCAAATGGGCGCTGGCCATCAAATGAAGGACTTTCGCTACTACCGATGCAGTGGATCGGATGGTTATCGGTTTGGCGGCGAGCGCATTTGCAGCAATGCGCAGGTTCAAGGCAAGTTTCTGGAATCGGCCGTCTGGCACGAAATGTGTGATCTGCTAACGCACCCCGAGAGGTTGGAGCATGAATGTCAGTGTAACGGCAGGGTTGGCGCTTCGCTGGAAAATGTCGAGACCCTGAGGGCCCAGCGCCTCAAGCTACAACACGCGCTGGAGCGACTGATCGACAGTTTCACAGAAGGTCTGATTGAAAAAGATCAGTTCACATCGCGGATGGCTCGAACCAAGAATCGCATCGCGGAGCTCGACGGCAGGATAAAGGCTGATGCTGGCGATGCCGACCAACTGGAACACCTGCGACTTGCAGCGAAACGTCTTCGCGAGCTCGCGGCCGCAGTCGGGCCGCATCTGGCAACCGCCGACTGGCATCGCCGTCGAGACATAATCCGCACGCTAGTTCAGCGGATTGAAATCGGACGGGAGGTCATCAAATTCGTTTTCCGCGTGATGCAGGACGCACGCGGCTTGGGACCGGAGTCCATCGTTGTCACGTTATCGCGGGTGTGAAGGAGTAAGACTGCGCACGTACGCGGGAACGTCTACCCCGGAGTTGTCAGAGCATTGGGCGCGGAGCAGTCTTGCAGAAAATGCCTGGCCTGATGTGTATTAAAGTGCGGCCACTTGCCACTGAAAGGCGCGCAACTCGGCGAGCCTGCTGAAATCTCGTTCGTTGGCTGTGATCACCCGGATGCCCAGTCGCCCCGCGCTCATCGCGATCAGTGCGTCATTGGTCAAACGTCCCTGCCCGATCTTTTCGTAATGATACTTGGCCGCCAAGCGAGCAAGCACTCTGCCGGCTTGAGTCCAGTCGCTAAGATTCGGAACCAGGATTCGCTTCGCCCTGTCAAAATCTCGCTGTAGGCGTTCTACAACCTGACGATCGCGGTCGGCTGTGCCGGCGTAGAGTTCTTCGAGTACCACTGCACTGAGCCAAAGGGGCGCATCAGTAGTGAACCGGCGCAGCGCCAGGACCGCATCGTCTCCTCGCCGCAGTGCGGTAATGTAAATGGAAGAGTCGAACAGGGCGGGCTGCATCTAACCACCCAACGTGCCGTATACGTCCTTGATGTCAATGCCACTCTTGATAAAGCGCTCGGTGGCTTCGAGAGCCAATCGATTGCTCTCGTGTTCGGCAATCGCCAAATCCAATGCACGCTCGATGGCCTCAGTCTCGGTTTTCGCTCGCAAAGCTTTTTGGGCGCGCTTGATTTTCACGGAATCCAACTGAAAGTGCTTGTGCGATCGACTCCTTGCCGTAGCCATGAAAGTACCCCTTTCCCTATTAGAAAGGATACCACCTAATGTACACATATCCCACATGTATGTACATGCTTGGAATCCAATGCAGACCACTGGCGCCTCGGGACTGGAACCCCTAACTGTCACATTGTCGCAGGTGTGAAAGCACCCGTGCGAGCAAAGCGCAGCAAGGCGGAAATCCAGCAGGAGTTCGCGGAGATCCAAGAGCAGGTGGAATCTGCGCGCGAGGCCGCAGACGCCAAGAAAGAGCGAGCCGCGCGGCTGCGCGCGGCCGAGGTCCGGCAAGCCGCCGAGGGTATAGCGGTCGAGGCTGTAGTGCAGAAGATTTCCGGGCTGGGACTCGAGGTCGGCAAGGCACTAGCCGATGTTTCCGAGCAGCTCACGCAGGAGGTGAAGGTACTGGCCACGGTGCGGGAGGCAGTAGTGCTCAAAAGCCAGCGCGGCGCTACGTCGTAAAGCCTACATGGGCGAATCGGAATTGAATGTGTCGGCGACGGCCTTCCAGCTTCCGTCGGTCTGTTTGGTGTAGACCGTCAGATATTTTCCCTTGTCCGTCATGGGCTTCTTGGTCTTCGGGTTGGTCATGGTCATGGTGTAGGTGCCCTGCGAATAGACCATGTCACCACCCTTGGAGGCCATCGCGCGCGTGGACTCGAAAGTCAGCGAAAAATTCGGATCCGCAAAATACGGCGCCATCGCCGCTTTGATGGCCGCCTTCCCATTCAGTATCCCGGCCCCGGGGTAGAGCCCGCTGCCATCCTCCGCGAAGTAGCTGGCCCACTTGTCGGCGTCCTTGGCAGCAGTGTCTTTAACCCAGGCTGCTTCGACGTCCTTGACCGCTTGCACATCGGCGGCGCGCGTGTCAGGAGGTGGAGCGGGGGCATTCGAACAGCCGATAGTCAGTACGGCGAGCGCCAAGCATAGAATCAGCGAAGTGTTACGCAGCATGTTCTCTCCTTTGGGAGTCAAGTTCGAATCAGTATACGCGACTCTCCCTCGATCAAATGGACCACTCGCCTAGCAAGTCCACAAGGGTGTTTCATGGCCCACACGGTTACATCTGCCTCGTGGCTCTTAAGTAGCCGGTCAAAGAGCGCATAGCGCCGGGATCACGGTAACGCTGAAATTATATCGGCGCGGGCCAAGTTCCTGTTTGCCGACTGACCACCCGGAACTATCTCACGCGATGCAGTGTGCCCAATGAGTACAAAGCGCCACTTCTGCGCGGATAGCACGTTGTGCGACGAGGGTTGTGATTTGTTCGCCACAGGCTCAGCGCTGCCAATGTTCTAGAATACGAACATGAGGATCTTGCTGTTCAGCGGAAAAGGCGGTGTGGGCAAGACCAGCCTGGCCGCCGCCACGGGTGTGAAACTGGCGGAACTGAACTATCGGACCCTGGTGATGAGCATCGATCCGGCACACAGCCTGGCAGATGCTTTCGATCTCGACACCGAACTCTTCCATGTTCAAACCTCGGACCCACTGCCGATCAATGATCGGCTTTCGGTCCAGGAGCTGAATATCCAAAAAGAGATCAAGCGCCATTGGCAGGAAATCTCCTCCTATGTGAGCTCCGTGCTGCGCACCACAGGCATCAGCGGCGTAGAGGCGGAAGAACTGGCCATTCTGCCCGGCATGGAGGAGCTCAGCGCCATGATGTACATCAATCAATACCGGCGCGAGCAGCGTTACGACGTCATCGTGCTCGATGCCGCGCCCACCGCAGAATCCATGCGCTTCATCAGCATGCCGACAACGCTTGCCTGGTACATGAAGCACATCTTCCCCTTCCAGCGTAATCTTCTCAAGGCGGTGCGGCCCATCGCCAACCGGGTTGCGCCGTTCGAACTGCCGCCCGACACCTACTTCGGCAACATTCGGGACCTCTTCGAGAAGCTGGAGGGTGTGGGTGAGATGATGGAGGACCCGCGGATCACCAGTGTGCGGCTGGTCACCAATCCGGAGAAGATGGTGGTGCGGGAGACGCAACGGGCATTCGTGTACTTCTCTCTGCATGGGCTCACCGTGGACGCAGTCGTTGTAAACCGTTTGCTCCCAGCGGAGGTTATGGATGCCTGGTTCAATGAGTGGCACACCTCCCAGGACGCGATGGTGCATGAGATCGAGGAGTACTTTGCGCCCGTGCCAGTAAAGAAGGTACCGTTGTTCGCGCATGAGGTACTGGGCAAGCAGCGGCTAGAGGATCTCGCGCGAGTGCTGTATGCTGAGGACGAAGATCCGTCCGCCGTGACCCGAACGGAGAAACCCTACACTTTCGGGAAACAGAACGGGCTTTATGAGATTCGTGTTCTTTTGCCTTTCGCCACCAAGGGCGAGATCGAGCTGTTTAAGAAGGGCGACGAACTTGTCGTACAGATCGGTACTTTCCGCCGTCATATCGGGCTGCCGCGATCAATGACAGCCCTGTCGCCGTCCCGGGCGCGCCTGGAGAGCAAGGTCCTCACGGTCGAAATGAAGGAGACACTATGAACAAGCCAGAGAATAGCCAGTCAACCACAAGCGAACAAGTCGTTCATGAGCGCTGCCCGTGTCGCGAGATCGTGGACACCGTGCGGGAATACCTGGGGATTTCGCCTGCTGCCCGACAGCACTTGGCAAGCTCACGCGTCGAGTTCCTCAAGGCGGTCCGGGAGATCCTAAACGACCGTATTGAGCACTTGTCGAGCCAGGGCCAGAAGGGTACGAAGGTCGCTGTTGAGTAAGTCATCCCAGAAGGTGTAAGGGATGTGAGCGTGGCCAGCCGGGGACCACTCATGTACCAATGCCGAATCACGCGGGCCTCGCACCTCAATCTTCCTCGTGCGACCGATCAGGTCGGCTTTTTCCTTAGGAAGCTGCCCCAGCTCACCGTTGGTGAGGGCTGCGCATTTTTTCAGGATACCGAGAGCGCGGATTAGCGGACGGCCCGACTTCGGGGCAGTCAGGGGGTCTGGAACCTTATCCTGGAGTTCTGGCGTGGTCATCTGCTCCCTTTTGTTGCGTCCGCTGCTGTCGCAACGTGTGCTGTCACCCTGTTATTCGCGCCGGCACGGAAAAAATCACAGCCGGGTCCGCATTTTTCCCCGGGAGATGCTCCAAAACGCTCCCGGAGCTTCGAGTCCGCCCGCCGTGGCTGGGTTGGGCAATGGAGACTCCGATGACATTTCGTTCATCTTCTTTGTCTTGCCCCCTTCCGAGAGCGCGACAAATGACGAATTCGTAATGCTGAAGAAAGATGCTTGTTAGCCCAGGGAGAGATGATCGTAAACTTAAGATGTTGCTTTCTTGCCATACCCATGCGAATGAAAATTGCCAGTATTGGACAGCGATCACCGTCGGCCCTGTTCCGCAAAGCGGTCGCGGGCGCATTCCTGCTATGTATGGCAATCTGTTGCGTCCCCGGCGCTTTTGGAGCCAACGATTTCCGTACCTGGGTTATCCGCCTCTCGGTGATTGACGAAAAGAATCTGCCGGTGCCCAATGCGACGGTTAAGGTTCGGGTAAGCGAGAAACTCGTAAGCACGTCCAGCACAGATGCCACGGGAAAAGTGACCCTCACGGTCAACCTTCCGGGGACGTATTCGCTGAACATTCAAAAGAAAGGCTACCTGCCCGCCGAGACCACTTTGGAAGTTAGCGAAGGGAATGCGGCCCAGGGTATCGATATCGATGTTGTGCTGAGCACCGTGGCGTTGAGTCAGCAGAGCGTGGAAGTCAAAGGCGAAGCGTCCAATCCGATAACCGAAACCTCAAGCGGGCCCGCAACCTTGGCTCCTACGAAAGCCAAGGACACTCCATTACGCCCAGCTACATTGGTGGATGCTCTGCCGCTGATACCTGGAATCGTGCGCGGCCCAGACGGGAGTGTGCGAATCGCGGGTTTCGGCGAAGACCATAGCGCGCTGCTGGTCAATTCCGTGGATGTGACCGATCCCGCTACCGGGGGCTTTGGACTCAGTGTTCCAATCGACAGCGTGCAGACGATCGAAGTCTCGGAGATGCCATACCTCGCAGAGTATGGGCGCTTCACCGCGGGTGTAGTCGCCGCGGATACGCGACGCGGAGGTGAGAAGTGGGATTACAATCTGAACGATCCGTTTCCCGACTTTTTCATCAGAAGCGGGCACCTGGACGGCGTCAGGGACGCTGCTCCTCGATTCAATCTCAGTGGCCCCATTATCGCCAACCGCCTGTACTTCCTGGAAGGCGCCGAATACCTGCTCGACAAGCAGGAGGTTCGCACCCTGCCGTTTGCCCAGAGTCTGAGCACCTCGACAGCGTTCAACTCCTTCACGCAATTCGATGCGATCCTTTCTGCCAACCAAACCCTGACCGGCAGCTTCCATTTCGCTCCACATTCGCAGCAGTATGCGGGACTGGATTACTTCAATCCGCAGCCGGTAACGCCAAACGCGGATTTCCACGAGACTACCGGCACGCTCACAGACCGGCTGGCCATCGGTGGCGGACTCTTGCAAAGCACGATTGCAAGCAGAGTAGTGAGTAGCGGCATAACGGCGCAGGGAACAGCCGACATGGTGCTGACTCCGACTGGAAACCTTGGCAACTACTTCAGCCAGGAATCGCGCCGTGCCAATCGCTTTGAATGGATTGAAGAATGGACACCGCGCACGTTTCACTTCGCCGGGCAGCACACCCTCAAGTTTGGATCGGTGCTCGGCCATAGCGAGAATGTGGGCCACTTTTACGCTCGCCCGGTTCTGATCGATGATGCCAGCGGTAATCTCCTGCAGCAGATCAATTTCTCCGGAGCGGGAGCGTTCGATCTGGCCGACATGGAGCCCGCTGCGTTTGCCCAGGACCACTGGGTGCTAAATTCTCATCTGGCGATTGACGCCGGTCTCCGTCTCGAAGCTCAGACGATTACCTATACCACCCGCGCTGCTCCACGCGCTGGTTTCGAGTGGACCCCTGATGTAGGGAAAACGGTGGTTCGCGGCGGCATCGGCGTCTTTTACGATTCCGTACCGCTGGATGTTTATGCATTCAGCAGCTATCCCCAGCAGGCGATCACAACCTACAACTCGTCCGGGGTCCCCGTGGGGCCGCCGGTGCAATACATCAACCTTACCGCGCAGGCGGCGCAATCGAACTTCCCGTTTATCGATAGTGCTCAGAAGAGCGGCAATTTCGCTCCCTACAGCGTATCGTGGAACGTGGCGTTCGAGCGCGAAGTGAATCGCTTTCTGCTGCTTCGTGTGAAGTACCTTCAGAGTCACGAACAGGATATGATCACGCTCCAGCCGGAAGTTATTCAGAACCAGAATGCGTTTGTACTCGGGGCATCCGGCTCGGCGCAGACGAGACAAGCCGAGTTTACGGCGCGGATTGGAGCGGCTTCCAGTCGCCAGTTTTTCTTTTCCTACGTTCGGCAGTATGCCCACGGCGACATCAGCGACGCCAACTCCTACCTGGGGAATTTCCCTTTTCCTGTCGTGCGCGACAGCCTCATAGCAAGTTTGCCCAGTGAAATTCCCAATCGGTTTCTGCTGTGGGGCTCGTACGCTTTTCCACGAAAGATTCGGGTGACTCCACATGCGGAGTTTCGAAACGGTTTTCCCTACCAGCCGACCGACGTATTCCAGCAGTACGTAGCTGCAACCCACGGTCCGCAATACCGTTTCCCAAGATACTTCTCTCTCGACCTGCGAGTCTCGAAAGATATCCAGGTGGACCCGAAACACGCAGTGCGCTTCTCGGGTTCAGTCCGTAATCTGACCAACCACTTCAATCCGCTCGAGGTGCACTCGAACATTGCCGATCCGCAGTCTGGCGTCTTTTTTGGGAACAACGATCGGCGATTTGTGCTCGACTTCGATGTTCTCTTCTGATTGTAACGATGAGACCTTCGCGGAACCCGCCGCTTTTATCAGTCGTCAAAAAACTACTTCCCCGCCTCTCCCTTCGCCTGCTTCAGCAGCGTCTCGATTAAGTTTGCTCGACTGCGGTCTCGGGCGGAACCGTGACGGGCGTCGATCGTCAGGCACTCGAACGTTTCCAGCGCGAGGCGCAAGCCGCATCCGCGCTGGACCACCCGAACATCTGCACGATTTACGACATTGGCGAAGAGAATGGACAGGCCTTCATCGCCATGGAACTCCTGGAAGGGGGCCACACTGAAGCACTGCATCGGCGGCGAGCGATAGCCGAAGGTAGTAGCGAAGAACTCACCCTGGAAACGGATGGGAAGGAGCGGTGTCCGATAGATGGTCTCCGAGCCGACCCAGTTCCGGGGAATCAGCCTGGGGGACGGCAGGTTCGCCCTCTTCAGGAACCGACGAGCATCAAAAGGATTCCGAGACGAGGCAGATTTCAGTAGAAGTCCTGGCTCACAGGTCGTTCACAAAACGATTTCAGCATAAAATAGTAAGAGTTCAGCTCATCTCACATTGGGGGAGGAATAGTGTTCGCGCAAAACTGTGGCAGTAAGCAATCCTCTGTGGCACTTCGACCCATTGACCGCTTGACGCTTGGATTGATTGGGGTGGGAGTGATATTTGCTTCACTAGGCCTTGGCGAAGCCGTGTACCGATTAGCGTTCCTCGATTTTGATGGAGCAACCGATCGTCTTCCAATCGAGATGTTGTTCGGGCTAGCATTCGCCTGGATGACTACGAAACTGGCTAGAAGAATTTGCCAATACCGAATGGAGACCGCCGCGAGAATCAAATTGATTCGGGATCGCAACTACAAGATTCGGCACGCGGCAGAAGCAATCACGCCCCTGTCATATCCGAGCAATCAGCAAGCGATCCGGGTGATTCGTGAAGAAGTGGATCGAATTGAGTGGGCGGTGACCGACATCATTCCTCGGTAGGCGCATGCATTGGTCGCTGGCCGAAGCACGGCCATCCGGTACGAATAGCGTGTGTCCTTTGCTGGCGCTTGCGCATGGATGTGCTTCAAGAGATAGGCCATGACGCTGGGGGAAGGCAACTTCCTGCAGTTTTGGTCTTAATTGGCGAGGTGGAGCAGATAAGGGAACTTGCCATCAACTCGCGATATTCGGGGATAGTGCCCGAAATCGTGAGTCAGGGAAGCCCACCAGCGCACTCCGTCAGATTTGTTCGAGGCAAATCGCTTGCGGGAGAAACTACATGGCTCGTCGATGGCTGCAACTCGCTTGCTTATTGACACTCTTGGGCGCTTCGCCGCTCTTTGCCAGCGGTCCCACCGGCACGATCACCGGCACAATAACGGACCCCTCCGGTGCGGTGGTCCCAAAGGCACGGGTTATTGTACGCAACGAGGGAACCAACGCCACCCGCGATGCGGAGACCAACGAAGACGGCGACTACACCGTCGCGCTTCTGCCCCCGGGCCGCTATCGCGTCGCCGTCGAGAGCGCGGGTTTTCGCCGAAGCGTCTTCCCCGACGTCAGCGTGGACGTGGATCAGACAGTGCGCCTCGATTTCGCACTTCGGATTGGCGCAATAACCGAGGAAGTGAACGTCACCGAGACTCCTCCCATCGTACAGACCGACACCTCCACCCTGGGCCAGGTGGTCAACAATCGCCTGGTTCAGGAACTGCCGCTCAACGAGCGCAACTTCCTGTCTTTTGCGCTGCTGGTGCCGGGGAGTCAATTGCCGGCGGAAGGCTCCCAAAACTCGACGCAAGGCGGTGCCCTCAGCGTCAACGGCGCCCGCGAGCAGTCGAACAACTTCCTGCTCGACGGGGTAGACAACAACGATCCCTACATCAACCAGTATGTCGCTCTCCCTTCCATCGACGCCATTCAGGAATTCAAGGTTCAATCCAGCAATTACTCGGCCGAGTTCGGCCGGGGCGGCGGCGCCCAGATCAATGTCATTCTGAAAGGCGGCACCAACCAGTTCCACGGCAGCCTCTTCGAGTTCTTCCGCAACCGGCAGATGGACGCCAAGAATTACTTTGACTTTCCCAGTTGCACGGCCAACTCGGTGCCGGGCACGTGCGGCAACATTCCGCGATTTGATCGCAATCAGTTCGGCGGAACTCTGGGTGGACCCCTTCGCAAGGACAAGACTTTTTTCTTTCTGGCTTATGAGGGACTGCGTTTGCGGCAGGCGACTACGCGGGAAGCTACCGTGCCCTCAACGGCGCAATGGCAAGCGGCCGCAGGTTTGACCGAAGAGCTCATGTTGTGCCCCGCCCTCCCGTCCTGCCAGGTCGGCCAGAATGTGTTCAATCTCTATCCGGTAGCCAACGTTGGCACTGATCTGGCAGACTCGAATACCTTCCTTTCTGCTCCGGTCATCCGCAACACGGAGAATCTGGTCTCGATCAAGGTGGACGAGCATGCCAGCCCCGCCGATACTGTGTCGCTTCACTACTCGCTGGCGGAGGAAAGTCTCTTCAGTCCCTTCGATCCCGTCAACGCCTTCACTTTGCTGCCTGGTTACGGCAGTTTCACCTTGAATCACGGCCAGAACGCCGGCCTGGAATGGACGCGCGTGTTTCGCTCGAGTGTGGTCAACGAATTCCGCCTGGGCTTCATTCGCATGCGGGCCAACGTGCTGCAGCAGAATCATGGCGATGACATCGAAGCACAGTTGGGCTTTCCTGACGTCCTGACCAACCCGGTGGATCTCGGAGCTCCCAATATCAACCTGATTGGCTTCGACGGCATCGGCGAGCCCATCAACTATCCGCAGGACCGTCACGACACCACCCTCCAGCTTTCCGATAACGTGGCATGGACGGTCGGCCGCAACCAGTTCAAGATCGGGACTGACCTCCGCCATGTTCGGATCGACGACTACCTCGACTTCCTGGCACGGGGCGACTGGTTCTTTCTAGGGGATACCTTAGCCGGATTCGGTGTCATCCCCTGCGACCCGCAACAGACACCCTATGACCCTTCGGTTTGCGCTTTGACCCAGTTGCTCGGCGGAATCCCTGACTATGCCCTCGCGGTAAGCGGCAACACTTACAACAGCTTGCGCAGCCACGGAGTCAGTGCTTACGTTCAGGACGACATCCACGTAATCCCGCGCTTTTTGCTCAACGTTGGCTTGCGCTATGAATTCACCAGCCCGCCGGTCGAGGCACTGAATCGCTTCAGCGTTCCCGACCTCATTCCTTGTCCCGAGCCCTGCTCCGACACACCCCAGTTCACCGTGGCGGGGACAAATGGAATCCCTCGGGCTACGTACAACCCAACCTACAGAGATATCGCCCCGCGGATTGGAATAGCCTGGCGGCCGTTGAAGTCAGAGCGCTGGGTGGTCCGCTCCGCCTACGGCATTTTCTACGACGTCCCCATTTCCAACATCAACATTCTTCCGCGCATCAATCCGCCGTTCTACGACCTGGCCGCGTATTTCCAAAACCCCAGCAGTTGCCTGGGTCAGTTGTGCACGGTCCAGGACATCCTCAGCCAGACCGGCCAGCAGTCGGGCGTGGTCCAGGGCAACATGATCTCTCCGAATTTCCGCGACGGTTACATGCAGCAGTGGAACGCCGACTTGCAGTATGAGGTGGGATCCAATTGGATGATCGACCTGGCTTACGTCGGTTCCAAGGGCACCCACTTGGCGAACGTGATCGATCAGAACCAGGCGAACCCCTTGACCGGTCCGCCATACGGCCAGTTTTCCTCGGTCTTGTTCGTGGAATCGAACGCCAGCAGTTCCTACCAGTCCATGCAGTTCCGCTCGGAGAGACGTCTGAGCCACGGGTTGGCCTTCCTGGCTTCGTACACGTACTCCAAGTCCATTGACGACATTTCCTCGATTTTCGGGGGAAGCGCGGGCTCCGGCTTGCCGCAGAACTCGCAGAATCTTCGCGGCGACCGCGGCCTTTCCGACTTCAACGCGGCTCACCGCTTGTCACTGAGCTTCCTCTATGACCTGCCGTTCCGCCGCATGTGGGCCCAGGGCCCCGGCTGGAGCCGGAAACTGCTGGACAACTGGCAAACGGGAGGAATCCTCACGGCGCAGACGGGATCCCCCTTTACCGTGGTCCTAGCGGGCTCGCCCGCTGCCTCCGCCGCGGCTTTCGGCAACCCGGAGCGGCCCGACCTGGTCGGAGACCCATCCAAAGCCGGGCCTGTGGCGGCGAACCCGACTTGCCAGGCCCCCGCTCAGGTGGGAACGCCACAGAACTGGTTTAACCAGTGTGCATTCGCCCAACCTGCCAAGGAACTTTTTGGTCCGGCTTTTGGCACGGAGGGACGCAACATCCTCACTGGCCCGGGCTTTACCAATCTCGATTTCTCCTTGGCCAAGAGCATTCCGCTCCGCGCTGACAGCCATCGCCTGCAGTTTCGCGGTGAGTTCTTCAATTTACTGAACCATCCTAACTTCGACATCCCGAATCATACGTTTGACTTGCCAGCCTGTGCGCAGAACAACAACCTCCTCTGCCCAGCGGGGAATTATGGCTCCATTCTCTCGGCGAATGCCTATGGCGATAAACCGCCGCGACAGATTCAGTTGAGCGTCAAATACATCTTCTGATATCAAATGCTTCGCTATAATCTTCGCCCACACGCTGGCCCCGTGAGTCTGTTAGTCGTCGCCATCTAACCGTTGCGACCATCGCCGCCACGTCCGGAGCTTCGCTGATCGAACGAGCGCTCGCGCTGCCGCCGCAGGACACGTATGTCCAGTTCAACGCGGCCGATACCTACGAATCGCTTGGTTATCGCAAGGGTGCGCGATTTTGGTATTCGACATCCTGTGTGCGCGGCTCCATGACGCCACTCTGCGGTGGGCTTATCGGACGGGAGGTAGCGGACCTCCGCCTCTCTTCTCCCGAAGCCGGCAGATGCTGGAGCTCTGGCCTCAAACGCTCTCGGCGACCTTAAGTGATGCGCGAAAATATGTCCACAGGCACGGGGAAAACCAGGGTAGTGTTCTTTTCCACTCCGATTTCAGTCAATGTCTGGAGATAGCATAGCTGGATGCTGACCGGTTCCCCGGCCAGCAAGCGGGCTGCATCCACCAATCGCTGTGCCGCCGAGAACTCGCCTTCAGCGTGGATGATCTTCGACCGTTTCTCGCGCTCCGCCTCTGCCTGCTTGGCCATGGCACGGAGCATCGACTCCGGCAAATCCACCTGCTTCACCTCCACATTCACCACTTTCACACCCCATGGGGCGGTGTGGGTATCGAGGATGCTCTGCAGGCGCATGTTGATCTTTTCCCGATGCGCCAACAATCCATCCAACTCCGCCTCGCCGAGAACGGAGCGCAGCGTTGTCTGGGCAAATTGCCAAGTCTGGTTCAGGTAGTCGGACACCTCGACTACCGCCTGCCGCGGGTCTATTACGCGCAGGAAGATGACTGCGTTCACCTTCAATGTGACGTTGCCACGGGTGATGACGTCCTGCGCTTTTACCTCGAGCGCTTCCTGGCGCAGTGAAATCCGTACCATGCGATCAACCGGGGGCAAACACCAGGATGATTCCCGGATGATTCCCGGTCTCTTGGCATAGGGTAGCAATCGCCCCAGGCGGAAGATCACGCCACGTTCGTACTCGCGCAGGATCTTAATCGAGCTGAGAACATACAAACGACAATGATTGCAACAACAGCAGGAATGGGAATCATTGGCGACCTCCGGCAACGCGGAATTGGAGAGCGCTTCTGTTAGGGCTGTAGCCCCGGAGATGACGGAACTCGCACTGACCGCTACAGCGAGTGCGCAAACAGAAGGCTCTCAAAGATCAAAGGTGCCACGCTCCGAGCAACTCCACATCTTGTAGGCCTGCAAACTTAAGTACCCTTGGTTTGACGAGCCGTTCGAAGTCTGCGTAGGAAATTTGGAGCAACTCGTAGTGGGAGCCAGCATTGAATGAAATGTCTTCGTCTTTCGTCAGACTCTCGTCAACATAGACAGTCATTCCGTAGAGATTCCCAAAGGGCGGCATGGCACCGATCTCACACTCGGGGAATTGGTCTTTGAATTCCGCTTCCTTGGCGAGACTAACGTTTCTTGCCCCGATTGCTGCTTTCAACAATGAAAGATCTACCGCGTAGGAAGCGGGAAGCACAGCCATGGCCAACACGCCGTCGATCTTCACAATCACCGTCTTCGCCAATTCTTTATTTGGTGTGTGGGTAAGCGCTGCGATTTGCCGCGCGGTGTAGGCGACCTGGTGTGGAAAGGCCACGTACTTAATACCCTGATCATCGAGAAATTCTCTCAGCTTCTTTGTTGGCATCGCGACCTCCATGCTGTGAGCCATTGGGCGTTGGCACTCACCGGAGACTCGTGTTTTGGCTCAGCACTCCTCTTCGTGGCGCCATTCCGACCACTCAGAATCCCTTCATCGGTAGAGACCTCCGTTCCAGACCGTCCGTTGCACCACTAGGGCTGCTGAACATGAGACGCTACGGCGGTCGATGTAAAGTCTCGAGTTCTTACGCGCTCTGCTTGGCCGTGACGGGATAGAACCATCTCTGCTCCACTTCCTCGCTGCCACAGCGCGGACAGACAAGCTTGCCTTCCTTGTATTCAGTGGGAGTCAGCGTCTTTGAGAAGGGTCTGTTGCAGGTGTGGCAGAAGAACTCGTAGTGGGGCATGAATGTGGCCCTCCGGCACCACAAAGCAATTCTAGACCCCGCTAGGACACGGTTCAATGTGAGCGACCAGATGGCGAAAAGCGCGTTCTGAACAGCAAGAGCACCACAAGCCCCCGGCTCTGCCCTGCAACTAGGCAGCGGCTTTTAAGGCAGTAGCCCTTAGCTCCGCTTCGGCACGGAACCAGTCGTCGATATTATGGCCGTCTTCGCGGCCACGCTCCTCATAGAGTGCATAAGCCCGGCGTGCTTCCACCATTGTTTGATGGTACCCATCCTCTGATTTGCGCCAATCGACAACTTCTTGTCGGTCTGCGGTACAAACTCTCCACTTTACTTCTCGTAGAGAACGGCTATGGTTCGGCTCAGGGACAAAAAATGGGCGATCAGATTGTAGAACCGTTCCCGGGCCGTGAGATGTGCAATTTCTGTTCCGAGCGTCCTACGACCCAGCTCTATGCATGCTCCGCGCCCGCGAAACCGTGGAGCCCGAGCGATTCACTTTTCATTCGAGCCGAATGCGAATGAAGCGCGTTACCAAGGAAGAATTGGAAGCGATGTACGGCGATTCTGTGCGCTGCGCTCTGTGGTTGTCCGACGCGTGCGTCGACGCGCTGGTTTACGCCTGTCTGGTGGCCATCATGAGCATGGGAAAGGGCTACCATCGCCAATCCGAGGCCAGGTTACGCGATGCCAGCGCAGAAAATGGCGCCCCGGCTCCGGTCGTGACTAGCGCCGGTGCACTCGTAGATGGGCTGAAAACGCTGGGAGCGAAGAAAATTTCAGTCATCGCACCCTATGTTTGTTCGCTGCGAGAACAAGGGGCGAGTTTCCGCGAGATTGCGAAGTTAGTTGGTGCGTCCCCCGCTACGGTCCGGACGCGTCTCTTGTGTGGATGATTAAATGTCATCGCTTGCATTTGAGGTGACGAGCAAGCGAATTGTTTCCGAGTGGGCCATGACTCGGGCGTTATGCCCTAACACAGCAAACCCGCGTGCCTATGGCTGAGGAACTGCACCAGCAGCGTCATCAACCACAGGAACCCGGGTGCACCGGTCCGGTCCAGCTTGGTCTTAGCTGTGGGAAGCCAGTTCAACAAATGGCGCTCCAGGAACTCGGTCTCCGCCTGCGCGAGCGCAATGGCAGTCGCTTCGTCAGATGTGTTGTCGCACGTGTAGCGCAGGGCAGCGAGGAACTCCAGTTGGGTGACAAGGTAGTCGGGAACGGCGCGGCTGGGGTCGGCCTTGAGGCCGAGGACATCGTAGAAATACGTATTTTCTAGCGCGATCTCCTGCGCGGGATAAGTCTTGTCGTGAGCCGACTCGAAGAGGGGCACCGGCGGCTCCGGTATGCCGACATCAAAGAGCGCGATATAGGCGGACTCGTACTGCCCGTAACTGGCGAACCATTCGAATCCCGGAAATTCGCCTTCGCACCCCAATTGCTTCCATAGATTTCGTAGCGCCTCCGGCAGGCCAGGCTGCGACAAAAGGTCGAAGCACTCGCGCGTTGGCGGCGCAAAGACGAAAGCGAAGAACCGATAAAGATCGTTCTGCTGCCAGTCGATCGAGTTAACCGCGTTCTCGTCTGGAGCGATCATCGGCATCGCGACTCCTGTTCTTGAACTTCCGTCTCTACTCCAGCACCTGCCAGACCGAGAAATACTTGCGGCCGTCGCGGTCCTTCTGGCTCCCGTTCCAGACGGCGAAGGCCACGGTCGTACCTGTGGGCAGATCGGGCAACTCGAAGATCACGTTCCATTGGCCGTTTTGATACGTACTATTCGCCGGGAAATTCTGACCAGTGCGCCGCGTGGTGCCGCGTCCCTGGGCTTGCATCACCATCGCGCCGCGCGTGGCGTTCCAGTAGTAGATCTCCACCGGATGCCCGGCATCTCCCATCTGCAGCGAAGGGGCGATCGCACCGGAGCCTGCTTTTGCGGGAAACATGACGGCGGCAGCATCGAAGAATCGGTCGTCAGCTTCCGTCTGAACTTTGCGGAAGCGGGTCTCGGGCGCCGAGTTGGGGACTTCCGCCAGGATTATCGCGTCACGCGTCGGATCGCGCCAGCTTAGCTGTACCAGCAGCTTTCCGCTCACTCGTGCCAGGCGAACGTCAACGATTGAGATCTCCAGTGCAGCAGGCTCGTCGGTGTCATAGAGCGGAGGTGTGCGGTTCAGAGCAACGTGCTTCACCGCAATCTGATTCCACGCGGCAGCTCCGCCATTGAGCAGATTGTCGGCGCTCGCCGCCGACGCAGCCACGGACAGAGACTGCCCGGCAGCTGGTTTCGCCCTGGTCTGCGCCCAGGCGGTAGAGAGCAGCAAACAGGCGGAAAAGACGATTACAAGTTGACGAGTTCTCATGACACGTTCTCCTACAACTGAATCTGCACCAACTGCGGCCTGACGTGATAACGCGTTTCGGCGTCGCGGCCGGTGAGCAGTTGCAGTGCCTCACTGCGCCCGCCTTCCTGCGTTTTCTTGAGTTCTACCTCCAGACGCAGAATCACGTCCTTCACGTCCGGCCCGAAAAGGTAGATGAGGTAATCGAGCGGTACCCGTGGATCCTCCTGAATGCTCTTGCCGTAGTTCTCCCGCTTAGGTGGATTGAACGGCGGCACGTAGAACACGTTGGGTTGCGTGCCCTTCTCGGGGAAAAGAGGCAGAGCGATCTTGTGTACCAAAACCAGTTTGTGCACAGGGGATTCGGGATCGTCGAGCAGGCCGACGAAGCGCAAGCGGCCGGGACACTGCGCGGCGCAGGCGTTGACCTCGCCCTGCTCAAGCCGCGGATAGCAGAAGATGCATTTCTCGGATTTTCCGATGACCTCGTTGAAGTAGATCTTCTTGTACGGGCACGCTTTGATGCAGTAGCGGTAACCTTGGCAGCGATCCTGGTCAATCACCACGACGCCATCTCCTTCACGCTTGTAGATGGCCTTGCGCGGACAGGCCTCCAGACATGCGGGATATGTGCAGTGGTTGCAGATGCGGGGCAGGTAGAAGAAGTAATTCTCGTCCTCATTCATGCCGCCCACGTCTTCGTCCCAGTTCACGCCGGACTTCGGCTCGGGCGACGGCATGACCGGTTGCTTTTTGCCTTCGTAGAGGCGCTGCTCGTAGTTGTACTCCCAGGCATGACCGTAGTCGTCCATCGTAGGCAAGGGGCTGGGCTGGAGCGCGCCGTCTTTCCAGCCGCCACCGATGCGGTCCCACTGGCGCGGATAGCCGAGGCCGGGACGAGTCTCAACATTGTTCCAGTACATGTAGCCGGTGCCGTCGCGGTCTGCCCACAGCTTCTTGCAGGCGATGGTGCAGGTCTGGCAGCCCAGACATTTATTCAGGTCCATCACCATTGCGTATTGGTGTTTTGACATGGCTGCTTCTCCTCAAACCTTCGCCTTCTCAACGTCCACCTTGATGTCGCGGTTGTTGCCGGTCGGGCCCCAGTAGTTCAGGCGGAAGTTGACGTGACCATACTTGCCGACCAGTTGCGTCGGCTTGATCTTGATGTAGGTGAGCGACTGCCATCCGCCCTCCTTGAACCCTAGATATTTCTCCCAGCCGTGATACATGGTGACGCGGCCGGGTTTTTCGCCGGGCAGTATCTGCAATCGGCAGACGCAGTGGCCGACCTCGTTATGGATGCGGACCCAGTCGTTGTCTTGCAAGCCGCGCTTGCGGGCGTCGTCGGGATGCATGTAGACGATCGGTCCGCCGCGCTGCAGGCGCAGCATGGCGCGGTGGTCGCGCCACGTGGAGTGGATAGACCAGCGTCCGTGTGGCGTGTTCCAGTAGAGCGGGTGCTTTTCTTCGACCGGCTCCTTGAAGGTGGGGAGGGCTTCGCCGAATTCGATGTACCAGGGATGATCGATGTAGAACTGCTGGCGGCCCGTGAGTGTGCGCCACGGGCGCTTCTTTTCGAGCTGATGCTTGAAGGGGGTGTAGGCAACGCCCTCTTCAATATCGCTGTTCCAGGACTCAGGATCGGTTGCAACGAAACGCCGTGGCTTCTGCTGAATCAACTGGTACGTCATGCCCTTGGTTTCTTCCGCGTTGCCGAGGATGAAGTTGACGGCCTCTTCGTCCGTCTGGATCGCACCCTTGCCCGTCCAGTCCTGCGCGAGGTGGGTGAAGTCGCGGTCCCAGTCGAAAGCATCATCGTGAAAGGGCTTCAGACCCTTCTTGGTCGCAACTTCGGCGATCTTCTCAGCCAGTGCGCGGAAGATGTCCCAGTCGGTCTTGCTCTCGAACAGCGGCTCGCAGGCCTTGCCAAAGGGATGAATGTAGCTGTGGCAGTCGGTGGTGTTAATGTCCACCTTCTCGTAGTAGCTGGCCGCGGGCAACACCACGTCGGAGTAGAGTGCCGTGGTGTCCATGCGGTAGTTGATATCTACGATCAGGTCGAGATCTTTCCAAAGTGACGATTCCAGAATCTCGTTGCCTTTGGCCTGGTTCAGGTAGTTCGCGCGCCACACGATGAACGCACGGGGCTTCTTACCGTCCTTCGGCCACAGCGGCATCCATCCGTTCTTCACCGACTCCTGGATGTACCACTCGATCGGCTTGCCGTTGTAGAGATGTGGGTCTTTGTTCGTTGAGTGGACGTAACTCCAGAGCGTGGTGTTCTGGAAACGCTGTTTCTTGCGGGTCTCGGGGAAGGCGAGCTTGAAGAAACCCTGCTCTGGCCAGAGGCGTTCCTGCCCGACGTAGTGATTGAATCCACCGCCGTTTTTGCCGGTGTTCCCGGTCAGGGCCACCAACAGGATGAGCGAGCGGTTGCTCAGATCGTTGTGGAACCAGTGGTTGGTGCCGGCCCCGTGGATGATCATCGCCGGTTTGCGCGTGCCGAGTTCTTTGGCGAAGAGTTCGATTTCATGGGCGGGAAGGCCAGTGCGCGCTGCGACCTTGTCGACTGTGTATCCGGCGATTTCTTTTCTCAGGAGTTCGAACACCGTGGTGACTTCGGCGGACTTGCCATCGGCAAGCTGTATCTGAAACGTGCCGGTCAGCGCGGGATCGGTGCCGTTGAGTTGGATGGTCTTCTGATCCGATCCCATCGAACCCGGCGTTTGGACAGCGCGCTGCTGCTTCGTGTCCCAGAAGAAGAAGATGTCTTCCTTGCCACCTTTCGTGAGATCGGACTCGCGCAGAAACCGGTTCGTGCCTGAGAGCACGAGCAGAGGCATGTCGGTTTGTTCCTTTACATACGGCGCGTCGACCAGATTTTGGTCGATAAGCAGCTTGGCCACGCCCAGTGCGAGAATGCCATCGGTGCCGGGGTTGATGCGGAAATAGAGATCGGCGTGCGTAGCGCTCGCGTTGTAATCGGGCGAGATACACACAATCTTGGCCCCGTTGTAGCGGGCCTCGTAAGCAAAATGCGCGTCCGGGATGCGGGTCTGCGAAATGTTTGATCCCCACAGCACAATGTACTTATTGATTGTTGAATAATATAGTGACATTTCTAGCTGGGTATGCTATCGTCGGCCCATGGGAAATCCGGCGGGAGTGCGGCGAGATTTTCAGGCACTGGAGCAGCGACGCTTGCGGGCGGCGCGGTT
>Ga0208937_1000655_pt1 | contig 23009 bp, 17 predicted proteins | sample June2015DPH_11_5_FD_184705 | JGI IMG/M metagenome (GOLD analysis project Ga0208937, IMG submission 184705) | Peatland microbial communities from SPRUCE experiment site at the Marcell Experimental Forest, Minnesota, USA - June2015DPH_11_40... | ecosystem: Environmental > Terrestrial > Soil >...
CCGGGCAAGCGCGCGCAGCTCATCGGCAAGGCGATCCGCAAGGCGGCCCGGTTCGGAAACTACGCGAGCCGCTACGCGATCGAAGGTGGGCAGACGGAGTGCTGCATCGAACCATTGCCGCAGGACCGGCGATTCGCGGACGAGGGTTGGCGGCAATGGCCGTTCAGCTTCATCTACCAAGCCTTTCTGCTGCAGCAGCAATGGTGGCACAACGCCACCACCGGCGTGCGCGGGGTGTCGAAAAAACACGAGGAGATCGTTGCGTTCGGCTCGCGCCAGATCCTCGACATGATTGCACCGTCGAACTTCCCCCTGACGAATCCCGAGATCCTTCGGCATACGATCGGTGCCGGCGGTCTCAATCTCCTGAAGGGCTGGCAGAATTGGATCGAGGATTGGGAACGTGCCATCACCGGCAAAAAACCGATTGGTGCCGAGAGTTTTGCCGTTGGCCGCGACGTCGCGAGAACTCCCGGCAAGATCGTCTATCGCAACCGCCTCATCGAGTTGATCCAATACGCGCCGGCGACCGCCGCGGTGCGACCTGAACCAGTTCTCATCGTTCCCGCCTGGATCATGAAATATTACATTCTCGACCTGTCGCCGGAAAACTCGTTGGTGAAGTACCTCACCGAACAGGGCTTCACGGTATTCATGATCTCCTGGAAGAACCCCGGGCCGGACGACCGGGATCTGGGAATGGAGGATTATCGAACGCTCGGCGTGATGAGCGCGCTTGATGTCGTCAACGCCATCGTGCCGAACCAGAAAGTGCACGCGGCCGGCTACTGTCTCGGCGGAACGCTGTTGTCGATCGCGGCGGCCGCCATGGCGCGCGACGACGATGACCGGCTGGCAACAAACACGCTTTTTGCCGCTCAAACCGACTTCACCGAGGCCGGTGAGATCATGCTATTCATCGATGAGAGCCAAATCGCCTTCCTCGAAGACATGATGTGGGAACAGGGGTTCCTCGATAGCCGGCAGATGGCTGGCGCGTTCCAGATGTTGCGCACGAACGATCTGATCTGGTCGCACGTCGTCCACGATTATATGCTCGGCGGTCGCCAGCAAATGACCGACCTCATGGCGTGGAATGCCGACGCAACGCGCATGCCCTATCGCATGCACTCCGAATATTTGCGTAGCCTGTTTCTCAACAACGACCTGGCGGAAGGCCGTTTCCTGGTAGGCGGAAAGCCGATCACGCTCACAGATATTCGCACGCCGGTGTTCGCCGTAGGCACGGAGCGCGACCACGTCGCGCCCTGGCGGTCGACCTACAAGGTCACCCTGCAGTTCGACGCCGAAGTGACTTATTTGCTCACCACCGGCGGTCATAACGCCGGGATTGTATCGCAACCCGGTCACCCCGGGTGCAGTTTCCGGGTCAGCACGAAAAGGCCGGGCGAGCACTACCTCGATCCGGATGGGTTCTATGCCGAGGCGTCGCAAAAGGATGGTTCATGGTGGCCGGAATGGATCGCTTGGCTCGCCGATCGCTCCGGCGCGTTGACCTCACTGCCGACGATAGGCGCGCCGCAATCGGGCTACCCGCCGCTCGGGGACGCACCTGGCGTCTATGTGCTCGAGCAATGAGGACTCCGTCGTGATCGCGTGCGGGTTAAGCATCCGAAACATTCACGCGGCGATGATTGGCGGTGCGCTGGCGATGGTTCTAGTGGGGACCGCGGCAGCGTCCGCCATGGCGCAGCGGCTCGATTGCGTCTTGACCGACAAGGAGGCGAGCCCCGCATCCGAAAATCGGCCGGTTGTCATCGTGTTCGATGAAGACGCAAAGACCGTGACGGCCGAAGAGGGCGGCCAAACTTACAGCCTCGAAAAGGTATCCATCAGCAACGTATCCATCAATGGCGCGGCTGACAGCATCAGCCTCGGTATCGACCGATCCTCCTTCGGCATCGTGTGGCAGCAATACGGGGCGGACAAGGTGAACACCGAATATGGGCACTGCAGTACGGCCCGGTCGTCGCCGTAATTGAAAGCGCGCGTGCGGGGCGCTGTCACCTCGCCGGAGAGGGTTGCCGTACGATGAAGCGCGAGCTGGCAAGGGAACTAAAAATCACCGAGTTTCCAATGCCGGCCTACCGGGCTGGGCATCACTTCTATCCGCATGAGGACGACACCGGATGGACGGATGCCGCACGACGGCATGGCGTGACGATCACTCATTACGACCTGGAGGATCGGCTGCAGGATCTCAAGAACGGCTATTATTGTCCCGACCTTTCCGACCTCATCGAGGCGTGCGGGGCGAGTTTTTCGCGCTTGTCCGTTATGAAAACGCTTTGGACGGCGGAAAGCGATAACCCGGAGCAAATTGCAATCGGTGACAGCCCGGAAGAGGCGGTCGGAAGACTATGGCTCCTTCTGAATGCACACCGATCGCCGGACATCCGTCCGGCCGCGCAAAGCCGATGATCGGCGAGGGCCAAAGCCGTCGCGGCTGACTAGAGACAAAGTATTGCGCCAGCGGGAGCGCGCCGCATCTTACGCCGCCTACTCGTAGCGCAGCGCGTCGATCGGATTGAGGCTTGCTGCCTTGCGCGCGGGGTAATATCCGAAAAATACGCCGACCGCGGCGGAGAACATAAAGCCGCCGGCGACCGCCGTCAGCGACACCGGTGCGGCCCAGCGGAACAGCAGGGAGATCGCCGCGGAAAGTGCGATGCCCACGACGATGCCGGCGAGCCCGCCGGTGACGCTGAGAAAGATGGCCTCGGCTAGAAACTGCAGCAATACATGCAGCCGGCGCGCGCCGATCGCCATGCGCAATCCGATCTCGCGCGTGCGTTCGGTCACCGAGACGAGCAGGATGTTCATGATACCAATGCCGCCGACGAGCAGGGAAATCGACGCCACGGCGGCAAGCAGAAGCGCCATGATACGACTACTGCTCTCGGCGGTTTCGACGAACTGGCTCAGGTTGCGCACGTCGAAGTCGTTGACGGTGCCGGGCTTGATACGATGACGGCGAATGAGCGTGTCGGTCGCTTGCCGGATGGCGGTCTGCACCAGAGGCTGACTTACCGCCTGCACAAAGATCGCATTGGCAAAGCCCGTCAGTCGCGCCTGCAGATTGTACGGATTGGGCCATGGCAGATAGGGCCAATTGAGCGGCGTTTGCTGCGTAGTCGGGGCGGCGACGCCGAGCACCTTGCGTTCGGCCGTCGTAAACGGCGTCATGACCAGGTCGTCCTGGTCCGTGCCGAACGCCGACTGGCCCTTGGCGACCAGGACGCCGATCACCTGCAGCGGCACGCTCTTGACCTGGATGAAGGCGCCGATCGGGTTTTCGCTGGAACTGAAGAGCTGGCGGTACACAGTTTGCCCGATAACGACGACGAGGTTGGCCTTGTTTTCATCCTCAGCCGTGATGCCCCGCCCGGCGGCGATCTGCCAATTCGTAATCGACGGATACACTGCGCTCACGCCTTGGATATTTGTCGTCCAGTTTTGGTGGCTATATTGCACTTGCCCCGCCTGGCGGATGAGGTAACCGACTTGGGCGACCGCGGGATCCTCGCGGCGGATGGCGCGCGCATCCACGACCGTCAGCGTAGAGGCGCTGCCGAAGCCGGCGCGGATGCCGCCCGTGCTCAGCGCGCCCGGCAGGATCACAACGACATTGGTGCCGAGGCTCTCGATCTGCTTGCGCACCGCCTCGCTCGCGCCGTCGCCCACGGCGACCATGACGATGAGCGCGGCAACGCCGATGAACACCCCGAGCATGGTGAGCGCCGAACGCATCTTGTTGCGCCCGATCGCCTGAGCCGCGGCCGTGAGGATCATGAGCGCGAAGGCCAGGAAGCCGCTGGTCGGAAGCATGGAGGCGCGCGGCTCGGCCAGATGGAAGAAGGCCGAGCGTTCGATCTCGGCAGCGGCTGCCGGCGCTGTCGGCGTTGTCGACTTGGCCACCCGTTCGTCGGAGATGATGACGCCGTCGCGCATGGTTACGATGCGGTCGGCATAGGCGGCGATGTCGGCCTCGTGGGTAACGAGGACGATGGTGACTCCCTGTTCGCGATTGAGCGAGCGGAGCGTTTCCATGATCTCGTGTGAGGTTCGCGTATCGAGATTGCCGGTCGGCTCATCGGCGAGAAGCAGGCTCGGTGCATTGATCAAGGCGCGGGCAATCGCGACGCGCTGCTGCTGGCCGCCGGAGAGCTGGCCGGGCGTATTGCGCTCGCGCTCACCCAGGCCGAGAAGGTGCAGCGCCGCGCGCGCTCGTTCGATGCGCACGGCGCGGCGCTTCGGCCCCGCAGCGGCGTAGTAGAGCGGCAGGCTGACATTCTCGAGGGCGCTGGTACGGGCCAACAGGTTAAAGCTCTGGAATACGAAGCCGAGGCGCTCGCTGCGGATGCGGGCGAGGTCCGGCTCGCGCAGCGCCGCGACATCGACCCCCTCCAGGAAGTAATGGCCGCTTGTCGGCTGGTCGAGGCAGCCGAGAATGTTCATCAGCGTCGATTTACCCGAGCCCGACGAGCCCATGATGGCGACGAACTCGCCGGGCTGGACGGTCAGGCTGATGCCGCGGAGCGCTTCAACCTTGACATCGCCGATGACGAACGTGCGGGCGACATTCTCCACCTTGATTACCGGCGGCGCGCCTGAACCTTCGTGCGTCATCGTGGCACCCGCTCAGAGGCGCGGCGGCGGCAGATTGGACTGGCCGCCCGCCTGACCGCGGCTTTCGGCGGTGATGACCTGATCGGCCGGATTGAGATCACCCTTGACGATCTCGGTGAAGTTGTCGTCGCTGAGACCGGGAACGACGGTGACCGCGACGGGCTGACCGTCGCGCAGGACCCAGACCTGCGGCTGTCTGCTCGTCGGCGTGCCAGCGCCCGGTGCTGCGGCCGCTGGAAGGCCGCCGGGCACATATCGCAGTGCCTGGTTCGGCACGCGAAGCACGTCCTGTCTTTGATCGATAATGATCGTGGTGGACGCGGTCATGCCCGGCACCAGCGTCAGATCGCTGTTATCGACGCCGATCACGACGTCGTAGGTGACGACGTTCTGCACTGTCTGCGGCGACTGACGCCTCTGAATCACGGTGCCTTGGAATACCCGCTGTGGAAAAGCATCGACGGTAAAAGTGGCGGTGTCGCCTTCCTTGACCCCGCCCATGTCGGCTTCGCTGGTATTCGTATCCACCTCCATCTGTTTGAGGTCTGTGGCGATGAGAAACAGCGTCGGCGTCTGGAAGCTCGCGGCGACCGTTTGCCCGCCGGTTACGCTGCGTGAGACAACGGTACCGTTTACTGGCGAAATGATGTCGGTATAGTCGAGATTGAGCTTGGCACCTTCCACAAGCGCCTGATCCAGCTTTACTGTCGCCGCGTCCTGGTTGACGACGTAAACTTGGTCCTCGGCCTGCTGCCGCGCGATCGAGTTCTGAGCGGCGAGCTGCTGATAGCGCACGAGATCCGTGCGGTCCTTGTCGAGCACAGCCTGATCGCGCAGAAGCTGGCCGGAATATTGATCAAATATCGCCTGATACGGGCGTGGATCGATCTTGGCGCAGACCTGATACGCTCTCACCTGTGTGTTGTAGTCGCAGTAAAGATTCTGAATTACGCCAGAGACGTAGGTCCCGACAATGATCGTGAGCACCGGATTGACGGTTCCCGTGGCGGTCGCCGTGCGGGTGATGGTGCCGCGCGCGGCAGGTACTGTGACGTAATGCACGGGAGCGGAGCGATGCGTGCTCCACCATGCCAGCGCGGCGGCTGCGGCAACGACAAGCAGAGCAACCACGACCCAGCGGCTACGGACACCGATCCGCTGCCACCGGGACTTTGTTGCTGTCGGTGGGGATGAAACCTGCAGCAAAATGGCCTCGCTTCAATGTCATCTTTCCGCTCGCACGAGGGCAAACGTGCCGCGAAACGTGGCCGGCCGCGTTGATGTAGCTCAAAGCTCGGACAGGCTCGGCCTAGCGGCCGTCGGGCGTGCGCAAGCCGAACCAGGCGTCGCGGACCTGCTGATAATGCACCATGGGATCGTAGATTGAGACCGGCAGTCGGAGCTCACGGGCCGATAACCGACCGACGGCCGACAACAGGCTATAGGAAGCGACGACACGATCATGCTGCGCGACGATCAGGCTGACGCGGGCATTCACCAAAGCCTGCTCGGCGTTGAGCACGTCGAGCGTCGTGCGTTGTCCGGCCTGCGCCTCGTTGCGAACGCCTTCCAGCGCCCGCTCGGCGGCGTCGTTCTGGCGCAGCGCCGCTTCAATCTGCGCCTTCGCCGCTACCAGCTGGCCCCAGGCCTGAACGACGTTCGCGCGGGTCTGGTCGCGCACCTGATCCGCGTTCAGCCGTTGCTGGCCGACCGTCTCCTTATCCAGGCGAATGGCCGAATATTCGGCGCCGCCCTGATAGATCGGAACCGTCAGGCTGAGCATCGCCGTGCCGAGGAACAGATTGGGCGTGAGGATATTGGGGTAGTTTTGCTGCTGGACGCTGCCCTGGAGCGCCAGCGTCGGCCACAGCGCGCCTTCCGCGATCTTCACTTGCAGCTGCGCGACATCGACGCCATAGAGCGCCGCGGTCACGGACGGATTCTCCACCGTGCCGACTGCGATCGCGGCGTTCAAGGTGGTTGGCGACAGCCGATCCACCGGCGAGGCGGCAGCGAGATTAGCCGGCTCGACCCCGATAATGCGCCGATAATTGGCCCGCGTCGTCATTAGCGTCGATTCCGCCGCGTGCAGGCTTGCTTCGCCCGCCGCCAATTGTGCTTCCGCCTGGGCGACGTCAGTCGTCGTCACTTGGCCGGCCGAGAAGCGATTCTGCGTATCCTTGAGCGTGCGCTGCAAGACGCGAATATTGTTCTGTTGCACCTCGAGGTTTGCGGCATCGCGCGACATGTCCATGTAGGCGGTTGCGGCTGCCAGCAGCACCGACTCCTCCATCACACGCAGCGTCTCGCGCGCGGCGGAGACTTGGCTTTCCGCCTTACGCACCTTGTTGGCGGTTTGTTCGCCGTTGAAGAGCGCTTGCGAGCCGTTGATCCCGACCGAGGTCGGGGTGGTATAACCTTTGACCGTGTAGGAGACGCCGTTCGGTAAGCCGGGCGGAATCGGCGGAATGACTCCCGTTGTATTCGTAAATTGCTCTGCAACCGTTGCCGTCGCGGAAAGGGTAGGCCGATACCCGGAAAGCGCCTGCGACACGCCCTCGTCGTTCTGGCGGACGATGGCCCGTTGCGCGTTGAGTTGCGGGTTGCCCTCATAGGCTTTCGCCAGCGCCGACTCCATCGTTTCCGCGGCGAGTTGGCGCGGCGCCGCCAAGAGCGCCAGCAAGATCAGGATCGCTGCCGTTGCCGCGCGGGAAAACCGCTCTCGCGGCATGGCAGGCATGCTGCGAGCGATAACCCGGCCTGGTTTGGCGTCAGGGAGATCGCGGGTCGACCGCGAGAGTGCCGGCGGGGATTGCGATCGCTTTCGAGCCCCTGAAACGATAACTCTACTCGTCACAATCTGCCTCAATCTGCGCGGCCAAACCTTAACGTGGGCCCACCGGCGTTACAAGGTTCCGTTCCGCACAGGTCACGCGCAACCCACAAGCGGTCGCGACTGCAAAGCTCAGACGTGACTTGCTTCAGGCATCGCCGGCGCGGCGATCGCGGCCGGCGGCTACCGGCGCGCCAGCATCCGGACCTCTCGCAGCCCTAGCGAGAGTGAGGCGAGAAGCAGCGGAAGAACGAAGTAGAGCGCGCGGAACGTCAGCAATGCAGCAAGCAGCTCCTCCCGCTGAAATTGCGCGAGTCCGACCAGCATCGTGGCCTCGATGACGCCAAGGCCTCCGGGCGCGTGGCTGACGGTTCCCAAGAGGGTGGCGGTGAGAAAAACGACCAGCACGGTCACGAAACCGGCCGCCGGGCTCGCCGGCCGCAGTACGTACATTGCCAGCGTCACCAGAGCGAGATCCATCGCTCCAATCCCGATCTGCAGCAGGGTGAGTCGCAGATTGGGCAAGACAATACGCCAGCCGGAGCGGCCGATCGTTCGCGGCTGCGGGGTGAGCCAGATCAGATAGCAGGCGATGGCGCATAGTCCCGCCAGTCCGATGGTCCGGTTGATCCACGACGGCAGGTGATCGACGGCGCTTGCGGCTTCCGGTGCGTATGCCGTTGCGCCGCCGAGCAGAAGCGCATTGCCCAGCCAGAAAGTCATGCCGGTGACGAAGGCGATCTTGGCGATGTCGACGACGGTCAAGCCCCAGACCGAATAGATGCGCAGCCTGACCAGGCCGCCGGTGACGACGGCGGCGCCGAGACTGTGGCCGATCGTGGAGCTTGTGAAGCTCGCCAGCGCGGCGACGGAGTAGGGGACCTGATGCCGGCCGATGGTGCGCAAGGCGAACAAGTCGTAGAAGGTCAGCGTGACGTAGCCGGCGACGACGAACACGCCGGCGATTGCGATTCTTTGTAGCGATTGGGCTTTGAGCGCCGCGACGATTTTGCCGAAGTCGATGTCGCGCAGCAGCGCATAAAGCGCAAACCCAGCCATAGCGAGGATCAACAGGCTGATCGCTGCGCTCATCCTGCTGCGGCTGAGCCTGAACTTGATGCTCTGCGCGATGCTGCTCGTCACATTCGGTTTCGGCGTGCGGCGATGAAAACCTTGGCAACAACGCCCTCACGCGATTCGCGGCTGCAAGTTCTCATTCAACTGTAACAGCCGTGTAACGTGCCGAAGCGATTTCTCAGGACTGTCGGCCCGCACCGTCACACGATTGAGATATGAAGTGGCAATTGTTGTCGCACGCGATTCGACAACACGAAAGCCGGGCGGTCTCGGCTGGAACAGCGCTCGATGAAGGTCCTGATCGCGACCGATGCCTGGCGTCCGCAGGTCAACGGGGTGGTGCGCACGCTTGCTTCGGTGGCGCGGGCTGCAAGCAAGCTTGGCGTGGAAATCGATTTCCTCTCGCCGGATGGTTTTCGCTCGTTTCCGGTGCCGACCTATCCGGGGCTGCGGTTGGCTTTGCCGAGCCGCCGACGAATCGCCGCGCGCATCGAAGCGGCGCGGCCCGATGCCATTCATATCGCCACCGAAGGACCGATGGGCTTTGCCGTGCGCGCCTATTGCCGCCGGCGCCGACGGCCATTTACGACGAGCTACACGACGCGATTCCCCGAATATATTTCGGCCCGATCGCCGATCTCGGAAGAGTGGATTTATGCGGCACTGCGATGGTTCCACGCCGGCGCGACCGTGACCATGGTGGCGACGCCGTCATTGATGAGCGAGCTGACGCAGCGCGGCTTCGGCAATCTCGGCATGTGGACCCGCGGCGTCGACGTCGATCTGTTCCGACCCGATCGCGCCATCGATCTTCCCTTCCCGCGTCCGATCTTCATGACGGTGGGCCGCGTCGCTGTCGAAAAGAACCTGGAAGCCTTCCTTTCGCTCGATCTGCCCGGCAGCAAGGTTGTCATCGGCGCTGGCCCGCAGGAAGCGAAGCTCAAACGCAGCTTTCCCGATGCCAAATTTCTTGGCGCTTTAGAAAACGGCGTTCTTGCCGGCCATCTGGCGGCGGCGGACGTGTTCGTGTTTCCGAGCCGCACGGACACGTTCGGCGTCGTGCAGCTCGAGGCGCTGGCGAGCGGCGTTCCCATTGCCGCTTTTCCCGTCACTGGGCCGAAAGACGTCGTCGGCAATAACCCGATCGGGGTTTTGCATGAGGACCTCGGTCGCGCCTGCATCGAAGCCCTGAGCATTTCCCGCGACGCCTGTCGCAAATTTGCTCTTGCATGCTCCTGGGAAAACAGCGCGCGTCAATTCGTTGGCCACGTCCGCAAGGTGGCAACCGGCGGCGGCGGCGAATTCGAAACGGTGATGACCATGACGGAAACCGCTCCCGGCTGACGCGCCTCGCAGCCGTGTTGGGTGCTGGGCGGCAACAAAAGGATCATCCATGACCTATCCTCCACATGCGGACCTCGACAGACAAACGGTCACCAAAGCCTATGCGCGATGGGCGCCGGTCTATGATCTTGTCTTTGGCGCTGTGTTCGAGCGCGGCCGCCACGCCGCCATCGCGGCGGCCGAGCGCATCGGCGGGCGGATTCTCGAGGTCGGGATCGGAACCGGCCTATCGCTGCCGCATTATTCGAAAGACTGCCGCGTTTGCGGCGTCGACATCTCCGAGCCGATGTTGCGCAAGGCCCGGGATCGGGTCGCCCAGTTCGGGCTGAGCAATGTCGAGGGACTTTGGGTGATGGACGCCGAACACCTGTCCTTTCCCGATGAGTCGTTCGACGTCGTCGTGGCGCAATATGTGGTCACCACAGTGCCGAACCCCGAGGCCACGCTCGACGAGTTCGCTCGCGTGTTGAAGCCGGGCGGCGAGATCGTGCTGGTCAGCCGTGTCGGCGCCGAGGCCGGATTGCGGCGGGCGCTCGAGCATGGATTTGCTCCGGCCGCACGCAAGCTCGGCTGGCGCACGGAGTTTTCGTTCGAGCGCTATGCGCGATGGGCCGCGCGAACCGGCGGGGTCCGGCTCGTCGAGCGGCGCGCCATGCCGCCGTTGGGGCATTTTTCGCTTATTCGTTTCGCCAAGGAAGGCGGGGAAGGTCGCGCGCGCCAAAGCTTCCCCCGAGAGACCCACCCGGCCGCGCGGGCATCGCTTTGATTGTTGCGCCGACGGCTCTGTGACATTTTTTTCTGTCACAGGGGATTCACCGAATCGCCATAGGCCGGGCAGATAACCTCACGAGGGGGGCGAGATGGGCAGTTTTCTCGAGGCTTTACGAACCCAACGCTGGGACGATCATCGCTATTATCATCACAGCCGGATCAATCAATCGCTTCACTTCGTCAGCGCGCTGAGTTTTTTGTTCTCCTATGTGATGATTTTCAAGGACCCGGCGATATCGGCGTTGGCCGGTTGGCTCGTGGCGATGACCACCCGGCAATCCGGACACTTTTTCTTCGAGCCCAAGGACTACGACTTGATCAATCACGCCAGCCACGAATACAAGGAACAGATCAAGGTCGGCTACAACCTACGCCGCAAGGTCGTGCTGTTGACGATCTGGGCGCTGTCGCCGCTGCCGCTCACTTTCGATCCGACGTTGTTCGGCATCTTCACGCCGCATGTGACCAAGACCGATTTCATTCGTCACGTGGCCGAGATTTGGCTTGCCGTCGGCATCGGCGGCGTGCTGTTCCGAACCGTGCAATTGTTCGCGATCAAGGACGTGCAGACCGGCCTGGTATGGGCCACCAAGATTCTCACCGATCCGTTCCACGACATTAAGCTCTACCATAAGGCGCCGCTGGCGCTGCTGCGCGGGGAATTGATCGATCCTGGTATCCGCGCCGAGTGGGATGAGGAGGAAGCCGAAGAGGCGCCGCACCTGACGTGAGTGCTGCGAAGCTAAGTCCGCGGGGGAAATAATCGGTGGGCGATCATTTCCTTCAGCACCGCCCGTTTGATCGATTTGTTGGTCTGCGCCGGATTGCTCCACCACCAGCCGTCGTTCTGCATGGCCCTCGCGGACGCAACGAAACGGTCGGCGACCGCATTGAATTCGGTGTCGGTATAATTGAGGCTGAAGATGAGGCGCCCGGTTCCAACCCAGCTCAGCGCCAGTCCTTCGGCGCGCAAATAATATTGCAGCATCCAGTTGTAGCGCGACGGCTGCGTATAACAGACGGTCCAGATCGAGGACAGATTGGCGACCGCCACGGACAGCGCCTCCGCGCGCAGGCGGTCATTCAGGCGTTGCGCCCGCTCATTCCAGACCTGGTCGAGGTCGTGGTACAGCGCTTGCCCCTGCGGCGTCTGCAGGTGACGCAGAAACTCGTTCATCGCCGCCATCACGTAAGGGTGCGAATTGAAAGTGCCGCGGGCAAAGCAGATGTCGGCCGGACGGTCGCCGCGAAAGCGCTTCATCAGCTCGCCGCGCCCGCACACGACGCCGATCGGCATCCCGCCGCCGAGCGTCTTGCCGTAGGTGACGAGATCGGCGCGGACGCCGAAATAGTCCTGGGCGCCGCCAGGCGCGAGACGGAAGCCGACGAACACCTCGTCGAAGATGAGCACGATGCTTCGCTCGTTGCACACCGCGCGCAGGCGCTGCAGCCAATCGGTATAGGCCGCCTTGTCGAAATGCGCGTGCCGCGCGCTGTTGAGCAGCGCGGCATCGCTCGGCGCCGGCTCGTTCGGATGCAGGGCCTGCAGCGGGTTGACCAGCACGCAGGCGATGTCGCGCCGCGTCCGCAGCAGGCGCAGCGAATCCTCGGACATCTCTCTGAGCGTGTAGGTCTCATGCGCCGGCAGCGGATTGCCGACGCCCGGTTGCACGTCGCCCCACCAGCCATGATAGGCGCCGCAGAAACGCACCACATGCGAGCGCCGGGTGTGGTAACGCGCCAGCCGCACCGCCTGCATCACGGCTTCGGTGCCCGACATGTGGAAGGAGACTTCGTCGAGGCCGGAAATCTCCTTCAGGAGCTTCACGTTCTCGGCGACCACGGGATGATAGAAGCCGAGCACCGGACCGAGCGCGCGGACCTGCGCGGCGCCGCGCTCGATCGCTTGCTTGTAGAAATCGTAACCGAAGACGTTGACGCCATACGAGCCGCTCAGATCATAGAAGCGGTTGCCGTCGAGATCGGTTATGGTGACGCCATCGCTCGATTGCAGGAACGCAGCCGACGGCAAGCGCGTCCGCACATGGCGGCTGTATTGGAACGGCACCCGATAGGCGTCGGTGAATTGCAGATCGGAGATGCCGCCGGCTGCTTCGGCGGTGCGGCGGATGGTTTTGGCAAAGCTTGTGTTGTAGAGCGCGGACAGCCGGTCGAAGCCGGCGCGGCGGCGCGCCGTTATGTACGCGGGGGCATCGTCGGAGCAAAAGAAACGCGTCTCATCGTAGTCGTAAAACGGCACCAACGCCGCGAGCCGGCGGGCAAGCCGGGCATGGCCGGCGAGCGAAGCGTGCTTGGCCTGCGACAGAGCGAACCGCCGCCGCAGCTTCACCAGCGAGGTCGCCAGCGCCGCACCGCCGGCCCCATAAAGCGCCAAGGTCGCGGTCGCCGACGTCGTCATGGCCCAAGTCGTCATGGCCCAAGTCTTTTTGGCCAATGCCATCGAGTCGCGGTTTACCCGCCGCAGTTGACAACGCCATGACGGTCCGCTCCCAGCTCCTGAGCCTGTTGCAGCAGGAAGATATCAATTTCCTGCTCACCAACCGCATCCCGCGCCGGCTTGCCACGCAGTTCATCGGTTGGTTCAGCCGCATCGAACAGCCGCTCATTCGCGATATTTCGATCGGTGTCTGGCGGCTGTTTGCCGACCTCGACCTGCGGGAGGCAAAGCAGACGCAGTTCCGCACCATGCACGATTGCTTCATCCGCGAGCTCAAGGACGGCGTGCGCCCGATCGACGGCCGGGTGGAAATCCTGGTCAGTCCATGCGACGCGATCGTCGGCGCCTGTGGCGCGATCGCCGGCACCGAGCTCTACCAGGCCAAGGGGTTCCGCTATTCGCTGGAAGAGCTGCTCTGCGATCGCGATCTCGTCGAAGCGCATCGCAACGGCCGCTACGTCACGCTACGCCTGACCTCGAGTATGTATCACCGCTTTCATGCGCCGCACGATTGCGGCGTCGAGCAGGTGATTTACGTCTCCGGCGACACCTGGAATGTCAATCCGATCGCGCTGAGCCGGATCGAGCGGCTGTTCTGCAAGAATGAACGCGCGGTCGTGCGCACAAAGCTTACGGCGAGCGGCGAGCCGGTGACCTTGGTCGCGGTCGCCGCCATCCTGGTGGCGAGCATTCGTCTGAATTGTCTCGATACCCTCCTGAACCTGCAGCACCGCGGGCCCAACGTCATCGCTTGCGATGCGCGATACCGCAAAGGCGAGGAGCTCGGCCGGTTCGAGCAAGGCTCGACGATCATCGTCTTTGCGCCGGACGGTTTTTCCCTATGCGACAACGTCCGCGACGGCGCCACCATTCGCGTCGGCGAGCCGCTGATGCGGCTCGCCTGAGCTATCCTGCCGCCTGCTGCTTTGCCATCAGCGCTTCGTCGATCTCCCGGGCGCGCACATAAGCCGGGCGCGCGCTGATGCGCTGCCAATATTGCTGGAACGCCGGCCGCGGTTCGAAAGTCTTGAACATCAGGCCAAAGCCGATCTGCGAGCCGGCATAGACATCAGCGGCGGTGAACTTGTTGCCGACCAGATAATTGCCTCCCGCCACGGCTTGTTCCAGCGTGTTCATGACCCGCTCGAAGCTGCCGTAACCGATGGTCCCCTCTCGTTCCGGCGGCACCACAAAGCCGAAAGCCTTGTTGCTCACCGCCGCCTCGATCGGTCCGGCCGCAAAGAACATCCAGCGATAATAAGGCGCGCGCCGACGATCGCCCGGCGGCGGCGCCAGGCCGGCCTGCGGAAATGCATCGGCAAGATAGGCGCAGATGGCGCCCGCCTCCGTCACCACGGCATCGCCGTGACGCAGCGCCGGCACTTTGCCCATGGGGTTGATGGCGAGATAAGCGGGCGCCTTCATCGTGGTGCCGTAATCGAGCACTTCGGTGCGATAGGGTTGACCGATTTCCTCCAGCATCCAGCGTACGATGCGACCGCGCGACCGCGGGTTGGTGTAGAAGACGAGTTCATCGGCCATCAGTCATTCCTCCCTTGCTGGGCGCTTGCCGGTTCCTAGGGCCCGCGGCTTTGGTGGCAGGCGATGCTCTCTCGCCGGCGGCCGTTTGGTCAATCAGCGTTAAGCGTGCGGTAAATTTCCGCGCTGTCGCGCGCACGCCGCAGCACGGCAATGGTCGCCGGATTCCGCAGTTTGCGCGCGATGCAGGCCAGCGCGCCGAGCCGTTCGCCGGCCGGCGCGTCCGGAAGCAGCAGCAGGAAAACCGTATCGACCGGATTGCCGTCGACCGCATCGAAGTCGATCGGTTTCCTCAGGCGAGCCAGCACCCCGAACGGCTTCTTGATTTGATGGAATCGGGCGTGCGGGATAGCCACGCCGCCTCCCATCCCGGTGGATCCAAGTTCCTCGCGCTTGAGCAGTTCGGCGAGGATGGGCTCCGGCGGCAGGTCAAGTGCCGCCCCGGCTTGGTGCGCCAGTTCCGCCAAAAGCTCGTGCTTGTCGGAGGCGGCGACGTCAGTCGTCACATCGCTGGCAGAAAGGAAGTCGGAAATTTTCATGACGAGCGACACCGCATGTATGCCGGGATGGAGAATTGAAACGACGATACGAAAGCTCAGTCGGGAGCGCGCAGCCGGTAGCCGATACCGGTTTCGGTGAGAATATACTGAGGTTGTTCCGGATCGGCCTCGATCTTCTGCCGGAGCTGACGCACATATACCCGAAGATACTGGGCATCGGTCAAATCGTCCCATAGCTCGCCGAGCAGGAATTTGTGCGTGAGCACCTTGCCGGCATGCTGAACCAGGACGCGCAGCAGGTCGTATTCCTTCGGCGAAAGCTTCACGTCCTTGTCGCCGACCTTGACGATACGGCGCACGAGATCGACGGAAAGGTCGCCGAGGCGGAACACCGGACGTTCGCCGTGGGTCTGCAGCTGGTGCCGTAGCGCCGCGCGCATGCGGGCGAGCAGCTCGTCCATCCCGAACGGCTTGGTCACATAATCGTCGGCCCCCAAATCGAGCGCTTGCACCTTTCCGGCCTCGTCGCCGCGGCTCGACAGCACCACGATCGGTACGCTTTCGTCGCGCGCGCGCATGGTCCTGAGCAGTTCGAGGCCCTGCGCATCGGGCAGGCCAAGATCGAGGATGATCAAATCCGGAGCCTGACCGAGGAGTTCCAGCGCCGCCTTGCCATTGGACGCTTCCAGCGTCTGATAGCCCTGGGCGGTCAGGCCCATGCGCAGCAGCTTGCGAATCGGCGGCTCGTCATCGACCACCAGCACGCGGAGCGGAGCGGCACTCATGCGGCTGTCTCCAAGCGTTGCCGCTGGCGTGGGATCGGCAAGCTGATGGTGAATGCCGCGCCCGTCCGGTCGGTGCGGTTGGCCGCGACGATGGTGCCACGCATGGCTTCCACAAAGCCGCGGGAAATCGCCAGCCCCAGCCCGGTGCCAGGGCGAACCTGGTCGGCCTTCTGCGCCCGATAGAACTTGTCGAAGATGTGATCGAGATCGCCGGGCGATATGCCGCCGCCCTCATCGAGAACGCGCAGGTAGACCGTGTCCGCGTTTTGCCAGCTCTCGATGCGGATCGTCGTCTCCGGCGGGGCGTACTTCGCTGCATTGTCGAGCAGATTGAACAGCACTTGTTCGAACAGCACGGCGTCGAGTTCAAGCATCGGCAGATCGGACGCCAGCTCGAGCTCGACATGATGGCGCGACAGGATGCGGCTGCCGCGGCGCAATGCGCTACCGACAATCTCACCGACATCGTGCAGAGCGACGTTCGGCGTGATCGCGCCGGATTCGAGCTTGGTCATGTCGAGCAGGTTGGCGATGAATCGGTTGAGCCGCTCGGATTCGTCGATGATGGTCGCCAGAAGATCGGTCTTCTCGGCATCACTGAGCTTCTCGCCGAGGTCGCGCAGCGCTCCCGCGGCGCCCAGTATCGAGGCAAGCGGCGTCTTAAGGTCATGGGAGATCGAGGTGAGCAGGGCCGAGCGCAACCGCTCGGTCTCGGCGGCGCGCTCGACACGGTCCATCTCTTCGACCAGCCGCACGCGCTCGATCGCCAGCGCGCCCTGGTCGCGCAATGCATCCAACAACCGCCGTTGATCAGGGGTAAGCAACGAGCCGGGCTTGTCGCTGTCGATGCCCATGACGCCGATGGCGCCGCGCCCGGTATGCATCGGCAGGAACAAGCGCTTGGCGCCGGGCAGCGTATCGGAGCCGCGGCCGGCGGCACGGTCGTTCTCCCAGGCCCATTTGGCCGCGGCGATATCGGCTTCGTCGAGGATATCCTCCGGCGGGTAACCGGCTTTGACCGCGATCGATCCGCCCTCCGGCAATAGCAGCACGACGTGCACTTTCAGCATCAGCGCGGTCTGATAGGCCGTCGCCCAAAGCACATCGTCGAGCGTGCCGGCGCCGGCAAGCTTGCGGCTGAACGAATAGAGCGATTCGGTGGCGCGAGCGCGCTCCACCGCGCTCACCGCCTGGGTGCGGCCGCGCGCGGCGACCGTAGAAACAATGACGGCCACTAGCGTGAAGAAAGCGAAGGCGACGACGTTGGTCGGCTCGGCGACGCTGAGCGTATAGAGCGGCGGCAGAAAAAAGAAATTGTAAGCGAGCGCGGATGCCAGGCTCGCCAACAGCGATGGCCCTAGGCCGAGGCGCACTGCAACGCCGACAACGGCCGTCAAGAATACCAGATCGACATTCTCGACGCCAAACCAGGGTTGAATCACTTCCGCGCAAGCCAGCGCCAATCCCACCGCGACAAGCGCAAAAAGATAGGGGCGAGGGTTGAAGGCGTCGTCCTGTGTGGCGGTGCGGATCGATTTTTTCGGAATTGGCTCTCCGACGAGCGCATCGCCGGCAATAACGTGGACGCTGATATTGCCCGAACGGCGGACGAGATCGTGGACCACGGAACCATGCAAGATCTCGAACCAGCGCGTGCGCTCCGACTTGCCGATCACGATGTGCGTCACATTGTTGGTTTGCGCGTAGCCGAGCACTTCGTCGGCGATGTGCCGGTCGGCTGGCAGCGTGATGGCTTCGCCGCCGAGCGTCTCGGCGAGCCGCAGCGTATCGGCAATGCGGTCGCGGTCGACCTCCGAAAGCTGCAGGCTGCGACGCCCTTCGACATAGAGCGCCGTCCACGGTCCATGCAGCCGGTCGGCGAGCCGCTTGGCGTAGCGCACCAGCCCGGCAGAGCGCCGATCCTCGCTGATGCATACCAGGATGCGCTCGCCGGCCGCCCACGGACCCTGGATGGCGCGCGCCTGCATTTCCGTGAGCAATTGCTCGTCAACCCGCTCGGCGGTGCGGCGCAAAGCCATCTCGCGCAGCGCGGTGAGGTTGGCCGGGGAGAAGAAATGCTCTAGCGCGCGTTCGGCCTGCTTGGGAACGTAGACCTTGCCCTCTTTGAGCCGCTGAATCAGATCGTCGGGCGTCAGGTCGACCAATTCGACGGCATCGGCGCGATCGAACACGGTATCCGGTACCGTTTCGCGCACGCGCACGTGCGTGATCTGCGCCACCACGTCATTGAGGCTCTCGATGTGCTGGATATTGACCGTGGTGTAGACGTCGATGCCGTGACTCATCAGCTCTTCGACGTCGAGATAGCGCTTCGGGTGACGGCTGCCCTCGACGTTGGTGTGAGCGAGCTCATCGACCAGGACGATCTGCGGCCGGCGGGCGATGATGGCATCGAGGTCCATTTCCTCGAGCCACTGTCCCTTATATTCGATCTGCCGGCGCGGAATGATTTCCAGGCCTTCCAGCAGCGCTTCGGTCTCTCGGCGGCCGTGGGTCTCGACGATGCCGACGACGACGTCGTAGCCGTCTTTCTTGCGGGCGCGCGCTTGGTGCAGCATCTCGTAGGTCTTGCCGACGCCCGGGGCGGCGCCGACAAAAATTCGCAGCTTGCCAATCCGCTTCTCTTCGCGGCGCGCCGCTTCAAGCAGGGCTTCCGGCGAGGGTCGATGTTCGGAATCGCGCCGCTGATCCGCCATCACTGATTGAGGTCTCGACTTTCCGGCGTCCGTAGCCCTATCCGGCGGACAACTGGTCCAGCGCCAGGTTGAGCAGCAGGACATTCACGCGCGGCTCGCCCAAAAGACCGAGGAAACGACCCTCGATGTGATCGGTGACGAGCTGACGCAGGCGATCTTCCGCCAAGTTACGGGCCTTGGCAACACGCGGAACCTGAAAGTAGGCCGCCGCGGGAGAGATCTCGGGGTCGAGGCCGCTGGCCGACGTCGTTACCAGATCGGCCGGAACCGGGGTCGAGGGGTTCTCCTGCTTGAGCTTGTCGATGTCGCCTTGCACCCGGTCGATCAGCGCCTTGTTGGAGGGTCCGAGGTTCGAGCCGCCGGAATTGGCGGCATTATAGGGTGCGGCCACGGTCTTGTTCGGATCGGCGGGATCGGGAGCGGTGGTCGCCGACGGCCGGCCGTGAAAGTACTTGTCGCTGGTGAATTGCTGGCCGATGAGTTCGGAGCCGACGACTTTGCCGTCACGCTCGATCAGGCTGCCTTGCGCCCGATAAGGGAAAATGACCTGGGCAATCCCGGTCATCGCCAGCGGATAAACCAACCCGGTGATGAGCGTGAGCGCAACCAGAACGACGATCGCCGGACGGATTTCGCGCAACATGTGAGTTTACTCCTCAGGCGAGATGCAGGGCGGTGACCGCGAGGTCGATGGCCTTGATGCCGATGAACGGAATGATCACGCCGCCGACGCCGTAAATCCAAAGATTGCGCCGCAGCAGCGGAGCGGCGCCGATCGGACGATAACGGACGCCTTTGAGCGACAGCGGAATCAGCGCGATGATGATCAGCGCGTTGAAGATGATCGCCGACAGGATGGCGCTCTGCGGTGTCGAAAGGTTCATGATGTTCAGCGTCTGCAGCTGCGGATAGAAGGCGACGAACATCGCCGGGATGATGGCGAAATACTTCGCCACGTCGTTGGCAATCGAGAATGTGGTCAGCGCGCCGCGGGTCATCAAGAGCTGCTTGCCGATCTCGACGATCTCGATCAGCTTGGTCGGATTGGAGTCGAGGTCGACCATGTTGCCGGCCTCGCGTGCGGCTTGCGTGCCGGTATTCATGGCGACGCCGACGTCGGCCTGCGCCAGCGCCGGCGCGTCGTTGGTGCCGTCGCCGCACATGGCTACGAGCTTGCCCTTCGACTGCTCGTCGCGGATGAGCCGCAGCTTCTCCTCGGGCGTTGCCTGGGCAAGAAAATCGTCGACGCCGGCTTCCGCCGCAATCGCAGCGGCGGTCATCGGATTGTCGCCGGTGATCATGATGGTGCGAATGCCCATGCGGCGCAGCTCGGCGAAGCGCTCACGGATGCCGCCCTTGACGATGTCCTTGAGGTGAATGATGCCGAGCAAGCGTCCGTCCTTGGCCACCGCGAGTGGCGTGCCGCCCGACTTGCCGATGGCGTCGGCGATCGCCGTGACTTCGCGTATGGTCTCGCCGCTGACGCTTGCCCGCAGCACCTGCACGGTACTGCCCGGCCCGGGGGAAGTCGGCGGGGTGCTGAGATAGGTCAAGATCGCATCCACCGCGCCTTTGCGGACCCAGGAAGAGCCGACTTCGACGCCGCTCATCCTGGTCTGGGCGGTGAACGGGATGAAATTGGCCTGCAGCTCGGCGAGTTCGCGGCCGCGGATGCCGTATTTTTCCTTCGCCAGGACGACGATGGAGCGGCCCTCGGGCGTCTCGTCGGCCAGCGAAGCCAATTGCGCCGCGTCGGCCAATTCCTGTTCGGTCACGCCGCGCAGCGGCTTGAATTCCGTCGCCTGGCGGTTGCCCAGCGTGATGGTGCCGGTTTTGTCGAGGAGCAGCGTATCGACGTCGCCGGCGGCCTCGACGGCGCGACCAGACATGGCAAGCACGTTGAAACGCACGAGGCGGTCCATGCCGGCGATGCCGATGGCCGACAAGAGCGCGCCGATGGTGGTCGGAATCAGCGTCACGAACAGCGCCACCAGGATCACGACCGAGATCGTGCTGCCGGCATAGGCGACGAAGCTTGGAATCGTCGCCGTGGCGAACACGAAGATGATGGTCAAGCCGACAAGCAGGATGTTCAGCGCGATCTCGTTCGGCGTCTTCTGGCGTTCGGCGCCTTCGACGAGCCTGATCATGCGATCGAGGAAGGTCGAGCCCGGAGCCGCGGTGATGCGCACGCGAATCCAATCGGAGAGGACTTGTGTGCCGCCGGTGACCGCAGACCGGTCGCCCCCCGACTCGCGGATGACGGGCGCTGATTCACCGGTGATTGCCGCTTCGTTGACCGAGGCCATGCCCTCGATCACGTCGCCATCCGACGGAATAGTGTCGCCGGCTTCGACCAGCACGATGTTGCCGACCTTGAGCGCGGTCGACGGCATCAGCCGATAGCTTTGCGAATCGCCCGAACTGGTCACGAGCTTGGCCTGAGTCTCGGTGCGCTGACGCCGCAGCGACTCGGCCTGCGCCTTGCCGCGGCCTTCGGCAACGGCTTCGGCGAAGTTGGCGAACAGCACGGTGAACCACAGCCATAGGATGATTTGGAATTCGAAGCCGATGTGCTCCCCGCCGGTCACGAGGTCGCGAATCAAGATGACGGTTGTCAACGCCGTGACGATCTCAAGCACGAACATGACCGGATTCTTCATCAGCGTCCGCGGATTGAGCTTGACGAAGGCGGAGCCGATGGCCGGTATCACGATCTTCGGATCGAAGAGCGCCGATACCGGCATACGCTTGCGCAGGTGCGAGGTTTCCATTGCGGTGACTCCGAACCTAATTGGCCGAATACAGCGTGCCGGCGTTGATCGCCAGCTGCTCGACGATCGGGCCGAGTGCCAGCGCCGGGAAGAAGGTGAGGCCGCCGACGATGACGATGACGCCGACGACCAGCCCGACGAACAGCCCGCCGGTCGTCGGGAACGTGCCGAGCGACGCCGGCACGGTTTTCTTGGCGGCGAGCGAGCCGGCGATCGCCATGGTCGGGATGATCATCCAGAACCGGCCGACGAGCATCGCCACGGCGCCGCTCAGATTGTAGAACAGCGTGTTGGCGCTGAGCCCGGCGAACGCCGAGCCATTGTTGCCGTCCTGCGAGACGTAGGCATACAGCACTTCGGTGAAGCCGTGCGGCCCAGGATTGCCCATGGCGGCGACCGCCGACGGCACCAGCATCGCCACCGCGGTCCAGCCGAGATACATCAGCGGCAGGACGAGAATGGCGAGCATCGCCATCTTCACTTCCTTGGCTTCGATCTTCTTGCCGACGTATTCGGGCGTGCGGCCCACCATCAGGCCGGCGACGAAGATCGAAATGATGACGAACAGCAGTATGCCGTACATGCCGGCGCCGACGCCGCCGACAATGACCTCGCCAAGCTGAATGTTGATCAGCGGCACCATGCCGCCGAGCGCGGTGAAGGAATCGTGCATGGCGTTGACCGCGCCGCAGGAGGCGGCGGTGGTGATGACGGCGAACAAAGCCGAGCCGATGATGCCGAAACGGACTTCCTTGCCCTCCATGTTGCCGCCGGTCAGGCCGAGCGCGTTGAGCGCGTCGTTGCCGTGCGCCTCGGCCCAGTAGCAGACGACGACGCCGGCGATGAAGAGAACGCCCATGACAGCGAGGATGGCCCAGCCCTGGCGCTGATTGCCGACCATGCGGCCGAACACGTTGGTCAGCGCGGCGCCGATCGCAAAGATCGAGATCATCTGCACGTAATTCGACAAGGCGGTCGGATTCTCGAACGGATGCGCGGCATTGGCGTTGAAGAAACCGCCGCCGTTGGTGCCGAGCATCTTGATCACGATCTGCGACGCGACTGGGCCCACCGCGATGGTCTGCTTGGCGCCTTCCAGCGTCGTCGCATCGACGTAGGCGCCGAGCGTCTGCGGCATGCCCTGCCAGACCAGGAACAGCGCATAAGGCACGCAGATCGGAATGAGGATGTACAGCGTGCAGCGCGTGACATCGACCCAGAAATTTCCCACCGTGCGCACCGAATGCCGGGCGAAACCGCGGATCAGCGCCATGGCGAGCACGATGCCGGTCGCCGCCGACAGATAGTTCTGATGCGTCAGACCGAGCATCTGCACGAGGTAAGACATCGTGCTTTCGCCGCCGTAGTTCTGCCAATTGGTGTTGGTGATGAAGCTCACCGCGGTGTTGAACGACAGATCCGGGGCGACGGCCGACTGCTCGGCCGGATTGAACGGCAGTCCCGCCTGCACGCGCATCAACACATAAAGAATGAGAAAGCCGCCAACGTGGAACAGCAGCATGGCGATCGTATAGGTGACCGCGTGCTGCTCATTGCGCTC
>Ga0208937_1000659_pt1 | contig 22869 bp, 23 predicted proteins | sample June2015DPH_11_5_FD_184705 | JGI IMG/M metagenome (GOLD analysis project Ga0208937, IMG submission 184705) | Peatland microbial communities from SPRUCE experiment site at the Marcell Experimental Forest, Minnesota, USA - June2015DPH_11_40... | ecosystem: Environmental > Terrestrial > Soil >...
ATCGACCCCAACCGCAGCCTGGGCGATGGCGTTCGTGGTCGTGGCCAGATCCTTTACCGGCTTGAAGAATTTGGTGAGGTACGAGAGATACACCGTGAGTGCGCCCACGGTCATGACTCCGCCAAGAATCAGGTACGCGCCACGCCATAGGACGACTGCGGTGCACAGAGCCACCGTAATAGCAACCACCGGGGAGAGCAACGACTTCACTCGTCGCGCCGAAAGGGCGGCGCTGACGGTGGCGTGACTCACGGCGTTCAGTTGCTCCTCTTCGATCTTCTGCCCGCCGAATGCCTTAATGACCTGCATCGACTCCAACGCCTGCTGCACCACGTTGACGATTCCGGCTTGCTCCTTGCGCACGGCGTGGGTCGCCTTCTTAACCGCCTTTTTGAATCGCGACACGAAGAAGAGTAAGAAAGGCGTGACCGCCAGCGCGATCAGGGTGAAATCCCAGTTAAGCCAGAACATCAAGGCGAGCATGCTCACGATCGTCAGCAAGTCGACGAAGATGTTCAGCGTGGACGAGGAGGCAAACGCCTGGATGGTCTGAATGTCCGTGGTGATGGTGCTAAGCAGGTTGCCGACCTGATGCGTGTCATAGTAGCCGAGGGATAATCTCTGCAAGTGGTGAAATGTCCGCATGCGCAGATCGTGGGCGACATACTGGCCTGCGCTCTCAGTAAAGTAGTTCTCCACGTAACTGGCAATCGCGCCGATCGCTGCGATCAGCACGACGGCTGCCCCTGCCAGCAAGGCAATGTGCATCTTGCTCTCGCTGCCGAGCGCAGGTCCCAGTAGATCGCGCAGCCAGGCAGGGAGTCTGTGGCTGCCGGCCACGTTGTCGATGATGACCTTCAGCGGCCAGGGAGCAGCCAGGCTCATCGTAGTCTCCACCATCATGGCAATCAGGATGATGAAGAGCGTCCCGCGGTAAGGTCGGACAAGTTGGCGAATCAGGCTGTACATATCTCGTGGTAATTCAGTTCAGTCTTTGCGGCCCCACGGTCCCAATCCACGTTTTGTTTCTGCGCTTGACATCGTAGGGTTCATAGGGCATTTCTGCAAGCAAAAAGCTAATCGCAACTCTCCGTTGGGCAGGTTACGACTTGTAACCTCGTACCGAATCTGCATAGCTCCGGGTCGACTGGGTCTTACGTTGTCAACCAGTGCCGCAGAACTGCCGTTACCCTGCCGGGTTGTTCGAGAGGGGTGAAATGTCCTGCGTCGTCGATGATCACCAGCTCTGAACCCGGAACCTCTTGTGCCAAATCTTGATGCGCTGCCGGCTGGATACGTCGGTCCTCTCGACCGCCGACGATCACCGTTGGGCAAGAAATCTGGTCAAGGTTCGTGAATGGATTCGCGATCGCGAGCAGTGCCCTCATCTGTCGCAACCCGGCTTGAACTCCGACCGTGCGTGCCATCCTGGCAAAGACGCGCTTTAACTCCGCATCCTCAGCCCGGCACGGAGCCACATACGTGGGATAGACTTCTTCAAGGTATTGCTCGAAGCCGCCCTGCTCGAGCACCGCTGCGGCATGGAGGATGGAGTTCTTCACCGCTGGAGGCAGTCCGCCGTGAGTGGCGCTCAACAGCGCCAGCCGGTCCACGCGTTCTCTGGAGAGGCGCATGATCTCCAGAGCAACCTGGCTGCCCAGAGAAAAGCCTGCCAAAGAGAAATGCTCCGGAGCGGCTTCCAAAACGGCTGCCGCCATCTCCGATATTGTCGACCGCTCGGTTGTGTCCGCGACCGTAATATCCGCATAACTCCCAAGAGCTTCGATCTGGGAACTCCAGAGCGTTTGATCACAAAGTAATCCGGGGATGAGAGTCAGTGCTGGCATTGCGAATCAAATTGACTAACTCCACTTACAAAGTCGCTTATGTCCATGGTGACGCCCAATCCCGGAGCAGGGAGGGCCTTCCAGCCCTCACTGCAAATCGCTTCCAATGGCCCTAATAGAGCTTTTCGTCGAAGACGATGTCTCCCCATCCCTTGTCGGTAAAGGTCGTTGCCGGATTCTGGATAGTCAGCATCACCGTATTTGTATCAGGAAGTATTTGATGCTTGGTCCGGCGCGGGACCTTGAACCACGATCCTTTGCCGTATTCCAAGAATGCTTCGTCCACCAGTACTTTGCCCGCACCAGATATAAAGCACAGGGTTGCATCATATGTTTCGTGATGGTGAGCAACGTTCCTGTCGTTCGCGTTCATGTAGGTGAGGTTGTAGCCGGAGCCTTCAAAATTGCCCAGTACCAATCCTGACGACGAAATTCCCCACCTTGTAACTGGCGCCCGAACTGAGCGAATTCGCGGCTTTCGCGTTCGATGGCTGATCGCTGGAAGCCCACGCTTGAGCTGGGGCCACCAGAGCCACGAGGAGCATGAGGGCCAAGACCCGCAAGGACTTTGCGGCGACCGAAGTTCGCTGCATGAGAGCGGGACGGTATGGCATGTAAATCCGCCACGTTCTGTGATCCTGACGCTGGAAGACGGAACGAACCAGCAATTCCAGATTCCCGACGGCCAGAAAATTTCCGTGAATGGAGAGCTGAAGGAAGCGTGGGGCTTGAAGAAGGGAATGAAGGTTTCCGCGACCAGAGTTGTCGAGACGCCGGAGACCGTGGTTTCACAGCAGACCCGGGTATCGGGGACTGCGCCCCAAGCAGTCCCGTCGCCTCCAGCCGATGAACCCATCTTCTTCGCCATGCTGGTGCAGCCGGCGAATCCCGCCGCTCAGGCTACCGAGACTCCGGCGGAACTGCCGGAGACGGGAACCATGCTGTCCTTGATTGGACTGCGGGTCTCGTGGCAGTGGGATCGTCTCTGACATTGAGAACGATTCGCGTGAATGGATAACAAAAAACAGGAACCGGGTTTCTGGTGTATCTTCATTCCTTAGCCTCGAAACCCGGTATTCCTGGTGGCACGAAGCAAGCGAATACAAAATCAATCGCACCCGTTCGGCAACGAGGATCGTAAAATGCGCTGATGTCGCCAGCCTGCGTTATGGCATCCACGGCGGAAGATCTCCTGCAAAAAGAAGGAAGGAGTCAACTTGAGAAGACACTGGACTAGTTGGGCTCTTGTTGTTGTCGTAATAGCCGGAGGCGCGATAGTTGCTCCCGCGCAGGATGTAAATCATCAGCATCAGTGGGCCTACGAAGGGGAAAGCGGGCCCCAACACTGGGGTGATCTGAAGCCCGAATACTCCACCTGCAAGACAGGCAAGCAGCAGTCTCCGATCGATATTCGCGATGTCACGCCAGCTGAACTCCCGGCGATCCATTTCGAGTACAAGAGTACTTCGCTCAGAATCATCAACAATGGCCACACGATCCAAGTCAACTACGCTCCGGGAAGCTTCATAACGGTGGGGGATCACCGTTATGAGCTGAAGCAGTTTCACTTTCACCATCCCAGCGAAGAGCGCATCCATGGCGATGCATACAGCATGGTGATCCACCTGGTCCACGCCGACAAGGATGGAAAACTGGCTGTGGTCGCCGTTCTGCTGAAGGAAGGAAGCGCCAATGAAGCTCTGGCTGAGATATGGGCGCGAATTCCGAAGACCCAGGGAAAGGAGAAAGAGATCGCCGGAGCTCAAATCAACGCGGTTGATCTTTTGCCGCCTAACACTGCGTACTACACGTACGCAGGGTCACTTACGACCCCGCCCTGCAGCGAGGGCGTGACCTGGTTTGTGCTCAAGACTCCGATGCACCTCTCGGCAGAGCAGATCCATACATTTGCTGACATTTATCCCGACAATGCCCGGCCGATTCAGCCGATTGACGGACGCTTTGTGAAAGAGAGTCAGTGACCGATCGCGGGTTACGCTACCGGGACAGGCGCGAACCCAGAGTGAACAGGCCGATGACGATCGCGCCTAAGGCGAAGGAGCGCCATCTGGCGGATTGATCAGACGAAAATCCTTCTAGCAGATCGTTCAATCCCTTAGTTATCGGACCTATTGGTCGGAGATTTCTTACTAAGCTCATCCAACAAGAGCTTGGCAGACGGAGGTGGCGGTACCGCATATTTCTGCGCGAAAGAAATTCTGCGGTTAATCGCCCATTGTAAGATCGAAAAGGTATACTCCAACTTCCCGGCACACCGGCGATGAACACGAACCAGGCTATTCAGCATCTGTTGCATAGTCTGCCTTCTGCGGCGACCGAGACATTCCTGGCCCTCTTTCCGATCGTCAACCCGCTGGGCGGTATTCCGCTGTTCTTTAGTCTGACCACGGACTACTCCCCGAAAGAGCGTCGTTATGCGGCGTTGAAGACCGCCCTCTATGTGGTCGCCATCCTGGTTGTTTTTATGCTTTTTGGCCGCTTCGTCCTCAACTTCTTCGGAATTTCGCTGCCGGTATTGAAAATCGCAGGTGGGCTGATCGTGGCGAATACGGCATGGGGCATGGTTACCGGCTCGCATCGAGTGACTATGGAAGAGAGCAGCGAGGCACTGACCAAAGAAGATATCTCACTTACCCCGATGGCTATGCCCATGTTGTCTGGACCGGGCTCAATCTGTGTGGTCATGGGACTCGCCGCCGACGCCGACAACTTTCTTTCTTACCTCGGCATGGTGATCGGGATTGTTGCGATCGGACTCACAGTTTATCTTCTGCTGGCGCTAGGAGGTCCATTCGTAAAGCGCATGGGACCAGGCGCGGTGGGTGCGATCAACCGCATCTTTGGATTTCTAATCCTGTCGATCCCCGTGCAGTTGGTATGGAACGGCGCAGCCGAGTTTGGAGGATGAACCGCGAGCGGGATGAGGGCTTGCACACCTAACGTATGCCGTTGTCGACGAGTTGGAATCCTCGCTGAAACATGACGAGTGAGTCGACTTCTTCCCAGACAGAAATTCCTTCGGCCCCGCCCAAGACCGCGCAGTTGTACAATCGGTCGCATCGCATAAGTCGGTTAAGGAGTCCATCCGGAGGATGGGTGCTGAATGAAATTGTTGAGATCTGCCAGTCTCTGTTGGCAACGGATCCTGCTTCTGCTGTTCTGTCTGCTTCTGAGCGGTTGCCATTCGCGGCAAGGCCCCCCCGCCGGGCCGCACATCGAATTCATCAAGATCCCACCCAACGCGCAAGGCGGCCGCGAAAGAGTTGATACCGTCTCCGGTCGAGTAACCGGAGCGAGACCTGGTCAGCAGATTGTCGTGTATGCCAGGAGCGGCCCGTGGTGGGTGCAGCCGTGGCCCGAGCAATCGCTCATTCCAATTCAAGCCGACTCGACATGGAGCACCACCACCCACTTGGGGTTTGAGTACGCCGCGCTATTGGTCGAGCCGGGGTATCATCCGCCGGCAACTATGGATGTCGCGCCGACCCAAGGCGGCTCGGTGGTTGCCGTGGAGATCGTTAAAGGAGTTGGCCCACCTCAGCTCGCGCCGACAAAGCCACTTCGCTTTAGCGGATACGATTGGAAGGTTCGGACCATTCGAGCCGATCGTTCCGGCATGAATCATCCCTATGATCCGGCGAACGTGTTTACTGATGCCAGCGGATCCCTCCATTTGCGCATCACCAAAGAAGCGGAAGGTTGGACCTGCGGCGAAATACATCTCGCGCGCAGCTTGGGCTATGGAACCTATGTATGGACTGTGAGCGATACGTCCCGTCTGGAACCTGCCGCCGTTTTCAGCGTGTATACATGGGACGACTTTGGTGACGAGTATTACCGCGAGATGGATATCGAGATCGGCCGTTGGGGCGATCCTGCGAATAAGAATAATGCGCAGTACGGCATTCAGCCTTTTTATGCGCCCGGCAATTTGACGGAGTTCACCGAACCAGCCGGGACCCTGACACACTCATTTCGCTGGGAGTCCGGGCGCGCAAGCTTTAGCACGGTCCGCGGAGCTACCATGCGAGCCGGAGCCCCGGCCGTTTACGAACACGTTTTCACATCCGGGGTTCCTACCGCTGGCGATGCGGCGGTGGTCATGAATCTATGTCTGGTTCCCAGCGATAAAAGCCCGTTGCAAAAGGACGCCGAGGTTGTTGTCGACAAATTCCAATATCTACCGTGACGGCCCGTTCGGAAGGCGTTGGCTGTTCAGGTGGCTGCTGGCTGCACTTGCCGGGCTCTGTCTCGCCAACTCGGCGCATGCCATCGATCCGAACAGAAAACTGTCCCAATACATCCGCGACCGGTGGGGGAGCGAGAAGGATTTCCCGGGAGGGTTTGTTTACGCCATCGCTCAAACCAGCGACGGTTATCTGTGGGTCGGAACAGACAAAGGTCTGGTGCGCTTCGATGGACTGAACTTTCACCTTTTCCAGGAGGCGATCCCAGGCTCGTCACCGATTGGCCCAGTTTTGGGCCTGACGACGGACGCCGAAGGAAATTTGTGGATACGCCTGCAAAGCACCAAAGTTCTTTGTTACCGCAACGGAAAGTTTGAGCCTGGACACGATAAGGCGGCCTTTAGTATTACCGCCATGTACAAAGCCTCGAATGGAGATTTCCTGGTTTCGTCGCTGGCGCTTGGCGCTCTCCGCTATAGCCAGGGAGGATTTCTGCCGCTCACGGCCCAGGCAGATTCCTCGAGTTCTATGCCGAGCACCCCGCAAGAAACTCGCAGCAATGTGGCAACTCTTTCCGATTGGTCCACTGGCGTGGTGACTCATCGTCTGGCGCCGCCCTATTCTCCCGTCATCGCACTGGCTGAAACCGCCGACGGCAAAGTGTGGATGGGCACTCAAGACAGGGGTCTCTTCTATGTGAGCGGGGGACAGATCACCAGCATCGCGAACGGATTGCCCGACCAGAAGATTAACTGCATTCTCCCCGTCAGCGATCACGAGTTATGGGTAGGCACCGACAAGGGGGTGGTGCGCTGGAGCGGCACGGATTTGACTCGGTTCGGCGTCCCGCGGGTTCTTCAGCACACCCAGGTGCTAGCCTTGATCCGCGATCGAGACGCAAACATCTGGGCAGGCACTCCGGCGGGGATATTGCGATTCAATGCCGAGGGCGTCTCGCGCGACGACAGCGAACGCGGACCCAGAGCACCTGTAACCGCGCTGCTCGAAGACCGCGAAGGGAATATCTGGACAGGCAGTTCGCTAGGGATTGAGCGTCTGCGCGATAGCGCGTTTGTTACGTATTCGGCGGCGGACGGTTTGCCGTCTGATAGCAATGGTCCCGTCTACGTGGACGGCCAGCAACGCTTATGGTTCGCTCCCTTGGAAGGCGGCCTGTACTGGCTGAAAGGCGGCCGAGTCGGAAGCGTCAGCAACGCCGGACTGGGCCACGACGTGATCTATTCGATCACAGGTGACGGACTCGACCTTTGGGTGGGCCGGCAACAAGGCGGTATCACATATCTGCGCTACGGAGGTGGGTCAGTAACCGCAGAAACTTATACCGAGGCCAATGGACTTGCCCAAAACAGCGTGTTTGCCATTGAGCAGAGCCAGGATGGAAGCGTATGGGCGGGAACGCTGAGTGGCGGAGTAACTAAGTTTACGAATGGCCACTTTACAAATTACACGACCGCGAATGGCATGCTATCGAACACAGTGACTTCGATCGCGGAAACGCCCGACGGAACCATGTGGTTTGCCACGCCGAATGGATTGAGTGCGTTGTCGAACGGGCAATGGCATGCCTTTACCGTCCGCGACGGTCTGCCCTCGGCGGATGTGTACTGCCTGCTGACAGACTCTGAGGGAAAACTCTGGATCGGCAGCGCCGCCGGCCTCGCTTTCGTTGCTTCCGATCATGTGCAGGCCCTTCGACACTTGCCAGCCCCATTGAACGAGCAAATATTCGGAATTGCCGATGACGGAAACGGCTGGCTTTGGGTCGCGACTGCAAGTCACGTCCTGCGAGTGAAGCGCAGCGCACTTCTGGCGGGCCAGCTCAGCGACGCGGATGTGCGGGAGTACCTGGCAGAGGACGGGTTGCACGGTCTGGAAGGCGTAAAGAGGCAGCGTTCGGTGTTTGCTGACTCGCTCGGGCGAATCTGGTTCTCCATGAATCGCGGACTTTCCGTCGTGGATCCTACTCGAGTTGCTGACAGGTCCGCTCCAGCGCGGGTTCATATCGAGGCAATTTCCGCGGACGAGAGCCCCATCGACATGCAAGGACCCGTTCGCATTTCGGCCGCGCGTCAGAGGATCGAATTCAGCTATGCGGGGTTGAGCCTTTCCAATCCCGAGCGCGTTCGATACCGCTATCGCCTCGACGGTTTCGATAAAGATTGGAGCGAACCGGTAACGGAGCGCAGCGCCGTCTACACCAATCTCAGTCCTGGTTCGTACCTCTTCCGCGTGATGGCCAGCAGCAGCCAAGGCCTGTGGAATGGCTCCGAAGCCACCTTCCCCTTTGAGGTCCAGCCCATGTGGTGGCAGACATGGTGGTTCCGTCTTTGCGCTGTTTTGGCCACGGGAGTTGCCGTTCTGGCTGTTTATCGCCTGCGGGTACGGCAGTTGGCCGCGCAAATGCAGAATCGGCTCGAAGAACGCCTGGAAGAGCGGGAGCGCATTGCCCGCGATTTACATGACACACTCCTGCAGGGATTTTTCAGCGCCGCCATGCAGTTGGATATCGCAAATGATCGCTTGCCCGCAGACTCCCCGGCCAAACCGATCGTGCAGCGCGTGATCGAGTTGATGCATCAGGTGGGCCAGCAGGGCCGGAACGCGATTCGCAGTCTCCGCTCATCGGCTCGCGGTTCCCATGATCTTGAACAAGCGCTTTCCCAGATTCGGGAAGAATTTCCCGCCCAGGAAGACGTTACGTTTCGTGTCATCGCGCAAGGCGTGCCGCGGCCTTTGAACCCGGCGGTTTGGGACGAAGTCTACCGTCTTGGCCGTGAAGCGGTGATCAATGCCTTCCGCCACTCCCGAGCGAAGAAGATTGAAGTTGAGGTCGAGTATGGAAGCCGCAACTTGGGTATCCTGGTGCGCGACGACGGATGCGGCATCGACGCTCAAGTGCTGCAAACGGGACGCGAGGGGCACTGGGGACTTTCGGGCATGCGCGAGCGGGCGGAACAGATTGGAGCAAAATTAGAAGTCTTGAGCCGTCCGGGCGCGGGAACCGAAGTTGAACTCTCCATCCCGGGCAAGGTTGCTTTCGAATCCGTTTCGTCGGATCGCTTGCCGAAGTGGCTTACCGGATTGTTCCAGGGGAAAAACGGAAGTAAATCGTCAGTGGAGTAGAGAGTGAGAAAAATGAGCGAGCAGCCACACATCCGTGTCTTCTGCGTCGACGACCATCCCCTGCTGCGTGAGGGAATCGCCACACTCATTAACAATCAGCCGGACATGGTGGTCGTGGGGCAGGCATCCACCGGTCGCGAGGCCATACAAGGTTTTCGAGAGCATCAACCGGACATTGCGCTGATGGACATCAGGCTGCCTGAGATGAGCGGGATCGACGCAGTGATTGCGATCCGGAAAGAATTCCCGGAGGCCCGGATCATCATGCTGACCACCTCGGAAGGCGATGTAGAAATTCAGCGCGCGCTGGAGGCCGGAGCGCGCGGGTACATGCTCAAGAGCATGCCTCCCAAGGAACTGGTCGAGGCAGTGCGGCAGGTGCATGCTGGGAAAAAGCGCATTCCGCCGGAGATAGCGGCGCATCTTGCGGAACATTACAGTGACGAGGCCATTACGGCCCGCGAAATCGAGGTCCTGCAGCAGATCGCCGGCGGTAACCGCAATCGCGACATCGCAGAAAAGCTCTTCATTTCAGAAGAGACGGTCAAGGTCCACATCAAGCACATCATGGAGAAGCTGGGAGCCAGTGATCGCACGCAAGCTGTTGCGATCGCGGTAAGGCGAGGAATCATCCATTTGTGAGGTATTCAGGCGCAGTAGCAGTACCTAGAAAGGGTTATGGCAAAATTCCAAGCCCTAGGGATTCTTTCCGGCATGGCAGTTGCTAGTCTTTCCTGCAGGGTCGGCTATTACGGCCCGATTTCAGGAGGCAGGACTTGCAACGGCTGTATTCCACATTTCCCGGCGGTTGGCCCGGCATGGGCCTGCTGCTGCTGCGGCTGGCGACTGGCGTAACGCTGATCACTCAGGGTTTCGCCTATCTGCCCGAGTTGCAGGAATTGAATTTTGGGACGTGGGTCGTTTGCCTGCTAGCCCTTGCGAGCGGTAGTTCGTTGCTCGTCGGGCTTCTGACCCCATTTGCGAGTGCCTTATCGGTTCTGGGTAGCCTGGGTATGACATTCTTGTGGCTACCGGCGCCGAACTACAATCTCTTCAAGGGCAACCCGTTCAGCTTCGATGTCCTCATTATGGCGATGGCCTGTGCCCTGCTTGGTCCAGGAGCGTTTTCGCTGGATGCCCACTTGTTCGGGCGCCGCAAGATTATCATCCCTCGCCCGTCTTCTTCGCACTCACCGAAAGCGTAGCTCTCTCACGTGTCTACCCTTTGCGCCAGCGTTCAAGAATGCCCGCCTTCAATTCTTTCTCCTAGTCCCTTCTGGCGCATCGGGAGCTTCTTCCGACTTACCGCATAGTGGTATTTCCGTTATACCCGGTAGCGGTACTGAAAAAGCCTTCTATGCGGTGATGCGCATTCGGCTCGAAAGCCGCATAGTTCCTCCATAAAACCGAGAAAGTGCCCAGCTTAGCTGTGATCCGTGAAAACCGCTGAGCCACAATGCAAAGGGAGATGAAATGACAAGCCTCACAAGCCCCGTAATCGGTGAGAGAAGCTCTTTCTTGACGAATGATGCGAATCAATCCCGAAGCCTTGTTCTGCACAAGCACATGAGCGAGTTCTGGTCTGGTGACCTTGGCCTTACTCTTATAACGATGTCCCTCGGCATCCTGATCTTTGTAATCACACCGCTTCGCGAGGCCGCGCTTCCGGGCCGCTTTCTGTTCCACATCATTGTGATTGCGCTGATGGTTTTCGGCGCATCGGCCGTAAACCAAAGCCGCATCACCAGGGATTTCGTAATCGCCGTTGTTTTTGCGAGTGCGACGGCGTCAATTGCCGCGCGTCTCCATCCCACTCCGTTTCTTCATCGGGCTGACAGCTTTCTTTCCACCGTCACGCTGCTTCTCTACATCCGCATTGTGTTGCTCGTGATGTTTCGCAAAGGTCCGGTGACCTGGAGCCGTATCCAGGGCGGCATCTGCGCCTACCTTCTGGTTGGCATGGCATGGGCTTCTGCCTTTCAGTTCGTTGAGCAGCTCATCCCAGGCTCTTTCCGCTTCGTGAGTGCACCGGCGGACATGGATCAACTTGCATCAAAACTTACCTATTTCAGTTTCGCTACGCTGACTACCGTCGGTAGCGACATTGCCCCGCTGCTTCCTTTTGCGCGCTCGCTTACCATGGCTGAGGCCGTCGTCGGCCAGCTTTTCCCCGCTACCCTCATCGGCGCCCTCGTGGCCATGGCGATGCAGTCCCGTGCCAAGCAGTCCTGCAGCGCATGCTCGCGATAGTGTTCACAACGCTTCACGACCTTTCGCCGGCAGTTGCTTCTGATCAACCCGATAGTGGTATCGACTTGTTTCGTCTGCAGTGGTAGCCGGGAAGCTCCTGGTTAGAGGTATCCGCTCCCATCCCCGGCAGTGGTAGCGAAAAAACCACTTATCGCGTGATGTGCGCGGTGCATTGAAAGCCGCATACTGCCACCATGGAAGCGAGAGAGTTGCACAGCCAAACGCAAGTGAGTCGAGAGGCTAGCAACGAAGATTTCTTAAGCAAGAAACGGAATTTAAACCATAAGGAGATAGCGATGAAATCAAGAATGATGAAGACGTTCTGGTCTGTACTAACCATGGTGGTGATGATTGTGAGCGTCGTCCCCCTCAACGCACAGGACACTGCGGCAGCTACCGTTCCCGTGAAGATGACGGTTACGGCGAACGTCGCCGATGGCAAACGTATGCCTGAAATCACCCAGCAGGATGTCGTCGTTAAGCAGGGCAAGGAAAGCCTGAAAGTGACCGAATGGGTTCCGGCCCAGGGAGACCGTGCTGGGCTTGATCTGTTCATCCTGATCGACGACGCGTCCGACACCAGCTTGGGGTCGCACCTCGACGATCTGCGCGCGTTCATTAACGCTCAGCCGTCGACGACTTCCGTCGGAGTCGGATACATGAGCAATGCAACGGTTCAGATCCTGCAGAATTTCACGACGGACCACGCAGCAGCAGCCAAAGCGCTGCGGTTGCCGCTAGGTACCGTGGGAGCGTACGGGAGTCCGTACCTTTCGGTGATTGACCTCATGAAACGGTGGCCTGCTAATGAGAACCGCCGCGAAGTGGTGATGGTGACGGACGGAATCGATCGCGCACGACGCGGCATTCCCGGGCTCGGATTGTCTATCAATCCCGATGTAGATACGGCGGGTGATGTCGCCATGCGGACCGGCACAATCATTCACACGATCTATAACTCCGGTGTGGGCCGCTTGCACCGTAACTACTGGGAAGCGACCAGAGGGCAGTTGGGCATCGCCAAGCTGGCGGATGTAACTGGAGGCGAATCCTTCTACCTGGGTCTGCAAACCCCAGTGAGCTTCACGCCGTACGTCGATCAGCTGCAGAATATACTTAATAACCAGTACCTGCTGACCTTCTCCGCCCACCCGGGCAAGAAGGCGGGGCTGCAATACGTAAACCTCAGCACTGAGGTCGCGGGTGTAGAGTTCGCTGCACCGGACGCGGTCTGGGTGCCGGCTGCGAAGTAAGCAGAGAGCGGGCGGATCTGCTGGATCCGCCCGCTCCATCATTTTGGAAATGAATTGAGGTAGGCGAAGAATCAAGAGCGCACTCGCAGGAGTTTGGCAAAGTCAACGCAAGGATGGCATGGGGGCGTCGTCGTTTGGAAATTCGATCGCTTCGCACGATCTCTAAAGCAATCACTAGTGGGGGGAGTCCATCGCCACATCCCTCCTGGCACGAAGCTCTAGTCGTGCAGGACAACATTGAAAAGTGAACCGTGGACTTCAACCTCACGGTTGTACCGAACGAAGCGCAACTTCCGGGAAGCTATAATACGCCCGAGTCGTGAGCGACGGGGCAGTGCGATGACTTCGAATCTACGCAGCGCTTGTGAAGAATCCTAATGTAATGATCTGCTGGTTCGCGATCTCGGGGCGGCAATCCGGAGAGGTTTTTTCTCTTCGTGATTCTGGCCGCATGGCAGCCGTAAGATATCCAGCGATTGTGAGGACCACACTCACCGTCGCGACAACAGCTACCAGCACAACCAAGGCCAGGAATGTGGGTATAGCGGCGACCGCGGACGGGCGCTTACTGGATGGTGGGACGGGGAAATTGATGGAAAACATTTTGGGTGTGGGCTTGGTTGAGATGCTCCCTGTTTTGCGGCCATTCGATTGTCGGACGCGAAGCTCGTTCGACAGTTTCGCGAGTTTCAGGGAATTCCCGACAAAGCGGGAGTCGCGATTCCGCTAAGTGTTCTTTAAATAGGAATTTGCGTTTGGTAGTTGTCTTGCATGACCGAGAACGGGTTCTGGTCAACAGGGAAGCAAAAACTTGAGCTGGAAACTAGATCGTGAAGGGCGTTCAATAAAAGGAGCGAATAAAATGACGAACAAGATTATCAAGGGGATCCTCGTTCTGTCGCTGGTTTCGGTTGCGTTTGCTGCGGATGACGTTGTGAGCGCTGTTCACGGTTTCGTGCAGAAAGTGGACTCGGGTGCGCATATCCTGGTCGTAAAGACCGCAGATGGCACCAACCGCACCTTTCACTTTGTGGGAGAGACCACAGTCCAGGGCGCCAAGGATTCATGGCATGGGATTACAAAAGGTACTGAAGTAGTAACGCACTATACGACGCGCGGGACCGAGGACACAGCAGTAGAGGTCGATCGGGTTGGCAAGGACGGCCTCAAGGCGACCAAGGGCACCATTACTTCCATTGACCGTGGCGGAAAGACACTGGCCGTCAAGGGCGCCGATGGAACCGAAAAGACATTCGATCTTACTGACCATGCCGCTGCCGACGCCGGCAAGGAAATGGCGGAGGGAACAGAAAAGGGAGCGAAGGTGACCGTCTATTACGCCGAAGAATCCGGCAGGAAAGTTGCTCACTTCTTCGAAAAGGTTTAGTCAGCGGGCAGATGTTTTTTGGTCCATCCATTGGGGAACTGTCCTGCCTCAGCTGGAAATGGAGAAAGCGTTCATCCGTTAAGATAACGGAGCGAACGTATGAAAAAAGAGCGCAATCACTACACCGCAGAAGAAAAAGTAGCCATCCTGAGGCGACACCTCTTAGACCAGGTCCCAGTTTCTGTTCTGTGTGAGGAAAAGGGGCTGCAACCCACCGTGTTTTATCGCTGGCAGAAGGAGTTCTTTGAAAACGGAGCTTCCGCCTTCCAAGCGAAGGAACGTCCCATCCGTCAGGTCGAGGAGAAGCAGAAGCGGATCGAGTTCTTGGAGAAGAAGGTACAGACCAAGGACGAAGTCCTGGCCGAACTGATGGCCGAGCACATCGCGCTAAAAAAAAGTCTTGGGGAGCTTTGACCAAGAGCTGGGTGCCGCATGATGTACGGGATCAAGTGGTGGATTTTGTCCGGCGCTGGTCGGAGAAAACCGAGATCGGCGTCGGACGATTTCCGCAGTGGGTGGGCAGGCGACCGACTTCGTACTGCTGCTGATGAGTCCCCGTTCGGCCAAGAGCATTCTGAGCAGCAAGGTCAAACTGGGAGGGGACGTCTCGGCTGCGGCGGGGCCAGTGGGACGGAACGCGTCTGCGGAAACCGATGTAACGATGCGGGCCGAGATTCTTTCCTATTCTCGCGCTCGCGGATTGTTTGCAGGAATTTCCCTCTCCGGCTCAACCCTGCGCCCTGACAATGATGCCAATAAGAACTTGTACGGGAAAGAAGTGAGCGCGCAGGACATTGTGTTCAAAGGCGCAGTACCGGCGCCGCCATCGGCTGAGTTGTTGCTAGCTGAGCTTAATAAGAAATCTCCAACCAATAAGTCGGCCAATTAGGGAGTCAGGATGTGTTTTGTGCGACAGACATATAAGTTCAGCGCGATTTTGTTGTTGATCACACTGGTAGTTTTTCCGGACTTCGGTCCGCTTCTTTCGGCGCAGACAACGGTCCCGACACCGCAAGAACTAGATCAGTTGCTGGCTCCGGTCGCTCTTTATCCCGATTCCCTGCTGTCGCAGATCACTACGGCCTCGACAAATCCGCAGGAAATCTTGGATGTGAATTCCTGGTTGCAGCAGCACCCCGGTCTGACGGGCACCGCGCTGACCGATACGGCTCAGAGTCAGGGATTCGATCCTGCATTTATCGCCCTGGTGAATTTCCCTCAAGTGCTGGAGATGATGGCGGAGCACATCGACGATTACGCCGCCATCGGAGAGGCGTTCACGGCTGATCAGGGAGCTGTGACGGAGTCAATTCAGCGATTGAGGGCTCAGGCCTATGCCGCTGGTGCGCTTCGCAGCAATGCGCAGCCAAGGAGCTGGCCGTTTATGAACTGTTCCGGGCGAAGCGTACTTAATGAAGATTCCGTTCCTGCTGGACATCACCAACGACAAAAGACAAATCACAGTGCCTAACGGACGTGCACTGGAAATCCTGCCTCAGCAGCTGCAACTGAAGCAGACAAGACCCGGCGAAACATGGCTGGCCTTCCCCGTGGATGAAAAATGATACAACCCTTTAGCTGCCGATGCGCCTGTTTATCTCCTCTCGAACAGCTTTCCGTTTGAGGATCTTAGCAGTCGCGAACGGGCTGGCTTCGGCCGGACCGGTTTCGGGAAGGGCGATCCTCGGAGATCCAATCGTTCATCCGAACCCCGTTTCCCTTGCTCCACTCCATCCCTAGCCTGTTGAGAACTGTGGAAAACACGCGTGTGACCTGCGACGACAAACAGGGTATGGCGGTTGGGGTCGGGCGGGACGCCTCGATCCCGATACCGTCTAGCCACTGAGGGCAAAGCGGTAATGGGGGAGTTGTTGCAGCGCTGCTTCTATCTACCCAATAGTGGTATCTCCTCGTGCCGCCCGCGGTGGTATCCCCTTTCATCCCCAGCAGTGGTAGCGAAAAAACCTCTTATCGCGTGATGTGCGCTCTGCTGTGAAACCTGCATAGTACCGACATGGAAGCGAGAGAGTTGCACAGCCGAGACGGAATTGAGTCGAGCAGCGTAGCAACAGAGATTTGATAAGCAAGAGACGAAATTTAAACCATAAGGAGTTGAAATGAAAAACACAGTGTGTCTTGCTCTCATAGTTCTCGCGGTACTTCCGGCTGCGGCGCAAAAACCGGCGAGTGCAAACTGCTCGACAAACGGAGATGCCGTAGCGGCCTTGGGCGAGGACTATGCCGCTCGGGTCGATGGGTTGCTTCGGGAAGTTCATGCCAGCTTGCAGAAAATTTCCGAACGAATGGAAACGGGAGAACTTACGCCCGAACAAGCGCGGGAATTGAAACTTGCGGCGACGCGGGACATGATCTCGCGCCTGGACACAATCTCGGCGGTTTACGATGCGCGGCTTGACTCGAAGAACAAGATTTGCACCGACACAGAGTCGGGCGCGGGAAATGCCTCGGCGGCGAGTAGCGCCGGGCATGCCGGGACTGGCACGGTCAGCGTCGAGGAACTCAAGCGCGAGATGGCCGGTGCGGCTGCAGTGCCGAGCGCTGAGGGGCTGCTCGATGAATGTGATTGAGCGATTGAGCATGTGCTCTCGCGGTCGAAAGTTGCCGGCGTGACCGATTTCCTTAGCGTTCCGGGCGATTTTATCGGATCGAACTGGTTTGGAAGTTAGGATTGGTTCGCGAGTTGCGTTACTGATCTCTGAGCGACGCAGGCAACTGATAAGTCGCGTGATGAAATTGGAGGATGTCATGAAGAAAATAAACATGGCGCTGAGCGTGGTTATTTTTGCTCTCATTTCGCTGATTCTTGGCAACACGGCGTTGGCCGAGATGCCCCCGGACAACGTGCAAGGAGACTGGACGATTTACTCCACCAGCCTCCAGAACGGCGAGACGATCGTGAAGCACGTCCAAATCGCACAATATGGCAACAGGATCACCGGATACTTTGAAGGCCCGGATCAGTCTGGCCCGATTCAAGGGCGGGTAAATGAACATCACATCGTATTCAGTACTGTAACCCGGACCGTTATTACGTTTCGAGGACAGATCTATGGTGACGACATGTCGGGCCTGTATGGAATTCATGGCAAGCACGCGCCGTGGCAAGCTGTACGTCCGGCAACGGCTGTGGCGCCAGCCCCACCAAGCACTGGGGCGGTCTACCAATCGCAGCCAGTATTGGCGCCTCCAGTAGAACAGACGGTCTATCAAGCTCCAGCGCCGGCTACCGCATTCGCACCTCAACCTGCGGCACAGCCTGAGGGGCAGCCGGCGACGAACTACTCGACGCAAGGCGCGTCGCAAGGCACGTCGGAGCAAGGCACCTCGGGGCCAGAGCCGGCACCTCTGTCCTCGGATCAATTGGACTCGCTGGTTGCTCCCATCGCTCTGTATCCCGATGCGTTGGTGGCACAGGTGCTCGCAGCCGCGACGAATCCAGACCAGATCGCATACGCCGACGACTGGCTGGCGCAGAACAGAAATCTGACGGGCGCGGCTCTGGCGCAAGCTGTAGACCAGCAATCCTGGGACCCCAGTGTCAAGGCGTTGACGCAGTTTCCTTCTGTGCTGGATAACCTGGCGCATAATCTCTCCTGGACCTCGAACCTCGGGCAGGCATTCGCCAATCAACAGGCCGATGTGATGGCGGCAGTGCAAGCGATGCGCTCCAAGGCGCAAGCGGCAGGGACGCTCCAATCCAATTCGCAGATCACGGTCACGCAGCCAACGCCCACGACGATCGTGATTCAACCGGCGAACCCGCAGGTTGTCTACGTTCCGCAATACAACCCGGCCGTGGTTTACGGCGCGCCCGTGGTCGTGCCGCTCTACGTGCCTCCACCGCTGCCGGTAGCTTCTGTTGGTCTTTACTTTGGAACGGGTATTTCGATTGGCGCCGCGTTTGGAGGCGGCGGGTGGAGTGGAGGCTTCGGTTGGGGCTGGCACGCGTGGAATGTCAACTGGGGCAGCGGATGGGGTGGTGGCGGCGGTTCAACCACGATCATCTACAACCACAACACCTACATCAACAACCATACCTGGAACAACAACAACTACAACGGCTATCACCCCTGGGGAGGTGGAGCGGCCGGATCGCAAAATCATGCCTGGTATGGCGCCAACGGCACTTTTCACCCCGACGGTAACTACAAGCCGGGCGAAGACACCCACTATGGCCCCAACGGCGGTTATCACCCGAATGGGTATTTCGGCCCTGACGGCGGCTTTCATCCTGACAAAGGCACGGGGCCGAGCAATACGCCTAACGGTGGAAACAACGGGAATCATGGGCTGATTGGTGGCAATGGTGGAGTGCAGCGCACTGGCGCGGTTTCGAACAATGGTAGCGGTCAACTCCTCAGTCAGAACCGTAACGAAGAAAACCATTTCGCAGGAGCAGAGCAGAACCGCTCCCGCTTCAGCGGAGATGGCGCGACCAATCGCATGGAAAGCAACCGGGGCCGTGGAAGCATGGCGGGACGGAGTCCTCAGCCGCGTATGGCAAGAGAACATGCACCCGCTGAACACCGCTCTTTCGGCGGCGGCGGACGCCGTCGCTAATGGGCCTGAAAAATACGGTCATTCAATAAGGGAAAAAGGCAGATCAGAACTTTCAAAAGGAGATTGAAAATGGAATCGAATCCAAAGAAAACGACGAAGAAGCGGAAGCAGGTTGCAATCGGAGTGCTGGCGCTCGCCGCCTTAGTGCTCGTGACGCTACGACTCGAGACAGAGAATTCGGCGCGAGCCTGGAACACCCAGATTACGTTTCAGTCACCGGCCGATGCCGGGGCCGCGCTGGCCAAGGCGGCGAAGAGCGGCGATGAAGCCGCGCTTGTGGAAATCCTGGGCATTGACACGAAGGTCCTCCTGAGCGCGGGAGACAAAGAAGCAGACAAGGCCACGTTAGAGAATTTTGCGTCAAAGTACGAGAAGATGAATCGTTGGGTCGACATGACCGACGGCAGTCGCGTGCTCTTCATTGGAGCGGACAACTTCGCTTTCCCGGTGCCGCTTGCGGAAAATGCGTCCGGGCAGTGGTACTTCGATGGTGTTGCCGGGGCGGAGGAAGTCCGGGCCCGTGACATCGGGCGCAACGAGCTGTTAGCGATCGACGCCTGCGCCGCGCTCGCCACCGCACAGGAGATTTACTTTAGCGACGGTGGCGCTTCGGCTGAATACGCGCAGCGCATCATCAGCAGTGCGGGCAAACAGGATGGACTCTATTGGCCTGCGTCGGAACAGCAAGGTGCGAGCTCGCTTGCTAGTCTCAGCGAATTCCCCAAGTCGTCGCTCGCGTCGCTCACTGCGGATCAGCCTCTGGTGATCGATGGCTACGCACTGCGCATACTCACTGCTCAAGGTGACGACACCCCCGGCGGCGCAAAGAGCTACATCGTGAATGGAAAGATGACCGGCGGCTTCGCCATTCTGGCAACACCCGTTAGGTACGCAGAAACCGGCATCACGACCTTCATGACGAACCAGGATGGAGTGGTCTACGAGCGCGATTTGGGCCCGGATACGGCGAAGATCGCGGCATCGATTCAGGAATTCAATCCGTCCGACGATTGGTCGCCGGTTCAGTAAATGAAGACCGCCGACATGCAAAAAGCAGACACGAGCTTTTCTATGCGTGCTAAACGGCTAGTTGCGAGATTGTTCACCCGGCATCGCATCGAGATTCTGATGTGGGCACTCGTGGTTGAGATGCTGGCCTCGCCGCTCGCGGATTCTCATCCTCGCGCCCAGCGCTCTGCTCGGACTCGCGGTGCTGTCGATCGTGGTATCCGCTATCGACTGCATGGCAAACGCTAGCGTTGCACGTCGCCTCGTGCTTCCGGTTGCTGCCTTCTGGATGATCACAAGGATCATTGAAGCCTTCGGCGATCGCAGCACGCCATACGCGAACCTATCTCCCGTTGTGGGCTTGGTGTTCTCGTGCTTGATCCTGTGGGCTATCTTCGAGCATTTCCAGACACCCTCCCGCAACCAACGAGGCATGATCGCAGTAGCATTCATCAGCTATCTCGTGATAGCTACTGCTTTTCCCCAGGTTTACTGGATCCTGAATCGTTTCGTCGACCACGCATTCAACCAGGTGATCCCCTACACCCAGAGCGGAACGTTTCTGTATTTCAGCATGGTTACCCTGACCAGCGTAGGTTTGGAGCGATCGTGCCCGTAAATTCTTATGTGCGGAACATTGCGGCGCTTGAAAGTATGTCCGGCATCTTTTTCGTAGCGGTCGTGGTCGCACGTCTGGTATCGAGCCAAAGCCACAAGCCAACGGAGCGAAGCCGTTTTTTCGCTCACGAAGCGAATGGTTCCGAAGGGGATTCCAAGTGCGGCTGTAAATGTGATGTGACCTTCGAAGTGCGCTCCTCGTCTTAGAGCAGGTTCATCGAACTTCCCAGGAAGGTCCGCGCAGAAGTTGCTTGTAAAAGCTAAGTGCCGAGGCTGCGCTGGCCATACATGCGACAAATATGATGTCCTGGCATCCGAGTTCAGAAGACGGAATGCAAATTTAATTGGTGTAGAACCGACGCTTGTCAATCTTCAGCGCCCTGATTTTCGAATCCAGCGTCGACGGTGGCATGCCAAGCTTGGAGGCCGCACCGGCAGGACCAGAAACCCGACCCTTGCATTGAGACAGGGCCGCCTCGATGAGGTCTTTTTCCTGCGAACTCATCTCCTGCGGCAACGGCCGGCAAAGAAAAGAGTGGGCGGAAAGCCAACTGTCATCAACCGAAAAATTCTCAGTGTCACAAAGAATCACGGAACGCTCGATGATATTCTGCAGCTCGCGAATGTTGCCCGGCCAGGAATAGGATTCAAGCTGGCTCATGCTCTTCTTTTCGATGTGCCGGATGTGTTTTCCCGTCTTGTGGGCGTAACGATTAATAAAGTATTCGACCAGCAACCGAATGTCCTCCCTGCGTTCGCGCAGGGGAGGAATTTCCAACGGGAAGACGTTGATGCGGTAGTAGAGATCGCTGCGGAAGGTGCCGGCCTCAATGGCAGCCGGCAAGTCGCGATGGGTGGCGGCGATCACTCGAACATTGGTACGCATGGTCTGGTTGCTGCCGACTCGCTGAAATTCCTTTTCTTGCAAAACGCGCAAGAGGGCGATCTGCGTCTCGGCCGGAAGCTCTCCGATTTCATCCAGGAAGAGCGTGCCTCCTTCGGCCAGCTCGAAGCGGCCAATGCGGCGCTGCATAGCTCCGGTGAAAGCCCCTTTCTCGTGTCCGAACAGTTCGGATGCGATCAAGTCTCGCGGGATCGCAGCGCAGTTTACGCTCACCAAAGGGCGACCCGAGCGATCGGAGCGCTTGTGAATGGCGCGGGCGATCAACTCTTTGCCGGTGCCAGTTTCGCCCGTGATGAGAACGGTGGAATCGGTTCGTGCGACTTTGTTGACGCGCGCCAGCACCGCGTGCAAACGGGGCGACGTGCCAACAATCTCTTCGAACATGGCCATCACGTCGATCTCCCCCCGCAGCGCCGAATTCTCCCGTTGAGCTTGCTCCTTCGATCCCTTATGGTCATCGATGTCGATCCGGGTGCCGCACCAGCGGACAATCCGGCCCTTCTCGTCGCGCAAGGGAAAAATTTGTTGCAAGAACCAGCGGTATTGTCCACTCTTGCTGCGAACGCGGGCCTCAGCTTCGATGGATATCCCGTGTGCTATGGCGTCCCGGTATGCTCCCAAAAGTGTGTCGAAATCCTCGGGATGGATGATGGCGCGGAGCCGCTCCGTTGGCGTGACGACGTCAATCCGTCCGAGGTACTCGCGCGCCGCAAGATTGACAAAGGACAGGGTCGCATTCGGCTCGAGGATGAACATGTGCTGCGGTACAGCATCCATGATCTGTTCGATGTGGCGGGCGGCCAAAGGGACAGCCGCATCCCGGGTCATCAAATTGTCGAGAATCTGGAAATCCAGGATTGGCAGCGGCGACCGATCAGAGTGCGTCACCCCAAATGCCCGCATCTCTCCTCCAGAAATCGAAGCCGTTTCAACGTCGGAAACTAAGTAGCTCATCGCAATTCTCCACAACAAGGGAATGTTCGTGCTTGCTGGAGGTACTATGCGGCCTGTCCGAGAGGAAGCGCATCTGGAGATAAGGGGTTTTTTCGGTAACGCTGCAGGATGTTTAGGGCATACCACTTTCGGGGTACGCAGGAGGATATGTTCGGGAAAAGAGTTTCAGCGTTTTAGGCCATCGCGACGCTTGTCCCGCCCGTTGTTGATGGCACTTCATGGTGCGGGCCTGTCTGCGCCCTCTATCTCGCGAATCTTCGAAAAATTTCGATAGAGTCGGGAGCTTCGGTGGACCCAAGTAGACCTGTTTTCAACGAGTTGAGGTTGGCACAGTGGTTGCATTGTCAACGGCTGACGTAGTTCATAAAAACTAAGGAGAAAATCAATGACAGAATTAACCAACAAGATCAGCGGGGCGATAGCGGAGTTGACAGAAATCCACAGTGCTCGTGTTCACGAAAATGACATGGTATTGGGCAATTTTGAAGGCTCCGGCTACAACCTCACGTATATGAAGGCGAACGACAGGAACGTTGCTCACCATCACGAAACCTACGATGCAACCTTGTGCTTCATCTCGGGTACGGGCAAAGTTCTGGTTAACGACGCCTTTTTGGAATACGGCAAAGGTTCGTGGTTCAAGGTCCCGCGCCGGACCAAGCATCAAATACTTCCTGATACAAATACTTTGATGCTGACTGTCCAAAATCCGGCA
>Ga0208937_1000660_pt1 | contig 22853 bp, 19 predicted proteins | sample June2015DPH_11_5_FD_184705 | JGI IMG/M metagenome (GOLD analysis project Ga0208937, IMG submission 184705) | Peatland microbial communities from SPRUCE experiment site at the Marcell Experimental Forest, Minnesota, USA - June2015DPH_11_40... | ecosystem: Environmental > Terrestrial > Soil >...
ACGGCATAGGCAGTATCGCGGCGAAGCGCGCTGCCGATGGTGATCGGCAACAGAATAAGAGAGAGTTGCGCCACCGCGACCCGCGGCCGGCTGGAGTTGCGCGCTGTAACCCCAGCCGTATACCCGACCGAGGTCGCATTCAGCAGGAGATGGCTGACTGGATCGTCGGTGAACGCGAAGACGACGAAGCACGCGCCGCCCAGGCATGCTGCGTAGACCGAGGCGCCGATTTCGTACCATCGTTCCCAGCGGCGCAGCGCGGCGGCATCGCCGCCGATGGTCGGTTTGTGCTTACGGTAATCGAGCGTGATGACCACGCGCACGGTGGCAATCGCCACCATACTAACCGCGAGGACCGTCAACCAGGCGTTGCCGGTGCGCCAGGCCGTGACCCCGCAGACCGCCGCTGACGCGGCGCCACCAATCACGAACGACGCCAGCGGCGCATACAGATCATCGATCAGAGCAGCAAAAACATCCGTCGGCGGCCGCTCCACTGACGTGGTGCTGGCCGATAACCGCAGACATCTTAACAGGTCCATACGTGCAACCCGGCGTAAGAACCGATGGGCGCATCCAAATCAGAAAAGTCTAAACATTACCTTCAAATAATCGGCAAAGTGCTTCGGATACGTACAAATACCTAGGTGGGTCGTATCGGGTCGCCGCCTCAGCTCGTTGGAAGCCGCGGTGAGCCTGCCTAGTGTGTTTGCTATCCGGCATGGGGCTGACCTCTACCCGACAGGCAGAGACAGCATCACACCGCAGTCAGCTTCGGGTCAGTCTAGGCCGAGTATTTTTCTCCTCGCCTTCGCCTGCTCGACCAGAAACCGCGACAGCCGCTGGCGCACCGCGGCGGCTTGTTCCGCCGTCCAAGGGCGCAAGCCTTCGCCGCTTTTCATCCCGAGCTTTCCGGCCTTGACCTTCTCGCGCAGGAAAGGATGCGGGCCTGCCGTACAGTCGAGGTCCGCATAAAGCACCTCGGCGATGTCGAGGGTGAGATCCAAGCCGATCAGGTCGCACTGCTCCAGCGGCCCGAGCACGGCCAGACGCGTGCCGAAACCTTCCTTGACCACGGTATCGACCGTTTCGGCGTCGCACACCCCGGCGGCGACCAGCGCGATCGCCTCGCGCTTCATCGCGTGCTGCAGCCGGTTGCCGACGAAGCCGGGAATGTCACGATGCACATGGACCGGGACTTTTCCGGCTTGGCGGAGAAGTTCCATGGTCTTGCGCACGGCCTCGGTGCTGGTCTTTTCATTCTCGATGACTTCGACCAGGGGAATGAGATGCGGTGGATTCCAGAAATGCGTGCCGAGGACGCGGTCGCGACGCTTGAGATTGCGGCCGATGTCGGTCGAGGGGATCGCCGAACTGTTGCTGGCGAGGATTGTCTCCGGCGCGACCGCGTCTTCAAGCTCGGCAAAAATACGTTGCTTGAGCGGAAGCCGCTCCGGTGCCGCTTCGAACACAAAGGCGGCGCCGTCAACGGCAGGCGCCAACCGATCGTGCACCGCGATCCATTGCAGGACCGCCGGATCATCAGCAAAAAGATCGACGATCGCTTGCAGCCGTTGCGGCAGCGAGGCTCGGGTATCCGCCGCCGGCTCAAATAACCCCACTTGGTGCCCCGCCGCGGCGAGAAGGTAAGCAATGCCGTGGCCCATCAAGCCGCCGCCGACAACGGCGATTTTCTGCTCATGCATGTGCGCCTCGATGCCCAGTGAGAGGAACCACAAATGACCTTAAACCCGGTGCTCGTATCGAAATGCTCGCTCCATCGCTTGCTGCCGCCGGGGTGCCGGCAGGCGGGGGGCGGTAATTGGGCGATCGTTAATGACGGTATTTTTTCCGCTAACCAGCCGCAAATCGTGATGTTGCAGCCGGCGCATCGCGCCGGTATCAATACGCGCCTTTTCGCGCCGGCCCGCAACCATCGCGGCGACCGGCGCGCTTGCCGTAGAAGAGCGCGAACGATTGCCATGGCCCGTCTCGTCATGAAGTTCGGCGGTACCTCGGTCGCCGACATCGACCGCATCCGCAACGTCGCGCGCCACGTCAAGCGCGAGGTCGATGCCGGCCACGACGTCGCCGTCGTCGTCTCAGCCATGGCGGGCACCACCGATCGACTCGTCGCCTGGTGCGCAGCGGCCCTGCAGAAGCGGCACATATTCGACGCCCGGGAATACGACGCCGTGGTCGCGACCGGCGAACAGGTGACCGCCGGCCTGCTCGCCATCACGCTGCAGGACATGGACATCAACGCGCGCTCCTGGCAGGGCTGGCAGCTGCCGATCCTGACTTCAAACGTGCATGCCTCGGCACGCATCCTCGACATCAACGGCGCCGAGATCATCCGGCGTTTCGGCGAACGCAAGGAGGTCGCCGTCATCGCCGGATTCCAGGGCCTGCACAAGGAGACCGGGCGCATCACTACGCTCGGCCGCGGCGGGTCCGATACCTCGGCGGTGGCGGTGGCGGCCGCCATCCGCGCCGACCGCTGCGACATCTACACCGACGTCGACGGCGTCTATACCAGCGATCCGCGCGTCGTGCCGCACGCCCACCGGCTTGAAAAGATCGCATTCGAGGAAATGCTGGAGCTGGCCTCGCTCGGCGCCAAGGTGATGCAGGTGCGCTCGGTCGAGCTCGGCATGGTGCACAATGTGCGTATTTTCGTGCGCTCGAGCTTCGATCGGCCCGAAGATATCGACCCGCACGGCAGCCCGCCCGGGACGCTTATTTGCGACGAGGAGGAGATCGTGGAACAGCAAGTGGTCACCGGCATCGCCTTCTCCCGCGACGAGGCGCAAATCTCCATTCGCCAAGTCCAGGACAAGCCCGGCGTCGCCGCGGCGATTTTCGGTCCGCTGGCCGAAGCCAGCATCAACGTCGACATGATCGTGCAGAACGTCTCGGCCGACGGCAAGACCACCGACCTGACGTTCACAGTGCCGGCCGGCGACTATCAGCGCGCCCTCGATGTCATCGCCAAGGCCAAACAGGCCATCGGTTATGCCCGGCTCGACGGCGCCACCGACGTCGCCAAGATCTCCGTCATCGGCATCGGCATGCGTAGCCACGCCGGCGTTGCCGCGCAGGCGTTCCGGGCGCTCGCCGAGCGCGCCGTCAATATCCGCGCCATCACCACCTCGGAGATCAAGTTTTCCCTGCTGATCGACGCCGCGTTTACCGAACTGGCGGTCCGCACGCTGCACTCGCTCTACGGCCTCGACCAGGCGAAGCCGTAATCCGCAGCCTTACGCTGCGGCGCACAAAACCGGGCGCCGTCATATCCTTTTCTTTGGCTTGCAGTTTGCATGCGGCATTCGATATAGCCTTCAGGGTGATCGCCGCGGGCCCGGCCCAGGCGAATTCCTCTTCGATAGGGCCGGCACGACGCGGGCGGCGTTCCGGTCCCGGCAAAGCCCGAGGGACCTCACGCCATGCGCGGCGCGCTCGGCGGTCCGCGCGTGCTGTTGCGCCGACTCCGCGAAGTCATGGCGGAGCCGGTCAGCGCGCAGGAACGCCTCGACAAGATCGTGGTGCTGATCGCCGCAAACATGGTTGCGGAGGTCTGCTCCGTCTATGTGCTGCGCGTCGATTCCACGCTCGAACTCTACGCCACCGAGGGCCTCAATCGCGACGCCGTGCACCACACCGTGATGCGCGCGGACGAGGGCCTGGTCGGCCTGGTCGCGAGCCAGGCGAGCGCCATCAACCTGTCCAACGCGCAGGCGCATCCGGCCTATTCCTACCGGCCGGAAACCGGCGAGGAAATCTACCACTCCTTCCTCGGCGTGCCGGTTTTGCGCGCCGGCAACACGCTCGGCGTGCTGGTGGTGCAGAACCGCGCCCGGCGCACCTATTCGGAGGAGGAAGTCGAGGCGCTGCAGACCACGGCGATGGTGCTCGCGGAGATGATCGCCTCCGGCGAGCTGTCGGCGTTGGCGCCTCCCGGTGCCGAGCCGGCCGCGCGGCGGTCGCTCCACCTCAAGGGCAAGGCGCTCAGCGAAGGCATCGCGCTCGGTCATGTGGTGCTGCACGAGCCGCGCGTCGTCGTCACCAATTTCATCGCCGACGATATCCCGAAGGAATTGAAGCACCTCGAATCGGCGGTCGAGACGTTGCGTACCCATCTCGACGAACTGCTCGAGCACGGCGACGTGGTGGAGGGTGGCGAGCATCGCGACGTGCTCGAAGCCTACCGCATGTTCGCCTACGACCGCGGCTGGGTTCACAAGCTCGAAGAAGCGGTGATGACGGGGCTCACCGCCGAGGCCGCGGTCGAACGCGTGCAGTCGGATACCCGCGCCCGCATGCTGCGCCAGACCGATCCGTTCCTGCGTGAGCGGCTGCACGACCTCGACGACCTCGCCAACCGGCTGATGCGTCAGCTCACCGGCCGCGATCACGCGCCGTCGCGCGAGAACCTGCCGGAGAATGCCATTCTGGTCGCCCGCTCGATGGGGCCGGCGGCGTTGCTCGATTACGACCGCAAACGGTTGCGCGGTCTGGTGCTGGAGGAAGGCGGACCGCATTCGCATGTCGCCATCGTGGCGCGCGCACTCGGCATTCCGGCGGTCGGCGACATCGACAACGCCACCGGCATCGTCGATCCGGGCGATGCCATCATCGTTGACGGCTCGGCCGGCGATCTGCAGGTCCGGCCGTTGCCCGACATGGAGGCCGCCTATGCCGAGCGGGTACGGCTGCGGGCGCGGCGGCAGCAACAATATCAGGCGCTGCGCGACAAGCCGTGCGTGACCAAGGACGGCGAAAAGGTGACGTTGCTGATCAACGCCGGCTTGACCGTCGACCTGCCGCACATCGCCGATACCGGCGCCGCCGGCATCGGCCTGTTCCGCACCGAGCTGCAATTCATGGTGGCGCCGAATTTCCCGCGCTCGAGCGAACAATACGCGCTCTACCGCACCGTGCTCGATGCCGCCGGCGACAAGCCGGTGACCTTCCGCACGCTCGATATCGGCGGCGACAAGGTGCTGCCGTACATGCGCAACATTGAGGAGGAGAATCCGGCGCTCGGCTGGCGAGCGATCCGGCTCGGGCTCGATCGGCCCGCTTTATTGCGCACGCAGCTCCGGGCGCTGCTGCGCGCCGCCGGCGGCCGCGCGCTGAAAATCATGTTTCCGATGATCGCCACCGTCGGCGAATTCGATCAGGCGAAGGAGCTGGTCGAGCGCGAGCTCACGCACCTGCGCCGCCATGGCCACAAGCTGCCGGCTCAGGTCGAGGTCGGCAGCATGGTCGAGGTCCCCGCGCTGCTTTATCAGCTCGACGAATTGCTCGAGCACGCCGATTTCCTCTCGGTCGGCTCGAACGACCTCGTGCAATTCCTCTACGCCGTCGATCGCGGCAATCCGCGGGTGTCCGGCCGCTTCGATCCGCTGTCGGCGCCGGTGTTGCGCGCGCTCAAATACATTGCCGACAAAGGCCGCGCGCATGGCAAGCCGGTAACGCTGTGCGGGGAGCTGGCCTCGCAGCCGATCGGCGCGCTGGCGCTGGTCGCCATCGGCTACCGCGCGCTTTCGGTCACCCCCTCGGCGGTAGGACCGGTCAAGGCGATGCTGCTCGACCTCGATTGCCGCAAGACGGCTGCGTTTCTCTGCTCACTGGTCGAGAAATCGAGCGGCGGCGTGCAAATTCGCGCCCAGCTCGAAAAATTCGCCGCCGATCACGGATTGCAAATGTAGCCAATGGACGGGCATCTTGGCCGGGCTTGTCGCGGCCATCCACGCCTTCTATTTATTGCATAGAACCCATGCTCCCCGATCAGAAACTTAACGCGCTTGTCGTCCGCCATTCGGCGCTCGAACGCGATCTTGCCGCCGCGCTGCCGCCCGAGACCTATGTGAAGTTGTCGCGTGAATTCGCCGAGCTAGCGCCGGTGGTCGAGGCAGTAAAATCCTATCGCGCAGCGCAACGCGAGCTCGACGGGGTCGAGAGTCTGATCGAAGACCCTTCAACCGACGCCGAAATGCGCTCCATCGCCGAGGCGGAACGGCCGCAGCTCGAGGCGCGGCGTGCGGCGCTCGAACAGCAATTGCGCCTGGCGCTCATCCCCAAGGACGCGATGGACGAGCGCAACGTCATTCTCGAAATCCGCGCCGGCACCGGCGGCGACGAGGCGTCGTTGTTTGCCGGCGATCTGTTTCGCATGTACGAGCGCTACGCGGCCAAGCAGGGCTGGAAAGTCGAAATCATGACCGCCAGCGAAGGCTCGATGGGCGGCTACAAGGAGATCATCGCCGAAATCCGCGGCCGCGGTGCCTTCGCCAAGCTCAAGTTCGAATCCGGCGTGCACCGCGTTCAGCGCGTGCCCGACACAGAAGCCTCCGGCCGCATTCATACCTCGACCGCAACGGTCGCCGTGCTGCCGGAGGCGCAAGAAGTCGACGCTCCGATCAACGAATCCGATCTTCGCATTGACACGCTGCGCGCCGGCGGCGCCGGCGGCCAGCACGTCAACAAGACCGAATCGGCGGTGCGCGTGACCCACATTCCGTCCGGCATTGTGGTCATGATGCAGGAAGACCGCTCGCAGCACCGCAATCGTGCCAAGGCGCTCGCGGTGCTGCGCACGCGGCTCTACGATTTCGAACGGCAGAAGCTGGAAGCCGCGCGCGCCGCCGAGCGCCGCGGCCAGGTCGGTACCGGCGATCGCTCCGAACGCATCCGCACCTATAATTTCCCGCAAGGCCGCGTGTCGGATCACCGCATCAATCTGACGCTCTACAAGCTGCCGCAGATCCTCGAGGGCGAGGCACTAGGCGAGATCATCGGCGCGCTCTCCGCCGAGCACCAGGCGGCGCTGCTGGCGGCTGAGGACGGCGGCGGATGACGCCGCGCGCAGCCAACGCCCTCGCGCGCCCTGACAGCGCCGGTGCCATCACCGTGGCCGAAGCGCGGCGCGCGTTGGCGCAAAAATTTCGCGTTGCCGGCCTCGATTCGCCCGACCTCGACGCCCGCATCCTCGTCGGACACGCGCTTGGGCTTGATCATGCCGCGCTCGCCGCGGCCGGCGCCCGCGCACTTGACGCCGCAGAGCGAGCGGCGATCACTGCCCTCGCGACGCGGCGGCTTAAGCGCGAGCCGGTCGCACGCATCGTCGGCCGCAAGGAATTCTGGAGCTTGCCGTTGCGCGTCGATGCCGCGACGCTGGTGCCGCGGCCTGAAACCGAAACGGTGGTCGAGGCGGCGCTCGCCGCCATCGATTCGCACGGCCCGCGCGCGGGTGTCGGGCGGATCGCCGATCTCGGCACCGGCTCGGGCGCGCTCCTTCTGGCACTACTCACGGAACTGCCCAACGCGACCGGGATCGGCACCGATACCAACCTCGAAGCCCTTGCGCTCGCGCGCGACAACGCGCGGCGGCTGGGACTTTCCCGCGCGCAATTTATCGCCTGCGATATGGCCGCAGCGCTCGGCGGACCCTTCGACCTGATCGTCTCCAATCCGCCTTACATCGCCTCCGGCGCCATCGCCGCACTCGCACCGGAGGTGCGCGATTTCGACCCACGCCCGGCGCTGGACGGCGGACCCGACGGTCTCGACTTCTATCGGGCGATCGCGGCCAGCGTGCCGGCGCTGCTCCGGCCCGGCGGGGCGCTTGTCGTCGAACTTGGCGCCCGCCAGGCCGAAGCCGTTGCCGCCTTGTTTTCGGCGGTGGGGCTTGCACCCTCACCGCCCTACCCCGATGTAGGGGGTGTGCCTCGTGCCCTGCTGGCGAGAAGGGCCGCGGCGGTGACGGCATGAGCGTGGAGCATTGACCCCCGGCAAAAAAGCGGGAAAAAAGCTCTTGGAATATCAGCCGGAACCGACTAGTTTGCTCGCACGGAATCGGCCCGAGACGATAACGCCGCGCCGCCTTGAACGCCTAGAGCGTCCCTCGCAGAGGTTGGCAGCGCAGGCCTAGTGAAGCGAAAGCCGGGATAGCGAAAGCCGAATCGGACGGCAGACGGGATCGCCACATTCAGACCGAGAAGTCATCGGTTCGGCGCGCATTGGTGAATGTCGCGCATAACGAGGGGCTCGCAGTGCGGCGAAACCGCCGATGATGGCTGCGTGGCAAAGGGTTTGCGGGTCAACAGTACGCCGCGCGGCGGCGAAGGCCGCTGGCGTTGCAGCCTCGAAGCGGGATGCGCAAAGAAAGATCGCCCAGGTTAATGCGTCTGATTGGATTGATATTCAGCAAGGTAAAACGGCGGCATCCGTGCCGTCGTAAATAAGGGGGTTGGCGAACAGCAACCATGAGAAACGGTCAGAACAAGCGCATGCGGGGTCGCAACCGCAAAGGTGGCCATCATCAGAATCCATTGTCGCGCATGTACGAGTCCAACGGACCGGACGTGAAAATTCGGGGAACGGCTTCTCACGTCGCGGAAAAATACGTTCAGCTGGCCCGAGATGCGCAAAGTTCCGGAGACCCGGTTGCCGCCGAAAACTATTATCAGCACGCGGAGCATTACTTCCGCCTGATCGCGGCCGCGCAAGAACAGTTTCGCCAGAGTCAGCCCTACTACCAGCAATCGGGCGAGCCGCGCGGCAATGTTCCCGACGACGGCTACGACGACGACAACGAACAGCCTTCCATCGGCGGCGAACCGTTTGCACCGCGCGAGCCGCAGCCGTTCTATCAGCGCGAGCAACACCACCCGCAGGCACAGCCGCAGCCCGCGCAACCGCGGCCGCAACAGCTGCCGCCGCCCAGCGAGGAAGACGTTGAGCGGCTGCCGTCGTTCATCACCGGCGGCCAGTCGCAACAGCAGGCGGCGCAGCAGCAGCCGCAACAAGGTCAAAGGCCCAATGGGCCGAACGGCTACGACGGTTCGCCGGACCGGTTTCCGCTGCACCGCCGGCGGCGCCGGCATCGCGGCCCGCGCGATCACGCCATGCCGAGCGAGGGCGATGGGCCGATGCCCACCGGTCCGCGTCCAATCGAGGACTAAGCACCGTCATTCCGGGACGCGGTACGCCGCGAGCCCGGAATCCAAAATCACGAAACGTAAAGCACAGCTCTTCGGTGCCAATCCTGCACTGGCTGTAGTAGGGATTCCGGGCTTGGCCGTTGCCATCCGCAATAACGGCGCTCAGCCGCCGCGCGGCGCCTTCGCCAGCCGGACCAGCAACCAGATCGGCACGACGATCACGGCGCCGAGCAGGAAATAGCGCCACAGCCAGCGCACGGCGTCAAAGCCCATACTCCAAACGTGCCAAATGAGCCGACGGACCGATTCGATGATGTTCCACGGATCGAGGCCGATCGCGGCGAGGATCACGCCCACCAGGATCGACAGCAGGACGAGCCGCCCGACCACCGCCAAGGGCGGACCGCCGAAGAAGCGCTGAACAAAGTCGTGGGCTTGATCTTGGGCCATCGCCATCTCCGCTGGCGCCACTTAGCTAAGTTGCCGCATCCCGCGCAAGCGGAACGGCCCGACCGAGCAGCGCCACGGCCGTTGCCTCGGCTTCGCAAGTGGCGCTAAGTTGCCTGCGTCCCAAGCGGATTTGCGACGCTCCGAGGAAAATTCATGGCCAAGATCGAGGACCGCGCGCCGGCGTCGAAGGCGAGCCTCAACGACGACATCGGCGAAGAAAAGCGGCTCGCCATGTATCGCACCCAGGTCGAGATCCGCGAGGCCGAGCAGCGCGCCTTCGATCTGTTCCTGCAGAACCTGGTCAAGGGCACCAGCCATCTTTCCCTCGGCCAGGAGGCGGTGGCCGCCGGCTTTGCCGCCGCCATGCGTCCGGGCGATCTCTCCTTCTGCACCTACCGCGGTCATGCGCATACGCTCGCGCGCGGGGTGCCGATCGTAAAGGTGCTCGGCGAGCTGATGCAGCGCGACATCGGGCTGATGCGCGGCAAGGGCGGCTCGATGCACCTGACCTCGGTCGAGCACGGCGTGATGGGATCCTATGCGATCATCGGCGCGCATCTGCCGATCGCCTGCGGCGCCGCCTGGCGCGCGCAATACAAAGGGCAGAAGGACGTGTCGGTCTGCTTCTTCGGCGACGGCACGACGAATATCGGCGCCTTCCACGAGGCCTTGAACTTCGCCGCGGTGTGGAAGCTGCCGGTGGTCTTCGTCTGCGAGAACAATCTCTACATGGAATATACGCCGATCGGCGACGTGACCGCGGTGCCGCATCCGGCCGCCGATCGCGCCGCCAGCTACGGCCTGCCGCGCATCATCGTCGACGGCAACGACGCCGACGTGGTTTACCGCACCGCGCTCGCCGCCTATGACAAGGCGCGCGCCGGCGGCGGTCCGTCGCTGATCGAATGCCTGACCTATCGCCATAGCGGGCATTCGCGCGCCGATCCGGCGAAATACCGGCCCGAAGGCGAACTCGACAAGTGGAAGGAGCGCGATCCGATCAAAATCTATCGCGAGCGGCTCAAACAATTCGGCATCGACGAAGAGGTCATCCTCGGCATCGAGACCGACGTCAAGCGGCGCGTCGATGAGGCGACCGAACAGTGCAAGGCGGCCCCGCCGCCGCCATCCGAGCTTCTCACCGCCGATGTCTACGCCAACGGAGGCTTCGCATGGCGGAACTGACCTACCGCGACGCCGTCATCCGCGGCATCGCTCAGGAAATGGCCCGAGATCCCGATGTCGTGTTCCTCGGCGAGGACGTCGGCAAGCCCGGCGGCGTGTTCAAGGCGACGGTCGGATTGTTCGAGCAGTTCGGGCCGGTGCGGGTGCGCGATACGCCGATCTCCGAGCAGGCGATCCTCGGCGCCGCCATGGGCGCGGCGATGACCGGATTAAAGCCGATTGCGGAAATCATGTTCTCGGATTTCTTCGCGGTGTGCTTCGACTACATCGCCAACGAGTTCGCCAAGACCCGTTACATGACAAATGGACAGGTCAAAATTCCGCTGGTCGTGCGCACCGGTAACGGCGGCGGCGTGCGCTTCGGCGCGCAGCATTCGCAGAGCGTCGAGAACTGGTGCATGATGATTCCCGGCCTCAAGGTGGTGGCGCCGTCGACCCCGCGCGACGTGATCGGGCTGATGGCGGCGGCGGTGCGCGATCCCGATCCGGTGATCTTCTTCGAGCACAAGGCGCTTTATCCGACCAAGGGCGAGGTACCGGACGGGGAGATCGTCGACACGCTAGGCACGGCGAACATCGTGCGGCCGGGCAAGGACGCCACCATTCTGGCGCTGGCCTTGATGGTGCCGCGCGCGCTCGAAGCGGCGGAAAAGCTCAAAAGCCAGCACGGCATCGACTGCGAAGTCGTCGATGTGCGCTCGCTGGTGCCGCTCGACACCCAGACCATCCTCGGCTCGGTCGCGCGCACGCACCGGCTGTTCACCGTCGAGGAAAATCCCCGGCTGTGCGGCTGGGGCGCCGAGCTCGTATCCATCGTCGCCGACGAGGCGTTCTACGATCTCGACGGCCCGCCGGTGCGGATCACGACTCCGCACATCCCGCTGCCGGCAGCCGATACTCTGGAAGACATCGCGCTGCCGAGCGCCGACCGCATCGCCGAGCGGGTGCGGAAGTCATTGGAGAGCTAGATATTGACAATCGTCATTGCCGGATTTGACGCGGCAATCCATCGAGCAAAGACGCATGGATGCCCGTGTCGAGCCCCGGCGTGACAAAGAAAGAAGGTGTGCCATGTACGACAATCTTCTCGCCAACGTCCCGACCGATCTGTGGATCGGCGGCAAATGGCGTAAATCCTCCGACGGCGGCCGCTTCGACGTCATCGATCCGGCCACTGAGAACAAAGTCGCCTCGGTCGCCAGCGCCACGGTCGAGGACGCCAAGGCTGCGCTCGATGCGGCGAGCGCCGCCTTTCCCGGCTGGGCCGGCAAGAAGCCGCGCGAGCGCGCCGAGATCCTGCGCAAGTCGTTCGAGCTGATCATGCGCGACGCCGAACGGCTGGCCAAGCTCATCACCATCGAGAACGGCAAGGCGTTGTCGGATTCGCGCGGCGAGGTCGCCTACGCCGCCGAATTCTTCCGCTGGTTCGCCGAGGAAGCGGTACGCAACATCGGACAAAACTCCGTCGCACCAGCCTCGGGCGCGCGCATGTTGGTGCACCATAAGCCGGCCGGCATCGCGGTGCTGGTGACGCCGTGGAATTTCCCGGCCGCGATGGCGACGCGCAAGATCGGGCCGGCGCTTGCCGCCGGCTGCACGGTCGTACTGAAGCCCGCTTCCGATACGCCGCTCACCATGCTCGCTCTGATGCCGATCCTGGAGGAAGCCGGCGTGCCGGCTGGCGTCGTCAACGTCGTTCCCTCGCGCTCCTCCGGCAAGGTGGTGAGCGCGATGCTGCACGATCCGCGCGTGCGCGTCGTGTCGTTTACCGGCTCGACCGAGGTCGGCAAAAAACTCCTGCATGAAGCCGCCGACAATGTGCTGAGGCCGGCGATGGAGCTCGGCGGCAATGCGCCCTTCATCGTCTTCGACGACGCCGACATCGACGCCGCGATCGACGGCGCCATGATCGCCAAGATGCGCAACATGGGCGAGGCCTGCACGGCCGCCAACCGCTTCTACGTGCACGAGAAGGTGCACGACGAATTCGCCAAAAAGCTCACGGCCAAGATGGCGGGGCTGAAAATGGGCAACGGCCTCGACGACGGCGTCGCGCTCGGGCCGCTGGTCAACAAGGACGGTCGCGACAAGGTGATCGAGCTGGTCGACGACGCGGTGAAGAAAGGCGCCAAGGTGCTCACCGGCGGCAAGACACCCGGCGGGCCCGGCTTCTTCTACCCGGCCACCGTGCTGACCAACGTGTCCAAAGACGCCAAAATGCTCAACGAGGAGATCTTCGGACCGGTGGCGTCGCTGCAGAGCTTCAAGTCCGAGGACGAGGTGATCACCCGCGCCAACGACACCGAATACGGGCTCGTGGCCTACCTCTACACCAAGGATTTGAGCCGCGGCTTGCGCGTCTCTGAAAAGCTCGACTACGGCATGATCGGATTGAACCGCGGCCTCGTCTCCGATCCCGCCGCGCCATTCGGCGGCACGAAGCAGTCCGGCCTCGGCCGCGAAGGCGCCCATGAGGGGTTGATGGAATTTTTGGAGACGCAGTACATCTCGGTGAGCTGGTGAATTGCGGCCGTTGGGACTTTGGATGAACATCCTCATGCCGCAGCTCGGCGAGACGGTGGCCGAGGGCAAGATCACCAAGTGGTTCAAGTCGGCCGGCGACACGGTCAAGCCGGGCGATAATCTGTTCGAGATCGAGACCGACAAGACCTCGATGGAGGTGCCGGCGACGGAAGCCGGCATCTTGCGCGAAATCCGCGTGCTGGAAGGCGAGGTGGTGCCGGTCGGCGCGATCGTCGGCGTCATCGGCGATGCGGCCGGCGCTACCGCGAGCGCGCCGTCCAGGCCTGCACCGGCAACACCCGCCGCGCGCGCTGCGATCCCGCCCGCTGCGGACCGCGCAGCGCCGCCGCCGTCCAAAGCGCCGCAGCAACCAATCAAGCTCGATCCGTTCTTCGAAGTGCGCACGCCCGACCGCAATTTCGGTTCGGCGCGGCTGCCGGGCGGCGTGACGGTCACGCCGCTGGCGCGGCGGCTCGCCGCCGAAGCTGGCATCGATCTGTCGCGGCTGCGCGGCTCCGGCCCGCACGGCCGCATCGTCGCGAACGATGTCGAGAACGCACCGCGACCATCGGCGCCGCAGGCTCCGCCCGTCCCGATAGCAGACGGACGCACGGCCGAAGAGATCAAGGCGCTCTACGACCCGGGGAGCTACGAGGAAATGACGCTCGACGGTATGCGCCGCACCATCGCGGCGCGGCTTCTGCAGGCCAAGCAGTCCGTCCCGCATTTCTATCTGACCGCCGACATCGCGATCGACCGCCTCAAGGCGCTGCGCGCTGAGGCGAATGAAGCTGCCCCGAAGGATCGCGACAGCAATCCCGCGTTCAAGCTCTCGCTCAACGACTTCATCATCCGCGCGCTGGCGCTGGCGCTGCAACGCGTGCCGGCGGCGAATGCGGTGTGGGCCGGCGACCGCATTTTGCGTTTCCGTCATTCCGATATCGGCGTTGCGGTTGCGTTCGATGGCGGCCTCATCGTCCCAGTGATCCGGAGCGCCGAAACGAAAACGCTCGGCGCGATATCGAGCGAAATGAAGGAGCTCGCGGCGCGCGCCAGAGAAAAAAAGCTTCAGCCCCGCGAATACCAGGGCGGCGCGTCGGCGGTCTCCAACCTCGGCATGTACGGCGTGCGCGAATTCACCGCCATCATCAACCCGCCGCATGCCACGATTCTCGCGGTCGGCGCCGCGCGCCGGCAGGCGGTCGAGATGGCGGACGGCGGCGTTATCTTCGTCAGCATGCTGACGGCGACGCTGTCGTGCGACCATCGCGTGGTTGACGGTGCGCTCGGCGCCGCGCTTTTGGCCGCCGTCAAGGCGCTCATCGAAGCCCCCGTGACCATGCTGGTTTAGTTTGGCGGAGTTGCGCGTGAGTTATCGGCTCTATGAAGCGCCGTTCGCCGTGCTGTGGCTGGCGTGGCTCGCCTACTGGATTGTCGCCGCAAGCAACGTCAAAGCCGTCAGGCGCCGGGAAGCTTTCGCCACGCGCTTTGGCCACGTTGCGCTATCGGTGCTGGCTGCTGCGCTGTTGGCATTTCCAGATCGGCGCTTGCCTTGGCTCGACGAGCGTTTTCTGCCGCCGACTATGGCCGCCTATTGGCTCGGCTTGCTCATGCTCGCCGTCGGCATCGCCTTTGCCGTGTGGGCGCGCCACTATCTTGGCCGCAACTGGAGCGGCACGGTCACCGTCAAGCAGAATCACGAGCTTATTCGCAGCGGCCCTTACCGCCTGGTCCGTCACCCGATCTATACCGGCTTGCTGTTGGCGATCCTGGGAACCGCCGTCGCCTTCGGCGAGTGGCGCGGCTTGCTGGCCTTCGCATTGCTTACTGGTTCGCTGTTGCTCAAACTGCGCGTCGAAGAGCGCTTCATGAGCGAAAGCTTTCCCAAAGAATATGCTCGCTATCGGGCGGAAGTGCCGGCCTTGATCCCTTGCATCGGCCGCGTCCGCGCGACCAACAATGTCTCGGGCTGAACGTTGCAGGAGAGAATCATTGCCGGACCAACGAACTGACGTGCTGCTGGCCGGGCCGTCGCGGCCCGTCATTACCAGAGGGCTCGCGGGTTTTACCGTGCACAACCTGCCGGCCGCCGATCGCGACGCATTGCTCGCTTTCGTTGGCCATGTGCGCGCCATGGCGGTCACGGCGATGGTGCCGGTCGACGACGCCTTGCTCTCGCGCCTGCCGCATCTCGACATCATCGCCAGCTTTGGCGTCGGTTACGACCATATCGACGCCCACGCCGCCGCCCGGCGCGGCGTGATCGTCACCAACACGCCCGATGTGCTCACCGAGGAGGTCGCCGATACCGCGCTCGGGCTGCTGCTGTGCACGGTGCGCGAGTTGCCGCAGGCCGAACGGCATCTGCGCGCCGGCAAATGGCGCGAGCGACACTATCCCTTGAGCCGGGCGACGCTCCGCAACCGCACCGTCGGCCTGGTCGGCATGGGCCGCATCGGCGCCGCCATCGCGCGGCGGCTTGAAGCGTTCGGCGTGCCGGTCGTCTATCATGCGCGCCAGCCGCGGCAGGGGGTTCCCTACCGCCATTATCCCAGTCTTATCGACATGGCGCGTGCCGTCGATGTTCTCATGGTCATCGTTCCCGGCGGCGCGGCGACGCGGAATATGATCAACGCCGAAGTGCTGGCGGCGCTCGGCCCCGAGGGTATTCTCATTAACGTGGCGCGCGGCTCGGTGGTCGACGAGCCGGCTTTGGTCGAGGCGCTCAAGGAGCGAAAGATCATGGCTGCCGGGCTTGACGTATTCGCCAACGAGCCGGAGGTGCCCGCGGAATTGCTGACGATGGAGAATGTCGTGCTGTTGCCGCATGTCGGCTCGGGATCCCTCTTCACCCGCGAGAAGATGGATCAGCTCGTCGTCGACAACATCCTCGCTTGGGCTGCGGGAAAACCGCCGCTGACGCCGGTGGCCGAGACGCCCTGGCGGGCGTGGCAGTAACTCACTCCGCGGCGAGGCGGACTTCCGGCGCGGCGGCGCGCACGTCGGCGTCGACGTGCTCCTCGAACTGCACGAAGTTCTTCTGGAACATGGCAACCAGCTTGCGCGCGGTCTGGTCGAACTCGGCTTTGTTCTGCCAGGTCTTCTGCGGATAGAGCAGGTGCGGCTCGACGCCGGCGAGCTGGGTCGGCACGGCAAAGCCGAAATACGGATCGGTGCGGAATTTAACGTTCTTGATCGAGCCATCGAGCACGGCGCCGAGCAAGGTGCGCGTCACCTTGATCGGCATGCGGCGGCCGACGCCGTAGATGCCGCCGGTCCACCCGGTATTGACGAGCCAGCAATCGACACTGTGCACGCTGATCAGTTCACGCAGCAGGTTGCCGTATACCGAAGGATGGCGCGGCAGGAACGGCGCGCCGAAACAGGTGGAGAATTCCGGCTGCACGCCGACCAGGCCCTTCTCGGTGCCGGCGACCTTGGCGGTGTAGCCGGAAAGAAAATGATACATCGCCTGTGCCGGCGTCAGCTTGGCGATCGGCGGGATGACGCCGAAAGCATCGGCGGTCAGGAGTACGATGTTGCGCGGCTGTCCGGCGCGGCCGGTCCGCGAAGCGTTCGGGATGTATTCCAGCGGATAAGCGGCGCGCGTGTTTTCCGTCTTCGAGTCGTCATCAAAGTCGCAGCGGCGCGTATCGGGTTCGAACACCACGTTCTCGAGCACGGTGCCGAAGCGCTGCGTCGCGGCGTAGATTTCCGGCTCTGCCTCGGCGGAGAGCCTGATGCACTTGGCATAGCAGCCGCCCTCGAAATTGAACACGCCCTGCGGACCCCAGCCGTGCTCGTCGTCACCGATCAGTGTGCGCTTGGGATCGGCCGACAGGGTCGTCTTGCCGGTGCCGGAGAGGCCGAAGAACAGCGCAACGTCGCCCCCAGGCCCGACATTCGCCGAGCAGTGCATCGGCATCACGCTCTCGGCCGGCAGATAGTAGTTCAGCGTGGTAAACACCGATTTCTTCATCTCGCCGGCGTATGAGGTACCGCCGATCAGGATGATGCGACGGCTGAAGTCGATCGCGATAACGGTCTCGCTGCGCACGCCGTGGCGCTTGGGATCGGCCTTGAATGAGGGCAGACAGAGAATGGTGAAATCGGGCACGTAGTGCGCAAGCTCGGCGCGCTCCGGTCTGATCAGCAACGCGCGGATGAACATCGAGTGCCAGGCGAGCTCGTTATAGACGCGAGTCTTGATGCGGTATCTCGGATTGGCGCCGCCGTAGAGGTCCTGGGCGAACAAGGTTTTACCGTCGGCATGGGCAATAAAATCGTCGAACAGCAACTGGAATTTTTCAGGCGCGAGGCGGCCATTCTTCTCCCACCACACGGCTTTTTCGGTCTGTCCATCGGCGACGACGAATTTGTCCTTGGGGCTGCGGCCGGTATGCGCGCCGGTCTCGGCGCAGAACGCACCGCCCTGAACGAGGCAGCCTTCGCGGTTGGCGATCGCGTGCTCGACTAAAGCTGTGTCAAGCAAATTCCAGTGCACGGCGGCGAGGTTTTTAAAGCCGAATTTTTCGGCGCCATGCGCGCCATTCCGCAGACCGCTTTCCTTCACGCTTGCCTCCGCAACTCGTCCGGCGTGCCGCCACCGTGTGACGCCGAATTCGCCCACCTGCTGCGGGCGTGCGACCCTATATCGGGCATCCTAGCATCTGCCAAGATGGACTCCCACCTCGAGGCTAATCGGACAAGAACGCATACGTTCCCGCGTTGCGGCGCAACAAACAACGGCATTTATCAAACGCTTGATCGAGCGGCAGCGACCGTACCCCGGTGCGCCTATTGGGCCCGCGCCTTGGCAGCCAAATCCACCACCACTTTTCGCAACTGCGCGGCGGTGGTGACGCGCTCCGGGAACGGCAAGCGCAGCGTGGCGTCGCCCAGCGCCAGATCGAGCCCCTCAGGGTCGAGGCCGGTCAGCCGCCATGGCCTATCTTCGGCGCCGCATAGCTTGACCGCGTAGAGCCGTACGGGTTCGGCATGGTCCGCATTCATGTGCGCGATCGCGTCCGCTTCTGCTTCGATCAAATCCTCAGCGCCGGTGATGTCCGTTATCACCTCGTCAGCTTTGAAATCTGCCGCGCGGCCGAACCCGGCATTCAGATGGGCGGACACGACGGCAAGCCGCCAGAACGAAAAATCGCCAAAGCCGGCGTAAAGCTCGGATTTCGGGTGGCGGGCAAGGAACCGGCGCCGAACGCGAGGTTCCTCGCGATCCTCGCGTCCGATCGGTGCAAAAGTGCCGAGCACTGTCAGCCGCGGATAGGCGAGCGGGTCGCCCTTGCCCGCGGCTGCGAGCAGCAGCGAGGCGCGGCCGTCGATCTCGAGATTGGCGGTGTGGGTGGAAAGCCGGGAGACCAGGATGAGCGGAGAGCCGTCGGTATCGGTGGCGACGTTAACCAGCGAGGCGAACGGATGGCCGCTGTGACGGTCGATAGTCCCAAGTGCGCCGGCCCGCGTCGTCCGCAACAGCGCCTTGGCGACCGATTTGGCGTCGAAGTCCGCCGCCGGCGCGTTTTCGGGCAGGCGATTCGGCATGAACCCCGGTAAAGCGGCCGCATCGTCGGCTTTTGCCATTTGTTTTCTCCGGTTGCGCCTCTGTCGCAGTAATTGCCCCGATTTTGCCTTGTCTGGTCACACTTCCGCCCCTACATGGGTTTTCAAAGGCTTAGGGGCCGGGGCAGATAACGCTTGCGGCCGATTCATGCTAGAAGGCCGCCATGCCGACAATCGCTCTCGTCGATGACGACCGCAATATCCTGACCTCGGTGTCCATCGCGCTCGAGGCCGAAGGCTATCGCATCACGACGTACACGGACGGTGCCTCCGCACTTGACGGCTTCAAGACGGCCCTGCCGGACCTCGCCATTCTCGATATCAAGATGCCGCGCATGGATGGCATGGAGACGTTGCGGCGGCTGCGGCAGAAGTCGGACCTGCCGGTGATCTTCCTGACCTCGAAGGACGAGGAGATCGACGAATTGTTCGGCCTGAAAATGGGGGCCGATGACTTCATCCGCAAACCGTTTTCCCAGCGTCTTCTGGTCGAGCGGGTAAAGGCTGTTCTGCGCCGCGCCGCGCCGAAGGACGGCGCCGCGCCGAAGGAAGCCGACAGCAAGGTTTTGGAGCGCGGACTGCTGCGCATGGACCCGGAACGACACACCTGCACCTGGAAGAACGAGCCGGTGACGCTCACGGTCACCGAGTTTCTCATCCTGCAGGCGCTGGCCGGCCGCCCGGGGGTGGTGAAAAGCCGCAACGCATTGATGGATGCGGCCTACGACGACCAGGTGTATGTAGACGACCGAACCATCGACAGTCACATCAAGCGGTTGCGCAAAAAGTTCAAGGCAAGCGACGTGGAATTCGATATGATCGAGACGCTTTACGGCGTCGGCTATCGGTTCAAGGAAGTCTAAGCGCTGGTTGTGCGCAACAGGCCATGGACTGCCGAGTCTTGGACCACCGATCCAAGCGCTGAGCCAGGGCCGCTGACTGGGACGGCTGGCGTGCGGTAGTAATGGCGTCCATGCCCGCGAGAAGCGGGGCATGATCGGAACTCCGGCAGACCACGTGCTCGATCGAACCGCAGAAATCGCAGGGGCCGCCACGGAGACCCACGCTTCGACCCAGGTCGAGGGCCCGATCGAGGCCGCCGCCATCGATGAGGCCCCGCCTGTGCGGCCCCACGGTCTCGCCAGGATCGGCGGCTGGCTGCAGCGCGCCTGGCAGTTCTTCATCGCCCAGAGCTTCTCCAGCCTGACCCGGCGCATCGTCTCGCTCAACGTCGCCGGGCTTCTCGCGCTGTCCATCGGCATTATCTTTCTTTCCCAGTTCCGCGCCGGCCTGATCGACGCGCGCGTTCAGAGCCTGTTGGTGCAGGGACAAATCATCGCCGGCGCGATTGCCGCCTCGGCGACCGTCGAAACCGATTCATCGATCACCCTTGACCCGGATAAACTGCTCGGGCTGCAGCCGGGCGAAAGCTACGGACCGTCCGAAGAAGCGCTTTACGGCATCAATTTTCCGATCAATCCGGAGCGCGTCGCTCCGGTGCTGCGGCGCCTTGTATCGCCGACCAAGACGCGCGCGCGCATCTATGATCGCGACGGCGTGCTCTTGGTCGACAGCCGCAATCTGTTCGGCCGCGGCGACGTATTGCGCTTCGACTTGCCGCCGCCCAACGCCGAAAAGCCGGGTCTTTTCGAACGCGCCTTCATTGCCGTGCGTCGATGGCTCGGCCGCGGCGATCTGCCGCTTTATCGCGAGCTCGGCGCCGGCAACGGGCGGGGTTATCCCGAGGTGGCGCAGGCCTTGAATGGCCAGAATGCCAGCATGGTGCGCATTAATGACCGCGGCGACGTGATCGTTTCGGTCGCGGTGCCGGTGCAGCGCTTCCGCGCCGTGCGCGGCGCGCTCATGCTGTCGACCCAGGGCGCGGATATCGACGACATGGTGGAGGCCGAGCGGCTCGCCATCCTGAAAGTCTTTCTTGTTGCCGCCGCCGTGACCATCGTGCTCTCGATCCTGTTGGCCGGAACGATCGCCGAACCGGTGCGGCGGCTGGCGGACGCGGCCGAGAGCGTGCGCCGGCGAATCCGGTCGCGTGTCGAAATCCCGGATTTTACCCGCCGGCGCGACGAGATCGGGCATCTGTCGGGCACGCTGCGCGACATGACCAACGCGCTCTATAGCCGCATCGAAGCGATCGAAAGCTTTGCGGCCGATGTCTCGCACGAACTGAAAAATCCGCTAACGTCACTGCGTTCGGCGGTCGAGACGCTGCCGGTCGCCAAGACCGACGAGAGCCGGGCGCGGCTGCTTGCCATCATCCAGCACGACGTCAAACGGCTCGACCGCCTGATCTCCGACATTTCCGACGCGAGCCGCCTCGATGCCGAGCTACAGCGCCAGGAGACTGCGCCGGTCGACCTCGCGAAGCTCCTGAGTACGCTGGTTGCAGTTGCCAACGAGGTCAAACGCGACGACGGCGTCAAAGTCACGCTCCGCTTCGAAGGCGGCGGGATGCGCACATTCCAGGCGCCCGGCCATGATTCCCGCCTCGGCCAGGTCGTCGACAATCTGATCGAGAACGCGCGCTCCTTCGCCCCGTCGGGCGGCACGGTGCGCATCACCTGCCGGCGGCACAAGAGCAACATCGAAATCTGCGTCGATGACGACGGCCCGGGCGTGCGGCCCGACGCGCTGGAGAAGGTGTTCGAGCGTTTCTACACCGATCGGCCGCATCAGGGCTTTGGCCAGAATTCCGGCCTCGGCCTTTCCATTTCCAAGCAGATCGTCGAGGCCCACGGCGGCGCGATCTGGGTCGAGAATCGGATCGGTATGCCGGGCGCGGACGGAACACCGACCGTGCTCGGCGCACGCTTTATCGTGCGCCTCCCGGCGATGTGATGGCGGCAGGATCGACGACCATCCACGCTTCCGCCGTGCTGGTGGGTGCGCGCGCGGTAGTGATCCGCGGGCCGTCGGCATCCGGGAAATCGCGGCTGGCGCTCGAACTGATCGAAGCGGCCCGCGCCGGCGTCTTGCTCTTCGCGCGACTGGTCGCCGACGATCGCGTCCATCTTGAAATTGCCGGCGGCCGTTTGCTGGCGCGCCCCGCCGCGGCGCTGGCGGGCCTGATCGAAGTGCGCGGCGTCGGGCTGCTGCGGATGGCTCATGAGCCCAGTGCGGTTGTCGGGTTCGTCGTCGACCTCGCCGCGGCGGATGCCACACGCTTGCCGGAACCCGACAAGCGCAAGGCCGACATCGACGGTATTTTAGTACCGCGACTTGCTGTCGCACCCGGCGCGGCGGCCTTGCCGCTCGTCCTCGCCTTCATCAAGTCATCCCAAGAAAGCTGGATTTAAGCGTTCCATCCGTGCCGATTCCGACCTCCTCCCGGTTTTCAGATTGCAACAGGCCCCCTCAGAGTTGGTTGGAAATTGGTAACCTTAACGCCAGTAAACTTACCCTGTCGTCCCGCTGCCGTGGCCGGGTTCACTTCGGGTCGTGGCGGTGTCGGGCATTCGACTTTGCGCTACCGCAATGCAACATCCCCCCGAATCCGCCGAGAATGCCTCTTGCGCTTGGGCTTCGGATGGTCAACATGAGCACCCTTTCGTGCGGTGCAACCGGGACGCGCCCGCGGGGACTTTCATGATTGGTGTTGTGCTGGTGACCCACGGGCGGCTGGCTGTCGAGTTCCGCGCAGCCTTGGAGCACGTCGTCGGGCCGCAGGGTCAGATCGAGGCGGTCACCATCGGTCCTGACGATGACGTCGAGGAGCGCCGCAAGGACATCATCGAAGCGGTGAAACGCGTCGACAGCGGCGACGGCGTCGCCATCCTGACCGACATGTTCGGCGGCACGCCGTCGAACCTCGCCATCTCGGTCATGAGCCGGCCCAAGGTCGAAGTGCTCGCCGGTATCAATCTGCCGATGCTGGTCAAGCTCGCCAAGGTCCGCGACGAGTGTCCGCTGGCGGAGGCGGTCGCCGCCGCCCAGGACGCCGGGCGCAAATATGTGACCATCGCGAGCCGGGTACTGACTGGAAAATGAGCGCACCGGCGCAGCGCAGCGACGAATGTGGGCCCGAGCAGCCGTTCCGCGACGGCGCCATCGTCCGCCAGCTGGCCATCTGCAATCGCAAGGGACTCCACGCGCGGGCGTCGGCCAAGTTCGTGCAAACGGTGGAAAAGTTCGACGCCGACGTGCGCGTCATGCGCT
>Ga0208937_1000661_pt1 | contig 22794 bp, 21 predicted proteins | sample June2015DPH_11_5_FD_184705 | JGI IMG/M metagenome (GOLD analysis project Ga0208937, IMG submission 184705) | Peatland microbial communities from SPRUCE experiment site at the Marcell Experimental Forest, Minnesota, USA - June2015DPH_11_40... | ecosystem: Environmental > Terrestrial > Soil >...
GTTTGGCTACCGCCCTGGATAAGGCGTTCGAGAATATCGATTGCATGATCGCGATCCTGTGCTGTCAGGCAAAGAATCGCTTTTATGAATCAACTCAACGCCTTATCCAACCGCGTCGAGTACTATGGGACGTAAGTTCATCGATTGTCGTGAATACCCGAGCGAAATGAATTGTACACTCGCGCTGAGTGCCGATAACGAAGACGAACTCTTGGAAACGGCGGTGCAACACGCGATCACTGTGCATGGGCACGAGGACACGCCGGATTTACGTACCATGATCCGAACTGCGATGAGGGATGGAACGCCGCCGGTCGAGGCACCGCGGCGGGCGGCCTAGGCGTCGTCCGGCCGGATGTCTGTTGAAGGCGCCTGAAAGGCGCTTTCTTCTCGTGCGGTGGCGTCATTTTGGCCGGGATCAGCTTTCCGGGTACACCGAGCTTTCCGAGCTTTCCGAGCCTTCGCGGACGATAGCGGAGCAATCAGCGGGCGTTCGCGCCGCATCAGCGAAAAGGGGCAGATCATGACTGCGTTCAATGCCGTGCGTTTCAAGGTGAAGGCGGGGCGCGAACAGCAATTCCTCGACGCTCACAACAAGGTTGCATTCGCGTGGCCTGGGCTTAGGCACGTCAATGTCATTAAAACCGGCGAGCATACCTTCTGCGTCATCGCTGAATGGACCGACATGGATGCGATTGTCAACGCACGTGACAGAATGATCGCGACGCTCGACTCGTTCCGTGACACCCTTGAAGACCTTGGCGGCGAGCTCGGCGTCACCGACCCGGTTTCAGGCCCAGTGGTGAAGACGCTGAAGTAAGGCAGCCGCCAGCAGCGTCATCAAGGCGATCGCAATAGGTCGAGCGCGCCGACGAGGTGGTTGAATAAGTCCGGCTTTTGTTGCGGCGCATATAGTCGAAAATGGCCCGTGCGTCACTTAATGCGATGCAGCGATATGTCCGCAGTTGGGGTCAAAGCGGACTCGAAATCGATGGCCTCATTCGATCGTAAATGACCCATTTGAGACAGCCGGTCAGTATTGCTACCGCCGGGCGATCATATTTACGGTCTTTAACGTCATCACAACCTCCTCGGCCTGATTGAAAACTTCGATAAATGAAGTAACTACGCCGCGATCCGGCTTGGATTTTGACGGCGTAGCTTTGAGAACGGTCACGCGTACTGACAGGCGGTCGCCCGGTCGCACGGGCTTAATCCAGCGCAACTCGTCGAGACCAGGGGAGCCAAGGCTCGCGACGTGGGTCAGATAGTGCTCGACACAAAGCCGCATCGTCAGCCCAGCGGTATGCCAGCCGCTAGCGATGAGGCCGCCGAACGACGTCTGTTTGGCTGCCTCTGGGTCCATGTGAAAGCGCTGCGGATCAAACCGCTTCGCGAAGGCAATGATCTCATCCGCTTCGACCGCGATGCTGCCGAAGGTATGAACGTCGCCTTCGACATAGTCCTCGAAGTAGCGATCGTTGATGGGGTGCGAAAAAGCCATGAGTGGTCTTGGGCCGGAATTTCCCGGATACCTCCAACTAGCACAATTCTTTGAGATTCATTGAGGTCCTGCTCGCGCGTGTCAATCGACGGCTGCGCTACTGGCACTCATACGAAGTGCCGCTACGTCAGCTCTGATGGTCGCTATTGGGGTTGAAGCGGACATGTACGAGCCTGGGGCTTGACCATCTCAGTCGAGAATGACCCATCTCGAACGTTTGCTGCGAAACTTGGTGCAACGCAGCAGCCGAACCAGGTTTCGTCGCATGCCTGGATTGCTTCGTCACCTTACTCCTCGCAATGATGGCGGTCTTGGACTAACCTAGCAGCCGGGAAAATGGGGGGCGCCATGTCGGGCTACATGCAAAACTTCGATCTCACCAATGAATTCAATATCCTGCGATTGATTTGTGGGCTGTTCTTCATCCCGCACATCTACGCGAAATTCTACGTTCCAGAGGCGCTGGGATTCTTCAAGGCTGCAAAGTTCAATCCGCCGAAGACGTGGATGTACATCTCCTGCGTCATCGAAGTTTTCATCACGATCGGACTTATCTTCGCAATCTATACGTTCATTGCAGGCGTTCTTGGCTTCGTTCACCTTCTCGTCGCGTCCGCCGCGATTTGGAGAGTCACCAAGGGCAAGTGGCTGTGGAACATCGGCGGTTACGAGTATTGCCTTTTCTGGGCGATCTGCTGTTTGATCGTCGCAATGCACTATCGCGCCGACTTCACCTGGATGTGATCGAGTCGAGGCATTCGGCGTTCACAGTGAGGGTAGAGACGATCAAAGCTAGCGTCATCGCACTTAGCTGGTGGGGCACGCAGTTAAAAGCTTTTTGGTGCCAGAGATCGAGCGCGGCGCGTGCCTATGACGACTCAGGCAGCCCGCGTCTAAAACTGCTCGTAGAAACCAAGCTTACGCTGCATCGGCGCATCGTCGACCATGAACAAAAAGGACATTTTAGGAGAATTGTTGCGGATTTGAATGTTCGCGTGGGTAGGAACGGCCATGGTGTCCGCTTCGCCCCACGTCATTTCGACGCCGTCGACAATAGCATCGCCGCCACCTTCAATAACGTGAAACACCGATGATGCGGAGCGCCGGCGGGGGGCGAAAGTTTCAGCAGGGCGGAGTGCGAGCGCCGAAACGCCCAATGTCGGGAGGCATTCGCGACCGGTTTCGGGGTTCACGTAGGCGAGGTGCGCCGTCTGATCCCGCCCGCAATTGGCGACAACAGCCAACAGAGCCTCGCGGACCTCGGACCACGGGAAGCGTTTCAGCGGATATTTGCTCGATCTGTTTTCTAGCGCGCTGTACGGCAGCAAGCCTGAGCGCCGGTAGGCGGTTTGGGAACGATCCGGTGTGTTGGACGACATTTGGGAAGCACCCTCGATGCAATACGAGGCTTCGACCGAATAAATCAGCGGCAGATCAAGAGCATCGAGCCACACGACCGGCCCCTTGCCCGAGTGACCATGTTCATGCCACCGGCCGGAGGGGGTCAAGATCAGATCGCCCTTATCCATCGGGAGCTTTTCGCCCTCTACCATGGTGAACCCGCCCTCGCCCTCGACAACAAACCGGATTGCGCTCGGCGAGTGCTTGTGGTTCGGTGCGGTCTCGCCGGGCTTGATCAATTGCAGGCCGAGATAAATGGTCGGCGTCGCACGAGCTGTGGCGGGATCGAGCGTGGGGTTCGCCAGAATAAGAACGCGCCGCTCGGCCTTTTCGATGGGCGTAAGGTCGCCCGCCTGCAGCAACAAAGGTCGCACTTCATTGTAACGCCAGATGGTAGGAGCGCATTTTCGCTCCGGCATGCCGTAGGGGAGAAAGCTGCGCAACGCCGGCCATAACGGGACAAGGTTGGCCTTCGACAAGGTATCGCGGTAGAGTTTCGGTAGGTCGTCCAATGTCCCGAGCGCAGACGTAGACATATTCAATCCCCTTCGAGGATTCCGATTATATCATCATGCCGATGCCGTGTTTGCCGGGGTCTCGAGACCACGTGATGCTCGCCGTTAGTGCGGTGTTCCGTTGGTGAACCTTGCGCGTTGACGAAGGGTTTCGACCATTTGAGCGCCGCCGGCGTAGATTGGCTCGGGAACGGTGCGCCGATCCATCAGTTCGCCGATCGCTACCGGGCGGCCACTGGCGTAGACTAGCTGTGCTCCCGCTTTCTCGAGCAACAGTGAAGGCAGGGCTAGATCCCACAAATTGACCGTGGGGCCGAAGAAGAATGCTTGTGCCGCTCCCTTCGCCACCAGACAGAGCTGGTAGATTGGGGCGCCGAGAGCATAGATCCGGCCGGGGAAATCGATTTTGAACGTCCGGTGGTGATCGGTTGGGCCCAACACGATGGTGTTGGCCTTGGCCGCCGTCTCGTAGTGTGGGCGCAATGGCTCGTCGTTGCAGAAAGCGGGCGTCTCTTCCGCGGCCCAGAACAACTCGCGCGTCAGAGGGTTGAATGCCGCACCGGCGAGCGGACGGTCGCCACGCAGCAGACAAACCGCCGGAGTCCACAATGGCAGGCGCGCCGCGAAGGCACGACTACCGTCGAGCGCGTCCACTATCCAGGAATGGGTCTCACCGGCCGCAGGAGCGCGGGACTCCGCAGTCTCCTCACCGATATAGCCGTACCCGGGCGCAAGCCCCGTCAGTGCCAGCTTGAGATAGTTCTCGACCGCCGCGTCGGCCTCGGTGACGATGGTCAGATCGGCCTTTACCGAGGCCGAGACTCGTCCGTAATAGATCAACGCCAGTTCGCCCGCGGCTAAGACGATCTGTTTGATCGAATCGATGTCGACAGACATGTCAAGTTCCCATTGGCAGACTGTAAGCCGGTGACTGGATCACGCGCGGCTCAAGATCTCGACGGCACCGGCAGCTCCATCGATACGGACAATGTCACCGTTGTGTACCGACGCCGTCGCGTTCCACGTGCCAACGACGGCCGGAATACCGTATTCGCGGGCGGCGATGGCGGCGTGAGTGAGCATACCGCCGGTATCGGTGACGACACCGGCGATCTTAAGGAACAGAGGCGTCCAAGCTGTGCCGGTATACGGGCAGACCAGAATGTCGCCGGACTGTACCGTGGCAAAATCGTCGAAGTGCTTCACCACCCTGGCCGGACCCACGACCACGCCAGGCGAGGCGGCGAAGCCCTGCAACTTGAGCCGAACATCCTTCTCGCCCTTGGGGTGGAGAATCTCGTCGATGATGCCGAAGACCTTGATGGCGATGGGGTCCGTCATGACCTCCGGAACGTTACCGAGGGTAAGCGGCGCATCCAGTTCGGGCACCTTCGACCGCTGCTCCTTGCGCTCCAAGATCAGCGACGGCACCAGCGCCTGGTGATGGTAGATTGCAACCTTCTCGTCGCGTGCCAAATCGGAGAGCACTTCATGCAGCTCAGCATAGGTGAGAAAGAATACATCATCGGCCCGGTCGAGCAGTCCGACCCTTTGCAAGCGCCGACCGCAGGACAAGAGCGTCACATGCAGCGCTGCGGTCGAGCCCTGGTCGATGTAGAAGCCATGGTCTTCCTGATAAGCGTAGACCTTCTGGCCGACCGCCAGCAGACGCCGGAATTCGTCCAAGGTGTCTGCCGGCATCTCTCGCATGACGGCAGCGATGGCCTCTTCGCGCATGCGATTGACTAGCTTGCGCTGCTCGGCATGGTCCCAGCCTTCGTCCATCCGGCGGAAGTAGCTGCGGATTGTATCGAACACCGGTGCCGGATCCTCTCGCCACGTCGGGAAAATAACATCCAGGTGGGCGGCGCTGATACGGTTGCCATAGACGATGAGAAACTGATCGAGTCGAGCGAGCCAATCGCGTGCTTCAGGCATCGTTGACAAAACGGCGCGAGCTTCCGACGCGGGCGTCTCGAGTAGCACTCGATCAAGCCCATGTTGGCGGGCTGCTTTGGCCAGCGCCCAAAGCTCCGAATCGGTCCGTGCCGGCATGCTGTCGAAGCCCGATAGCATCGACACCATCCGCTGTTCGTCGAGTCTGTGTTTCCGGCAGTAGTCTTCGAACCGCAGGTAAATCGTGTCTGCCGGATACATCAGAATAAAGTGAATCTCCCAGTTCCGCCGATTGATCTCATCGCTGCGCTCGAGGTAACGCACTAGGTCGGAGGTGGCCAAGCGATCCGGATCCACCGCAGCGAGAGTGGCCAAGCCGGCGCTGACCTCGGCGATGTAGCCCTGATAGAACTCGTCCCAATGATCGATACAATGCTCGACAAAGGCGTCGAATTTTTCGGCCCGGGACGCCACTTCTTTGGCGTCGTCTATAAGCGCGAAGCCGAGATACACCCGTCCCTTGTAAATTTTGACGTACGCACCTTTGGATGGCGGCAGTTGGGTTTGCTCCGCCGCCACGTGGTAACCCCAGGCATGGTGTTTTTGAATGGTCGTCATGCCCATGGGCGAGACGGGGAACGGCTGATGCAGGTCGTCACGGAACCAGAAAATGTCCTTGTCGCGGTTGGGCCTGAGGGTCCGCAGGGCGCTGATGCTAGTATCGACCATGGAAGCCTCGCGATTGTATTGGCCTTCGGCGATATGGCCGGAGAATATCTCCGGCCAGCTGCCGAGAGTTCCTACTTCCCTGGCATGGGGGGCAGGTTGAACAATTTCTCTGCATTCTTCCCGAGCATCAGGTCGAGTTGGCCCTGGGGGAGCTTGATCTGCGAGCCGAGATCTTTGATGCACTTGATGGCACCCTCGGGATCACCCACGCGGTGGGCATAATCAGTGCCGATCACCATATGATCCGCACCAACCCATTCAAGGCAGCATTTCATGGCCGGCAGATAGAACGACGCCGTGTCTGGGTAGACCTGCCGCTTGTAGGTTAGGTCCGGTGACTCCGAGAGCTCCAATCCCCATTCCTTCGAATAGCCTTTCCAAGAATCCTGCAGCCGACGAACCAGGTACGGTACCATTCCGCCCATATGGGTGTGGATCATTTTGAGCTTGGGATTGCGCTCGAAGACGCCGTGAAAGATCAGGCTGATCACAGCCATGGTCGTGTCGAACGTGTAGCCGTAGAGCTGATACGGGATCTTCATCATGTCCAGGATCTTGTCAGTCAGCGGCACGGTGGGATGCATGAGGATCGGCATGTTGTAGTCCGCCGCCATCTGGAATATCGGCGCGAACTTCTCGAGAAACAGTGGTTCTCCCTGGACGTTGGAGAACATCTGGATTCCTTTGAATCCGAGCTCCTTCTGGCAGCGCGTCAGTTCCTTGCAGGACTCGTCGACGTCCTGATAGGGAAGGCAGGCGTAGGCGTAGAGGCGATGAGGGTACTTTTGTGTCGCTTCGGCCAGGGCGTCATTGATGCGCTTGGCCCAGTACACGCCCTCGTCTCGTTCCAGCATATCTGGACCCGGTATGGTCTTGCTCACGACCTGCGTGTCCATCCCGGCCTTGTCGAGGTCGGCGATGCGGGCAGCTAGGTCATAATGGCCTGGCCGGTCGATATGCGCGACGATGACGTCGCCGGCCTTCATTACGTACGATTGAGGTCCGGTCTGTACGGCCTTGGTCTTACCGGTGCGGCCGAGCAGGTGTTTGATGTAGTCGACCGGATAGTAGTGATTGTGGATGTCGACAGTTCTCTGCGCCATTGCGATTTTCCTTTCTCAGGCGGATAGGGCGGATGGTTAGTCCATGTCTCGAATTTTGCGAGCCTGCAAAATGAACAGCCGGCCGTCCTCGTAAGCCCATTCGACATCGACGTTGAAGCCGTAGTGAGCTTCGATCCGACGACCGAATTCGGCGAGCTCAAGCAATTGAGCATCCGAGAGCGTCGTCAGCCTGGCGCGCTCCGCCGGCACCGGGAGTTCTATACGACCACTACCGCGGCCGTTATCAGCCACGACCATTACGGTCTTGTGAGCGATCTTCTTATCCCGGACCGTCAGAGTGGCCTTGTCGAGCACAAAATAGTCGTTCATCGACTTGCCGGACACGACCGATTCGCCCAGCCCCCAGTTGGACTCGATCATCACCTCGGTCTTGTCCATGGTTACCGGGTTTGCCGTAAAAAGCACGCCCGCGGTGTCAGAATTGACCATCAACTGGACAACCGGTGCGATGATCGCCTTTTGGTGCGGGATCCGCTTGTGATGGCGCATATAGGCTGCACGTGCCGACCACAGTGAGGCCCAGCACTCGCGCACCTTCTCGAGCACCTGATCCTCGCCCAACACGTAATGATAGGTATCCATCATCCCAGGAAACGACGAAATCGCCGTGTCCTTCACCGCTACCGATGAACGTACGGCGACGAAGCGATTGTTTGGCGTGACGAGTGCAGCGTATTGGTCGCAAATGTCGCGGCTCAGCAGGATTGGAATACCAACAGAAGCCATAAGGCCGCGGATCTCCTTGCAGCCCGCATCGACCTGAGCGAAGTCACTGAAGTCCAGCTTGCGCGCGAGTCCCTCGATGCGGTCGGTCAGCCCCTCGGTGTCCAGGACGCATGAAAGAGCTTCGGAGACGATGCAAAAGCCCGGCGGCACCCTAGCACCCATGCGCGTGAGTTTTCCCAGGCTGGCAGCCTTGCCGCCGCAGCGCTCGACCTCATCCTCTCGAATGTCCTGAAGGGGCACGATGTAAGTCCCCATAGCGCTCGCTCCCGCCGCCGATCCTGCTAGGGGTCGCTTGGGCGAGCACGCTGCGGCTGCTGTGGCTCGCCTTCTTGTGACGACGTTGGCCGAGCGATCTTTAGCCTATCTTTAGGAGCCCACTCCCTAGGGAGATGGAGTGGAGTTTTGGCGCAGGGAGGTATCGGGGCAGCATCGAGTGGAACGGATGGGGGACGCCTAATCAGTGTTGAGATTTTTGCGATGCAGGAGCATCCCGACGGCACAGGTCACAGTGCCGTCATTGAAGCCCTATCGAATGTCGCGTCATGCTGGCCGTCGCGAGAGGGCCTCCAATTACGCCCCACGGGCGGCGTTTAGAGGAATTTCTGGCGAAGCTTGCAACAGTTCCCGGTAGAAAATGCGAGAAATCAAAAGAAACTAAGGGCATGTCCCGATTCCGATGGAACCGGACATGTTCAATCAGGAGACTAGGCGCTGGAACAGGACCCTGGTGTTAGCCGAAGGGGCCCTATCCTCATGCCGTTTGAGTGCGCCCATACACAGCCGATACTGGCGCTCGATCGCATCGCGCCGACCGGATTGGTGAAAAATGTGCATCAACTCCTGATGCGCCGGCTCAAAGCAAGGCTCGAGCTTGAGTGCCCTCTCGGCGTAAACGGTAGCGCGTTCCAGGTTCTCAAGACGTCGATAGACGCAACTCATTTGCGTCAACATCTTGACGTGGATCTCCTCGAGCCAATAGCGGCGGCTCCAACACCAATCCCGGTCGATATTCTCGGCATATTCAACCGGGATATCGCTCAGCAGACTGCCCGTATAGAGCCTCTCGGCCGACACATAGCAGGCGAGCGCCTCTTCCAGCTGATCTGCTTTAAGCAGTTTCTCAGCGCGGCGGCAAAACTGCTCGAAGGTCGGCACGTCCACCCACGTTCCTTCGGGAAGCGACAGATGATAGTGGTGATCGTGGCCGATTACGTATGGCGACGTTCGTGAGCACTTCAGGTCAGGACTTAACGCCATGCGCAGACAATGGATGGTGTGATAGAGGCGATTGAGGCTCTTGCTCAGGGAATCCGCCTGAGGCCACAGCAAGTCGGCGATCTCCTCGGCGCTGGCACCTTTCACACCACGATGCAGCAGGTAGGCGAACAGCGTCTTGGTCTTCGTCGTGGCGCCGTTGGCAACGTTCCACTGCACTGGTGTGCTGTCCTGGCGGTAGACACGCAGGTTGCCGAAGCATCGGATTTTCCAGCGATGCCTTAGACCGTCCGGTTCGGCTTCTGCGGCGTTAGTATGGTTGATAACGGCCAGTCGTGGGGAGGCATTTGATGCCGATGCGGCCACCGTTCGGAATGCTTTCGGCCGAATCGGCTGCGAACGGGAGTTCGCCGCGAAACTAAACGGCCGCAGGCTACCCAGCCATGCCTCGAGCTTTGCTGTCGCGTTGCCGCTCAGGAAGGTTCGTGGCATCAGGAAATGAGGATTCTCAAATTCTCCATCCCTGGTGCGCACTTTTGGATGGGTGCGCATTGCATCCAAAACCATCCAATCCGGAAACATCGCCAAATGATAGAGGCATACCGCACGCAATGGCAGGGTTCCCAACACCAGTTCCTGAAGGGCAGCCTCGAACTCACCATGCTGAGCGATGCCCGAGGGAGTGCGTAACAGCCAGGACATGTCGATCAGCAGCAGCAACCCGGCAAATCCTTCGGCGACCGCTGCCTCGCTCTGTTCGCGGATCTTGCCAACCACGCGACTGATCGAAAACGGCGTTTCACTCATCCCGAATGCGCCGGCGGTGGAAATCGATGTGGCCGGAAGTGTCGCTGTGTCCAGCGAATACCCACCAACTGCCCGTCTTTCAGAAATGACAAGCCATTTAAATCCCGCACGTTCGGCTGCTGCAACAGAATCAGCGCACATAGGCCGCAATTCGGCGCCATCTTCGAAGAACACGCAGCTGTGATCATCGAGACACATGCACGCGCGACCCTGCTTCCGAGCCCTTACTGCCTGGGAAGCGGCACAGGCATAAAGAAATTCCCCGTTTCGCGTCCCTGGCCGACGCTTGCTGTTCCGTTGGCACCGAGCGCGAAAGTTGATTTTGACTACGCTCTATCAGGAGGCCTATCAGAAGGCCGTTCATTGATCTAGATCAACCTAAACCGAATGCCCAATGGCGCCCCCGGCAAAATCGACGCCGACGGTTGGGAGCGGTCGATCTTCTTTTGACCCTCATGGTTTCAAGGGTTGTCGCGACAGGCTACGACCTCTCAAAGGGGCTGAGTCGCCACAACGACGCTGGAACGAATCGTCTTGCATGTTCATTGCGGGAGGGATCAGATGGAGGTGTCTTTCGACAGATGCGCGTTGTCTGTTTCCAAAGGTCCCCCGGCTGGCAATTGAGCAATTCTTTCGGCAACGGCTGGTTGTCTGCGGCCTTTTTCGTCCTCGAGCCGTCGTGCGATCATGGCGCGCAAGTCGCGCCTCAATATTTTTCCAGCTGGGCTGATCGGAAACTCGGTCACGAGTTCCATTCTTTCAGGGCGTTTGAACTTCGCGATACCCCTTTTCGATAGGAAATCGATTAGCTCTGGCAGGTCGATGGTTTTTCCCTTGCGGGCAATGATGAAGGCGCAAGCCTTTTCGCCGAAGGTGTCGTCGGGCATGGCTACGACGCAAGCAGCTTCCACTTTTTCGTTTGCGAGAATGTGGTTCTCGATCTCCTCGCAGCTGATCTTTTCGCCGCCGCGATTGACTAGATCTTTCTTTCGACCCTCCACGTATAGGTAGTTACCGAATTTGCGGACAATGTCGCCCATGCGGTAGAAGCCGTCAGCAGTGAATGCCTGCTGGTTGATTTCCGGCGCATTATAGTATCCGCGTATGGTATAGGGGCCGCGGCACAGCAACTCTCCGGGTTCCCCATCCGGCAATTTCTTGCCGTCGTCGTCGACCACGATGATTTCGTCTCCTGACGATATGGGTGCACCCGAGCTCTCGAAGCGTTTCGCTTCGTCATCATCGAGACGTGTCATGCTGAGCAGCCCTTCAGCAGTTCCGAAGCTCTCCTGAGTGAGACATCCGAATACTCCCCCTACCCGCCGTCGTAATTCCGGAGCTAGGCGAGCGCCGCCGTTCATTAGCACGTTCAGCGACCTGAGATCATGCCGGCCGAGTTCGGGAGCACTCAGCCACTTCACGAACAATGGCACGCCAGCGCATACTACCGTCACTCGCTCGCGCTCGATGAGGGGAAATACTACATCGGCTGCCGTGCCAGGAGCGATCACGATGCGACCGCCGTAGGCCAGCGTTGCGAGCACACCGGGCGAACCTAACGAATAATTGTGCGCCATCGGTAGCAACGCCAAATACACGGTCTCGGCATCAAATCCGGCTACAAGGCCACTTTGCTTGCAATTGTAGACATAGTCGTTGTGGGTGCGCGGGATGAGCTTCGGGAGGGCCGTGGTGCCACCAGAGAGAAGCATCAATGCGACCTCGTCAGGGTTTGGGCGAACACCTGCTAGCTGTGCAGCAGTAATTGTGGATGACCGCTCCGAACCCATGAGTTTGATCAGGGACAATTGACCGGGCCCGGGTTCCCCCCAAATCAGCACCAGCCTCATCTCCGTGCTATCGCGGATTTCGGCGGCAAGCGTCCGGTGGTCGAAGCCGCGAATGACATCAGCGGAGATATACCCGACGGCGCCAGAGTGGCGTGCGAAGTGACTAATCTCGGTTTTGCGATGCTGTGGCAACGCCATCACCGGGATCACGCCGACTTTCACGAGAGCGAGAAATGTGCAAATGAATTCCGGCCGATTGTCGAGTTGGAGAATTACCCGGTCGAGAGGTCGAAGCCCGGTCTGCATCAACACGAAGGCAAGTCTCTCCACCTGCTCCACAAGTTCGGCGTAAGTGATCCTTTGCTCACCAAATACAACAGCAACCTTTGTAGGATGACGACGGCTCGAGCTCTCGAACATGTCGTTGAGGGTGATGTTCTCCCAATAACCCTTCTCGCGATAGGTTCTCGCAAAATGCTCAGGCCAGGGAGCGCAGCCGGCGAGCATTCTAACCTCCTATTGGAGTTGGCCTCAGGTGCGCGGCGATCCACGCGATGGCTTGCGGCAGAATTCAATATCGCGCGCTGGGCACCTCAGCGCTTTTGCGTCGCGTGCCTGGAAAGCTCTTTCGTATCTTTGTCCAGGAAATCGCACATTCCTGGTGTTTGGTGACATCCTCGATCCAAGTGATGGGCCAAGGGACAGGAACGTCAATTCGCCACGGAATCCTCGGCTCGCATCGTGCTTGTCATGTAATCTGGCGGCGGTAGTTCGACGAACACGGTGTTCGAAGGGGGACTGCCTTGCCCGGTGGCTGTGTAGGCTCGGACGTAATAGCGATAACGCGTGCCGGCCAGCACATTGCTGTCCTCCCAGCGAGTCACCTTCACAGCGTCCTCGAGACGCACCTGTCCCACCGGATCGGCGCGGCACACGTCGTAACGCGCCGCACCCGGGGCCTTGGTCCACTTCAACGTTATCGTCCCTTTGCCGGCGGTCGCCGTCAGATTCGCACCGTTCGGGCCCCATTGCGGCGCGTTGACGGCAGGGTCGTCGGCCGGTGCCTGCAACGATCCTTGCGGCCACAGCGAGCAGATGACGCGGCTATGTGTGCCGTCGAGGTGCTTGCAGACATTGCAATAGTCGCATTGGATCACGCGATCGCGTTCGTTGTTTCGGATCTTCTTCGGCCAGTCCGGATCCGCCAACAGCCCGCGCGCGATTCCGATAATGTCGACTTGGCCCGAGCCGACAAGCCGCTCCGCATCGTCGGGGTTTGATAGTTTGCCGGCTGTTGCGACCGGCGTGTCGTAGCCATTCGCTTTGATATAGGCCTTTATTTCCGCTGAGAAATGAGCGTGCGGAACCGGAGGGTACCAATCGCCTGGCATGGCCCGATCACCGGAGTAGCCGGTGTACGGATACAATACCTGTCCCGGAATGTGGACAGCATCTTCAAATTTGCCTCCGACCGACAGCGATAGATAGTCCACTCCGATTTGCGCGAGCCGCAGGGCGATGACCTTGGCGTCGTTGACCGTATAGCCATCCTTGATGAACTCATCCGCCACGAAGCGCACGCCTAGCGGGAAATCTTTGCCTGCCTTTCCGCGAGCATTCTGAACAACGCGACCGATGAGGCGTAGGCGTCCCTCCAGGGTTTGTCCCCCATACTCATCCTGGCGCTTGTTCGTCCGCGACAAGAAGGAGGCGAGCGTATAGGCATGGGCCGAGTGTAGTTCGGCGCCATCAAAGCCGGCCTCGCGAGCGCGCGCGACCGCGTTGCCGAATTCGTCAACGATCCGATCGATGTCCTCCAGCGACAGCATGTCGACCGTCTGTCGCCACCCGGACTTCGCCACCTTCAGGAAGTGGATGATTTGGGGCACCACCTTCGAGCCGGACGTATCATGGATGCGACGAGCGAGCTTGGCCAGGCCTGGGACGAACGTGTCGTCACTGATCCGCAATAAGGGGCCAGACTTAGAATGGTGCACCGCCATCGCCTCGATCACGATCAGACCCGCCTCACCCTGTGCATACCTGACGTAGCGATCGATGATGTCCTGATTGACCACGCCGTCCTCGCCGGATAGGCGCGTCACCATGGCCGGCACCATGATGCGGTTCTGAATGACCATGCCGTTGATGTCGAGAGGTTGGAACAATTTCATGGGTTTCCCCCTTGTTTTAGGATCGGCGCGAGCATCCCCAATTTATGATGTACTGGGTGCCATCAATCTACCCGCGGAAGATCACTTCACCACCGTGCTCTTCGTCACATCAGCTCTCCACCGGCGACCAGGATGCTCTGACCCGTGATCGAGGCCGAACTTGGCAGACATAGCCAGCCGACCGTCTCTGCTACTTCGGTTGGCTGGATTAGACGTCCTTGCGGATTGTGCGCCACCAGCTCGGCCAAAGCTTGCTCGCGCGCGCGACCAGTCTTGGCGGAAATACTCGTCACCGCAGTTTCGACGATGGCAGTATCTGTATAACCCGGACACACGGCGTTGACGGTGACTGCCGTGCGTGCCGTCTCCCGTGCTAGCGCCCGCGTCAACCCAATGAGGCCATGTTTCGCGGCGCAGTAGGCAGCCACATAGGGATAGCCGGTTAATCCAGCCGTTGAAGCGATGTTGACGATGCGCCCGTAGCCATTCTTGATCATGTGCTGCAACGTTTGGCGAATACACAGGTAAGCGCCGTTGAGGTCGACTTCGATTACTTCCTGCCACAGGGCGGGATCGGTCTTTGAAAAGGGCGCCGCCTTCGCCAACCCCGCATTGTTCACCAAGATTGCCGGATGGCCCAGCCGCTCGCCGGCGATGCGGAAGGCCGCCTCGACAGATTCCTGCCGTGCCACGTCCAACGCGACCGCCTCAATTTGGGTGCCATGGCGCCTCGCAAGGGTTGCTGCATGAACCTCGAGGACTGGCATGCGGCGGCCCATGATCGTCAAGTCGGCTCCCAGTCGCGCCAACGTGTCTGCGATTGCGCCACCTATGCCGCTGCCGCCGCCGGTCACCACGGCGTGTCGCCCGGTCAGTGGACATTCTGCAGGTCTGGATACGGCGTGCGTGGCGGTCATGCCTTCTCCGGTCTAGTTTTGAAACATCTGGGTCGTTCCCGCGGCGGCTTGAGGATCGCTGCTGCCGACGAGCCGAGGCTTCTGGACGATAAACTTAAGCCGCATTTCGCGTCGAACGAGCCGGCATGTTAGGTTAAACGACTTTTCTTTAGCCGCCCTTTAGGGGCCTCAATGCGAAAACATCCCAATCCGCTAACAGTCGCATTTCATGGGGATAGTTGAGTTCCGATGAGCGGGTCCTTCAGTGGCTGCCGTCTTTGCCCAGTCCAACTGGGGCAGCCAAAGAAGGACTAAAGATTGCGACGTTTACAATGTGAGTAATAGGACGCGTAGCAAATTATAATACCAGAGGGAGGACGACAATATGACATTGAAATCGCGTGATTCCCTATTCAATCGACGCACTTTCCTCAAAGTCTCGGCGGCCACCGGAACAGCGCTGGCCGCGGGTCCGGTATTCGCGCCGGCCGTTCGCGCCGCCACGAGCATCAAGCTGGGTTATGTCAGCCCGCAGACCGGACCGCTCGCCGCCTTTGCCGAGGCGGACAAATTCATCATCTCGAACTTTCAAAACGCGGTGAAGGGCGGCCTCAAGGTCGGCAACGCGAACTATCCGGTCGAAGTCATCGTCAAGGACAGCCAGTCCAATCCCAATCGCGCGGCCGAAGTCGCCAAGGAGCTGATCGTCTCCGACAAGATCGATTTGATGCTGGTGGCCTCGACCCCGGAAACGACTAACCCGGTATCGACGCAATGTGAGAACGAGGAGGTGCCCTGCATCTCAACCGTGGCGCCGTGGCAGCCTTATTTCATTGGCCGACAGGGCAACCCGGGCGACCCGGCGACCTGGAAGCCATTCAATTACACCTACCACTTCTTCTGGGGACTCGAGGACGTCATCGCGGTTTTCACCAACATGTGGGGACAGCTCAAGACCGACAAATCCGTCGGCGGCCTCTTCCCCAATGACGGCGACGGCAACGCCTGGGGCGACAAGCAGGTCGGCTTCCCGCCGGTGCTCGAGAAGCTCGGCTACAAGCTCACCGATCCCGGCCGTTATCAGAACCTCACAGACGACTTCTCCGCGCAGATCAACGCGTTCAAGAAGGCAAACTGTGACATCATCACCGGTGTGGTCCTACCGCCAGATTTCACAACGTTCTGGAATCAGGCGCTGCAGCAGGGCCTAAAGCCGAAGGCTGCTTCGATCGGCAAGGCCATCCTGTTCCCAGTCGCGGTCGAAGCGCTGGGTAAGAACGGCAACAATCTCTCGTCCGAGATATGGTGGTCGCCGAGCCATCCATTCAAGTCGTCGCTGACCGGACAGTCGGCGAAGGCCCTCGCCGACGCCTATGAGAAGTCCTCGGGCAAGCAATGGACGCAGCCAATTGGGTTTGCGCACGCGCTGTTCGAACTCTCCGTCGATGTCATGAAGCGCTCCGGCGATGTCGGCGACAACAGGGCGATCGTGAAGGCGATCGCCGCGACCAACCTCAACACCGTGGTCGGCCATATTGAATGGGGACAAAAGAACCTGCCGCCCTTCGCCCAGAAGAACATCGCCAAGACGCCGCTGGTCGGTGGTCAGTGGCGATTGCGGAACGGGAACAAATACGACATCGTCATTACCGAAAACAAGACCGCGCCGGAAATTCCCGTTGGCGGTCAGATGCAGCCGATCGCTTGATTTCATGGCTGGACGGGGGAGCTGGCGTGGCCGGCTCCCCTCTAGGCAGTCACGTGATCCTGAAACTGGAAAACCTGAGCAAGTCTTTCGATTCGATCAGAGCGATCGACGCCGTCGATCTTGAGGTGGCGCAGGGCGAAGCGCTCGGCGTCATCGGACCGAACGGCGCCGGAAAAACGACGCTCTTCAACCTCGTCACCGGGCTGCTCAGGCCGGATACCGGCTCGGTCTGGTTCGACGGACGCGACATCACACGCGCGCCACCGCGCGTTCGTTGTATCGCCGGCATCGGGCGCTCGTTCCAGATTCCGCATCCATTCGAGAGCCTGACTGTGTTCGAGAACCTCCTCGTTGCGGCCATCCACGGCCGCAGGCGACGCGAGGCACAGGTGATCGATGCCTGCGGCGAGATTCTGGAGCAGACGGGCCTCATCGCCTTCGCCAATCGTCGCGCCGGCATGCTCAATCTTTTGGGACGCAAGCGTCTGGAACTGGCGCGCGCTTTGGCGAGCGCGCCGCGACTGCTGCTGCTCGATGAAATCGCCGGCGGCCTGAGCGAGGCCGAATGTGCCGAGCTCGTCCAGTTGGTGCAGGAAATTAAGAACTCGGGCGTGACCATCGTGTGGATCGAGCACGTCGTGCATGCGCTGGTTTCGGTGGTTTCGCGATTGGTGGTGCTGAACTTCGGCCGCAAAATCGTCGAAGGCGAGCCCCGCACGGTGATGGTCTCGGACGACGTCCGCGAGATCTATATGGGTATTGCGGCGTGAGGCACTCGGACGCGGCCGTGCTGGAGACCCGCGAACTCACCGCTTTTTACGGCGACTTCCAGGCGCTCTACGGCATCACATTTGTGCTCAACGAGGGCGAAACGGTCGCCGTCATCGGCGCCAACGGGGCGGGGAAATCAACCTTCCTGAAGGCGGTCGCGGGCTTGCTGCCACGCCCGGCTTCAGCCGTGCGTCTCGATGGCCGCGATATCGGCGCGCTGCCGGCGTTCGAGATCGTCAAGCTCGGCCTCGCTTTGGTGCCGGAAGGCCGCCGGCTGTTTCCATCGCTCTCGGTCGAGGAAAATCTGCTGGTCGGCGCCTATGGCCGGCACCTTAACGGACCGTGGACCCTCGCCGCGGTGTATCGGCTGTTTCCCATGCTGCGGGAGCGACGTCACGCGCCGAGCACGGCGCTGTCCGGCGGACAGCAACAGATGGTCGCCATCGGCCGCAGCCTGATGTCGAACCCGCGCATCCTGTTGTGCGACGAGCTCAGTCTCGGCCTCGCCCCGATCGTCATTCGCGACATCTACGCCGCGCTTGCGGATATCAAGACGCGCGGGACAAGCGTAGTACTGGTCGAGCAGGACCTCGCCCACGCCATGTCGGTTGCCGACCGGGCCTATTGCTTTCAGGAGGGACGGGTGAGCCTTACCGGCCGACCGCAGGACCTCACCCGGGACGCCATTCACGCCGCCTATTTCGGATTGTGAGCGCATGCTCGGCTGGATCGACACGCTGTTGCAAGGGGTCCTACTCGGTGGACTGTATTCGCTCTACGCTACCGGCCTTTCCGTGATTTTCGGCATTATGCGCCTGGTCAACCTGGCCCATGGCGATTTGATAGTGCTCGGCGCGTTCCTGATGCTTGCGGCGTCGGCAGCTGGCGTGCCTATCGTTCTCGCCTTCGCGGTGGTGGTGCCGCTAATGTTCGTCATCGGCTACGCGCTACAATCCGTGCTGCTCAATCGCGCGCTCGGCCGCAATATCCTGCCACCATTGTTGATCACGTTCGGATTGTCGATCATCGTGCAGAACGGGCTGCTCGAAACGTTTTCAGCGGATACCCGCCGCCTCAATGTCGGAACGCTCGAAAGCGCTTCGCTGCCGCTGGGGGGCAGCATTGCGGTCGGCTTGATGCCGCTGATCTGTCTCGCATCGGCGGTCGGCGTCATCGTGCTCCTCAACGGCGTGTTCTACCGGACCGCACTTGGACGCGCGTTCCGCGCAACGTCCGACGATGTCGAAATCGCGCAGCTCATGGGCATCAACAACAAATCGATCTACGCGGTGACCATGGGCATCGCGCTTGCCGTATGCGCCATCGCCGGGTTCTTTCTCGGCGCCCGCGCCAACTTCGACCCCAGCATCGGCCCGGCCCGGCTCCTCTACGCCTTCGAGGCCGTCATCATTGGCGGCCTCGGCAGCCTGTGGGGGACCCTCGCCGGCGGCATCGTCGTCGGTGTGGCGCAGACAATCGGCGCGCATATAAATCCCGAATGGCAGATTCTCTCAGGTCATGTTGCTTTCCTGATCGTGCTGGTGATACGGCCGCGCGGCCTGTTTCCGCGCGCGGTGGATTGAGAGCGGCGGCATGCGTGTGAGTAAGCTGAACCGGGTCGGTGTCGACGAAGGCCGGCTTCACGGCTCGCGCTTTAGCGTCGCCACGGCGACGCGCGCGTCCACCGTCACGGTGCTCCTCGCCATCCCGGTCATCCTCCTGCTGGTCGCTCTGCCGGCATTCGCCAGTCGGGCGTTGCTGCAGGAGCTATTCTACGTGTTCACGATGCTGGCGTTGGCGCAATTATGGAATCTGCTTGCCGGCTGCGCTGGCCTGATTTCCGTCGGGCAACAGGCCTTCGTCGGCATCGGAGCCTACGCGTTGTTCGCCTTCACCTTGATGGCGGGCCTTGAGCCCGTGCTGTCGATCGTGCTGTCGGGGATCGTCGCGGGGGTTGTTGCCGTCCCGGCCGCGCTGATCGTCTTCCGCCTGAGAGGCGCTTACTTTGCCATCGGCACCTGGGTGGTCGCCGAGGTCTGTCGACTGGTGCTTGCGCAATTCAAGCAACTGGGCGGCGGCACCGGAACCTCGCTACCGCCGGACATCGTCGATTCCATTGTCGGGCTGGACTTTGTCCGCCACCTGTTTCAGGTCCGCGGCCCGGCAGCGCGCGACATCCTGGCCTATTGGCTGGCTCTCATTCTTGCGGTCGGCACGCTCGTGCTAGTGTACAAGTTGCTGCGGTCGCGGTACGGCCTCGCTTTATCCGCCATCGGCGATACCGAAGCTGCCGCCGAAAGCGCCGGCGTCGATGTCTTTCGCACCAAGCTTTTGATCTACATCGTGACCGCCGTCGTGACCGGCATGGCGGGGGCGCTGATCTTTCTGCAGAAGGCCAGGATCTCACCGGATGCGGCGTTCTCGCTCATCGATTGGACCGCCTATGTCATCTTCATCGTCGTCATCGGCGGTATCGGAACAATGGAGGGGCCGATTATCGGCGTCGTAATATTCTATCTTCTGCAATATTATCTGGCCGCGCTCGGGTCTTGGTATCTGATCCTCCTAGGCGCCCTCGCCATTCTCCTCATGCTGTTTGCTCCGACGGGAGTCTGGGGCGTGATCTCAGGTCCCTTCGACATCAGCTTGTTCCCGGTCCGGCGACGGCTGATGCCACTGTCACACTAAAGGAGAGCTGCGAGTCTTCTTTACTGCTCCCGCCCCTTCGCGCTTCCCGCGCTTCATCTCCTTTAAAAAAATGACCTCAAAATGGATGATGCGGAAGTCGATCGCGAGCGCCCGGTTGAGACAGTGTGGCGTTCGGTTTTCTACGTCGATCGCATCCTCAAGGATGCCAATCCCAACGAGCTGCCGGCCCAGCCCGGTGACAAGTGAGGATGACGCTTAGACGCGTCGCCGTTTCATCGGCGGATTCTCTCGCCGCGACAGCTCGCTCTCGAGCGCCTTGATCTCGGTGCGATTGCGACGTACGCTTGATATGCAGTGCCGCTCGCAGCTTCGCCGACGAGCGTCGTGAGCTTAAGCTGCGCGCCCACCGACCAGGAGCTGGAGCGCGGTCTCCGCTCGATCGCGGTGCCGATCGTCGACCGCGCTGGCCAAGTGGTCGCCGCGCTCAACCGAGCACCCATTCGACGCGCACCACGCGCAACGAAATGCGCGACCAATTTCTTCCGCGCTTGCGGGCCGTCGCCGCACAGATTTCAGCGTTGTGGTCTAGGACGCCGGAAGTTTTCTGCGTCTTGCCTGCACGTTGCGCGCCGAGTATCGTCCGCATGGCACCGAATATCGGACGATAGTTCGATTATCGAACAACAAATTAATTGGACGAAACGGAGGGAGCGCCAATGAGCATAGCGGTGAAAGGCAGCAAGGCTGCAGGCGCCGGTAAGCCGGCAGCGGCCGCGATGCCGGGTGGCGTGGCCGCGCCGCAAACCGGCAACGAATATCTCGATTCGCTGCGCGACGACCGCACCGTCTTCATCTACGGCGAGCGGGTGAAAGACGTCACCACGCATCCGGCGTTCCGCAACACCGCCCGCATGGTGGCACGGCTTTACGATGCGCTGCATGACCCCAAACACGCTGCCAAGATCCTGGTGCCGACCGATACCGGAAACGGCGGCAAGACCCACGCTTTCTTCAAGGCGCCGAAAACGCTCGACGATCTGTTGGCCGCACGCGGCGCCATCGCCGAATGGGCGAAGATCACCTACGGCTGGCTCGGCCGCTCACCCGACTACAAGGCTGCGTTCCTGGCGACGCTGGGCGCCAATACCGAGTTCTACGATCCGTACAGCGACAATGCGCGGCGCTGGTACAAGTTCAGCCAGGAGCATGTTCCCTTCGTCAATCATGCCATCATTCATCCGCCGGTCGACCGCGACCGGCCGCCCAACGAGGTCGGCGACATCTGCTGCCACGTGGAAAAGGAGACCGACGCCGGTATCGTCGTGTCCGGCGCCAAGGTGGTGGCGACGGGATCGGTGCTGACCAACTACACCTTCGTCGCCCATCACGGCCTGATCCCGGTTCAAGACAAGAATTTCGCCGTCGTGTTCATGGTGCCGACCAACCATCCGGGCGTCAAATTCATCTGCCGCACTTCTTATGAGATGACCTCGACGGCAATGGGCAGCCCGTTCGATTATCCGCTGTCGAGCCGGATCGACGAGAACGACGCCGTGTTCATTCTCGACAAGGTCCTGGTGCCCTGGGAGAACGTCTTCGTCTACGGCGACCTCGAGAAGGCCAACAATTTCTTCCCGCGCACCGGATTTTTGCCGCGCTTCGTCGTCCACGGCTGCACGCGGCTTGCCGTGAAGCTCGACTTCATTGCCGGGTTGCTGCTCAAGGCGGTGGAAGCCGCGGGGACCAAGGATTATCGCGGCGTGCAAGCTAATGTCGGCGAGGTCATCGCCTGGCGCAATCTGTTCTGGGCCTTGTCGGATGCGATGGTGCGCGATCCCAAGCCCTGGATCGGCGATTACGTGCTGCCCAACATGGACCCGGGGAACGCCTATCAGATCATCGCCAGCATCGCCTACACCAAGGTCAAATACATCATCGAGCAGACCGTCGCTTCCGGGCTAATCTATATCAATTCCCACGCCCGCGACTTCAAGAACGCCGAGATCCGTCCCTACATCGACCGCTATATGCGCGGCTCCAACGGCTACAAGGCCGAGGACCGCGTCAAGCTGATGAAACTGCTCTGGGACTGTCTGGCGACGGAATTCGCCGGCCGGCACGAGCTCTACGAGATCAATTACGGCGGCTCGACCGAAGAAATCCGCCGCTATTGCCTGTTCGGCGCGCAGGCGTCCGGCAATGCCGACCGCTTCAAGGGCTTCGCCGAGGATTGCATGGCGGAGTACGATCTCAACGGCTGGAAGGTGCCAGATCTGACCGATCCCGGCGAGCTCAGCTACCACGTGCTACGCGGCGGGCGAAAGTAAAGCGAGGAGCTCTAGTTTCTGCGGCAACGCGCTGTGTCGAAGATCTCGGAATAGCGCGCGCGAGCATGAAGGGAAGGTCATCTTTAGTTGTCCTCGCTTAGCGGGCGGCATAGTGCTTAGCACGAAACGCATGACGTGAAACTTCATACGCTTCGGAGGCAATTTCCATTTTTAGTGACGCTCGGTCATTCCAATCGGAAACCACCGTGCGGTAATCAGCCACCCAGACAATAAGCGGTCGTACTGCCGTGTCGGGCTTAGAGCATTTTGCTGCGATGCATGAGTCTGAAAATGGCCCATTGCTACCGCACCGAACTATCAAACAAATGTCTGGTGTTGGGTAGAGTCGAGATGTGGCGCGGTGGCTGTAGGCTGAACATATCTGTTGCCGCCTCTTTCGTCTGGCGGTGCCTTAGTGGTTCGGCCATGGCTCCGCTTCCACATCCCGCTCATCGAACCGGACATGCAGATCTCCCGCATCCGGCTCTCGGACAAGACGTCACGCCTTCACCCACGGCACGTCGTGCCCAAGCGCGGTTAGGCGTACGAGCCCGAAGTGCCC
>Ga0208937_1000662_pt1 | contig 22783 bp, 19 predicted proteins | sample June2015DPH_11_5_FD_184705 | JGI IMG/M metagenome (GOLD analysis project Ga0208937, IMG submission 184705) | Peatland microbial communities from SPRUCE experiment site at the Marcell Experimental Forest, Minnesota, USA - June2015DPH_11_40... | ecosystem: Environmental > Terrestrial > Soil >...
CGGCCAATCCCTTCTTGGCCAAATGCTTGGTAATGGCCGCGGTCAAGGTCGTCTTCCCATGGTCGATGTGACCTATCGTCCCTACGTTCACGTGCGGCTTCTTCCGCTCAAACTTCTTCTTGGCCATCTCTTCTCTCCAGAAGGCAGATCCCGGTGCGCCCCAGGACTAAGGGGTAATCCCGGTCATCAGTGGCAGCCGTGAAGCTGCGCCCCCTCCCCGTCCAGGTTCCGATCCAGATTAACCATGCTGGCTTCGCCTGCAGCTACCCCGGCTTCCCTGGGCTCCCTGGCAAAAATGGAGCCCACGACCGGGGTCGAACCGGTGAACCTCTTCCTTACCAAGGAAGTGCTCTACCAACTGAGCTACGTGGGCCCAATAACTGGAGCGGGAAACGGGACTCGAACCCGCAACCCTCAGCTTGGAAGGCTGATGCTCTGGCCATTGAGCTATTCCCGCTTCCTGAAGGCAAATGGTGGAGAGGGGAGGATTCGAACCTCCGAAGGCTGCGCCGGCAGATTTACAGTCTGCTCCCTTTGGCCACTTGGGAACCTCTCCAGACTGAAATATGTCCCCCCTGGAGCTGGCGATGGGACTCGAACCCGCAACCTGCTGATTACAAATCAGCCGCTCTACCATTGAGCTACGCCAGCCTCGCCAGCCCCGCACCATAGGCCAGAACTGCTCATATTATAACTTATAAAATTTATTTGAAGTCCGGACATTTGTCAATAGGCCGGCCCGGAAAAAATCCCTTTCCCGGCACAGACAACCCTTACCATTTGACAGGCCCGCGCCGAAATGGCATATTTTGGCCAGGCTTGCGGCTGCCAGCTGTCTGCAAAGGAATCGAGAAGGTTTTTTGAGCTGCCAGCTGTCTGCTAACCTAGCTATCCGCGGTCAGAGTCGGCTAAGCATGGGTCAAGGTCGCGGTATATGCTTTATGGGCGTACCCATAAATGAAGGCAACAATTAAATAACTCAAAACTCAAAACTCGAAACTCACAAGCTGACAGCTAAAGGAGTTGCTCCCATGGACCCGGCCCGCGCCCGACTGCTGCGGCAACTGCCCCAGGTGGACGAATTGTTGCGCCACCCGCAACTCAGCCTAACGGTAGCCTCTCTGCCCCGCCCCCTGGCCGCGGCCGCGGTGCGCCGCGGCCTGGCGGAGCAGCGGCAGTTTTTGTCCGCCTGCCCCGCCGCTGACCTGCCATCCGAACTGGACCTGGCCGGCCTGTTGCAGGAACTCCTGAAAATCCTGGAGGCCGCCGGGGAGCCCTCTTTGCGCCGGGTGCTCAACGCCACCGGGGTGGTGATCCACACCAATCTGGGACGCTCCCCGCTGGCCGCGGCAGCCCTGGCCCAAATCCACGAGGTGGCGGTCCATTATAGCACCCTGGAATACGACCTGAGTCGGGGCCAACGCGGTTCCCGCCAGGACCACCTGGAAGGGCTGCTTCAGGAGCTCACCGGCGCCGAAGCGGCCCTGGTAGTGAACAATAACGCCGCCGCGGTGCTCCTGACCCTCAGCGCCCTGGCCCAGGGAAAGGAGGTCATCATCTCCCGGGGGCAACTGGTGGAGATCGGCGGCTCCTTCCGCCTGCCGGAGATCATGACGGTGAGCGGCGCCCTCCTCCGGGAAGTGGGAACCACCAACAAGACGCATCTTAAGGACTACGAACAGGCCATCAGCCTGGAGACCGCCATGCTGCTGAAGGTCCATCCCAGCAATTTCCGGATCACCGGCTTCACCTCCGGGGTGGCCCTGCCGGAGCTGGTGGCCTTAGGAAGGCGCTACGGCCTCCTGGTGGTGGAGGACCTGGGCAGCGGCTGCCTGGTAGACCTGTCCCGCTACGGTTTGGAGCGGGAACCTACCGTCCAGGAGACCTTACAGGTTGGGGCCGACCTGGTGCTCTTTTCCGGCGACAAGCTCCTCGGGGGGCCCCAGGCCGGCCTGGCCCTGGGCTCCCGGGAAGTGATCTCCCGCCTGCGCCGGCACCCCCTCACCCGGGCCCTGAGGCCGGACAAACTCACCCTGGCTGGCCTGGAGGCCACCTTACGCCTCTACCTGGAGGAATCCCAGGCCACGTCGGCCATCCCGACCCTGCGGCTGCTCACCCGACCGCTGGCGGAACTTAAGCGGCAGGCCCGGGCCCTGGCCCGCCACCTGCAGCGGGTCTTGGGGCCAGGGGTCCAGGTGCAGGTAGTGGAAAGCAGCGGTAGGGTGGGGGGCGGCGCCTTGCCCCAGGTGAGCCTGCCCAGCCGAGCCCTGGCCCTCAGCCTGCCGCCCCTGACCCCGGTGCAACTGGAAGCCCGCCTACGCCAGGCCAGACCTCCCATCATCGCCCGGATAGAACAAGACACCCTGCTTCTGGATATGCGCACCCTGCTGCCGGAGGATCTGCCCGCCCTGAAGAAGGCCTTGCAGGGGGCGCTGGCGGAATGCAAAAGTCAAAAGTAAAAAGTCAAAAGTAAAAGGCTACTGAGCAGAAATTATGTAGTGGGCACTGCCCACCAATTCCTTAAAAAATGCCCATTTACCTGAGATCCAAAACACCGGGCGGCGCCCTTTTCTCGTTCCCAAGCTCCTGCTTGGGAACGGAAATTTCGGCCCAAGCTCTGCTTGGGCAACGTCTGGTAATACGATGATAATTTTCTATCTCGTAATCCTTAGCCAGGCGGAGCCTGGCGTAAAAATGGGTTCCCAAGCCGGAGTTTGGCAACCAGGAAAAGAAAAATTTTATTCAGATAATTTAAAATGAGTTTCTGCTTCTGCCGGCGACTTCGACAATTTCAGCGCAAGGAGAATAACCATGACTTTGGACCCGAAAGGCGGTTTCGAACAGATCATGTCCATGGCCCGGGGATTCCAGGAGGCCAGGATGCTCACGGTGGCGGTGGACCTGGCCGTGTTCGACTTTCTGGACCAGCCCCGCAGCGCGGTGGAAACCGCGGCCTGGCTCAAGGCCGACGCCCGGGCGACGGGCATCTTCCTGAACGGCCTGGCGGCCCTGGGACTGCTGGTCAAAGAGGTGGATTACTTCCACAACAGCCAGATCGCCTCCCGCTACCTGGTGCAGGGCAAGGACGACTACCGCGGGGCCATTCTCAAACACCTGGAACAGACCTGGGAGCGAGGCTGGAACGACCTCCGGCACACCGTTCTGGCGGGCCATCCCCAGGGGGTGGAACCGGAGACCTGGGTGGATACCCGGCCACGCCGGGACGAGGAGGGCGTTCAGGCCTTCATCTGGGGTATGCACGCCCTGGCCCGGGACCTGGCGCCCCAGGTGGCCCCGAAATTGCCGTTATCCGGGGTGCGCCGCCTCCTGGACCTGGGGGGCGGCCCGGCCACTTACGCCATCACCTTCGCCCAGGCCAACCCGGACTTGCGGGCCACGGTTTTCGACCTGCCGGCGCCCAGCGAGATCGCCCGGGAAAACATCGCCAAACACGGCCTTAGCTCCCGGATCGACGTCCTGGCGGGCAACTTTCTCCAGGATGACATCGGCTCCACTTACAAAAAATACGAAAAATACGATTTCATCTGGATCTCCCAAATCCTCCACAGCCACAACCAGCAGCAGTGCCGGCTCATCATCCGCAAGGCGGCGGCAGCCCTGGTTCCCGGCGGCCGGCTGGCCATCCAGGACTTCTTCCTCAACCCCGACGGCTGCACCCCGCCGGGCGCCGCCATGTTCGGGGTGCACATGCTGGCCTGCACTCCCCGGGGCCGGGCCTACACCTACGCTGAGGTGGCGGAATGGCTGCAGGAGGAAGGGTTGACGGCTCCTTCGCTCATCCCCACCAGCCCCGAAACCAGCGTCTTGCTGGCGGCAAAGCCATAAAGGGTGGGAAAGCCAGGCAGGGCGCGTCTTGCGCCCCTCGTGGGCTGCGCGACCTGCGGCCTAAATGCAGAGGGCGGACACTGCCCGCCCTGGTCATCATTTCAGATGAAAAGTGGCACAGGCCTCCGGCCTGTGAGGCCGGCTAATCCAGCAAATCCTTTAACGCTGCTTCAATGGTGGGGAAGTTGAATTTAAACCCGGCGTCCAGCAGTCTCTTGGGGATGACCCGCTGACCGGTCAGCAAGGACTCGGCAAGTTCTCCCATAGCCAGACGGATCATGAACTCCGGCGCCGGCAGCCAGGCAGGACGGTGCAGCACCCGGCCCAGGGCCCGGGCCAGGTCCCGATTGCGCACCGGGTTGGGGGCGGTTAAGTTCACCGGACCGTGGATTTCTGGATGCTCGCTGATAAAGGAGAAAGCCCGGGCCAGGTCACCCTGGTGAATCCAGGAAAACCACTGTTGCCCGGAGCCCAGGGGGCCTCCCAGAAATCTGCGGAACATGGGGGCCATCTGCCCCAGGGCGCCTCCGCCTCTCCCCAAAACGATGCCGAAGCGGGTGATTACCACCCTGAGCCCCAACTCCCGGGCCTTCAGGGCCTCCGCCTCCCATTCCGTCCCCAGCCTGGCCAGGAAATCGGAGTCCTGCGGCGACTCCTCGGTGAGCACTTCATCCCCCCGGGGCCCGTAATAACCCACTGCCGAGGTGCTGCAAAGAAGCTGCCGCCGGTTCCCGCCGGCCAGGGCGATCACCAGGTTCCGAGTGGTGCGGATGCGGCTCTCGTGGATCTCCTGCTTGTACGCCGGGCTCCAGCGGCCGAAGATGGAGGCCCCGGCCAGGTTGATAATCCACTGGTGTTCCGGCGCCGCCCTCATCCAGGACCCCTCCTGGGTGGGGTCACCGGTGATCAGCCTGATCCCGGGCACCTGCACGGCAGGCGGCGTCTCCCGGCGGCTGAGGATGGTGACCTCATGGCCTTGCTTAACCAGTTCCCGGGAGAGATAGGCGCCCACAAAGCCGGTGCCGCCGGTCATAAAGACTTTCATACCATTTTCTTCGTCTTCGCGGCGACCATTTAAAAAAAACGCGCCGGCCGCGGGTATCTCGTATCCGGCCCTGAGCCGGATGAGCTACCAAGTTAATCACTCCGGGCTGAAGTGGCAAGGAGACCGGGCGCCTTACGAAAAAGAAAAAACCTTGATTACTGGAAAAAGGAAGTGACCACCATCATCAGGGTCAAGCCGATCATAATCACCACCGTAACCCAAGAGATGATATTAAAGGTCCAGTTGTTGACGTAAGCCCCCATGAGGTCTTTATTGTTGATCAAAATTAGCATGAAGATGAGGACAAAGGGCAAGAGCACCCCGTTGACCACCTGAGACCAAAACATCACCAGAATCAGGGGCATATTCGGGATGAGGATCACCGCGGCTCCGATGACGATGAGCAGGGTGAAAAGCCAGTAAAACACCGGCGCCTCTTTCCAGGAACGGTTAACTCCGGCTTCGAAACCGAAGGCCTCACAGACGTAGTAAGAGGTGGCCAGTGGCAGGATGGAGGCGGAGAACAGCGAGGCGTTCAACAGGCCCAGGGCAAAGAGCCATTGGGCCCATTTGCCCGCCAACGGCCCCAGGGCCAGGGCGGCCTCCTTCGCCGTTTCGATCTTAATCCCGTGGACATGAATGGTCGCGGCACAGGCCACGATGATAAACAGGGCCACAATATTGGTCATGAAGCAGCCCGAGATCACATCCCACTTACAGTAGCCATAATCCTTAACCGTGATGCCCTTTTCCACCACTGCCGACTGGATGTAGAACTGCATCCAGGGGGCGATGGTAGTGCCGATCACTCCGACCAGGATAGCCAGATAGGTGCTATCAAAGCTGAAATTGGGAATGACAAGCTCGCGCGCCACTTCTCCCCAGGAGGGATGCGCCATGTATCCCGAAACTATGTAGGTGAGGTACAGAACACAAGCAGATAAAAAGACCTTTTCCACGAATTTATAGGATTTCCTGATCACCAGCACCCAGATACCCAGGGCCCCCAGGGGCACGGCGATATACTTGGTCACCCCGAACAGTTCCATGCTGGCCGCCACCCCGGCAAATTCGCAGATGGTATTGCCCAGATCCGCCAGCAGCAACGTCAACATAATGAAGGCAGTCCATTTCACCCCGGTGCGCTCCCGGATCAGGTCCGCCAGGCCTTTACCGGTGACCGCTCCCATCCGGGCGCACATTTCCTGAACGACGATGAGAGCCAGAGTCATGGGGATGATGGTCCACAGGAGCTTATAGCCCAGGGTGGCGCCGGCCACGGAGTAAGTGGTGATGCCGCCGGCATCGTTGTCCACATTGGCGGTGATGATGCCCGGCCCCAGGATCACCAGAAAAATCCAGAATCTCCGGGATAAATTGGCCATCCTGGGGTTCATGATTCCTTACTTCCCTTTGCCGAGCGCTTGCTGACGAAGAAATTGGCGAAGGTCTCCAGGCTGCTACGGTCCGGGATAAGCATTTCCAGGACGTCGTCCACCGTGATGATGCCCGCCAGCTTGCCGCCCTCTTCCACCACCGGCAAGGCCAGGAGGGCATATTTGTCGATAAGTTCCGTCACCTGCTCGTTCGAATCTTCAGGGAGCACTGAGATAATCCGGGTCTGCATCAGGTCCTGCAACCTGGTTTCCGGCTCGGCGACCAGCAGATCCCTCAGAGTGACAATCCCCAGCAGGGTTTCATCCTCGCCCAGAATGTAGAGATAGTAGATGGTCTCCGCTTCCGCTGCCAGTTTCCGCAGCCGCGAGAAGGCCTCGGCCACGGTGAGTTCCGGCGGCAAGGCGATGTATTCGGTGGTCATCAGAGCCCCGGCGGTCCCTTCTTCGTGCTCCATGAGCTCCCGGACTTCCTGGGCCTCCTCCGGTTCCATGAGCTTCAGGAGTTCGTCGGATTTCTCCTCGGTCAACTCCCCCAACAGATCGGCGGCCTCGTCCGGGGGCATCTCCTGCAGGAGTTCCGCGGCCTGGTGGCTGTCCAGGTGCTCGAGGATCTCCATTTGGGTGTCCGCCTCCATTTCCGCTACGGCCTCCGCTACGGTCTCCACGTCCAGGTCTTCGATGAAGTCGGTTCTCTTCTTGTAGTCCAGGTCCTCCAGAATATCCGCCAGGTCAGCGGGGTGGAGCTTATCCAGTTGCGATTTTTCCGAGACCAGTTGCAGACTGGCGGTCTTTTCCTCCAGGTGCTGGATGGATTGCCACCAGACGAAATGGTTTTCCCGTTTCTTGAACAAAAACTCCACTCCCAATCGCCGGGCCAGGCCCCGCAGGCCGATGTCCACCGCCGCCGGCAGGAGATATTTGCGCTGCCCGCTCTGCAGCCAGAAGAGCTTGATGTCATTGACCCGGACCACCTTGGCCCCTTTGGTGTCAATGATCTGTTTATCCATCAGCCACTTGCCCATGTAAATCTCGTCGGGCTGCAGGAGGACGAGCTGCTCTGCTTCCAGGGACCCTTTGAGTTTGACCCCCATGAGCTGCACATCCTCAACCTGCTCCACCGGGATATGTTCCTGGACCCCTTTGGCATACTTGATGGCCGTGATCTTGGGGGTTCCCCCCTCCCAACGGATGGCCAGGTCCCGCAACTCCCCCACCCGTTGCCTCTCCCGGTCGTAAATAGGGATTCCCCGGAGCTGGCTGAAGAAAAATTCCCCCAGTACCTGGACATGCACCTTATTATCCATGCTGCCTCTCCTCATCCGGGCGGATGCCAAAGAAAAAGGGACTCCCACGCCGTGGAAGGCCCCAGTAGAGACGCTGACTTTCGACCTTCCTCACTCGTGGAGCTTCGGCACTGCATAACGTAGAGCTATCTACTCAGCCACGTTAAGTAAAACCTTAATCCGGTGATACCTGTTCGGCCCATTGGCGTCTCTCGACGTTTCTGGGCAGTGGCTTATGTTTATGCAGGAGCCTCACCTAACTGAGGTAGATTCAGTTTATGCCGGGGAAAAATGAAAGTCAACTTGCCGCGCCGGTTTTTTCTGAAATTCATCTCATCACTTAAGTGAGATATATCGGCCTTCGTAAGAGCCCTCCGCCTCACCTCCACCTGCCGCAGACAGACTAGGAAGGTCTTGTCCTTGAGCAACATGAGCAATTGCCGGCTGGCTGCAGCCGGACCCGAAAGGCAGGGAGGCGGCTTGAAAGGCGGAATTGCTGACCAGGACGGCTGCCGAGAAGGCCCTGAAGGAGCAGCTGCCCGGCCTGTGCGCCAGCATGCTGCCTTGTGCCCGGCCAGGGTGGGCGCCGGGATCAATCCTTGAGCACGGAGATGGCCCGGGTCTGGACCTTGTGGGGGTGGACCTCGATGATCTTGGCCTTGGGGCGGTGGGGGGCGTCCCGGTCTTTTTCCTCGGCAGCCCTGGCAGTCTCCCTGGTGATCTTCCTCATCCCCGGGGGGCCGGCCTTAACATTGCCGGCGGGGGTGGCGACTCCCTTGCCGGCGTCGTTGTATGGCGCCTGATTGGGGACACAGAGGCCGTAAGTCCCCATAACGTTGTTGACGAAGAGTTGGGTTTCCAGGTACGGCGGGATGGCGCAATACCTGGCCACCGCGTCGGGGCCGGCATTATAGGCGGCCACCGCCAGGGGGACGTTGTGGCCGAACCGGTCCAGGCAGTGACGCAGATATCCCACCCCCCCGGCGATGTTCTGTTCCGGGTCGAAGGGGTCTTGGACGCCCATGAGGGCGGCAGTGCCGGGCATCAACTGCATCAACCCCTGGGCCCCTTTGGGAGAGACCGCCATGGGATTGAAACCCGATTCGTTGCGCATCACGGCGCGCACCAGGGCCGGGTCCACCCCGTAAGCCCCGGCATACTTGTTGATCAGCAGGTCCACTCTGGGGTCGGGATGGCCGCCAGGGGAACTCCGGGAAACCCAGAAACCGCGCCCCGTGGGCTGAGGCCAGGCCCGGGTCTGCTGTTTAAAGATGTAGACCTGAACTTCCCCGCCCAGCAGGTCATAGAGCGTGTCGCTGGAGGGCGTGGGCTTGCGGGAATCTTTGGCGCCCTCCAGAACCAGTGAGCCGCCTTCAGACCTCACCTGGGGGACTCCGTCTACAGCATGCGCCCACCCCGGTAATACCAGGGCCAGGATCAGGATGAATAATCCTCTCCTCATGCTCACAATTTATTAATTCTTTCCCTGAATTTGTCAAGAAGAAAGAGAGGCCAGTGATGCTCAAATCCAAGACCGCGGCGGCAGCCGAAGGCGCCGATAATTTAACGGTAAGTTTGCCAAATGAGACGATACGTTGTAAGATGTCTAAGCCTTCCGGGAATTTGCTTCCCGGCCTGCCTGCGGTCCGGCGGGATAATTTTAGCAAAGGGGGCCACACCAACTCTTTCCTTAAACCGATTAGTCTCAAACCCTGTGCTTGGGCCAAAATCGTCGTCGGCAGCCGCTAACTTGACCAGCGATAACTGCAAAACGCCAAGGGAAAACCCTACCCCCTTCTCCCGGCCCCTGCTGCCGGTGGTCCTGGCCTTGATGGCTGGGCTGGCCTCCCCCGCCTGGGGGCTACGCCTGCCGGAGAAATGGTTGGCCGCGGGCCTGGTTTTGTTCTGGGCGATTCTGGGAGTCCTGTGGCTGGCCCGGCGTCCAGTCCGGCTACTGCCCCTGGCCCTCTTCTGGCTCTTGGGGGTGGCCTTTTACCAGCAAGCCATCCAACCCGTCTTTCCTCTCCACCATCTGGTACATCTGCCCCAGGAGCAGGGACTCATCATCCAGGGACGCCTGAACCGCCCGAGCAAGATGGGCTCGGAACGGGTTCAACTATTTATGGCCGCCCAGGCCTGGCTGAGCCCCCAGGGGTGGCGTCCAGCCACGGGCCGGCTCCTGGTGAGCGCTCCCCCCCTGGAACCACCGCCGGTGGGTACCGACCTGGTGGTCCGGGGAAGATTGCGGGTTCCCGGGGAGTTGCATAATCCCGACGCCTTTAATCGGCTCCGGTCCCTGGCGACGGACGGCATCTTCCGGGATTTGCGCCTCAAGGGAGACGGTGACCTGGTCTTCCTGGCCTCCGGGGCCGACTATCCCCTGGGGGAGCGGCTGCGGGGGGGCATCCGCCAGTTATTGAAGCCCCTGGAGCCGGAATTGCGGGCTATCTACCTCTCCATGCTGCTGGGGGATCAGGGAGAGGTCACCCCGGAGATGCGCCGCAACCTGGCCCGTTCCGGCACCAGCCATCTCCTGGTAGTCAACGGCCTGCACCTGGGGATGGTGGCTGCAGTGGTTTTCTTTTTCAGTAGCTGGCTCCTGCGGCGTTCAGCCTGGCTGCTGCTGCGTCTCAATGTCATGAAAACGGCCACCCTGCTGGCCGGTGCGGCGGTGCTGGGCTACGCCTGGGTGGCGGGTGGGTCGCCTTCCACCCAGCGGGCCGAGGTCATGGTCCTGGCCTATCTCCTCCTGGTCTTCTTGGGACGGCCCCGGGAGTTATGGAGCGCCCTGGCCCTGGCGGCCCTGATCATTCTCAGCCTCACCCCCCTTCGCCTCTTCGCCATCTCCTTTCAGCTTTCCTTCGCGGCGGTGGCGTTTCTAATCTACCTGATGCCCCGGATACTGGCCTGGGGAGCAGCCTCCTCCTCTGATTCCCAGCCCCGTCTGGGAGCCCGCCTCTACACCTGGTTGAAGGAATGGGGAGCGGCCTCGGCGGTGGCCACCCTGGCCACCGCTCCCCTGGTGGCCGCCTATTTCCAGGTGGTTTCTCTTTTGGGGGTCATCGTCAATCTGCTGGCCATCCCCTTGTTCTTGCTGTTGGCCCTGCCTTTAGGGGAGGCTGCGGTCTTCGCCCAGGCCATCCATCTAACCTTTCTGGCCCGGGCCCTGCTTTTTTTGGGCCAATTTCCCCTGTGGCTGGGTTGGCAGGCCATTACCCTGGGCGCCGCTCTTCCCGGCAGCGCCATCATCGCGCCCATACCCACCTGGCTGCAAATCGCCCTCTACTACCTGGTGCTCATCCTGGTCTTCGCCCCCCGGCGCAGTTTCTGGACCTGGGGGGGCGCCGGTCTGGCCGGAGTAGCCCTCCTCCTCTCGCTGGCCTGGCCCTTTATGGGACCGCGGGGAAGCCTGGAGGTGACTTGTCTGGACACCTACGGCGACCTCAGCGGCATGGTGGTATCCCCGGAGGGTCAGCGCCTGGTATTCAGCGCCCCGGCGCTCTCCTGGCCCGGGCACGAGGGCGGCGGCTCGGGAGCGCTGCCTGCTTACTGCCACTGGCGCCAGTTTCGCACCCTCGATCAGGTGGTGGCCTTCACCCTTTCCCAGGACAATGCCGGGGAATTACTCCCCCTGGCCCAGCAGTTCAACGTGGGCGGGTATTGGTATGGTCACCGCGGTTGGATGGGACCGGCTTTATGGGACCTGTTGAACTATCTGGGGGACCGGGGCCGGTTGCCCCGGCCTCTGGAACCGTGGCGGGGCAGGTCCCAGCCTCCCGCCAGCCTGGGGAGCGCAGAGCTGCAATACCTGAAGCTGGGACCGGAGGAGGGCTTCGCCCTGGCCGTCGCCGGCCAGGGGCGCCGGGTCCTCATCCTGCCACCGGGGCGGCAAGATCTTTTTTTAAGGACGGCGCTCTCGATCCAGGCCGTCCCGACCGGCCTGGACCTGCTGATCCTGCCGGCGGTCATGGCCCGGGCCCCTGAAATCGAACCCTGGCTCGCCCGCCTGCAACCCCGCCTCCTGGTGATTTACGGGGGAGCCGTCCGGCCCGATGATTACCAGCGCCTGGCCAAAATCCCCTGCCATTTAACCAAGGACGGCGCGGTGAGCGTATTTCTCGAACCGGACGCGGTCCGGGTGCGGCAGTGGGGGTACTGAACGGTTAAAATCCCCTAAAAAAATTTCAGAATCCTATTTTTCCGGTCAACGCGGCGCGAGGCCTCATAACCTGAGGGTTACTCTCTCACCATGAACATTTAGAACCGCCGCCCTCGGCGATTCCCGGGCCGGCCTGGCGCGGTTGGCACATTTTCAGAGAAAAGGGAAAGCTCAAAGGACAAAAATAACCAGCCTGCCTTGGATTACCAACCACCTAGCTCTTCCGGGAGGTCTTGGCGATGAATTCGACCAACTGCTGCCTCACTTTCTTCGAGTTGCACTTGGGGCAGCTGGCCTTGGCTTCGCCATGCTCCCTGATGCTCATGATGCGGTTGAACTCTTCTCCACATTTATCGCAGAGATACACATAGGTGGGCATGGCTTTCTCCTTTAGATGAGAGGTGAAATCCGGTCCACTTAATGGTAATATCGAAAACCTGCTATGGCAAGGCTTAGTATTTTTGCACCCCCGGAGGTGGTATGAGCATGTAGCCCCGGCTTTTCCTCTGGCGCGCCATTATCGGGCGGTGCTGGCCTGATGGCGATAGAATTGAAAAGATCCGCCTGCGTGAGTTTGAAGCGGCCAGGAGACTTTGTCGCAGAGAGGCCACAGTAAGGGAAGGACGGGTAAGGCAAGCCCACCAGGTAAGTAAAACCGCCATGGGAACGGCCTGCAGGCGCGCCTGCCATGCCGCCCACGACCACCCCCAGATCTTCGCTGACTTCCTGGCACATCGTATGATAACGGAGGAAAAGCCGGGGCGCTAATGCTCAGGGGTAGAGCCCTGCCGCTGCCGCGGGGGGCCGCAAGGCCAGGGTCGGCACCAGGCTCCGGGCCGTCAGGAGGTTGCGCCAGTCATCGGCCGGGTGACGTTTGGGGGTCTCCATGATGGCCCCCAGGGGCCTGAGCCAGGGATGGGCCAGAAACTGGCGCAGACCGGCCAGGCCCAGATGCCCCAGGCCCAGATGCCAGTGTCGGTCCACCCTGGAGTTACAGGCCGCCTTGGAGTCATTGAGGTGCAGCATCTTCAGGCGTTCCAGCCCGGGCCCCCGGGCGATCTCCCCCAGGAGTAGGGAAACTCCGGAGGGGCTTCTGAGGTCGTAGCCCGCGGCAAAGGCATGAGCGGTGTCCAGACAGAGCCCTAAATCCACGCCGCTCAAATCCATGATGCGCTGCAGCTGGTCCAGGCGCCAACCCAGTTCCCGTCCCTGGCCGGCGGTGTTTTCCAGGAGCACCAGGGGCGGCGGCGGCACCCGGGAGACCGCCGCGCTCAGAGCCCGGGCCACCCGCTGGAAGCTGGCCTCCGAAAGTTCGCCATGGCCGGGATGGGTCACCAGGTAATCGGCCTCCAGAGCCCGGGCCAGGGTCAGCTCCTGGAGCAGTCGGACCGCGGATTGCTGCTGGAGCAGCGGCTGCGAAGCCGCCAGGTTAGGCAGGTAGCTCAGGTGTACCATCAGCGGCCCCAGGCCGGCCCGCCGCCGGGCCCGGATAAAATCCCTGACCTCCAATGGGTCCACCTGGCGCCATCGCCAGACCCGGGGGTTCTGCACGAAGATCTGCAGGGCCTGGCATCCCAGGGACTGGGCCTGGGAGATGGCCCGCAGCAAGGAACCGGCGATGGACAGGTGAAAGCCGAGACGCATTATCTATTCGGTTGATGGTTTATGGCTTCAGTAAATATTTCAGTAAATATTAAAGAATTATCAGGTTTGGCCGCGGAATTTTCCGCGCCTCAGGCCCGGCAGTAAAGTGGTTTCCTTTCCCCTGGTGGTTTTTCCCTTTATCGGATGAAAACCGGCAGTCATTCTGATATATCATCTTCATGGAAACAGCCCACCCGCACCTGCGGCCTCGCATCCTGGAAGCTTACGTGGCCCGGGAGTTTCTCAAACTCCTGATTCTGAGCCTGGCCGCCTTCGTCTCCCTCTTTGTCCTTGTCGATTTTTTTGAGAAAATCGACCGCCTGGTGGAGGCCCATCTGGGGCTGTGGGACCTGGTACGCTATGTCTCCCTCAAGGTTCCCTTCGCCACCGGCCAGGTACTGCCAGCTGCGGCGTTGCTGGGTATCATGCTTACCTTCGGCCTCATGTCCCGCTCTTATGAAACCATGGCCATGCGCACCTCGGGGCTGGACATCCTACAGTTGCTGCGGCCGGTGATGATAGTGACCAGCGGGGTGATGGCCGTCATGCTGGCCTTGAACCTTTATCTGATCCCCTGGAGCCAGGAGAGCCTCGACAGTTTCTGGCAAAGCCGGGTGGACAAGAAGCCAGCCCGCAACCTGCAAGCCATGGAGCACTTCTGGTACAAGGGAGACCAGGCCATTTATAACATACTCCTCTTCCGAAGAGATATTCAGACCATGGAGGGGGTCAAGATCTATTTTTTCGATCAGCAATTTCATTTAGTACAGGTCATTGCCGCGGCCCGGGCCCAATTTCAGGGCAGTCATTGGCGCTTTTTCCAGGGGCAGATCCAGACCCTGGGTCCCGGCGGCCCCACCGGAGGGGAGATGTTCCAGCAGCGTGACCTGGTCCTCACGGAGCGCCCGGAAGATTTCGCCGACCTGGAAAAGAAGGTTACCGAGATGGACTTTAATGAACTCGCCGGTTACGTAAGGCGCCTGGAGCGGGACGGCTACAAATCCACCACCTACCGGGTGGATCTCTACAGCCGTCTTTCCCTGGCGCTGACTCCCCTGATCATGGTCGTTTTGGGGCTGGCCCTGGCCTTGCGCCATAACGAGGTCCACCTCACCTCCGTGGTGGCCCTGGGAATGGGGCTGATGTTCATTTACTGGCTCTTCTTTGGGTTTTCCGCCTCCTTCGGCCAGGCCGGCCGCTGGCCGGCCCTGTGGGCGGTCAGCTGCCCGCACCTGATCTTCGGCGGCCTGGACCTGGGGCTGCTGCGGCGGGTTACCAGATGAGGACCCAGCCCCCCCATCCAGACTGCCAGGCCATCATGCCCCGGCTTAACCCCTCGGTCCGGATCCAAGGGAACCCGTAACCTTTACTCGCTTACTCGCTCCTTCCCCTAATAGTGCCTGTCCTCCCAGATCAACCCTGACCACGGCTGGCTCGGTCCGGTTAGTTTCAAGGAATATGGTCATTATCGAGAAATGACCCTTAATGTCAATGAGTTAGACTACGAGGTCCAATTTTCGGCCGAACCTCTGCCTCCCCCTAACTCCGGCCCCCCCCGCCAGGCGGATAAAAATATGATCATTAAAAGGGAAACCGTGCAATAATTTTATTGTCATCCGGCGATATTTTTGCTATCAAGGGGAAGCTGTCATATCCGATGGCCTCTGATTTAGCAGCAATCGGCCTGCGAGCCATCGGGACTGAAAATATATATCTTTTATTAAGGGGGGGATGGGCGCCGGAAAACCCATTTTCCAGAAGTGGCCATGGCTGTATGGAATTGCAGTCAACCCAAACCAGGAGAAAGGGAGAAAAAGATTATGACCAAGGCAGAATTGATCGTGGCGGTAGCGGAAGAGGCCAAGATAAAGAAGGCCGATGCGGAAAAAGCCATTAATAGCCTGATCGGGACTATTTCCAAAACCTTGAAGAAAAAGGGCCGCCTGGCGTTGGCGGGGTTCGGCACCTTTTCGGTGAACCAAAGGAAGGCCCGGGAAGGCCGGAATCCACAGACCGGCAAGCCCATCAAGATTCCGGCCACCAAGGTGGTGAAATTCAAACCGGGGAAACAACTGAAAGACCTGGTAAAATAAAGGCTTTCATCCTTGTTTCTGGAGCGCCCCGGCGCCGGCGAACTGGGCTCTCTTGAAAATATCTTTTATCTTAAGAGGCCGCTGCCGGCGGCCCACTGTGCAGGCGCCGGTTCGGGGGGGAAACAGCTTTGCCCCTTCCCGCCTTTCAGGGCAGGGGACCGTGACCGCAAGGCCAAACTAAAATTAAATAATTTCTGGGATCTTCCCAAGCATCGGCCTGCCGGGCGATTCTCCCCAACCCGGCTGGCCGGGCCCAAATTCCTTACGCCCCTGTGGCGTTAGGAATGACGAGGGGAGGGCTTTTTGCCGAGCCCTCCCCTTCCTTTATTTCAGGCAAGCTCATGGCAACCACCGTAGGGGCAGGTTTAAAACCTGCCCCTACTCCCCTGGCGGCTGCCCCGGCGGCAGAACTCCTCCCGGATGCGCCCCAGGATCCGAGCCTTATCCAGGCACCAGCTGGGGCCCAGCAGTTCCTGAGGGTGCGGGTCGCCGGTAAGACGGTGGATGACCAGGCGCCGCGGCAGGAGTTCCACAAAGTCCACTACCAGACTGACGTAACCATCTTCCGAGAGACAGGCGTAGGCCCCCTGCTGATAAAGCCGGGCCAGGGCTGAGCCCCGAACCACGTAAAGCAGGTGGATTTTTACCCCCTGTAAGGGCAGACGGGCCAGATAGTCCGCGGTGGCCGCTATCTCCTCGGGGCCCTCCCCGGGCAGTCCCAGGATCACGTGGGCCACCACCTCCAGACCCCGGGCTGCGGCCCGTGCCACCGCCCGGGAAAAGCAGGCCACATCGTGGCCCCGGTTCAGAGCCGCTAGGGTCCGGTCATGGGCCGACTGCAGCCCCAACTCCAGCCACAGCAAGCGCTCCCGGGCATAGCCCGCCAGTAACTCCAGCACCTCATCCCCCAGACAATCCGGACGGGTTCCCAGACTCAAACCTACCACTTCGGGGAAGGCCAGGACTTCATCATAGAGGGCCTGAAGCCGCGCCACCGGGGCGTAGGTGTTGGAGAAGCTTTGGAAATAGGCGATGAACCGGGAAGCCTGGTAGCGTTCTTGCAGGCGAGCCATGCCCTGGCGGAGCTGCGCCGTCAGGCTCACCCCCCGGGCCCAGGCGCCGGTGCCGGAACCCCGGGCGTTGCAATAGAGGCAACCCCCGGTGGACACCCGGCCGTCCCGGTTGGGGCAGGTAAAACCCGCGTCCAATGCGATCTTTTGCACCCGTAGCCCGAAGCGACGCCGCAGGTAGGTGTTTAGATCCAGATATGGCAGCCGGGTCATCAGGCCAGGTCCCCCCAGGCGCCCTGTACCAGGGCGAGGGCGGCCAGGGCCGCGGTCTCCACCTTGAGGCGCCGGGGACCCAGACTGGCTACCCGGAAGCCTGCCTCCCGGGCCTGGGCTGCCTCAGCCGCGGAAAAGCCACCTTCGGGGCCGATGAGGAGGCGCACCGACGCGGGCCGCTTCAGACTGAGCCAGGATTTCAGCCCGCCGCGCCGCTCCTCTTCCCAGAAGATGAGCTTCATCTCCTCGGAGCCCGATAACACCGCGGCGAATTCCTGTACCGGGCCAATCTCCGGAAGCATCGCCCGCTGGCAGGATTTGAGGATTTCCCGGGCCAGGCGCTGCCAGCGGTCCTGCCGCCGCCGGGCCCGCTCCGGGGCCGGACGTTCCGAACGCTCCGAGTAAAAGGGGATAATCCTTTGCACCCCCATTTCCGTGGCCTGGCGCATCACCCCATCCAGGGCCTCGCCCTTGGCCAGGCCGATGCCCAACACCAGGCGCAGGGGTGATTCCCCCCAATCGGCCAGTTCCCGGAGCACTTGCAGTTGTGCCCCCCGGGCCTCCAGACTGATCACCCGGGCTTCCACCTGGCGCCCCCGGCCGTCGCAAACCTCCACCCGGTCGCCCACCCCCAGCCGCAAGACCCTGGCCAGATGCCGGATCTCCTCCTGGTCCAGATATACAGTGTCATCCTGAAAGCGCTCGGGAGGGGCGTAGAAACGACGCATAGCCATATGGTCAGTGGCCACAAGGTTCAAGGTTCAAGGTTCAAGGTTCAAAGTTCAAAGTTCAAAGTTCAAGGTCGCCAGTCGTTTGCCTTGAGCCATGAGCTAATTTTAAGAGACCAGGGTGCGCACTGCGCACCAGGACGATGAGGTTCCCGGTTTTTCTGACGACTATCTCAGGCATGCTTAAGTTTCTTGATCTCTTCTTCCAAGACCGCCAGCCGCTTCGCCATCGCCTGCAGATCCGCAGCCCGGACCGGTTTCGCCTCCGCCAGGGCCCTGGCCACCAGCTCCTTAACCTTGTCCACCAGGGCCGCCTGGGCCGCCTGGGCCCGGTTCAGGAGCTCCTTCACCGCCTCGGGGCTTTCCTGCTGGGTGATTTCCCCCCGATGCACCATTTCCTCCACCAGCGATTCGATCCTGTCCCGGGTGAAATCGAAGAACCCCAGACAAAAGAACGATGCCTTCCGCAAGAAATCTTTCATGGTTCCCTCCTGGTGTATTGTTTCAGAAATACCTTTAAAAATATCTACATATTCTGGTAGCCGCAGGCCCTAGCAAAAAACCTGCGCTCTTTTTATTAAGGATTTTCGCAAGCTTAAGCTTGCGGCTACATTTTAACGGCTTAAAGATGTAAGGACATTTTTTATTAAAGGAAAATCTTATACATGACATTATGGAGATTGGCAAAAATGATTAGTGGGAGCATTACGGGGTCCCTTATTTATCCCCTCTCCGGCGTTTCTTCTTTATCCCTTCTCCCCCGTATTTGCATCGGTGAGATGAGTAAAAAACGTTCGGGGACCTCAGGTAACACATTTTTGGTTCGACCTTCTGAAAAGCCTCGCAAGTCAGGAAATCCCCCTCTCCCCCGATGGGGGAGAGGATGGGGGTGAGGGGGAATTTAATATCTCTTCTCCGCTCCCATTAATAACTGTGCCACGAGCCCGGTCAATTAATCATTTTTTAAAGATCTCGCCGTTCAGCGGGCGACCCGATCACAGGCTGGAAGCCTGTGCCACTGTCGCGCCTGCTACTAAAAAAAATCTCATGGCCGCCGCAAGATCAAGGCGCCCCAGTCGTCCTGGGTGAGCAGCCCAGCCCTCCGTAGTCCTAATCCCAGGAAGCGTGGCTCGAGTTCCGGGAGATCGGTTTCCAGAAACCCTGAAATGATCAGGGCGCCGCCGCTCAAGAGATGTCCGCGCAGGGCCTCGGCCAATTGCAGCAGGTCAAGGGTGGTGAGGTTGGCCAGGATCAGGGCGAACTGCTGGCGGATGGCGTGCAGCAGGGTGGGCTCCACCAGCACCTGCGCTTCCAGGCCGTTCAGGCGCACGTTTTCCAGGGCGGCGGCCACCGCCTCGAGGTCCACGTCGATGGCCAGCACCCCGGCCCCCAGGCGGGCCGCGGCCAGGGCCAGGATGCCGGTGCCGGTGCCCACGTCCAGCACCTGCCGGGTATCGCTGGCCGCAGGCTTTACCTGCTCCCAGACTTCTTCCAGGGCCCTGAGGCAAAGCAAAGTCGTGGGATGGCGGCCGGTGCCGAAGGCCATGCCAGGATAAATGGTGATCACCAGCTCCCCGGCCTCCGGGGCATAATCCTCCCAGGGGGGGCGGATCACCAGGCGGGAGGTGACTTTCTGCGCCTTGAAATGGGACTTCCAGGCCTCGGCCCAATCCTCCTCGGCCACCAGCCGCGTCTCCAGACCCAGGGGGGAGAGGCGGTGGCCGGCCAGACGCTCCAGGTATTCCTGCAATTGCTGCTGTTGCCAGGCGCCGAACTCCCCGGGCCGAAAAAAGGCCCGGATGACCACCCCTTGCGGCGGGGCGCCCTCCTCCTCCAGGATCACCCCGCGACCGCTGAACTCCGTGAAGAACAGGCCGGCCTCCTCCTGCATCCCGGCAGGCACCAGGATCCTAACCTCAATCCAGGTTTCCTTAGCCATATTGAGTAATTATAGAGCCAGGCGGGCCCGATTGCAATAAACCCCTGGAGGCCTTGTCTGAGTGAAAGTGGTTTGCCTGTAGAGGGGGCAGTGGCGCCGGCCTCTGGCCGGTGAATCAAGTCGCCCAATGACGTAGGGTGGGCACGAGCCTACCATAGGAGTTGACTTTCAGGTGAATCAAGCCGCCCCCGCGGGCGATGCGGCCGTTCGAAAGCGACGGATCAGCGAGGGAGAAGATCGCGGCCCGCGCCACCTCAAAATGGGCTTCTTTGGGGGGAGGAGATTACTGGTGGATCACCATCATTTAATGTATATTTCTCATTCCCCTATTATCTTGACCAGCACCCTCTTCCTGCGGCCCCCATCAAACTCGCCGTAAAATATCTGTTCCCAGGGGCCGAAGTCCAGTTTGCCGCCGGTGACGGCCACCACCACTTCCCGCCCCATGATCTGCCGCTTCATATGGGCGTCCGCGTTGTCTTCCCCGACGTTGTGACGGTATTGGGAGGTGGGGGCATGGGGCGCCAGCTTCTCAAGCCAGACGTCGTAGTCATGGTGCAGCCCTGATTCGTCATCGTTGATGAAAACCGAGGCTGTGATGTGCATCGCGTTGCAGAGTATAAGGCCTTCGGTGATGCCGCTTTCCTTTAGGCAGTGCTCCACCTGGGGAGTTATGTTGATGAAAGCCCTGCGGCCTGGGACATGGAACCAGAGTTCTTGGCGATAGCTTTTCATATCTGTCATCCAATTTTCAGTTCACAATGCCACGAGGATAGGCCCTTGTCAACGAAGGATCGCTTCAAGCGCCACCTCAAAGTGGACTTCTTTGCGGGGGGTGAGCCTGGTTACTATTTTAAAGTGCTGGTGCCGGAGGCGGCCACCCCTACCCTTCCCTGCCGGTTCTCCCTATTTTTTGTACCGGTAAACATTCAGTCCAATTTTGACGTCTTCGTCACCGGGAACAGAGATATTTCCCTCGGTGCTGGCGATGATCCGGGTCTTGCCGCTTTTACTCAGGCCAAAATCCTGATCCAGTTCAACCTCGATGATCAACTTCTTGCCTTCCCTGCGCATGGTCACATTCTTAGCCATTTCCCCGGCCTCCAAGTTTGGTTTTCAGTAGCTTACCCATTATTTCGAACAATCTAGTCCGACATAGGAAATCATCCAAAAACATATTACTGGTTTTCGGGTAGTGTATCAGATTGAATTGGTTCTTTACTAAATTATTACAGCACCAAATTTTGGAACCAAAAAGCGGCCCTGAGGCCGCGTTTTCATTCTTAAATTTGACTAAAAGGTTATCGACATTCGCTAACGCAGGAAAATTTTCCGAGATGATTGGCAGCTAAGAATATAGGAACAGTAGGATTATCGGGGCCTATCTGTGGAAAAATGTCATCAAACACCTGCTTTGCTTCGTCATAATATCCTAAACGTACCGCACAGGACAACCGGATAGCTCGATCAGCAGCATCAGAAGGATTATCTTTTCCGTTTTCCCATCGGGAAACGGTAGAATTATCTACGCCTAGCCGCTTTGCGAATTCAATACCTTTCATAGCCATATGTTTTCGCAAGAATCGAATTTCTTTCCCAGATAAGGGAGTTTTTCGCATAAGCAAGGCTTTGGCTATAGTGCAATGAATGTTAAGAGGCTGAGGAATAGCGGCAGATTCACCACATTTACAGCGATAGATTTCGATGCCGCATAGCCATAGATTATCAAGGCCGGATTCAAGGTAATGGTAGTCCCCGATTCTGGTTTGGTAAACTTCACCGCAACGAAGGCAATTATGTTTTGTCATGTGTTCCCCCGAATACCGTAATGACTTCGATAAATTTTTGAGCAACAATGATTCGAATTACGATAGTCAATGGGACTTCTTCCAAATCAGCGCCCGCGTCCCGAAAAACATTGTTTTCGGCGTCTCCGGGGTGCGTTCCTGGGCTTAATTCCCCCCAATGAAGAACGTGAAAAATATCCTCCATGAAAACTTGCCGCTCTAGCATTCGCTGGCGACAATAGGGGGACGGCTGAATGCGCCCCGTATCTCCCTGGAGGATTTTACGAATGGTACCGCGAGCTTCTTCAAGTGTTAATATCGGCATTTTTGCGGAAAAGTCAACTTCTAATTTTGAGGTTTCCTCAAAGTTTATGCCAAGCAGCCTGGGGGTAATCATTTGATCAATTGTAAGTCCTGTCAATTCCTAATTAATCCGCCAGGGCTGCGATTTCTTCCAGGTGATCTGCCCCGGTTTTTTCTCTGGTTTGGTTCACTGAAAATTTGCCAGGATTGGATATTGAAAATATTTTTCTATATCGGGATAGGGTAGAGTTTATTGTCGCCAGGAGAGCCGTGCGGCTGATTTTTGGATCTTGCCTGAGGAAAGCCATGGTAAACTATAGGGTGGATGCAAATCGTTTGGCCAGCAGCTTTAGATGAGGTCGTCTTTTTTTTGGTTTTTGGATAGGAGGACCAGTTATCCCTCTGAGTCTCCAATCATCCTGATTGACAATAAAATCGACTTGTGAAATAAGTGAGTCATCTTGCAGTACCCAACCCCTATCGTCAGGGGGTAGCCATCATTCTGGCTTGCGATGATAGCCGATGTCCCTGACCCCAAACACGAATGCAAGTAGATGCTTATGTTTCAACGATTACGACACGATGATATCTGTCCTTCATGTAAACAGGGGAAACTGGAAAGAATTACACGCAAGGATTGGATGTATCGGCTTCCCCAAAGCAAACATTATATGTGTAGAGAATGTTCAGCTCGCTTTCTGACCATATTGGGTCGGGCGATAAGGCTTCCCAAAGATGAAAACCTTTCTAAAACCGGAAAGAAAAGCAGAAAAAGCCGTGAAGGAATTAGGCAGCCATGAGGCACCAAAAATTAATACAGGAGGAAATTGAAATGAGAACTCTAAAATTCAAAATATTCCTGGGCGTAACATTTTCACTTTTATGTCTTTTAGTAATTACCACGGCAGCAAATGCCCAAGCCATAAAGGCAACAATAGGAGATATCCTCTCTAATCCAGACCAATATGATGGAAAAATGGTTCAGGTTGAAGCAAAGGTCTTGGCACCACAATTTAAAACTTCTAAAAAAGGGAATGCTTTTCACTGCTGTCCGGCACGCTAATTGAATAGCAAAGGTTGTCGGATATCTGGTGGTCGAAGACCAAGAATGGCCCACAGGTCAAGGCGTTCCAGGAGCATGATTTGGGTTAAACGGGTGAGTTCCAGAAGTCCCCAGCCCGCCTTGGTCTTGAACTTAACCCACACCAACAGCAGATAAGCGATCAAGGCGGTCCAGATTTGGATCAGCACCGCATTCTTGGAGGTCCCATAAAAG
>Ga0208937_1000665_pt1 | contig 22733 bp, 23 predicted proteins | sample June2015DPH_11_5_FD_184705 | JGI IMG/M metagenome (GOLD analysis project Ga0208937, IMG submission 184705) | Peatland microbial communities from SPRUCE experiment site at the Marcell Experimental Forest, Minnesota, USA - June2015DPH_11_40... | ecosystem: Environmental > Terrestrial > Soil >...
ATGGGAGGAGCCATTGGGTAAGGCAAGGCCAGGTAATTGCGGCTGGTCGATAGGAGCCGGATGAGCCGAGAGGTTCACGTCCGTATCTGTGAGGGCGTGGGGGTGAGATTCCCCCACGCTACTCGACTCCAAAATTATTTACAGGCATCTCGATATAAAACCGTGGCATCTGCCTTCACGTCGAATGTTTATGTCCCAACGGTTTGTAGGATTGGAAAGAGTGTATAGGCGATGGCTAATCGAGAGTTTAGAAGTCCTGGAGCGGGGTAGCGACTATCTTGCCACTATACGCATCATCAGATATATTTCGATATGATTTAAATATCTTATCCTACTGCCAGAAAAATCCTGGCTTAATCGGTATTGGGTTCTTTTGACCCTGGGAGTCGGCAGAGAGAGGCTGGGAGGACCCCCGGGAGGGCGAGTAGGTCGGCGAGTAGGTTGGGTTCAAACAGGGGTCACCGGGTGAACCTCCATTCTCTGAAAGTCCCGTAAATCAAGGATTTCAGAGGATCGGCAATTTTTAAATTTGGCCTTTCACGCCTGGAGCACCTTCCAAATTGAATAAACAAGTGCTTTCTTTATCAAATGTCATTGAAGGGGAGTGCGGTAACCCCCGGCACCAGGGGCAGCCGGACTTCGCCGGGGTGGATGATGTAGCCGGGGGACCGCACGGTCCACCAAGTCCTTATGGAAGGCCGTGAGGTTCGGTGGCCTGGCCGGTTCTCTTTTAGATCGGCATTAGCTGACCCAGGGCGCGGACGTTCTGGTGCTGATGACAGGGGCCTTTAAAAGCTAAAATTTAAAAATCCCTTTTCATCAATTAAGCGGTTTTCACCAAATGGTGAAAATAATAAAGTTAGCGAAAGAAAGGTCCTGGGAGATGTGGGCATGCCCCCCCAGGACCCCGAAGGAATTCAATATTTTGAACCTCCAGTACAAATTTTTAACCGGTCATTTGGTGAGTAGGTCGGTGAGTAGGTTGTGCCAAAAAATAGGTTAAAGCTGCCTATATCCTGGAATGCCGATGTGTCAACCATGAGGGTTTGCGGGTTGTGCGCTCCCGCTTGTGAGGACTTCTAATCCGTGGGTCGCAGGTTCGAATCCTGCCAGGCGCGCCAATTAATTCAGGGAATTATCCTTCATTTTTACAAGATAAAAAGCCTTGGTGTCATATAGATGTTATCAGCCTCCGATTTAGGGTCAGTTCCCTTCTACCAATTTCATCAATTCATCCCGTTGGACGGTGTTGTACCCTTTAAAGACGCTCATTATCTTGTGGCCAGAAGCCGCCATGATCCTGAAATAGTCATGGCCAGCCAGACGCCAGTTATTGATTTGAAATTTTCACCAAGAGGCGGGTAAGTAAATTGTCTCGCGGTTTTTGAGAACGTGTTTTTTAAGTTATCAGGCCGACTCATTGGGATCAATGCTGCTGATAACGTTCGCTTGACTGGAAGGTAATTATATTGTAAATAAATATAGACTCTTTGGGCTATGGGGGGATTGCATCTTGGGGGGGAATAGCCATGCTATACAGATGCATTTGGCCGGAGTGCATTAAAATTTGGGGTGAGCCGGAACCAGGTGTTAGTGGCTACAGTCATGGGTTATGTTCTGTCCACGCAAGATTGGCCTTTGAGAGCACCTTTCGGAGACTTCAAATCAAAGAAGGGAACCCTGATTGTTATCTAAGGTGTTTTGGTAACTGCCACCGCCATTGGTGTACATTTTATCCCATTTGTACAGTGGAAGAGCCTGGGCCTGAAGAAATGGAAGAACTCAGGGTGAGGCTTGAAGCCCGGAATACTCACCTAAGGCGACGGTTTAAGTAAACGCGATCATAACCGGCCCTTTGATGAAAAGGACTACTCGGTTCGCTTATTTTCCTACCAATTCTCCGGCAAAGGAAGTCATCCTCACCAATTTCTCGGCCCAGATCTGCTTCAGTCCACAGGGAGGATGCACAAAGGCCATGGTGGCGGAGGCTGGACACTCCGCGAATTTCCTGCGATGAGCGAAGGAGACACAGTCATAATGAAGGAGATTCCTCTCTCCAAGGCATACCGCCTGATCGAGCCAGGTCCGGTCGTGCTGGTGACGACCGCGAATAAGGGACGCGCCAACATCATGACGATGAGCTGGCACATGATGATGGATTTCGAGCCCCCACTGATCGGCTGCATCATCGGCCCCTGGAATTACAGCTTCACGGCATTAGGCGCGACCGGAGAATGCGTGATTGCTATCCCCACGGTCGACCTTGCATCCAAGGTGGTCGAAATCGGCAACTGCTCAGGCCAGGATGTCGATAAGTTCGAGGCCTTCGGGTTGACGCCGGTACCGGCTAAGGAGGTAGTTGCGCCGCTAGTGGCCGAGTGTCTCGCCAATCTCGAGTGCCGGGTGGCGGACACCAGCCTGGTAAGCAAGTACAGCCTCTTCATTCTGGAAGCTGTCAGGGTCTGGACTGATCCTGAGCGCAAGGAACGCCGGACGATCCATGCCAATGGGGATGGCACCTTCGTCGTCGATGGCAGGACCATAAACCTGAAAAAAAAGATGGTGAAGTGGAAAGACCATTGTGATCCTTGATGGATAATCATCACAAAGTCTTCCAAATAGTCAATTGTTTTTTCGGTCCAACACCTTTGATTTTACCGGGTAAGCCGATGTTTATCCTTAAAATTTCTAATGTCTTAAGTCCACCCTTATACACGTATCGATTGGCTGTTAATGCGCCAACACTCTTAATTGAAACCAGATACTCTTCGATGGCTTCTATTGTATTTGGTATTAATTTTGATTTAATGATTTCTGAATTATCGTTCATGATTATGATCTCCTAATATGTCATTTTAATGGTTACCTCTCATTTTCCACAATTTGATTTATATTTTCTAACTTCAGCGTAATAGCGTCTCGAATCCACTCACATAAACTATAATTTGTTTTTTGTGTCAATGCAAAAAGCTGTTGGTACATTGATTCTGAAACTGCTACGGTGATTGGGCGGATATAAAACCTTTTCCTCTCTTATCATTATCAGTCGGTGCTATTCGGGTCATCATGCTGGAAATTAGATCAGGGCTGATCTTCTCTGGCGTCTAAAGACGGCGGAGAGGTTTCGGGTAAGTTTTGTGATATCATGCTCCTCATGAGTGGGGTACTTTAGCAAAGACAACTGTTGCGAAGTTCGAAAAATAGTTTAAATCACCTAAGTTAAGGCAGCCAGCGCCTGGTTGCCGCCGACTAGCGCTTGGTGAGGAGATTTACAGCTATGCGGGCGTTGTTGGTATGTCCCGAATTTCCCCTTTCCTTTTGGAGTTTCCAGAAATCTTGCCGGCTGCTGGGTGCAAAAACGGTTAATCCACCCCTGGGTTTGATTACGGTGGCAGCCTTGCTGCCCTCGGAATGGGAACTGCGTCTGGCCGATCTCAACACCAGAAGCCTGACGGAGGAAGATTGGCAGTGGGCCGATCTGATCTTGATATCGGCCATGTACATTCAAAGGGAGGGCTTGCTGGCCCTGGTGAGAGAAGCCAAGCGCCGCGGCAAAACCGTCGTAGCCGGAGGACCCCATCCCACTTCCCTCCCTGAGGCCGTCCTGGAGGCGGGATGTGATTTTGTGGTGCGGGGCGAGGGCGAGAATACGATTCCTTTGCTTCTGGAGGCGATGAGACACGGAAAGACCGGGATAATCGAAAACGGCGAAAAGCCGGACCTGACGACCTCGCCGATCCCGCGGTTTGATCTGTTACAAATGAAAGATTACGTCACCTTTACGATTCAGACTTCCCGGGGATGCCCGTTTAACTGCGAATTTTGCGATGTGGTGAACCTTTTCGGACGCACGCCCCGTCACAAGACCCCGAAGCAGGTCATCGCCGAACTGGAGACCCTCCACCGGCTCGGGACCAGGGGATCCGTGTTCATTTGCGATGACAACTTCATCGGCAGTAAGAAGCACGCCCGGGCCTTCCTGCAAGAACTCATCCCCTGGTTGAGGAGTAGGGGTGAACCCTACAGGTTCTTGACGCAGGCCTCGGTGAACCTGGGGCAGGATCCGGAAATGATCGACCTCATGACCGCGGCCAACCTGAGGGAAGTTTTTATCGGGATCGAGTCTCCGGATGAGAATGTACTGCAAACCAGCCACAAATATCACAACATCAAGCACCCGCTCCTGGAATCGCTGTACACCCTCAAGAAGAATGGCATGGAGGTTATTGGCAGTTTCATCATCGGTCTGGACGGGGAAACGAAAGGGGCCGGCGAACGCATCTGCGCCTTTATAGAACAGACTGACATACCCGTGACCATGCTTGGGGTCCTGCAGGCCGTGCCGCATACCAACCTGTGGCATCGACTGGAGAGAGAAAGGCGGCTGCGCCGGGATGTGGGAAATGACTCAGGGACCTTCTCAGCCTTGAACTACGAACCGGATCGACCGGAAGCCGAGATCATGCAGGAATACATCGAGGCCTGGGACTACCTGTATGAACCATCCCGTTACCTGGCGAGGGCCTACCGCTATTATCTGGCCATGCGGCCGGTTCGCCGGGCCCAGGCAGTCGCCGTAGGGTGCACCTTGCCAAAGGACCGCGTCCTCGACCAGGGATTGACGTTGCGCAGGATATTAATCGAAGTCAAGGCTTTTCTCAAAATCCTCTGGTGGCAAGGATTGCGGCCGTCGTACCGGCGTCAGGTCTGGACCCAATTGCTCGGGATGTGGAGACAAAACCCGACAAGGTTCAAGCAATATTTCGTGACCTGCGTCGAGGGAGAGGACCTTTTCGACATGAGAGAGATAGTGCGGGAAAAGGCCACGGCCATCATCAAGGAGTGGAAGATAGAGGTTCACGCGGCGCTCCAGGGCAGATTATCGGACCCCCCCCTGGGACCCTCTACCTCCAGCGCTATCCAGGATAAATGATAGTGAATGCCTGGCCCAGGGTTACGCTACTATCGAGCCCTTCTAATCTTGTTCATTACCGATGCGGTCGAAAGACGATTTTTTGGTAAATTCATCACGAAACAGTTTTTCTTCTACTTTCTGCAGCCGGCCTTGCGCGGCTTCTATTTTTTTCATCACCTCCGAGAGTTCCATTAGTTTAGCATTTAATTCTTTTAGCTTGGCTTTGGCTTCCAGAAGGTCCTCTTTTGCCCGTGCTATTTCCTTTTTGGCTTCCTGTTCGTTCATCTCACCTCTCCTTTGATGGCGTCGGCTATAGCGATCTCTTAGGATGTCCGCTCTGGCACTAATGGCCGAAGTCAGCCTGCTATTAATCAGAGCCTAAAACAAGTTCCTGATGGGGAATATAACTGTAGCCGCAGGCTTTAGCCTGCGCAAGCTAAAGCTTGCGGCTACTCGATTAAAATGCAACCTATTTAATGCTCTGATTAAAAATTAAGCAACGCTTAGTTGCGTCAGCGATGCCCGGGCGCCACCACCGCTTATGTTCGGCATGATCCTCAATTCGAGTGCCGTTACACCGTCGAGATCGACGTCGTAGTCTTCGACCTCCCGCGCGGCCTCCGGCGGACTGAAATTATACTGCTGGCGCACAATCTCCCGGTACGACTGACCGCCGTCTGGTGACCAGCGTAAAACGAACTCTTGGGTGCGCTCCAGTTCACCTTCAGAGAACACCAGGTGGATCCGTTTGAGTCTCAGCGGCTCATCAAACAGGAGGCGGATCGTTTGCTCCCCAGGCTGCGCGGCCCGCCAACCCGAGCCAATACCCGAAATTAGTGCCGATTCAATCGGGTAGCCGGCATCTTCGGAGGTGATTTCGACCTGTGCCAAGTGTTCAAGGTCTAGCCAGCCCGGCTCGGCGGCTGCGACATCACGAGGGCCATGACCGATAATGCGCTTGCGCATAGAGTACCCCTTATTCCTCTTTTAACTTAATAATTTAACTTATATATTGAGTAAATTCTATGTTTTTTCGCCTAAGTCCCTGGACGAGTGCTTTATGGAATAATCCCCCAATTATTTTAGGGGTTCAATGGGAGACCGCAAGGGGCTGCAGGCGTTTATTTTAATTAGCTTGACATTGAGCAATTTTCTTGTAAAATATTTATAGGTTGGCATGCCAGACTGAAAGCCGGGCCATGAGTCCTGGACAATGATCGGATGGGTTGCTAAGTCTCCCGGCCGATTTTTTTTGCCTGACTGCTGTGCGCCCTGATTTTTTGGCGGGTATATCTTTGCAGTATCAAAGAAAGAGATTTCATAATGAAAGAAACTGGTATGGTAAAATGGTTTAATGATTCCAAGGGTTTTGGCTTCATCTGCCGGGATAACGGCCCCGATGTCTTCGTGCATCACCGCGCCATCCAGGGCGAGGGCTTCCGCTCCTTGAGTGAAGACCAGGCAGTGGAGTTTGAGGTAGTCAAGGGTCCCAAGGGTGATCAGGCCCAAAACGTAGTGAAACTTTAGGCGGTAACCCCTGATGATCGGAACTCCGGCGGTCTCTGAATCCTGGAGTTCCGGCATTTTGAGCTTAGAGAGGTAGAATTTGGCACGAAACCGTTACGGCTGGCAAAAGCGCGCCAAAGAGATAGCCCGAAAAGAGAAGAACGACGAAAAAATGCAACATCGCCACGGCAAAACCACTACCCCGCCGGCGGAGGAAATGCCCGAGGCCGCTGCAGAGGGAACTTAAAAAGCCTGGACGAAATGACTCCGCTTGCAGAAGGCCTGGTAAGTGGGATCGGTGAGGAGAGATCATGAGTAAAAGATTATCCGTGGGCAACCTCCCCCATCAAATGACCGTAGAACAGTTGCAGACCCTTTTTTCTGAGGCTGGCCTGGTAGCCTCAGCCAGGATTATCACTTATCTGCACAACGGACAGACCTGTGGTTTCGGCTTTGTTTCTATGGAAACCCAAGAGGAGGGCCAAAAGGCCATTTCCATGTTCAGTGGCCGGCTGGTAGGCGGGCAACTCCTGGAAGTCAAGGAAGATTGGCCGCAGTCAAAATGCTCCTTTGGCCGCCCCCGCCGTAACTGCCGGTGATCGCTTGTGTCGAAGGTGATAGTTCGGAAAGGGGACCGCTAGCATCAATATCAGACAGCCATGGGGATGACCAAAGATTTACTCAGAGGCAATTTAACTGCCCAGACGTACAGAGATATTGAATGTTTAATATAAAAGTAAATAATACTATGGCAAGATTCAAACCGCAGTCTGAAGTAATGAAATATTTTGATTATCGGATGGCTATAATACAGGTGAGAGTTGGAGAGAACAATGAGCAGGCCTGGCAGAGACACCTAATAGGAACCCCAGATGATATTTATGCGACCATCAGGGTTTTTAACTTCTAATTCACCGAAGAAAGATATTATGGAAACGCAATTTCTAATATAACATGAAAATTAGCTTGCAATCACCTCAGATAGAGATCCATCGACAGGCCCGCCGACAAAAGGATAGGAAACCGTAAATGATACTCAAAGACGTTAAGGCGATCTTCTCGGAATTTGACGCTTATGGTGGGGCGCTGGATAGAAACGGCTGTATCAGCTATCCGGTTACCATCACCTGGACCGAGATGGGGCCCGGGCTTGCCTTCTTAAAGAGGCTAAAGGATGGTTTCCGGGACGACCATCCAATCAACCGCCCAATGACCCGATTCCATTCGCCTCAACCGGACCACGCCTCCCATCTGGAAATTTATTACCCTGTTCTCTTTCTTCCCGGTTATGAGTAGGGCGGCCAAATTGGTCAACTGGGGGAGATGTCCCACCAACAGGGTATCCTCATCCAGTTTGTCGATCCGGTCCGCCCAGATCTCAGGATCATCCAGAGGCGCCAGCCCCTGGGCTTCCGAGATTCCGGCCGGCGGCTGTAAATGCCTGGCCAGGACCCGGGCGGTGCTTTGGGCCCTGGTCTTGCCGCTATGAAATATCTGCCTGACCTGTACATTAAGCCTTTTCAAGTGGTGAGCCACACTTTCAATGTCCATGCGGCCGTTTTCCGTGAGATCCCTCGCCGCATCTTCTTCCTCGCTCCTGGCTTCGGCATGCTGCACCAGATAAAGAAGCATGGTAAGCCTCCTCCGATTTTCTTCTCAATAAGATAATAACTTTGCTCCCGGAGTCCACTGGCCGCCGCTTAATCAAGATGCCGCACGCCGTCCTCCCCCGTGCCCAGTGGCTGGTTGCAGCATTAAAGGTGACCTGGGCAGGAGCTTTTTCCATCCCGCTTTTCTATAGGCGGGTCAGGGGAATGAAAATTTCCTGGAATAACCTTTTGACCACTCTTTTCTAAGGTGATCTTGAGGGAATCCTGGTCTTTGATTAGGATGCTCTTAATTCTTAATTTCCGTCTGCTGATATTTTTTTCCCCAACCACCGGGGCGAGCCGGGAGGCCCTCCCCGTAATCACCTTGACCTTTCCGGAAGTTATGACATAAATAGAGGAGGCTGGATACATTATCTAAAATGGCTGCCAGGACTGGACCCGTCGCCGGACAGGTGATTGCGCCCCTGCCTTTGCTAGTTGCCGGCTGCCTGCCTTTCTGGGCTGGCAGCCTGCTCTCCGAGGTTTCGGGATATCCCCTGCGCCCCGGGGTGCTGCTGGGCGGCACCCTGGGGGTGGTGGCTCTGGTTCTGGCCGCCTTCGCCGGCCGGGAGAGCTTTGCCCCCGGGGCCGGGCGCTATCCTGCCTGGCGGCTGGACCTTTTCCAGGGGTCCCAGGGCCTGGCCTATGCCTGCTTGGGGACGGCGGCCTTGCTGGGGCTGCTCCTGCAGTTCTGCTACCGTACCGGCGACCTGACCATCCCCCTGGGAGCCTTGGGGATTTTGGGAGGCTATTTTTCCTTTGCCCGGCCCCTCTGCTGGTACCGGCGGGGTCTGGGGGAAGTCTCCGGCGCCCTGTGCTTCGGGCTGCTGCCGGTGGCCACCGGGTTTTATCTGCAATGCGGCCACCTGGTGACCGAGGTGCTGCTGTATGGCCTGCCCCTCACCTGGGCCGGATTTAATCTTTTTCTTGGTTACGGCTTCCCTGACATAAAAGGCAAAAAAGACAAAAAAGACAAAAAAGCTCCCCGGGGGGAGGCCGCGGCGGCCCCCGGCCTGGCGGCCCGGTTGGGGCCAGTGACGGCGGCCTTGCTCTACACCGCCGGCAACCTGCTGGTCATCCTGGGGCTGCTGGCCATTTTCTTCTTCCCGGCCTCGCCCCTACCCTGGCGGGCCGGTCTTTGGCCCTTACTGCTCCTGGCGGGGGTCAACCAGGAGATGCTCAAACGGCGGGCTTACCGGGAAGAGAGCCGGCTGCGGTGGTTGTGCCGCCTCAGCCTGGCCTTGCACCTGGGGATGGGTGCGGTCTTTAACCTGATGTTGTGGCAGCGGCTGTAATAAAAAGACAGTTTTCGGTTTTCGGTTTCCGGTTTTCGGTTGGGAGAGGGCGGCGCCGGGGCAAGTCTGGGCTACCGAGCCAGAGGCCGGATTTGGCGGGTGAGAAGTGAGATGATGGGTGATCGGCGGAGAACCAGGGGCTCTCATTGGGGGCGCAGGCTGTTGGCCATTTGCCTCATCCTGGCCCTGATCCCTGCCTGCAGTCCGGCCCAGGTTTACATCCCCCTGGCCTACGCCTTCACCGGCATGTGCGTCGCCCTCCTGATGTCGCCGACCCTCACCGCCGCGGTGGTGGGTTTGGTGGTGGGCGGCCTCCTGGGCGCCGCGGTCTATAACAATTCTCTCAAGCACCAGATTCAGGACCGACAACGGGGTGAGCCGGGGCCACTCCCGGGAACCGGGGGTCGGAAAATATCCCAGTGGTGTCTTGCAAAAATAAGGGTGGCATGAGCAGGAGCTGCCTTTACCTATTCCCAGATGAAACCGGATATCCATAAAGAACCAGGCGGAGGCCCGGAGGGTCCCCTGGCCGTGGTGTTGCAGGCCCTGCGTCTCGCTGTGGAGCCCCTCTCGGGGGAGGTCCTGGCGGCCCGGTTGGGTTTAAGCCGGGCCGCGGTGTGGAAGCGCATCAACCGCCTCAAGGCCCGGGGCTATGCCATCGCAGGCTCCCCCCGCCGGGGCTACCGCCTGTTGGCGGCCACCGACAAGTTGCTGCCGGAAGAGATTCTCCTGGGGCTTAAAGCCAGGCGCCTGTGCGGACCGGTGCACCACTTCGAAGAGGTAGCCTCCACCAACGATCTGGCCAAGGAATTGGCGGCCCGAGGCGCCCCGGAAGGCACCCTGGTGGTGGCGGAAGCCCAAAGCCGGGGGCGGGGCCGCCTGGGCCGCCAGTGGAATTCTCCTCCGGGGACGGGGCTCTACGTCTCCTTGCTCCTCAGACCGCCGCTGCCGCCCACGGAGATGCCCCAGATCACCCTGACTACCGCGGTGGCGGTGGCCCGGGCCCTGAAACGGGTCACCGGGGTGGCCCCGGGCCTCAAATGGCCCAATGACCTGCTGCTGGCTGGCAAGAAACTGGGGGGCATCCTCACGGAGATGGAGACCGAAAGCGATCAGATCCGGCACCTGGTGGTGGGTCTGGGGCTTAATGTCGGCAACCGGGCCTTTCCGGAAGAGTTGGCCGCTATGGCCACTTCCCTGGCCCTGGGCCTCGGGCGGCCCTTACCAAAAAATTCCCGGCTGGCGATCCTTAAGGCCTGGCTGGAGGAGTTTGAGGATCTTTACGAACGTTTTTTGGCCCGGGAGTTTACCGGGATTCTCGAGGAATGGCGCAGCCTGACGGTGACCCTGGGGCAGCGGGTCACGGTGCGCCAGGGGCCGCTGGCCATCCACGGCCTGGCCCTGGAGGTGGCCCCGGACGGGGCCCTGCTGCTGGAGACAGATTCAGGGGAAGTGGTCCGCGTGACCTCCGGGGAGATCGCAGGCTAAACGGCTAGCCTCTGCCCCCAGCCCTCCCCCTGGGCGACGCGGGCGGAGCGGAAATAATACCAAAAGGGGGCGGCTCTCAGACCTGCCCCCGCCTCTCGGAAGCCGCCGTTAAGTGGACGGCCTCTATTTCTTCTTCTTCTCCTTGAGTTCCTCGACCTCGGACTTCAAGCGTTCCACTTCCGCTTTATATTGCTCCACTTCGGCCTCGCCCATCTTGGGAGGCTCGTAAGCCGGGGTCTCGCCCTTCTTGAAAAACTTATCCTTGGTCTCCTCAAAACCCAGGTAGACGGCCAGGGCGCCGCCCAAAAGGAGCAGGAGGGGGATGCCTCCTTTCAAGAGGTCAAAGAACTGATGCCACCACAACCCAAGGCCGATCAATCCCAAAGCCACCGCGACCAGTCCGCCCACCAAAGCCGTCATGCCCAACCTCCTTGCAATTAATGGAATTTTCGGCTCGCCGCCGCACTATAGCTAGCTTAACCCATATTTTGAAATAGTTATCAGAAAGGGAAAAATTTATCAAGGAAGAAATGGGGGCAAACAAACGGTCTTTGAAGAAAATTTCAATGAAATGGAAAGGTTATAATAATGGAGCGGTTGACAAAAATCCCCCGCAACATATAATATGGCCAATACCCCATTGGGAAATGTGAGAGATCCCTCATGGCTGAGATGGATTATTATCAGATATTGGGTGTTGGCCGGGAAGCCTCTGCGGAAGAAATCAAGAAGGTGTACCGCAAGCTGGCCATGAAGTATCACCCGGACAAAGCCAAGGGGGACAAGAAGCTTGCGGAAGAAAAATTCAAGCAGATCAGCGAAGCCTACGCGGTGCTGAGCAATCCCGAAAAGCGGCAGCAATACGACCAGGTCGGCTCCCAGGCCTTCCGGGAAAGATTCAGTCGGGAAGATATCTTCAAGGGCGCCGATTTCAGCGAAATGTTCGACTTCGGCCTCTCCGAGGGCCTCTTGAGCCGCCTCTTCGGGGGTATGGGAGGGGGAGGGGTAGGGGGAAGGGGAGGAGGACGTTTCGGCCGCCAGCCCCGCACCCGGGTCTTCAGGTACGGCGGCCCGGAAGACTTTGGGGCCCAGCCCCCGCCGCCCAAGGGTGAGGACCTGCAGGTGGAGATGCCCATCACCCTGCACGAGATGGCCTTCGGCACCGAGAAGGTGGTGGCCATGCCTCACGACGGCCAGGTGGAGAAGATCGCGGTGAAGATTCCCCCCGGCGCCCTGCCGGGCAAGAGGCTGCGGGTCAGCGGCAAAGGCGGGCCCGGCCCCATGGGCGGGACCCCCGGTGACCTCTACGTCAGGCTGCGGGAGCTGGAACATCCGGTATTTAAACGGGAGGGCTACGACCTCTACGTGGACCGCCGCATCAAGTTCACCGAGGCCATCCTGGGCACCAAGGTGACGGTGCCCACCCTGGATGGCAAGACCATGAGCCTCAAGGTGCCGCCGGGAACCCAGAGCCACACCAAGATGCGCCTCAAGAATTATGGCCTTCCCCAGGCCAGCGGCAAGACCCGGGGAGACCAGTTCGTGCGGATCATCGTCGAGACCCCCGCCGATCTGAGCAAAAAACAGAAGGCCCTGGTGGAGGAGATGGTCAAGGAAGGGTTGTAGCAGCAGTCAGATATTTTTTTTAGCTGTCCGCGGTCAGCTGTCAGCTTTCAGTTTTTGGGTTTTTGCTTTGCTTTTATTAACGGAAGCATGAAAGGGGTTCCATCTTTATCCCCTCTCCCCCCGGCGGGGAGAGAGGGCAAGGGTAAGGGGGAATTTAATCTCTTTTCCGCTCCCATTAATAAGTTATTGCCTTCATTTGTGGGAATACCCAGCCTATCTCAGCCGATCTTGAAACTTGAAACTTGCCACTTGCTAATAGCTGACAGCTACTAATAACGGGAGGCTCACATGGCGATAGAACTGGCCCCCAAGGTTTACTGGGTGGGCGCCATTGACTGGGATATCCGGGAGTTTCACGGCTATCTCACCGAAAAAGGCTCCACTTACAATGCCTTCCTGATTCTGGACGACCAGATCACTCTGATTGACACGGTAAAAAAGGAATTTGTCCCGGAGATGCTGGCCCGGGTGGCGGAGGTGGTGGACCCGGAAAAGATTTCCTATATCGTCTCCAACCACGTGGAGATGGACCATTCCGGAGGCCTGCCCGAGGTGGTGGCCAGGGTCAAGCCGGAAAAGCTCTTCTGCTCCCCCATGGGCAAGGCGGGGTTGAGCCGTCATTACCGGGGCGAATGGCCTTTTGTCGAAGTGAAAACCGGCCAGGAAATCTCCCTGGGGCAACGCACCCTCCTCTTTCTGGAGACCCCCATGCTCCACTGGCCGGACTCCATGATGACCTACCTTAAAGAGGAGCAGATTCTCTTCTCCAGCGACGCCTTCGGGGCCCACTTTGCCTCCGAGGAACGCTTCGACCTTGAGACCCCGGATTTCCCGGCCTATCTCCACCAGGTGCAGAAATACTACGGCAATATCCTGATGCCCTTCGGCAGCCTGATCCTCAAGCTGTTCCAGCGTCTCCAGCAAATGGACCTGGAGTTCAGGCTGATCGCCCCGGACCATGGCTTGCTCCTCAGGTCCCCGGAGCCGATCCTGGCGGCTTATCGGAAATGGGGGGCAGGGGAAGCGGAGCCCCACCGGGCCCTGGTGGTTTACGACACCATGTGGGGCAGCACCGAGATGCTGGCCCAGGCATTGGCCGAAGGCTTGCGGGAGGCCGGGGCCGAGACCGTCAGCTGCCATTTGCGCCGCGTCCATTACAGCAACGTCATTCCCGAGGTTCTGGACGCCGGCCTGCTCCTGTTGGGCTCCCCCACCCTCAACAACACCATCTTCCCTTCCATGGGCGAATTCCTCACCTATCTTAAGGGGCTGCGGCCCCAGAACAAGGCGGCGGCCTGCTTCGGCTCCTACGGCTGGAGCGGCCAGGCGGTGGCCGAGATGAACCAGCTCTTAGAGGCCATGAAGATCAGGCTGGCCCATGAAGGCTTCACGTGCAAATACATCCCCACCCCTGAGGAGCTGGCGGAGCTCCGGGCCCTGGGAACGCGCCTGGCCCGGGAGAATCTGAAATTGTGAGGGCATGCTAAAGGCCCCAACGAAATCTCAAAATACCAAAGGCCAGGATTTCCTCCATAATTGGTGCAGGTGGCGCAGTCTGCGTCTCTCGCACTAATAATGGCGCGGAAGAGGCGCCCTGGATGGCTCTTTTCGGAGCTGCAAGGTATTTGGCCGGGAGAATTTGCCATGGTAATCCCGGGTTTTTCAGCAAGGGGGTCTTGTCAGAGACCGAAGTGACGGATTAATCAACTACGTCAAAGAGAAAGGAATCATCCCCATGGCCAGTGAAATTTTGAAGTTAACCGCGGAGATTATTGCTTCACATGCGTCCATGACTGAACTCACCACGACGGAATTGGTGAAGGAAATTAAAGAAGTTTATAGCGCCTTATCTTCCTTGGCAGGTGAGGTTGTGGTCCCTGTCCCGGAAAGCGCCATGGCCTGGTCCGCCGGATCACTTTACCAAAAACCTCGATCGCGGAAGATGTTGGAATCTCTGGAGGCAAAGGCGGTTGAAGAGGAAGCAGGACCGGTTTTAGGGGATCCGGATTATCTGGAATTTATGGAAAGCAGGGAGGGTTGAGCAGCAGAAATGTAAGGTGGACACTGCCCACTAAGGCAAAAGTCAAAAGTCAAAAGTAAAAGGCCCTTTAACAGAAAATAGGTAGGATGGGCACTGCCCACCAATTCCTTAGAAAATAACTGTTTAAGTGAACCTTATTGGGCTATGAGGCCACCCTTCTCTCCCAGGCTGCTGCATGAACTTTTCGGAACAGAAGGTTGAGCAGACCATTGGCGAGATCTGCTTTTTTTTAAATGAGGCCGCCGCCGACTTCCGCTACCTGTTGACCCGGGGCTATCCCCGCCCGGCGGCCCTGGCCCTGGTGGGCAACCGCCATGATCTTTCCCTCACCGCCCGGCAGCTCCTGCACCGGGGGGTCTTTGCTCCGGCCGAGGCCGCGGGCCGCCGGGCCAGGCTTAGGCTGCTGAAGGAGGTGGCCGGCCGCCCCCTGGGGCTGGATGGCCACAATGTCCTCATTACCCTGGAATGCGCCTTGCGGAAGCTGCCCCTGGTGGCCGCGGACGACGGCTTCATCCGGGACGTGGGCCAGGTTTCCCGGAGCTTCAAGCCCTCCCTGGAGACCGATCGGGTCCTGGCCCTGGTGCTGGATTACCTGGCGGCGCAGCCCTGGCTGGAGCCGGTAGCCGTCTTCTATGACGCCCCTCTGAGCTTGAGCGGCGAGCTGGCCCGGCGCACCGCGGAACTGGCGGCGGCCCGGGGGCTAAAGCTGACGGCCGCCGCGGTGCCGGTGCCGGAGCGGGAATTGCAAGGTTTTCCCGGCCCCATCGCCAGCAGCGACACCGCCCTGATCGAGGCCCAGCCCCTGGTGGTGGACCTGGCCGGGGAGATCATCCGCCGGGAGCTGGGCCTGCGGCCCATCGAGCTGGACACCCCCGGCCCGGAGGAGTAAATGCTTTCCTCGTATTCGCCTGAAGCGCCGGAGGATTCTTAATCCGGCTCATGCGGCCCGGTTACCGGTGGACTCAAGTAAAAGGGAAGTCAGGAGGGGGTTCACGTTTATTTAGATATTGATTTATTTATCAAAACCAATGGCGGGATGCGCTTCGCTTTCCCGCCCTACGGGCTTTACACGGACCCTTTGGTTCGAACCAAAAATGTGTTACCTATGTCCCCGAACGTTTGTTACCCATCTCCCCGGTCCAAACAAGGGGGAGAGGGGATAAAGCTGGAACCCCTTTCATGCTCCCGTTAATAAGAGCCATGTAACGGTGAAGCGTAAATCGACTGGGAAGTATAAGACATACAAAACAGGGCATGGCTCAACTTCCTGGGTAATGGATTTTGAGCAAGACCTAAATCGGGGCGTTTTCGATTAAGGGCAATAATTCGGATATTATGTCCAGCTAATTAGGAAACACTCCACTATAACACCTAAGTTGTCAATATATTATCAAAAAGAGGGATGACATACGGTCCTTCAGGCACCACGGCAATTTCGAAATCATCCTGAGCCTTCATACTTGCCATCACAGCCTCTTCCACCGATGGTACCGGCTCAACGTAAATATCTTTCAGTACTGTTTCATTGAGTCCCGTTGTGTATAACTGCACACGCCCCACTTTCAAGGCCTTCACCAGCATCTCAGTCTGCCATTCATCAATTAGCGCCTTTTCACGAGTTTCCAATGTAGACATGAAAAGCTCAGGACCTATCTTGCATAGAAGACGCTGAGCCTCTACGAATTCACGGCTCCCCATCCCCTCGGAACACTCGCTGGCAATGATGATGTTTCCGCCTGGCTCCAGCACCTCCAGGACACCTACCATGCCCTTGATGGTTTGGTAATAAGTCTTATCAAGAGGATATCCGGCGCTGGTAGTGACAATGGTTTTAAAACGCCTAGGAACTCTGACTTCGGCATATTTCCTCATGAAGGCTACCGCCTCCAGGTGACTGGTCTCAATTTCACCAAAATTGACAAAACCGATTCGTCTCTCGTCATCAATGACCACGTTCAGAGCTAAAATTCCCCCTAGCGTCCGGATAATTTCCATCTGTTCATTGTGCAGAGGGTTCCCTTCGATGACACAGTTGACAGCCTTGCAATGCTCGAGGATATGAGCTGTATGAAGCTTCAGAATGGTATCTTGATAGGCCACGCCCGGTACGACAACTTTCCGCCCACCCGAATAACCTGCCATGAAGTGGGGTTCCACCAAACCGGTCACAATCTTCAAGTCTGCCTCGACAAAGCGGCGATCGATTGCGATAGGGATTCCACTGGAAGTTTTTCCCAGCTCAACGTGGGCATTTTGATCCCGGGCAAAGTGGTTCTCCACGCGCATAGAGTTATAGATCTCGTCCGAACCAATGATTTCCTGCAGTTCCTTCCCTTCGTTGGGTCGGTGCAAACCCGTAGCAACGAGAATCAGGATATTATCCTTAGAAATGCCAGTGGAACAGAGGGCGTCCAACAGAGGCGGCAGGATAGTCCCATTCGGGACCGGTCTGGTCACATCGCAGATCAGAATGCAGACATTTTTTTTACCCCGACCAAGCTTGGCCAGGGGATCACTTTGTACCGGTGTTTCGATGGCTTTCTTAACCTCGGCGAATGGGTCCGCCAGGGGGATCATTGGATGTTTGCGAATCACGGTTACGCGAGCTTCCTGAGGCAAATCGACTGTGATACCGTCCCGTCCATAGAGAAGGTCAACTTTCATAGGCCAGTTTCCTCCCAACTTAATGCCTTTTGGCGTTTAAGGGACCGGCGTCTGTGCCCTGGGGATAATCCGTCCTCAACTTGGCGTTCTGCACGTCTGCAGAAATGAGGAGCCCACCAGTGAACGGTTGTCCTGATTCCAACGATTACATCCCCAGGTAGGCCTTGCGCACCATATCGCATTGCAACAGCTCCCTGCCAGAGCCCTCCATGGCGATGCGGCCAGTCTGCAACACGTAAGCCCTGTGGCAGACCTGCAAGGCCTCGAACACGTTCTGTTCGACCAGGAGCACGGTGACGCCCGCGCCCGCTATATGTTCCACGGTACGGAAGATCTCGGTGACCAGCTTGGGCATGATGCCCATGGAGGGCTCGTCCAGCATGAGAAGATCGGGCCGGGACATGAGCCCCCGGGCAATCGCCACCTGCTGCTGCTCGCCGCCCGAAAGCGTTCCGGCACGCTGGTCGGCACGCTCTTTGACCCAAGGGAACAACCGCAGGACTGTCTCAAAGCTTTCGGCAATCTGTTCCTTGGAGGTTACGGTGTAGGCTCCGAGCAGCAGGTTGTCCCACACCGACAGGCGCGGAAAAAGCCGCCGCCCCTCTGGCACCAGGGAGATCTTCTTCCTGACGACATCATAGGCAGGATGGCCGGAGATTACCTGGTCGTTCAGGCGGATCTCCCCCTTCATCGGCTTTAGCAGGCCCATGATCGTCTTAAGCAGGGTAGTCTTGCCGGCCCCGTTCGAGCCGATCAGTGAAACGACCTCGCCGTGCTTGACTTCGAACGAGACATCCTGGATGGCCAAAAGCCCCTTGTAGCCAACGGACAAATTATTGACAGACAGCATCGTACCGATCTCCCAGGTAAGCTCGGATTACCTCGCGGTCTGCCACCACTTCTTTGGGTGAACCCTCTGCGATCTTGCGGCCGGAGTTGAGCACTAGCACCCGGTCGGAAAGCTCCATTACCGCCTCCATGACATGCTCCACCACGACTATGGTGATCCCCCTGGCACGCACTTTGCGGATCAGCTCGATCATCTCCCTCAGTTCCACCGTCGTGAGCCCCGCCATGGACTCGTCCAGCATCAGCAACTCGGGCTCCATCGCCAGGGCCATGGACACTTCGAGCCGTTTCTTGTCGGAAACGCTCAGCGCCTGTGCGTTGTAGTTCCGCTTCGCCATCAGGCCCGTGAAGGCCAGCACCTCCTCGGCATTTAGGCGCACGTCCCTCACGCGCACGTGCCGCAGGAAGCCGCCGGTCATGACGTTTTCAAGCACTGTCATGTCGCTGATCACCTGCGCGATCTGGAAGGTGCGCACGGCACCCAGCTTGCCGATCGTGTGCGGTTTCCTGTTGGTGATATCCAGGCCCTTGAAGAGCACCCGGCCCTTGTCCAGGCGGTGGAACCCCGTGATGCAATTGAACAGCGTACTCTTACCTGCGCCGTTGGGACCGATGATGCTTAAGATCTGTCCCCCGCGCACCTGGAAAGAGATATCCTCATTGGCCCGCAGCCCGCCAAAATATTTACTGACGCCCTGCACGTCCAGCAATAGCGAAGCGTTCATTTCTCCCTCTGCACCAGCGCGGTGATGGCCCCCCACACGCCGCTGGGCCGATACATCGAGATGGCGGTGATAAGGGCGCCGTAAATGATCATGTCAAACCCCGTGCCTTTGTAGCCCAGCCATGCCCGGGAATACTCGGAGAACGGGATCAGGATGGCCGCCCCGACCACCGGCCCAAGCACCGTGTTCGCCCCGCCCAGCATAGCCACCAGCACTATTTGGACTGAAACCGCCAGGATCATCACGCTCGCCGGGTCAATGTAGAGAATATACTGGGCATAGAAACTCCCGGCCATCGCGGTGAGGAAGGCGCTGATCATGATTGCGTATAGGCGGTAGCGCACTACGTTTACCCCCAGCACCTGTGCGACTTCATGACTCTCTTTGATCGCCCGCAGGTAGTAACCCATCTTGGAAGTGGACACCAGGCGGCAAACCACCAGGGCGAGCAGCAGGAAGGCCATTATGATGTAGCAGTAAGGCAGCTTGCTGGAATTGAAAATGAAGTTGGCCAGGGACCCTTTCAGCATGGGAATGGTAAGCCCCTCCGCCGCTCCCACCATTTCCCAGTTGTTGAAAAAAATCCGGACGATCTCTGCGAAGGCGATGCTGGCAATGGCGAAGTAATGGCCGCGCAGATTGGAGCACGGGTAACCGATGGCCGCGGCCGCGAGGGAGGAGATAATCCCGCCTGCCACCAGACCGATCCACGGGCTTACATTGAAGGTCATTAGCAGGAAGGAGGAGGTGTAGGCCCCGATCCCGAAAAAGGCCGCCTGTCCGAACGAGAACATGCCCGCATAGCCGCCCATGATGTTCCACGCCACTCCGCACATGGCGAAGATGCAGGTGATGATCAGGACATGTTGGCCAAACGGTACAATCAACAGCGGCAGGATGATAACCAGCGCCAGCACCGCGCCGCCCACGGTCAATTGTTTGCCGGTTATATTGCGCATCCCTACCACCCCAGGAGTCCTTGCGGCCTGATCCAGACCGTGATCAGGTATATGAGGAAGACGATTGCCAGCTTGTAGGCCGGGTCAAAAATATATCCGCCCACCGTCTGGGCGACCCCCACAATGATACCGGCTATGAATGCCCCTTCGATGCTGCCGAACCCGCCCAGGGCCACGATGCAAAAGCAAATCAAACCGAAGGTCCCGCCTACGAAAGGATAAATGTAGTAATGGGTTGCGAGCAGCGCCCCGCCCACCCCCACCAAACCACACCCGATGCCGAAAGAAAGCGAGTTGATGCGCTCGGTGTTGATGCCCATGATCAACGCGGCTTCACGGTCCATTTCCACTGCCAGGATGGCCTTGCCAGTGCGGCTATGGCGCAGAAACCAGAAGAGGGCGAAGGAGGTCAGGATGCTGCCTATCGAGCTGACAACCTTGGGGACGCTGAGAATGATGCCGGAGATGTGCCATGTGCCGGACAACAGCGTATGCCCGATCTCGCGGTAATCCGGGGTCCAGATAAAGGCGGCGAAGTTTGCCAGAAAGATGCTTATGCCAAAGGTCACCACCAGTTGCGCAAGAAGAGGCCCTGTCATCACCTTGCTGATGATGAAACGATAAATGAACATCCCCAGCAAGAAGAGGGCCACCGCGTTGAACGGTATCGAGAACAGTGGATCGACGCCCGCCAGCGTGTAGAGCCAGTAGGAGAGGAACATGCCGATCATCAGGAACTCGCCGTGCGCGAAGTTGACCACGTTCATCACACCCCAGATCAGGGTAAGGCCGATGGCCAACAGCGAATAAACCAGGCCGATGAGCACGCCGTCGATCAGTTGTTGCGCTAACATTTCCATGTGCAAACTCCGGGGCTGGTGTGAGGACAGAGCACACAGGAACAGAGGACACCGCGCCAAGTGCAGAGGATGGAGGACGGATTGTCATCCTTCCGTCCTCCGTCCTCCGCCATCCGCTTTACTTGCGGCCCTGCCAGGGCGGGAAAGGCCATACTACTTCTCGGCTGGCGGCGTCCCAGGGCCAGACCGTATAATAGTGCTGGTCCAGGATCTGCACCAGCATGGCCCTGGCGTAGATGTTCTGATGGGTCTTGGGATCGAACTTTATTCCCTCCCACGGGTAGATAAACTGGTCGCCCGGGATGTCGGTTTGCCCGAGGGCCTCCACTATTGCTTCAGGGGCTGTGGACTTGGCCCGGTTGATAGCGTCGGCCAGCACGAAGGGCGCCCCGAAACTGCGAGCGGCGTTCTCACCCATCTCGATATTGTATTTCTGCTTGTAGAGATCGGCCACCTGTCCGACCAGCGGTTTTTTCTTGGCAAGGTCCAGAGCGAAGGTCGAGCGCACGAGGATATAGTCGCCGTCGGCCTTGACCGAAGGCAGGTAGCCGGACTCGATGTAACCGGACATGGTGAGGAAGCCTTTGGGCACCACGTTCATTTCCTTGAAGGTCTTGGTAAAGAGGATGGCGTCGGTGATGTAGGCGGCGTGCATAATCACGTCCGGCTTGGCTGCCTTGAGCTTGCCCACCTCGCTGGTCACGTCGCTCGAGTTCGCCGTGTAAGTAATGTCTGCCACGACCTGGTAGCCGAACTCCTTGGCGTATTGGCGTTCCTGCTTGCCCACATTGGCCCCGAACTCGGTGTTTTCGTAAAGCAGGCCAATGGTCTCGACCTTCTGGCCCGTCTTCTTCTCCAGGTCTTTGAGGAACTCGAACTCGTTGCGAGCCATGGTCCCATCATGGGGCGACACGCGGTAAAAGTATTTGAAGCCGCGCTCGGTCAAAGTGGGCGAGGAGGAGTCCGAACATACGAAGGGGATCTTCAACCGCTCGGCGGCCTGACTTGCGGTTTTGGTCACCGCGCTCTGGTAGGCGCCTATCAACGCCACAACCTTCTCCTGGGTGATCAGACGTTCCGCCTCCGCCAAGCCGTTCTTGGGGTCGCCTTGCGTGTCTGCGTAAATGATTTGGATCTTGGCGCCTCCCAGGTTGGGGATCCCCTCCGTTTTAGCGAAGGGCAGGTTCAGGTCGTACTTGCCGTTGATGATCTGCACCGCCAGGTCGACGCCCCGTTTGTTTTCCATTCCCGTAGGGGCCAGGTTTCCGGTCAGGGGGTAAAGCGCGCCGATCTTGATTATCTTCTCCTGGGGCAGTTCCCGGCGGCAGCCGGCATACAGCACCAGGGCCATGGCAAAAATTGCTGATACCATTAAAACCCGTCGCATTTTCATTTTCTTTCCTCCCGTTACGGGACCGCGGCTCTTCAGCGCGGCCGCCATTGGATTGAAAGTTTGACAACACTCTGCACCTGGAAACCCTCCTGGCGCCGAGCACACACTTTGGGATGCCCATGAAAACAAGGCTGTGTTCTAATCTTGAAGGTTTTGGGTGAGTTGGCTAAACCAACCATACTAGAGCAGGCGCCGTTTATGCGGCAACCTTGGCCACCGTAGTCAAAAATTGGTTTTTGGGGCCTCATGGCCCGGGGAAAATCCCCCAAAATTTTTGTTCTTGAAGCCGAATCCTCTCGTCGATGCCATGATAGCACAAGCTTCCTTAAAAAGAAATTTGTTAAAAATTTGAGCATACCACACCCCCAGAACCAAGATACCTCACTGCTGGGGAGCCTAAGGACCCCAGGCCAGCACTGCTCGATAATGGGGAGCCAGGAAGAAAGCAGAAATTTCCGGTATGGTCTGAACAGTTAACTTGCCAAAGCTATTTCCTAGGTGCAAAGTAAAGTTCCTAAAAAGCCACTGGTGTTCGTTTTCGCTGAAAATCCAAGCCAGTCTCCTATTCGTGGTTCCCCTCGCAGGTGGTACCGCAAGTAAGTAATCCGAGGGGACAAGATGAAGGTCGATGCGCACGTCGAGTAGCGTGGGGGAATCTCACCCCCACGCCCTCACAGATACGGACGTGAACCTCTCGGCTCATCCGGCTCCTATCGACCAGCCGCAATTACCTGGCCTTGCCTTACCCAATGGCTCCTCCCAT
>Ga0208937_1000669_pt1 | contig 22542 bp, 19 predicted proteins | sample June2015DPH_11_5_FD_184705 | JGI IMG/M metagenome (GOLD analysis project Ga0208937, IMG submission 184705) | Peatland microbial communities from SPRUCE experiment site at the Marcell Experimental Forest, Minnesota, USA - June2015DPH_11_40... | ecosystem: Environmental > Terrestrial > Soil >...
CGCAGGGTGTTCTGGAGCGCGCCGAGTTTTTCAATGTCTCGGCATCCCTCGGACAATGTGGAAATTCCAACCGCCCTAATGGAAAGACTCACCGACGCGTTATGCTACGCGGCGTAAAATCCCCAAAGTCGAGCTTAGGATAGTCGACGCCGCCCTTGGATCTACGACCTCCGGCTGGTCTTGCAAACTCTTGGCAAAATTAACTGCTGCGGACCGGTACTCATTTTCCTCTTGCGGGTTGCGTTGATAGCGCTCCTCTGCCGCAATCGCTTCAGCCCCTTCAACTGTGGCCAACATGAAAGCGCCATGTAGCTGAAGCAAGCTGTCGATCGTTTCACGGACTGAGGCATCGAGGGAAGGCAACTCTTTGTCGCCGCTGGATGCCTTCTCGGCATTGGCTAGCCGCAGGCCCGCGATGTACAATAAAGAAAAGTCGATGCTCTCGATTGTCTTGTTGATAAGCGCATCGTAGGTTTGGGCACGCGCTAAGAGATGACCGTGTGGAACGTTCCCCTTACCTAGCGCTTCAACGAGAGCCCTCGATAATTCCTGCAAGGTGGGATGCAGCTTGTTCAGGCGATCAATGTTATTGCCCAGCCGATCAAGCTTCGCCGGCGGGGCGAAGGTGATAATGCCGTCATCCCCGATCTCAAAATGCGGTCCGTATCCCTGTTTTGGAATTTCCGGAACCAAGGTTTTGCCGTCGGAGGCGGCGGTCCCTATGTCGCGAATATCGGCCGGACGTTCAGCGAGGCTGCGTGCAATCGAAACGGGCGTCGGGGCCAGCACCGACGCTTCTGCGGTCATTGCGCCCGTGCCCGATAGTTGCGCTCCGATTCTTCCCGACAATTCGATCACCTGGAACGGTCCGGGCGGTGTCGCGTTCGATGGCACTGGGGGCAATGGCTCGGTCACGCCCGTTGATATGTCCGCCACGGCTGATCTGCTCCGCTGAGCAGCAGTCGCCGCCGCGGCGCCGGCGTCGAAATCTCCACCCGAAACAAACGGGATGTCCTTGGGAGCTGTCCCCGCATTCGCATCCGTCCCAACGCGCAGTGCGAGCGGCGTATCGCGCGAGATATGATCGCTCGACGGTTGATTGTAACCGAAGCGAGGCGGCTGGGTGTCGAGATCGCCGAGGTCGAGCAAACCGACATCGTATTGCCGCGTCATGGATTGCAGGCGCCGGTCGAGGTTCTGCAGGCGTTCATCGACGACCTCAGGCGCTGCAGTGCGCTTTAGCCTTTCGGGTTTAATGATGGATTTGACCCCGTGCACAAAATTCATGAGCAATAGACCAGTGCTCTGACGAAGTTCCGCTGGATCGAGCGTTGTCATTTCCGACACTCGCTTGAGCGAGCGAAAGGCAGCTTTCACCCCCGCATCAAATTCTTCGTCGGACCGATCGAGAACTCGGACCACCAAATTGCCGGAAATCCCCCGCGCCGTTTCCTCGGATACGATCCGCTGTATGTCGCGCCTAAGTCGGTCGACTCGGTCGTTGAGGTCCGGTCGGACAATGTCGAGGAAATCATTGATCGTCGGTTCGGCGATAGCTGCCACCTCTACGATGACGGCCCAATTCAAAAAGACGGGGCCCCTGTGCGTTCGCGCCCAGGGCCGCCGCTTAGGGGTGGTACCGGCCGCAGGCAAAACGCACCAGCGGGCCCTCCTACTGACGAATCGCTGACCTGATCTCCAACGCTAACGCCCGCTTCGTCTAAACCATTGATCTTGTTGGAGGCCACGCCCGGAATTGAACCGGGGTAAACGGTTTTGCAGACCGCTGCGTAACCACTCCGCCACGTGGCCTTAGAGGCATCCGCCGACTGCACGATGCGGCGATGCCTCGCGTTCTATAAAGGAAGGTTAGGAGCCCGACAACGGCAAGCGGGCACTGGCCCCGACAATGGTTATCGGCGAGGCCGACCGCAATTCCTGCGCGCAACTGTGCCATGCCCGGCCAGGCGCTTGCGTTTTGTCCGGCCGTGCCGCACAACGCCCCCTCACAAATGGGGGAACTCATGTTCGACACCGCCACCGCGCGACGGATGATGGTGGATGGGCAGGTTCGTACTGCCGACGTCACCAATCTCGACTTGCAGGAGGCGATGCTGACGTTGCCGCGCGAGCACTTTCTGCCCCAATCGCTCGCGCCGCTCGCTTATCTCGACAAAGATATTCCGCTCGGCAACGGCCGCGCGTTGCTCAAGCCGATGGTGCTCGCCAAGCTGATCCAGGCGGCCGAGGTCCGCCGCGGGGACCGTGTCCTCGATGTCGGGTGCGGGACTGGATATTCCGCGGCCGTGCTGGCGCGGCTTGCCGGCACGGTGATCGCATTGGAGGAGGACGCGGATCTGGCGCGGCAAGCGAAACAAGCGCTTGCGGCGACCGGCGCGGCCAATGTTGAGGTCGTCGTCGGACCTTTGATTGCCGGCTGGCCGGCCGGCGCGCCCTATGACGTGATCATGCTCGACGGCGCCGCGGAAATCGTGCCCGAGGCGCTTGGGCGGCAGCTCAAGCCCGACGGTCGTCTGGTCGGGGTTTGCGGCCGCTCGCCGGCGGGCAAAGCGATGATCTATCACGTAATCGAAGGCCAGCTGGTCGGCCGGCCGATCTTTGACGCTGCGGCGCCCGTGCTGCCCGGTTTCGTCGCGCCGCCAGCCTTCGTTTTCTAGCGGATTCGAACTTCTGTCGGCCTTTGCGGTGACGGCCCTGCCTTCGAGCCGGGATTCAGAGGCTGTGGCGCATATGTGCCTATGTGCGGAATTTTGTGCCTAAGCTCGCTTGCGGGGGTTTCGCGCCCTGCTCCAGCAGAATAATGTCATGCTTTCGGTCCGTCGGTCGGCCCTGTTGGCCGCCGCGCGGATTTGTTGTCCGAGCGGCAATCCCGCGGGGGATGCGGGGAGGGCGAGGGGCAGCGTCGCTTGATGGGTGTAAGAGGGGTGCAGGCGCATATTTGGGCCGTTGCAAGCCTTGCGCTGGCCGTTGCCGGCGTTGGCATGGCTGTTTCGGATGCGGCAGCGGACACGCTCGAATGGGCCTTGGTGCAGGCCTATCAGAACAATCCGTCGCTCAATGCGCAGCGCGCGGCTTTGCGCGCGACGGACGAGAATGTGCCGCAGGCCCTTTCCGGCTATCGCCCCAAGGTGAGCGTTACCGCGCAGGGGGGTTATAATTACACCAATGCGGTGCAACAGCTTCCTGTCGGCGGCGTCGTCACCAACATCCCGTTCGCCGAGACATTTCTCTCGCGCAGCGTCGCCGCCACCGGAACCTACACGCTGTTCAACGGCTTCCAGACCGCCAACCGCACCCGCCAAGCGGAAAGCCAAGTCGACGGTGCGCGCGAGACGCTCCGCGTCACCGAACAGCAGGTGCTGCTGGACGCCGCCACCGCTTACATGAACCTGTTGCGCGATCAGGCGATCCTCGACCTGAACCGGCGCAACGTCGAAGTGCTCACCGAACAGCTGAAGCAGACGCGCGACCGCTTCAATGTCGGCGAGGTGACGCGCACCGACGTGGCGCAAGCGGAATCGCGGTTGGCCGCCGGGCGGTCCGCGCTGTTGGGCGCGCAGTCGAACTACGTGACCTCGCAGGCGAATTACCGGCGCGTGATCGGGGTCGACCCGGGCCGCCTCGCGCCCGGCACTCCGGTCGATCGGCTCTCGCCCAGCGTATTGGCGAAGGCGATAGGGGAAGGTCAGACGCGCAGCCCTTCGGTGCTTGCCGCGATGTACGGCGTCGATGTCGCGGTGCTTGCGGTGAAAATCAGTGAAGGCGCGCTGTACCCGAATCTGACGCTCACGGCGAGCGCGTCGCAGGGGTCATACCCGGCCTTCGAAGTCGCCAGGCAGACCGCGGCTTCCGTCCTCGGCGCGCTGACAGTGCCGATCTACCAGGGCGGCGCCGAGTATTCCGCCATCCGCCAATCCAAGGAGACGCTGGGACAACAGCGGCTCAATCTCGATATCAACCGCGATCAGGCGCGGGCCACGGTGGTGCAGAGCTGGGGCCAGCTCGACGCCGCCAAGGCGCAGATCGAGGCGACCACCGCGCAGGTCAACGCCGCGGAGATCGCGCTCAACGGCGTGCGCGAGGAGGCGCGCGTCGGACAGCGCACGACGCTCGACGTGCTCAATGCGCAGCAGGAACTGGTCAATGCGCGCGTCGCCCTCGTCACCGCCCAGCACGATCGCGTGGTGGCCTCGTACACCTTGCTTGCGGCCGTCGGCGGCCTGTCGATGCCGCGGCTTGGCCTCGACGTTTTGATTTACGATCCGCAAGTGCACTACCAACAAGTGCGAGATGCGTGGATCGGGGTGCGCAATCCCGACGGCAGATAGACGCGGCCGGCGCGGCCGCAGCTCGGATTGCCGGCCCACAGCGATTATTGCGTTCGCTTTTCGTCATGACATACTGACCGGCAGCATTGCATAGTTGCGTTCACTTGATTCGCGGTCGGCGAGCTGCCGGTGACCAGCGGCGTGCGGCGGCTGCGGGGGAACGCACGAATTGAGGCGAGGATGCGCGCATGACGCAACCGGCGAAATCGCAAGAACCGTCGATGGAGGAGATTCTCGCCTCCATTCGCCGCATCATCGCCGATGACGATGCCGGCAGGATCGCGAAACGGGCGTCCGACGTCCCGTCAGCGCCCGAGGTATCAGAGGCGCACGATGCGTCTGGACAGCCTGCCGAGCCGCCGCAGCCGTCGTTTTTCGCTCCGCCGGAGCCGAGTATCCCCGAGATCCCTGCCGAAACGCCGGCCGATTCTGCGGCAACGAGCGCGGCAGAGGAGGACCACGCCTCCGAGATCCTTGATCTCACCGAATCAATGACGGCCCGCATGTTCAGCGAGGCCGAATCCGCTCGAGCGCCAAGTCCTGCGCCCGATGCGACGTCGGAATTTCGCGAGCCCGAGCCGGCGCCGCAATTTCATGAGCCTGAACCTGAGGCGCGATTTCACGAGCCTGAGCCTGAGCCGCAATTTTATGCGCGTGAGCCTGAGCCGCAATTTCCTGAGCCTGAGCCCGAACCGGCGCCGCAAATGCAGGAGCCCGAGCCGGCGCCGCAATTTCACGTGACCGAAAACTATTCGGATGCGCGCGTCGAAGAGGCGATCGAACAACCTGCTGTGCCACCGCCCACAGAGTCATCGGTCCGCTACGTCGCGCCTGAGACAGAATGGCGTGGCGCTGGCGATCGCGGTGCCGGTGGACGAGGCGCTGGCGAGCGCGGGCCGCTCCTGTCGAGCGCGACCAGTGCTGCGGTCGACTCCGCGTTCAACGCGCTGGCGCACACCGTGCTGGTGCAGAATGCGCGCACGCTCGAGGACCTGGTGCGCGAGATGTTGCGGCCCATGCTGAAGGCTTGGCTCGACGACAATCTGCCCGGCCTGGTCGAACGCCTGGTGCGGGCCGAGATCGAGCGCGTCGCACGCGGGCGCTAAGCGCCTCACGCGCCTTTGAGCGCGGCAGCAAGCCTGAGCGCCTGGTCCGACAGCACTGCCGGCTCTTCCTTGTGGCTCGCCGGCGGTCGCAACGACACGCCGGTCTTGCGCGGAATGACGTGGATATGCAGGTGGAACACCAATTGACCGCCGGCCGCCTCGTTGAACTGCTGGATGGTCAGGCCGTTGGCGGAAAAGACCGTCATCGCCGCCCGCGCAATCTTTTGCGTCGTCTTGATGAGATGCGCGAGATCGTCGGGTTCGATATCGAGAATCGTGCGGGCTGGCGCCTTCGGGATCACCAGCATATGGCCCGGCGCGCGCGGCATGATATCGAGAAAGGCAAAAGCCTTGTCGTCCTCATAGACCCTGTGCGCCGGTAATTCGCCGCGAATGATTTTGGCAAAGACATTGTTCGGGTCGTAGCTCGGCATCGTGCTCTCCGCCTCGGCGCATGATCCCGAAAACTGGATGCCGGTCTTCGGCAAGACCATGCGCGAATGAAAGTCGTCGCGATCGTAATCAATCGCTCTCGAGAGTGAAATCCTTGCGGTAAGGACTGGCCGCGGCAAGCTCGGTGCCGACCGCGGCGATATAGGCGCGCTCGCGCACCAGGTAGTCGGCGACGCCTCGCCGCAACGCCGGGTCGGCGATGTAATGGGCCGAATAAGTGGTGGTGGGCATATAGCCGCGGGCGAGCTTGTGTTCGCCCTGGGCGCCGGCCTCGACGCGGGCGAGCTTGTGGGCGATCGCGTATTCGATCGCCTGGTAATAGCACAGCTCGAAATGCAGGAACGGATGGTGCTCGACGGCGCCCCAGTGGCGGCCGAACAAGGTATGCGAGCCGATGAAGTTTATGGCGCCGGCGATCCAACGCCCGGAACGCTTGGCCATGACCAGCAGGATACGGTCGCGCATGGTCTCGCCGACCAGCGAGAAGAACGGCCGCGTCAGATAGGGCCGCCCCCATTTGCGCGAGCCAGTGTCCATGTAGAACGCGAAGAAGGTGTCCCAAACGTCCTCGGTAAGGTCGCTGCCGGTCAGCCAGTGCACGCTGATGCCGTTGGTCAAGGCGGCGTGGCGTTCGCGGCGGATGGTCTTGCGCTTGCGTGCCGCGAGCGCGGCGAGGAATTCGTCGAAGCTGCCGTAGCCGGCATTTTCCCAGTGGAATTGCTGGTCGGTGCGTTGCAGGAATCCGATCTCGCCGAGGAAGCGGAATTCCGGCTCGGTCGCGAAGGTGACGTGAACGCCGGAGGCGTCGTGCATGCCGCAGAGTTCGACCAGGCCGGCGACCAGCGCGTTGCGCGCCTCGCCGGCCCGCGGGCCCGGGCGCACCAAGAGCCGGCGACCGGTGGCGGGCGTAAAGGGGACCGCGACCTGGAGCTTCGGGTAATAGCTGCCGCCGGCGCGCATATAGGCTTCCGCCCAGCCAGCGTCGAAGACGTATTCGCCGTGCGAGTGACTCTTGAGGTAGCACGGCGCAGCGGCAAGAATGGTGCCGTCGGCGGCTTTGACGAGCACGTGCTGGACCTGCCAGCCGGACCGGCCACCGACCGATTTCGAGGCCTCCAGTACCGAAAGAAAATGGTGTGATAAGAATGGGTTGAATACGGTTTCCTGATCTGTCGATGGAGCTGCGCGATCGGCGGCAGGCTCGCAGTCCGTCGGCGGAGTAGCGCAGGCGTCCCACGCCGCGACGCCGACCTCGTCGATCGCACTCACCGCGACGACGTTGAGCTCACCCGCAGTCCCGCGTGTGCGTTGTTGCAAACCCGGCTGCTCGTTCTCGGCGCGGTTCATGGCCGAAAGCCCTCGAAAATCACCTGGTCGGCCCAACGGGTGGCGCGTTGCCGCTCGGCTTGCGTCCGTACCACCCATGTCACGAGCGGCAGGCACAAAATGTGCCGCGCCAGGAGCGGCGCGGACGCCGGCAAATCGCCGAATGCATAAGCCACGAACTGCGGCCGCGCCGTCAAGGCGGGCAGCAAGCTTCCCATGCCGTAACGCAGCCATGCCGGCATCTGATCCCAATAGGGATGCGGCCGGTATTTTGCCGCCACAATGCCGCGCGGCAGGTGAGGGGCCTTTTGCCGCAGCAGCCGAAGTTGAATCGGGTCGAAGGACATTGGCGCGACGGGTCCGCGATAGCCGGCCAGCAACGCCGCGACCCGCGCCGGCAGACGGCCGTCGCCGTCGAACCGGCTTTTCAATTCGAGCAGCAAGGCGGCGCGTCCGCCGACGAGATCGCAGAGGTCGCCCAGCGTCATCATGCGCTCGGCGCTGCCGCGGAAGGTAACTCGCTTGAGCTCGGCGGCGCTCAGGCGGTCGAGCCGGCCGGCGCCGTTGGTGAGGCGCCCTAGCACATCGTCATGATGCACCATGGCCTCACCGTCGCCGCTGATTTGCAGATCGACTTCGATACCGTAGCCGCCTTCGATCGCCGCGCGCACGGCGGCTGCGGTGTTCTCGATGATGCCGCGGGCGGCATCGTGCAATCCGCGATGGGCGATCGGTCGCGCCGTGAGCCAATCCAGCTTGGTCGGCGGCATTACGACACTTCGAACAGGCCCTCGACCTCGATCGCCGCATCGAGCGGCAACGCCGAGACGCCGACCGTCGTGCGCGCGTGCTTGCCCTTTTCGCCGAACGCCGCGACCATCAGGTCGGAGGCGCCGTTCATCACCTTCGGACCGTCGACAAAACCCGGCGCCGAATTCACGAATCCGCCGAGCCGCACGACGCGCACGACCTTGTCGAGGTCGCCGAGCGCGGCCTTGACCTGGGCGAGAAGATTGACCGCGCAGGCCCGCGCCGCCTTTTGGCCGTCCTCGATGGAGACGCCGCCGCCGAGCTGGCCCTTGGCGACGAGCTTGCCGCCGTCGAAGCAAATCTGGCCGGAAACCATGAGCAAGTTGCCGGTGCGCACGAACGCAACGTAATTGGCGACCGGCGCGGCCGGTTCCGCAAGCACGATGCCGAGCTCGCCCAACTTCTTCTCCACCGTTCCGGCCATTCTCGTCCTCCAGATTCCCTCAGCGCCCGAGGATTCTTCGCCGATTGGACTATATCACGCAAGCGAGCCGTGTTTCCGGTCGCAGTTGCGACCCTGGGGCAAGGTCCCTATCTTCGCCGCCATCCGCGGACGAAACGGATTGATCGGGAAACTGCCTGCGGGGAGCAGATTTCGGAATCAAGCAGAGCAAGAGGGTTCATGGCTTCGCGTTATGGCTTCGCATCGGGCAGCGCTCTCCTTGCCTGCACATTGATCTTCGCCGCGCCGGCATCCGGCGCCAAAGCACAAGACAGCCCGCAAGACAGCCCAATCGTGCTGGTGCCGCACCGCGCCATCTACGATCTCACGCTCGGTCTGACGCGCGGCAACGCGCAGATCGTCGGGGTGCGCGGGCGCATTCTCTACGATTTCGACGGCAACGCCTGCGACGGCTATACGCTGCGGTTCCGTCAAGTGTCCGAGCTTGATTCCGGCGAAGGCAAAATATCCACCAGCGACCTGCGCTCCACCACCTGGGAAGGCGGCGACGCCAAGAGCTTCAAGTTCACGTCGGAAAATTTCGTCGACGAGAATTTGGTCGATGCCGTCGACGGCCGGGCGGAGCACGGCGCCAAAGCGACGGCCGTCAGTCTGATAAAGCCGGAGCACAAGGCGCTCGATATCGACCCCGCCGTGGTGTTCCCGACCGAGCACATGGTGCGGGTGATCCTGGCGGCGCGCGCCGGCAAGAACCTTCTCGACTTTCCGGTGTTCGACGGATCGGATACCGGCGACAAAGTGTATGACACGCTGACGGTCATCGGTCACAAACTGTCGTCGGACGACCGCAAGCATGGCGATGCCGCCGACGGCGAGACAAAGCTTGCCGCGATCCCGCGCTGGCCGGTCACAATCAGCTATTTCGACAAGGGCCGCGGGCAAAAAAGCACAGAGCAAACACCGGCTTATGCGATCGGCTTCGAGCTTTACGAGAACGGCATTTCGCGTGCTTTGTCGCTCGACTACAACGACTTCGTCGTCGCCGGCAAACTCACCTCGCTCGAGATCAAACAGCCAAAGCCCTGCCACTAACGGGGTGCCGGCGCGCATCGCAATGACGCTCAGCGCTTGTCCGGCGGCTCGAAGGCCAGCCCCCTGACCACGGCATCGTCGCCGAAGCGGGCGCGCACGCGGTCGAGCGCGTGTTCCGCCTCGGCGGCGCGCGCATCGACGAAATCGGCGGGATCGGCCTGATCCGCCGTGGCCAGCGCGCTCATGCCGACACCGAGCAGACGGAATTTCGTGCCGTCGGTTTCGCGTTCCAGCAGGCCGCGTGCCGCGGCGAAGATTTTCCCCGCGAGCTGCGTCGGCGCCGCGAACGAATGCGCCCGCGTGCGAATCCGAAAATCGGCAGTCTTCAACTTCAGCGTCGCTGTCGCGCCGGCCAGCGCCTTTTCCTTGAGGCGAGCGGAAACCTCCTCCGTCTGCGCCCAGAGAATCCGTTCTAGCGCGCGGAAATCGGATATGTCCCGATCGAACGTGGTCTCCGCCGACACGCTCTTGGTTTCGCGGTCGGCGCTGACCTTGCGCTGATCGATGCCGCGGGCAAGCCGGGCGAGCCGCCTTCCTTCCTCACCATAGCGCCGCGCCAACGTGATCTCGGTTGCCGCCTGCAGATCGGCGATGTGGCGATAACCGTCACGGGCGAGCCGCGCCGCGCTCACCTTGCCGACGCCGAAGATGAAGCTCACCGGCTTCGGCGCCAGGAATGCCGACGCTTCGCTTAAGCCGAGCACCGCAAAGCCCCGCGGCTTGTCGAGGTCGGAGGCGATCTTGGCGAGGAACTTGTTGCCGGAGAGACCGATGGAGACGGTGATGGCGACTTTCTTTTCGACATCGGCGGCAAAGCGGGCCAGCACCTTGGCTGGCGACAGCCCATGCAGCCGCTCGGTGCCGGAAAGGTCGAGGAACGCTTCATCGATCGACAGCGGCTCGACCAGCGGCGTCAAGGCCAGCATCAACTGGCGAACCTCGCGGCCGACGCGGGCATACTTTTCCATGTTGGGGCGGATGACACGGGCGTGCGGACACAGCCGCAGCGCCTCGAACATCGGCATCGCCGACTTCACGCCGAAGGTGCGGGCGACGTAGCAAGCCGCGGCGACGACGCCGCGGCGGCCGCCGCCGACGATGACCGGCTCGGCGACCAGGGAGGGATCGTCGCGTTTCTCGATCGTGGCGTAGAAGGCGTCGCAGTCGACGTGGGCGATCTCGAGCTGTGCGAGTTCCGGATGCCGCAGCAATCGCGGCGAGCCGCAAGTGCCGCAGCGCGCTGCACGCGGCGCGGCGTCGGCGAGGCAGTCGCGGCAGAATGCGCTCACGGCATGTTACGTTCCTGTTGACCGCCGAGCGCGTTGCGGGCGCGCGCGACCTCGGCCGGATCGATTCCGGCGCTCAAGGCAAACGCGATCAGGAGACTCTCATCGCCGAGCATATGCTCGAGCACGCCGGCGAGGAAGCCGGGCTCGCCCGCCGCGGCCCGAATCTCCTCCGCCGGTATTCCGGTGGAAGCCAAAAAGCCGGCCAGCCGTTCGGGGTCTTCGGCGATGAAGCCAAGCGCCTGAATCGCCAGCATTTCAGCCGCTTCCGGCGTTGGTCGCAGGGGGGCTTTCATCGGTTCCATTTGCCTTTCCGTAACATATCGGCACTAGCTTGCATGCCGCTCGGCACGCGCATCGACGAACGATCGGAACCGCTGCAGCCCGGGGGCGCAGGGCCTAACGGACAGGTGAGGGTTGGGGGATGGCTAAAACCGTCCTGATCGTCGAGGACAATGAGCTCAATATGAAGCTCTTTCACGATCTGTTGGAAGCCCACGGCTACGACACCGTCGCGACGCGCAACGGTATCGAAGCGCTCGATCTCGCGCGCAAGCATCGGCCGGATTTGATCCTGATGGATATTCAGCTTCCCGAAGTCTCCGGCCTCGAGGTCACCAAATGGCTCAAGGATGACGAGGATCTGCGAGTCATTCCGGTGGTCGCCGTGACGGCTTTCGCCATGAAGGGCGATGAGGAACGCATTCGCGAGGGCGGCTGCGAAGCCTATCTCTCCAAGCCGATCTCGGTGGGCAAGTTCATCGAGACCATTCGACATTTTCTGGGCAATCCGTAGGACAAGCGAATGACCGCTCGCGTTCTCGTCGTCGACGATGTTCCGGCCAACGTCAAGCTGCTCGAAGCGCGGCTGTCGGCCGAATATTTCGACGTCATCACGGCGATGAGCGGCGCCGAGGCCTTGGCGATCTGTGAGCGCGCTGAATGCGATCTCGTCCTGCTCGACGTGATGATGCCGCACATGGACGGCTTCGAAGTGTGCCGGCGGCTGAAGACCAACCCGGCGACGCACCACATTCCGGTGGTGATGGTGACCGCGCTCGACCAGCCCTCCGATCGCGTGCGCGGCCTCGAAGCCGGCGCCGACGATTTCCTGACCAAACCGATTCCCGAAGTGGCGCTGATCGCTCGCGTGCGCTCGCTGGCGCGGCTGAAGACGGTCACCGACGAACTGCGCATGCGGGCGCTGACCTCGCGCGACATCGGCATCGAATCGCCGGAGCGCGAGGCGCTTGCCGATACCGGCCGCGGCGGGCGGGTGCTCGTCGTCGATGATCGGCCGGCGCAGTATGAGCGCATCGCCGCCATGCTGGCCAAGGAGCACAGCGTCGACATCGAGACCGACCCGCACGAGGCGGTGTTTCGCGCCGCCGACGGTAACTACGACCTACTGATCGTCTCGCTGGGGCTGGAGAGCTTCGATGCGCTGCGGCTGTGCAGCCAGGTCCGCTCGCTGGACCGGACCCGCAATATGCCGATTCTGGCGATCGCCGAGCCCGACAACGACGCACGCATGCTGCGCGGCCTGGAAATCGGCGTGAACGATTATCTGATGCGCCCGATCGACAAGAACGAGCTGTTGGCGCGGGCGCGCAGCCAAGTGCGCAAGCGCCGCTACACCGAGCGGCTGCGCGACAATGTCCAGATCTCGATCGAGATGGCGATCACCGACGCGCTGACCGGCCTGTTCAACCGCCGTTACATGGAAAGTCACCTGGCGACGCTGCTCGAACAGGCGGCTGGGAGCGGCAAGCCGCTGGCGGTGCTGGTCCTCGACATCGATTATTTCAAATCGATCAACGACACCCACGGCCACGATGCCGGCGATGATGTACTGCGCGACTTCGCCTTGCGCATCAAGCGCTCGATCCGCGGCATCGACCTGGCCTGCCGCTGCGGCGGCGAAGAATTCGTCATCGTCATGCCGGAAACCGACATGGCGGTGGCCGCGATGGTGGCGGAGCGGTTGCGCCGGCGGATCGCCGCCGAGCCGTTTAAGATCCAGCAGGGCGCGCGCAGCGTTCCGGTGACGCTCTCAATTGGCATCGCGGCGCTGCGCGGACGCGACGACACCGCCGTCAGCCTGCTCAAACGCGCCGACCAGGCGCTCTATCGGGCGAAGCGGGACGGGCGAAACCGGGTGGTCCCAGACGCCGCCTGAGAATTCTTGCCGTCTTAATCTTGGCGATTGATTTCCATAGCGGTTGCGGTAGCCTTGTTCCGCGACGGTAATCAGCAATGACGGCAATACGCCTTCCCGGCGAGCCGAAAAGCGGCCAGGGAGGGCACGGTGTATTGGATAGCCTTATTTGATAGCCCTGCGGAGTGCTCAGGTCCGCCGCATCTCCTGGGTCCGTAGGGTTCGGCCGGCACGGGGGTGGTGCGAGTGGCCTCCTCATGACGCCGCTCCCGGCCGGCCACCTTGGCGGCGCAGGCTTTGGCGCCCCGTAGCTCTTAAACGCGAATGCCCGGCACGTGGCCGGGCATTACGACTCTCTAGCGTGCGGCGTCCTATTTGATCTTGGATTCCCGGAACTCGACGTGCTTTTTCGCCACCGGATCGTATTTCTTCTTCACCAGCTTATCGGTCATGGTGCGTGAATTCTTCCGCGTCACGTAATAGAAGCCGGTATCGGCGCTGGAAACCAGTTTAACCTTGATAGTTACGGCTTTCGCCATGGTCGGACCTCGAAATCGGTTCGCTTCGCTGTGCTCGCCGTCAACCTAGTGGCCAAGCCTTCAATGTCAAGAAGGTCGTCGATGGATGTCGCGAAATTGCTAGCGCGATCAAAGCATTTCGCGGACGAAGCGCTTGTGCAGCATACGGTAGAACGGCACCGGATGGTCGTGGCTCATGCCGGTGGCGATGCGGTCCTGCAATTCGTCCAGCGCCACTGCGGTGATGGCGGGGATGTCGAGGCGGCGCGCCTCGGTGATCGGCAGCCAGACCAGTTCGACGAGCTCTGCTTGCGGACCAACGACACCTTCGACGCGACGGGCGACGGCGGAAATATCGGCCGCGAAAAAGCGGCTGTCGAAACGCCGCGGCCGCCGCGGCGGGGTGATGGCGCGGGCGATGAAATGGACCGCGCTGAGGTCGGGAAGGACGCCGGCTGTCGCAAAGGCCTGCCAGACGCCGGCCGGCGCGGTCATCGCGCCTTGGCCTGGGCGGCCCAGCATCAGGCCGGTTTCTTCATAGGTTTCGCGCACCGCGGCGAGCGCGAAACCGGCCGCCTTGGCGAGGCTCGGCCGCTTGACCCGCTGCATCAGGCGCGTAGCGTCGCCCGCGTTGAGCGGTGTAGCGGTCGGCATCAGCCGATCGGTAATTTCGACACGGCCGCCGGGGAAGACGAATTTTCCGGGCAGGAACTTGTGACCTTCGTGCCGGCGTCCGAGCAGCACTTTGGGCACGTTCTCGGAGTTGTCGACCAGAATGAGCGTGGCGGAATCCCTGGGTCTCAGATTGGCGAAGGATTGATCGCGCACAGCGCGAGTCAGGCCTTCGGATCGGCCGGCCGCCGTGCCTGCGGCCGCGCTCTTAGGGTCATCGTTCATGAGGTTCCACCGCGGTGTCCGCGTCGCTCGGCTCGCCGCGCAACGGAGCGTTGCCGCCGCGGTCTATGTCGGGTCCCGCGGCCGGCGGCCGCTTGATCGTCACGCAGCAGCCTAAAACGCAAGGCGCCGGCGACCGGCGCGGCTTCGACCAGTTCGACCGTGACCGGATCGCCGAGCCGATAGGTCGCCGACGTACCGACGAACGCGCGGCTCGCCTCGTTAAAGCGGAAATATTCGTCGCCGATGTAACGCGCCGGGATCAAGCCGTCGGCCCCGGTTTCGTCGAGCTCGACGAACAGGCCGGCGCGGGTCACTCCTGAAATATGGCCGTCGAACTTGGCGCCGACGCGATCGACCAGGAAATGCGCGATCAGCCGGTCGACGGTTTCGCGCTCGGCCTTCATGGCACGGCGCTCCATCGCCGAAATGTTGGCGGCGACTTCAGCCAGCGCGCGCACCTCGGTGCCGTCAGGCAGGCCGTCGGGGCCGAGCTTGAGCGCCCGGATCAGGGCACGATGCACGACGAGGTCGGCATAGCGGCGGATCGGCGAGGTGAAGTGCGCGTAGCGCCGCAGGTTGAGGCCGAAATGGCCGAAATTCTCCGCCGCATATTCCGCCTGGGCCTGGCTGCGCAGCACCACCTCGTTGACCAGCCTTTCGACGTCGCGGCCTTTGACCTGCGCGAGGATGCGATTGAAAGCGTCCGGCCGTAGCGTGCCGCCCTTGGGCAGCGAAATATCGAGCGTCGCCAAAAATTCGCGCAGCGCCGTGATCTTTTCCGGCGACGGCTCGTCGTGCACGCGATAGATTAGCGGAATACGCGCACGCTCGCAGGTTTCCGCGGCGGCGACGTTGGCGAGGATCATGAATTCCTCGATCAACCGGTGCGATTCCAGGCGTTGCGGCATGATCACCCGGTCGACCGTGCCGTCGGACTTGAGCACGATCTTGCGCTCGGGAAGCTCGAGATCGAGCGGGCCGCGCTCGTCGCGGGCGCGGCGCACAGTCCGATACGCGGCATAAAGCGGCTCGAGGATTTTTTTGACGATCGGCTCGGTGACCTCGTCGGGCCGACCCGAGACCGCGAGCTGCGCTTGTTCGTAATGCAAGCGCGCGGCGGAGCGGATCAGTACGCGGTGGAACGTGTGCGCGCGCTTGCGGCCATCGGCGCCGATCACCATGCGTACCGCCAGTGCCGGGCGGTCTTCGTCTGGCCGCAGCGAGCACAGATCGTTGGAAATGCGCTCCGGCAGCATCGGCACGACGCGGTCGGGGAAATAAACCGAATTGCCGCGCTCGACCGCGGCCCGATCGAGCGCCGAGCCCGGCCGCACGTAATAGGCGACGTCGGCAATGGCGACGCTGACGAGATGGCCGCCGCGATTGCGCGGGTCCGGATCGGGCACGGCGTGCACGGCGTCGTCGTGGTCCTTGGCGTCGGGCGGATCGATGGTGACAAACGGCACCTCGCGCCAGTCCTCGCGCGCGTCCTTCGCCGCATGTTGTGGCGGCCGCGCGGCCTCCGCTTCGGCGACGACTGCGCCGGGGAAAACGTGCGGGATGCCGTGGGCGTGGATGGCGATCAGGCTGACGGCGCGCTCGCCCTTGATCGAGCCGAGCCGCTCGACAACGGAGCCGGCCGCCAAACCGAGCCTGCCGGAACGCGCCACCTCGGCCGCGACCAGATCGCCATCAGCCGCGTCGCCGGTGTGACCGCTGGCGATCACGAGCTCGCGGCCGAGTTGCTTTTTGTCGATCGGCACCAGGCGGCCGCCGCCGCCCGGGAGGCTGCGGAAGATGCCAAGCACGCGGTGCTTGGCACGATCGATCAATTTGATGACGCGGGCGCTCGTTTCCTCTTCACTCGTCCGCTCGATGCGCAAGAGCGCACGGTCGCCGACGCCGGCGACTTCGCCCGGCCGGGCGCGGCGCGTGCTGGCGATGCGGATGACCGGCGCAGCGCCGTGCGTTTCTTCATCCCATTCCGTGGGCCGGGCCAGGAGCTCGCCGTCGGGGTCGCGGCCGGTTATGTCGGCGACCACTACGGAGGGCAGCGTTCCGGCATGATGCAACCGCTTACGGCGCCGTTCGATGTGGCCTTCGTCGGCAAGCTCGCGCAGCATGCGCTTGAGCGCCGCCCGGTCGGCATTCTTGGCGCCGAACGCCCGCGCAATCTCGCGCGTGCCGACTTTGCCGGCGTGTTCGCGGATGAAGGCAAGCAGCTCTTCGCGCGAGGGAAGGGCGGTTCGTTTCATAGGCCGCTCATTGGCCGTTTCCCCGGCCAAGATCGTAGCAAAGCCCTGTTGGATTATTCGGCAGCTTGGCGGGTCTTGCGTGAGGATTTGCGGGTTGCGGGTCGTTTGGAAGGTGTCGCCGCGGCGCCTTTGGCCGGCCTTTTGGCCTGTCGCGCCGCGCCCGGCGCCGCGCGCTTGGCGTTGCGCCGCCGCGCGTGCGGCGCGGAAGCGCCGCGTTTCGCACGGGCATCGAGCAGCGCCACAGCCTCGTCGAGCGTGATCGTCTCGGGTGTCTTGTCGCGCGGCAGCGTGGCGTTGATGCCGTCGTGACTGACATAGGGACCGTAGCGACCGTTCTTCGCCACGACCGGCCCGCCGGTGGTCGGATGTGCGCCGAGCGAGCGGCCCGGATCGGAGCCGAAGCGGCGGAAACGCGGCCCTTTGGCGCGCTTTTCGGCAATCATCGTCACCGCCCGGTTCAGCCCGATGTGAAAGATATCGTCGCCCGCTTCGAGATTGGCGTAGGTCTTGCCGTGCTGCACGTAAGGCCCGAAGCGGCCGATGCCGGCGCGGATCGGCTCGCCGTCCTCGGGATGCCGGCCGATTTCGCGCGGCAGCGATAGCAGCGCCAGCGCCAGGTCGAGGTCGACATCCTCAGGCGACGTGCCCTTCTGCAGACTGGCGCGCTTCGGCTTCTCGCCGTCGACCGCCTCGCCGAGCTGCACATAGGGACCGAAACGGCCGCTGCGCAGCGTCACTTCAAGGCCGCTCTTGGGGTCTTCGCCGAGTTTCTTGGTGCCGATCTCGCCGGAACCGTCGGCGGGCACCGACAGCGGACGGGTATAGCGGCACTCGGGATAATTCGAGCAGCCGATGAAGGCGCCATATTTGGAGAGCTTCAGCGTGAGCCGGCCGCCGCTGCAATTCGGGCATTGCCGCGGATCGCCGCCGTCGGCGCGCGGCGGGAACAGATGCGGCGCCAGCAGTTCGTCGAGCGCATCGATTACATTGGAGATTTTCAGATCCTTGATTTCGTCGACCGCGCCGATGAAATCGCGCCAGAAATCGCGCAGCACCTCGCGCCACGCCACTTCGTTGTTGGAAATCAGATCGAGCTGCTCTTCGAGGCTCGCCGTGAAATCATACTCGACGTATTTGGCGAAAAAGCTCTCGAGGAAGGCGACGACGATACGGCCGCGGTCCTCCGGATAAAGCCGGCGCTTATCGAGCCGCACGTATTTGCGGTCCTTGAGCACTTGCAGGATCGACGCGTAGGTCGACGGCCGGCCGATGCCGAGCTCTTCCAAACGTTTGACCAGCGAGGCCTCGGAGTAGCGCGGCGGCGGCTCGGTAAAATGCTGGGTGGCGGCGATCGCGCGCTTGGCGAGGCTTTCGCCCACGCTCATCGGCGGCAGCCGGCGCGCCTCCTCGTCGTCCGCATCTTCGTCCTGCCCTTCCTGGTAGAGGGCGAGGAAGCCGTCGAACTTCACCACCGTTCCGGTGGCGCGCAGCTCGAGCAATCGGGCGGCGACCTTCGCGGTGATGTCGACGGTGGTGCGCTCGAGCTCGGCCGATTCCATTTGGCTTGCCACCGTGCGCAGCCAGATCAGCTCATAGAGCTTGGCCTGATCCGGATCGAGAAAGCGTTTGGCGTCACGCGGCCGCCGAGCGAGATCGGTCGGGCGGATCGCTTCGTGCGCTTCCTGCGCGTTCTTCGCCTTGGTTTCGTAACGCCGCGGCACGTGCGGCACATATTGCGCGCCGTAATCCGTTTCGATCACGCGGCGGGCGGCGCTGATCGCTTCGCCGGCGATCTGCACGCCGTCGGTCCGCATATAGGTGATGAGGCCGACCGCTTCGCCGCCGATTTCGATGCCCTCGTAGAGGCGCTGGGCCACGCGCATGGTGTGCGCGGGAGCGAAACCGAACTTGCGGCTCGCTTCCTGCTGCAACGTCGAGGTGGTGAACGGCGGCTGCGGATGCCGCTTGACCGGCTTCGCTTCGACGCCGGCAACGGTGAAGGTGGCGGTTTCGAGTGCCTGCTTGAAAGCTTCCGCTTCGGCGGTCGAGCCGATGTCGAGGCGCTGCAGCTTTTTGCCGTCGGCACCGACGAGGCGCGCTTCGAACGTGTCGTGGCGCGGCGTCGCCAGCGTGGCGAGCAGCGACCAATATTCACGGCGGACGAATTTTTCGATTTCCAGTTCGCGGTCGCAGACCAGCCGCAACGCCACCGATTGCACCCGCCCGGCCGAACGGGCGCCCGGGAGCTTGCGCCACAAAACCGGGGACAGCGTGAAGCCGACCAGATAATCGAGCGCCCGGCGCGCCAGATAAGCGTCGACGAGCGCCTGGTCGATGTGGCGCGGATGCGCCATCGCCTCGGTCACCGCCTGCTTGGTGATGGCATTGAACACCACCCGCTCGATGGTCTGTCCGTTCAGCGCCTGCTTTTGCTTGAGCACTTCGAGCACGTGCCAGGAGATCGCCTCGCCTTCGCGGTCGGGGTCGGTCGCTAGGATCAGCTTTTCCGCCCCTTTGGCGGCGCGGGCGATATCGTTGAGGCGCTTCTGCGCCTTGGCATCGACCTCCCAGATCATGCGGAAATCGGCGTCGGGATCGACCGAGCCGCTCTTCGCCGGCAGGTCGCGCACATGGCCGAACGAAGCCAAAACCTCATAGCCGCGGCCAAGGTACTTATTGATCGTTTTCGCCTTGGCGGGCGATTCCACCACTACCAGATTCATGATAACCCAATGATTTGTTGGCCTTTTTGCGTCTCGGCGGCGGGTCTTAGCGCCTCCTGGCCGCCGGGAACATGGGTAATGCAACCCCGCCTGTCAAATCGTTACACTCCAGATTCGGCATGGCGGAGCCTCCGAAAAGGCAGCCGCGCAGGGCAAATTGGCACCCGCACAAGATAATTCGCTCTACGCGGCGACTACGCCCCATAGTTGATTTTTTTTGGAGCATATCTAGAAAGGGGAATTATGTACTTGACGTACCGCACGGGCGGGAGTACGCTGGCCTTAACGATGAGGTAAGGCCATGAAACTCAATAAGATTTACACGGACGAAGCCGCGGCCCGCAGGCACCTGGAAAGGCTGCTTTGGCCCGAAGGTCCGTTTTGCCCGCATTGCGGTAACGCCGATCCCGAGCGCATTCACAAGCTGGACGGCAAAAGCACGCGACCGGGCGTGTACAAGTGCCGCGAGTGCGAGAAGCCCTTTAGCGTGACCGTGGGAACGGTGTTCGAATCCTCGCATGTTCCCCTGCAAAAGTGGGTTTACGCCACCCACCTGCTTACGGCGTCGAAGAAGGGCATATCCAGCCACCAACTCATGCGTATGCTGGACGTGAGCTACAAGACGGCCTGGTTCATGAGCCATCGCATCCGTGAAGGAATGCGACCGACCGAACTGACGCCGATGGGCAGCGGCGGCAAGGTAGTCGAAGGCGACGAAACCTTTATCGGCCGCAAGGAAGGCGCTCGTAAGCCTAAGTCCGGTTTCGGCCATAAGAACGTGGTGCTGACGCTGGTTGAACGTGGAGGCAAAGCCCGCAGCTTCCATGTGGGCAGCACGCGCGCCGCTGACGTAGTGCCAATCGTTCGCCAGAACGTCACCCGCGAAGCAAAGTTCGTTACCGACGAAGCCTCGCATTATTGGGATGTTGGCCGCGAGTTCGCACGCCATGATCGCGTCAATCACGGGCTGGAGGAATACGCGCGCTATGAACGTGACAAGGATGGTGCGGAGTATGTGATCCACACGAACACGGTCGAAGGCTACTATTCGATCTTCAAGCGCGGTATGAAGGGCGTTTATCAGCATTGCAGCGAAAAACACCTGCACAGGTATCTTTCGGAGTTTGATTTCCGCTACTCAAACCGCGTGGCGCTTGGCGTGAACGATGAGGCCCGTGCCGAGAAAGCGTTGCAGGGCATCGCTGGCAAGAGGTTGACCTATCGACGGCCTCGTAAAGCCTACGTCAATTAAACAAGCGGCTAGGCGCTTCCTGCGCTGGAGGAAGCGCGTCAAGACGACAATCTAATCCAGCTTGCCGTACTTCTCGACCACGCGATAAAGGCTTTCGTAGTCCTCGCGCCTGAGTTCGCCGTGATATTCGAAGTTCTTTTTCTGCGCAATGGATTGCAGGGTTTTGTAGAACGCGGGAAGCGACTTGTTTACAGTTTGAACGATGCTCGGCACCAGCGTGTTATCCCGCGCATTGTTGTCCACTCTTCCAGACAAGATCGCGTCGCTGATTATCTTCTGCTGGTAAAAATATTTTTCGCCAGTAGTCGCGATTGCGTAGAAATCATCGAAGGTAACCGCGCCGACCTTATCGTTATATTTTGTGAGTGCGGCGGTGAACTCTTGATATAGATTGAGTTGGGCAGTCATCAGTTCCGCGCTATTCTCGAATTGTTTTTGTTCTACGTCCTTTCTCTCCTTTTTAGTCATGGTCCAGCGCGAGGCAAAGAAGCCAAGGACAAACGTTACAATCGGAATACCTATTGCTCCGATTGCTTTGACGGTAGCGGGGTCGAGCCACGTCGGGAGCATTTACTTCCCCTCTGCAGCTCGCAAGAGAGCTTCGATTTCGTCCGCTTGCGACGCGTAATGGTGGGTATTGTAGTCTGGAAACAGTAACTTCGCGGCAGCCGCACCGGCTGCCTCACGGGGCATCCCGCTATCGATATTTTGCCGTGTTAATCTCGCCCACGTCTTAACCTGGGTGTCTGTTGGAACAGGCCCCAGGCCGTATTTGATCCGTAAACCAGAGGCAGCATCGGCCATGATTTTCCCCCACTTTTCCAATCGCTCTAGGATAAGTAGGGGATTCATATATCACAAATCCAGAAGTTGCGGCGACGCCATTTTCCCGTTACCGACAGAATCTTCCATAGCCACGCGCGTGACCTCATTGAAGGGGTCGCCGCGCGCTTTTTGCGCTGGAGAAAGAGGAGGGGTTAAATCTGCGGCGTTGCAGGGTATTGTCGGGCAGGCGCCTAATCTTACTGAGTCAGAAAGTCGCGGGTGATTGCAAGTTGGAATCGGTTAATTGAGGGAGATTCGCAGTTCAGCATATGAGGGCTGAGATGGATCTCCGAACAGCAAACGACAGTGAATCGCGATTTGCGGGATATGTCGAGGGGCTTGTGAGCGTGATTGGCCATGCGGATCGTGCCGGGCCGCTACATGACTATTGCGTTGGCCTAATGCTGCCGTGCGAGCGCAAGAGCGTCGAGCCGATGGCGGCGGTGACGGCACCTGAGCGAACGGCGGCGCAGCACCAATCACTCTTGCATTTTGTCGGCAATGCCGGGTGGTCGGACGAGAAAGTGTTGGCCAAGGTGAGCGAGATGGTGCTGCCGGAGGTCGAGCGTCATGGGCCGATTGAAGCCTGGATTATCGACGACACTGGCTTTCCCAAGCAGGGGCGGCACTCTGTCGGGGTGACGCGGCAATACTGCGGCCAGCTTGGCAAGCAAGACAATTGTCAGGTCGCGGTGTCGCTATCGGTTGCCAATCACCATGCCAGCCTGCCGGTGGCCTATCGGCTATATCTGCCGCAAGACTGGGCGAAGGACCGCACCCGTCGGCGCAAGGCGGGTGTGCCCAAGGAGATCAGCTTCAAGACCAAGCCGGAGATCGCGCTCGAGCAGCTGCGCTGGGCGTGCGAGTCCGGCCTACCGCGCGGCGTGGTGCTGATGGACGCCGGCTATGGCGCCGACACCGATGTGCGTGCGAACATCACGACGCTGGGATTGTCGTACGTCGCCGGCATTATGCCGAACACGACGGTTTGGGCGCCAGGCACGGGGCCGCTGCCGCCGAAGAAGTGGTCAGGTCAGGGACGACCGCCAAAGCTGATCCGTCGTGACGCACGACACGGGCCAAACTCGG